>Ga0315312_1002033_pt1 | contig 14538 bp, 15 predicted proteins | sample TDP7_MG_FD_203629 | JGI IMG/M metagenome (GOLD analysis project Ga0315312, IMG submission 203629) | Freshwater sediment microbial communities from Lake Towuti, South Sulawesi, Indonesia - TDP7 | ecosystem: Environmental > Aquatic > Freshwater > Lake > Sediment | place: Indonesia: South Sulawesi... | reverse complement strand
GATCTACATCAAGCTTCTTGAACACCTTTGGAAGACGCGCGAAAACACCGACTATTTCATGAGGAAACATCAACAATGCATCCTTCGAAAGTTTGCGTTTTCCTCGAGTGTCCATTCTATGGTTTCTCTCTCTCGATCTTTTCATAAACTGCTGTCTTCCTTGTTACTATACAGAATCGCGTTAGGTAAAAATGTTTTCGGGTCAACAAAACTAAGGGGCCTTTCAAATACTGTAGCTTCCCGCAACAAATGCTGCTAGCCCGACAGTCATCCAGATAAGCGCCAAGTTCTTCACGGTCTTCGCGTTTCTACGTGAAGGGTCCGTAACAAAGAATATTGAAGATGCAATGAAACCTACGTCCGCCGCCGCCACGAGAGGTATGTAAAGAGTTGAAACGATACTGAATACTATCGGGATTGGACTGATCAGCACAGCAAGAGAGAAGAAGAGCGCGGAGATTCGAGATGCTTTTGAAGATCCGTGCAATACTGCAACTGTTTTGACACCCTTCAATGCATCTCCATCGATGTCCATAACTCCCTTAGTCACCTCCCGCCCCAGATTTGAGAGAAATGCCATTATTGAAAAGATCCCTAAAACGGGCTTGACGCTGTCTACAACGATGCCGCCGTAGACAAAAGGCAGTGCCACACAGACACTAACCAGTACATTTCCAAAGAAACCTGTTCTCTTTCCTCTGGTGTTGTAGTACATCATCAATCCCAATGCAAACACGGCAACTATAAAACCATAAAGGTTTGTGAACGCTGCAAAAACCAACCCTATGATGCTTAGCAGAAAGCTGTAGCTGAGAGCTTCACGAGGAGATATTAGCCCTGAAGGGATCGGCCTCTCAGGGTTGTTTATCGCATCTATCTCAAGGTCATAGTAGTCGTTCATCACCATTGTAGCAGCCATGAGGAAAAAAGCGACGAGGAACCCAATCAAGGCAGGGAGGGGAATGAGGCGACCGTTCAACGATATGATCTCGCCGATGACGACTCCGAAGCCTATCATAAGACAGTTTATCGGTCGAATTATCTCAAAGAAACCAAACGCCTTCGCTCTCACTCCCTTAGAACAGGCATGTTTCTCAGCTTTCAATCCGCCGTCCCATTCTCTTGAGGCAACGCCAGTTACTAATAGAGATTTGCTATACTTGCCGAAATAACCAAGATAATCGGCATTTTAATAGGCTTCTTGAATAAGTCAATAATACTTATCCTTTCACGGCGCTGGAGGACTTGGCTTGGATTGCTATGAAGCATTGATCGCTGGCGGAGGCCCAGCAGGCTTGATGGCCGCTAAGAAGACTACTGAGAATGGCGCGCAGGTCCTCCTATTGGAGAAGGAATCCTACTTTGGCCGTAAGGTATGCGCGGGAGGTATATCGAAATGTTGTTAAAGCATCCTCTTTTCTCATCAAGGGTTTGTAGTCTACTCTTTCAGGAGGCATCGTAGAGAATGAGAGGCTCCGTAGAAGAATACCTATTGAAAAGATTGAAGAGTGAGGGAGCTATTCACTTGACTCTTCTAGATCCTGAGAAGGTCGATACTAAGAAGGCTTCTGAGATCTCGAGGATTGTTCAGTCAGCCGGATCGTCTGGAATAATGATCGGTGGTTCAACTTCGACCTCGGTCTACCACTTGGACAAGGTAGTGAAGACAGTTAAGAGGACTGCGAACATACCTGTGATTCTGTTTCCTAACGATGTCACTGGAATCAGCCAATATGCAGATGCCGTGTTTTTCATGTCGCTTCTGAACTCTTCGAATCCTTACTATATCACAGGCGCTCAAGCTTTAGGAGCGCCTCTGGTCAAGAGGTACGGTTTAGAGGCTATCTCCCTCGGCTACTTGATCGTCGGCGAAAGTGGGGGCGCGGCCGGCTTCATAGGTCAAGCGCGCCCAATTCCCTACGGGAGACCTGAACTCGCCGGGATCTACGCGTTGGCTGCTCAATATCTTGGGATGCACCTGGTATACTTGGAGGCGGGATCAGGAGCTGAGAAGCCTGTTCCACCTGAAATGATAAGAAGTGTGAAACGAATGATCGAGATCCCTATAATAGTCGGGGGAGGGATAAGATCGCCCAAATCTGCAATCTCTGCTGTGAAGGCTGGGGCTGACATAATTGTGACTGGGACGTTGATCGAGAGGTCGTCTAGAGAAATTAGGAAGGTAATTCAATCGATTAGGAAAGTGAAGTAAGCCTTTCATTGAGGCACTCTGTGAATGACCCTTTCGAGTCATGCAAAGATAAGGAGGACTGTACCATACTACAAAATTGTTCGTAAAGTTGCATTTCCCTCCATGCCAAGAATATTGGTCTCAATCTTCATAGCAAATCTGCTCGGACTGGCCCTCGCATTCACTCTCTTCGAGTTCACAGTTGAAGCGCTCATTAGCGGGTTAGTCTTCGGAATGATCGTTCTCACCATTCCCAGTATATTCTCTGATCTTCTTCTCCATGCTCTTGTGCTGAAGAAGGACCCACTTTTCTATCTGAGAAGATGTTTTGCCCTTTCTCTTTTTTCGTGTCTACTCTGGATAGCCGTTATGATCTCGGCGGGAGTAGCCTCTAGATGGCTAAATGGAATTCTCTTCCCTGAACTCCCCTTCTATTTAGGCTTCTTCATAGTCCTTCCCGTACGAACGATATCCACTTTATCGATGTCGACGGCTACATTAGGGCGGAGAGGAATATCATCAATCTCTCAACCGTCCGCATGCGCCCTGGCCGGCATAGCGTTCTGGCGTCTGCCTCTGGTCAATAGCTTGGCCGCATTATCCTTGAGTTCGCTCTTAGCGTTTGCCTCGACATCGGCCCTCCTGATCTACGTCGAACGGAAAGGCTTGATGAAAATCGGATCTTCCCCGCTCCGCATTTTCCGAGCATTCCTACTTGATTGGCTTGATGGTAGAAACGAGATGTTTGAAGATTATCTGAAAGAACTCGGCATTCGCGAGACCGTCAGCATCGCACTCCTACAATTTAGAGGTAGGAACAACCATGGGCCTAAAGCCATCATCATAACATCAAACTTTCACCCAGGTCCTTTCCTGAACGTCGGAAGTAGCGTTCTCCCCTTGCTGATTCAGAAGGTCTTGGAGAGTAAAACTGGCGCCGTGGTTTCGGTTCCTCATGGAGTCTCAGGCCATGAGTTGAATCTTGTTTCCCAAGAAGAGAATGAAACAGTTCTTAGAGAGGCGTTGCGTCTGCTTGACGCACCAGATTTCTCAGCTGAGGCCAGTCGCTTCATAAGATGGAAGAGCGAACTAGCGCAAGCGAGTTGCCAAGTCTTCGGGGATTGCGCTTTGATAACATTGACTCTCTCGCCAAGAGATATGGAAGATATTCCCTTAGAGGTTGGGTCATCAATAAGCTTCGAGACGAATAGATACTTCAAGAATGTAGCAGTAGTAGACGCACACAACAGCATAAACCAAGTCAGACCTATGACTGAAGACGAAATAAATAGTCTAATTGAAACTGCTCGACGATCAACTGAAACTGCTTCAAGGACGAGTAGGTCAAGTTTCAAGATTGGAACATCGAAGGTCGATCTGAGCCCGTATAGATTGAGTCAAGGAATCGGATTGGGAGGAGCGGCGATTCTGCTTGTAGAAGCCCAAGACGAACTTTCAGCGTACATTACAATTGACGGCAACAATATGAAAGCAGGATTCAGGGAAAAGTTGTTGGAGAGACTTCAGAAAATCGGAGTGAATGAAGGTGAAGTCATGACAACAGACACTCACATGGTGAATGGGATTGTTCCAGCAAGACTGGGATACTATCCTATAGGTGAGGCAGCTGACCAAAACGAGATTCTCGCACGTATTATTACCGGAGTTAATGAGGCGAAACGAAATTTGGAGGAAGCAGAAGCAGCCTGCACGAATGGCAAGGTCAAAGTCATGGTTCTTGGACTTGGAACATTTGGTAAGTTGACGGAGTTCCTCTATGGTATTGCTAAACTTGTAGCAGCATCAATGGTCTTGATCATGGTTATTTCAACATTGGTCGGCATAGTGGTGCTCACCTGATCAAGGGTGGATGAGATGAGTCTCTCATTTCACTATATGCAACTACCCAGAGAAGTGATTGTTGGAACAGATATACTTGGAACAATCGGTGAAACATGTAGAAGACTCGGCTTTCATGAGACAGCGCTAATTGTCACCGGCCCCAACGCGTATAACATAGCTGGAAAGAAAGCTATTGAATCGCTCACTGCAGTGGGACTTTCTTCAGACTATGTGATTGTTCATCAATCAACGATGGAGTACGTGAAGTCAGCTGAAGAGAGAATAGCTAAGGGAAAGCCCTGTCTCGTATTGGGCGTGGGGGGAGGAAAGGACATAGACGTAGCTAAGCTCAGTTCAGCTAACATGAAGATCCCTTTCATAAGCATACCTACAACAGCTTCCCATGACGGAATATCAAGCCCATACGCGTCAATAAAGGGATTCGATAGGCCATACTCCGCAAAAGGACAAGCTCCAGTAGCTATCTTAGCTGACGCAAAGTTGATAGCTGAATCTCCTTACAGGCTTCTCGCAAGCGGATGTGGAGACATTATAGCTAAGTATACAGCTGTTAGAGATTGGAGACTCGCCCACAAGATAAAGAATGAATATTATGGAGATTACGCAGCTGACCTAGCCTTGATGAGTGCGAAACTTGTTATGAAGAACGCGCAAGCGATTCGAAATAAAAGCCAAGAAGGCATCAGAACAGTTATTGAAGCGTTGATAAGCTGCGGAGTTGCGATGAGCATAGCTGGGAGCACAAGACCTTGCAGCGGGTCAGAACACCTCTTTAGTCATGCTCTTGATGCAATTGCTGCGAAGTCAGCACTGCATGGTGAACAGTGTGGAGTTGGTACGATAATGTGCGCGTACCTGCACGGAGCAGATTGGAAACTGGTAAGATCCGTTCTTCAGAAGATAGGCGCTCCAACAACCAGCAAGGAGTTAGGATTAGACGCGTCGTATATCGTTAAAGCGTTGACTCTTGGCCACAAGATCAGGCCGGATCGATACACAATCCTTGGGGAAACTGGTTTAACAGGCGAGGCCGCGGAGAAACTCGCGAGAGCGACTGAGGTCATTGACTAGTTTTCTGATGTGACGAAAGCTTGGCGGATAAGAGAAAAGCATCAGCCACGGCTCACGCGATTCAGGGGCTCATAAAGTATCACGGCTTGAGAGACGAGAAGCTCAGGTTACCCTACCATGACAGCATATCCGTTTGTGTAGACAAGTTAAGTACGAAGACGACTATTCAGTTCGACGAGAATCTGGCGAGAGATATTATTACGATAAATGGAAGAGAACCGACTAGAAGAGAACTACAGCGAATCGAATTGGTTCTCAATTCGATTAGAGTTTTGGCGAAAACAGATGTCAAAGCGAGAATCGCGTCGGTGAACAGTCTATCCAAGGGTAAAGGACTGGGCTTCTCAGCTTCAGCCTTCGCCTCACTGGGTTTAGCGGCAGCTAGAGCGCTCAATTTGCAGCTTTCGCAGAGAAAACTCAATGAAATCGTTCGATTGGGAACAGGATCCGCGACGAGAAGCCTTGTGGGAGGATACGCGATTTGGTATGCACAGAAAAAGGGGTTCTCTTACGCCGAGCAGTTGGCCAAACCTAGTGACATAGATATGCAGATGATCGTTGTTCCAATTCATTCCGAAGTCAAGACAGAGATGGCCCATCAGGACGCCTTAACCTCACCATTCTTCGATGCACGGCTAAGATATCTACGTGGAGCTCTAGCCAAGATGAAGAGAGCTATTCAGCAAAGAGATATCGCGAGAATATGTGAGTTAACAGAGATAGATACATTGAACCTACACGCCACAACAATGACAGGTGATTCAAGGCTGTTCGTGCTGAAGCCCGAGACCTTACAGGTAATGGAGACCGTTACTGAGATGAGATCAACGGAGAGAATTCCAGCGTGGTACTCGATGGATACAGGGCCATCGGTGTTCGTGAACACGCTTCCAAAATATGGAAGTCTTGTAGAGAAGAGAATCCGCGAAGAGACGGGATTGGATAGTCTAAGAAGCGGCGCAGGTGACGGAGCTACATTGACGAATGAGCATCTCTTCTAGTTAAAGGGCGACCACGAAATGAGGGGCGCCGAGATCTTCATCAGATACTTTCAGGGAGTAGAGGAAATCCTACCGAAGAGGGACAGGTTGAACACAATCATTATTACAGAACAGGGAAAACTCGTTTCAAAAGAAATTAGTTTGATACAAGTGTGCCGCATCAAGGAGACTAGCGAGATCTATGTTCCGACGATCTATGAGCGAGCATATGAACATATCGTTGACGAAAGCAACTCCACTATCAAGAATTCGACTATAATCAAGATATCAGGAGAAAAGCTGATACATCTCAAGGCAGGCGAGAAAGTCTACGTAAAGGAAATACGGGCGCGGCATGTCAGATACATGGTTGACTTGGGAGAGGAAGTGAGGAAAGGAGAGAAGATAGCTCAAACAGTCTCTCGAAAACGCGTTTTGAGAAGCCTGAAATCTGATGTCGATGGGAAGGTTCTGTATCAAGGACAGATGCCGGAGAAACCTTCGAGACACGTCATGATAGTATGGAGAGGAGCTGTTGACGCAGCCTGAAGATGTCAAGCAACTCGCCCGCAAGATTGCACTACTGAACGCTGTCAAACACGAGGGGAAAGCGGATGCTGGAGCTGTAACCGGAAGAATTCTAGGTGAAAGGCCGGAACTCAAGCCGAACGCAAAAGACGTAATGAAGTTTGTGGCGGAAGTCGTGAAAGAGGTGAATGAGTATACCATCGCTGAACAGAGATCGATCATTGAAGAGAATTGGCCTGAGTTACTGGCAGAAGAGAGGATTAAGGAAGAGAAGATCCTTCCACCTCTTCCCAACGCAGAAAAGTATAGAGTTATTGTAACTCGATTCTCACCGAATCCTGATTGCGTTCTTCATCTAGGTTCAATCAGAGCTATCATTCTTTCGCACGACTATGCTAGAGTGTACAGGGGGAGGTTTATCCTCAGGTTTGAAGACACGGATCCGAGATTGAAGAAGTCAGTCCTTGAATATTATGATCTCATAAGAGAAGACATTAGATGGCTTGAATGCGAATGGGATCAAGAATTCATTCAGAGCGACCGAATTCCGATCTACTATGAATATGCAGAGAAGCTCCTTGAGATAGGGGGAGCCTACGTATGCACGTGCAAGAAGGAAGATTTTATTCAGGAAGTCTTGGCAACGCGACCATGCCCCTGCAGAAACTTGCCCGTTAACGAGAATCTAGCCAGATGGAAGCGGATGCTTAACGGAACCTTCAACGAAGGCGACGCCATAGTCAGGGTGAAGACGGAGCTTACGCATCCAAATCCCGCTGTTAGAGATTGGCCTGCACTGCGGATAATTGATACAGAGAGAAGCCCCCACCCGAGAGTTGGAAGCCGATATAGAGTTTGGCCTCTCTATAATTTTGCATGCGGCGTAGATGACCACTTGATGGGTATAACTCATATCATTCGAGGAAAGGAGCATGTCACAAACACGGTGAGACAAAGGTACATGTATTCGCATTTGGGCTGGAACTATCCTGAGGCTATTCACTACGGGAGATTGAAGATTGCGGGAGCCGCGTTAAGCAAGTCGAAGATCATTAGAGCCTTAGCTGAGGGGTTAGCGAAGGATTTCAGCGATCCCAGGCTGGGCACATTGATCGCGCTAAGGAGGAGAGGGATAACAGCGGAAGCCTTAAGAAAGATCGTTGTCGAGGTCGGTCCAAGACCTGTAGACGCTACCTTAAGTTGGGACAACATTTACGCCTACAATAGAAAGATAGTCGACTCAATAGCGAACAGGTACTTCTACGTTGAAGACCCTGTGCCAATTTCTGTGAGTGGAGTTTTGAGGACTTATACCTCGAAACCTCCTTTACACCCGAGTTACCCCCAGAGAGGACGTAGAAAGCTTGAGGTGGAGCCTATTAACAATGAAGCTCGCCTCCTTATTTCGAAGAAGGACTTTGCCTCATTGAGAAAAGGCCAAGTCGTCAGATTCATGGAGTTGTTCAATGTAACCGTGGAAAACATATTTGAAGAGGGAGTTGAGGCAAGTTTTCATAGCGAACCTTACGATGAAGCTAGGAAATTGAATGCTTCACTTATACACTGGCTTCCTGAAGTTGGTAATTTGAGAGTAAATGTGGTGATGCCCACAGCTGAGATTTCTGAAGGAGTTGGTGAACAAAGTCTCAAGCAAGAAGCCAAGGACCAAATTGTGCAGCTCATTCGTTTCGGATTCGGAAGAATAGACGACGTTACTCAAGATCTCGTCAAGATCTACTACGCTCATAATTGACGAGAGAGTCAATGCGTCAGGTTTTCCTAGGCTTAAAAGCGTTCGGACGCTCGAAAGTTTTTCTTCCTTTCACGTCTATCGATTGTGGTATCACCTTATGGAAAGGTTCTCTAGCCTCTAACGCCTTCCTGAAGACTGCATGCAAGTAATCATCTGATTCGCCTTTCCTGAGTCGAGTCAATATGTCCACCAGATTGTCGTTTCTCATTAGGCAAGCCTTTAACTTTCCGTCGCTAGTCAACCGCATTCTTGTGCATTGCATACAGAAGGATGTGTTCTCCACAGGTTTGACGACTTCAACCCTAGCCCCTTCAAGTGTATATATCCTCCTACCTTGCATGAAAGGCCGAGATTCCACTTTCGTCGATCGTGAAGCTAAATCGCGCTCAATAGCTTCAAGTGAATGGTGATAAAGATTGTACGATTCCAGGTCGATATTAACAGGCTCCAATTCGATTAATTGAAGCGTAATTCCGAAATTCCTTGAGAAGTTTATCATCGGACTGACCTCGTCTTCGTTCACGCCATGTACAACTACCATATTGATCTTGACAGGATCCAGTCCAGCTTGAATTGCGGCTCTTAAGCCATTTATAGCGTCGCAGAGGTTTCCCCCGGTAACTCGACGATATGTTTCAGGAAGAATTGAAGGCAGACTAATGTTGACTCTAGCAAGACCGCTCTTCTTGAGATCCAACGCTTTCTGGGATGTCAAGAGCCTTGCATTTGTGACCAGCGATACTTCTTCCATCTTTGGGAGTCGATGTATCAAATATACGATCTCACTGAGATCTTCTCTCAGTAGGGGCTCCCCTCCGGTTATCTTGACATTTCTAACACCGAAATCAGTCGCGATCCTAGTGATTCTCGCTATTTCCATCGGCTCCATTTGAGTGCTGGCGTAGTATTGCCCCTCCTTGTGGCAGTAGAAGCATTCTAGGTTACATTCCTGAGTTACTGCGATTCGAAGGTTTGTAAGAGGTCTGCCGTAGCTATCGCGTATCATGAATATCGCCGAAAGAGGGTCAGCTCTCTCTAATATGCTTGACCATGTGACTTATCTCAGGCACGATCAGCGACGCCATCGCTTTATTGACGGCGTCCGGTGAGCCCGGTAAGCAGAATATAAGCTTAGACTTTGCAACTCCTGCTATAGCTCTCGTCAATATCGCTGGCGACCCGATCTCATCATAGCTTATCTTTCTGAAGAGCTCTCCGAATCCTGGGATTTCTTTTTCAAAGAGGTCTCTAGCAACTTCTATTGTAACGTCCTTGGGAGAGATGCCTGTGCCTCCTGTCATAATAATGGCGTCAATATCTCTCCGGCTCAAAATTTCTCTTAAAGTCTGTTTGATCATCGCTTCATCGTCAGGAACCAGTTTCCTGCCAACCACTGTGTGACCCGCCTTGGTCAGATGATTCTCAATCATGTCTCCTGAGGGATCTTCTACACGCTTTCCGGATTCTCGATCTCTATATCGTGAGGTACTGCATGTGAGAACATATACTCTAAGCTTGATAGGAGCCTTGGCTTTGTGCTCAGCAAAAGTTGAACTGGTCTTCATGAACCTTTCACCTTCTTTTTGATCTTTACATGCTCTATCGCCGTCTCTGGGTATTGGCCTTGAGCGTCTTTCTCGTACTTCTTAACTACGTCCCAGACAGTGAGCAGATATGCCGTTGCGGCTGAAAGGGCCTCCATCTCGACTCCTGTGCTAGCTTTCGTTCTGACTAAGGCCTCGACCTCGATGCCGGCGTCATTGATCTTCGCTTTCGTCTGGACGCTCGTTAGCGGAATTGAGTGGCAAAAAGGAATCAATTGACTTGTGTTTTTTGCAGCCAAGACAGCTGCGATCTCGGCGGCGGCGAGAGGATTTCCTTTCTCAATTTTTCCTTCCTTAATCAACATTATAGTGCTAGGCTTCAGCTTTATTCTCCCAGTGGCAACGGCTTCTCTGAATACCTCTTTCTTTCCCGTGATATCCACCATTCTGAAATGTTGAGCCTTAGGCATTCCATCTAGCTCCGCATAGATACTTGTAGCAGTAGCGTATTTCTCTAGTCGTAGCCTATATCTGTTCATCTAAGCCGTTTTGAGCGCGAAATAAGTATTGACCCTTTGCACATACATCTCTAATGGCACCAGTTCGCGGCTGATGACCTTGAGGGTTTCAGCGGATATTTCGCCATCTTCCACGAGTTGGCGACCAGCCTCTTTCGCCGCCTCAAATATGTCGTCTATCGGCAAACCCTTCTTCATCATACTCTTCAATTCAGGTCCATGTGGCCGCAAAAGTGCCCCTGCAAACTCCCTCCCTGCATTCTTGCAGAAGGCTTTCATGTGGACGAGCAACGGGTCGAAGTTATCCATCTCCCAGAAGCCGCAGTTAGAGACCAGCACGACTTTGCCATTCTTGATTCCTTCGCGCAAAGGATGACGACAGTGGCCCTCGCGTAGCTCGAAAAAAGGCTGCAGGAGCGGAACCAGTCGATCCATTAGGTTCTTCATCAAGCCAGAAACCCCATCCACGTACACGGGAGTCGCGAATACCCAGACATCAGCTTCCCGCAGTTTAGGGTAGAGCATGTTCATGTCGTCGTCCTGATAGCACTTGCCCGGATTCTTCAGCCAACAGTTGAACTCGCCAGTGCAGGGGTCGATCTTGAGCTTCCTCGTGTAGAAGAGTTCAACATCTGCCCCTGCCTCTCTCATCCCTTCGAGCAAGGGGGTTAAGATCAGAGCGGTATTACCCTTCTCCATCCTCGGGCTACAGTTGAATGAAAGTACTTTCATCATCTTTCTTCCTCTCTGCTATGATTATTCGTTATTTTCGGGTAAAGTTGAGAAACATGCTTATGCAGACTCTTTTCAATAGATTCTCTTCGCTATATGTCACCTTCGTGAAAGAATTTATGGATATCAGAGTCTCTCACTCTCAACGGCCTAACCGGCTACGGCATTGCGGAATGCCTGGTCAGATAGTCTTGAGAGAAGGTTGCTTTGAACTCGGGAAATTAGCATGGCCATATTTGTTGTCGATTGCCCAATAAGCTGTACTGATCTTTCAAAACCTTGGTTTCTCCCTGACTTTCATGAAATGGAGTCGATCCAAGTATTACACATGTATTAGGAATTTACATAAAACAGGGGGTGGGGGGTAGGGGGGCCCTGAAGTACGACTTTCAAAACGCCCATACAATCTGCTCCCGTTCAGCCACAGATCGATTGAAACTGGTACTTTGACATGGTTGCGGACCCCCCTAGGGGGCATATTTGCGTCTCTGCTTGGGATTAGATGATGAACCATGCGAACCGGAATCGATGGATTCCAGCATCAAATGCTCCAAGACTTCACTCACTTTCCTGTAGCCTGATTGTTTGCAGAGGAGCTTGAAAGCCGCCTAGATCTCAGGGTAGATGCAGATTGTATATTCTCTTCTTCCCACAGGGATCTCCCAAAATTCGGATTCTGAGAAAATTCTAAAATCGGGTTTTTCTTCCCGGCGCAATCATGGGCGAATTGGAGCGCGTGTACAGTGCCTCGCGTACAAGCGGCGGGACCAGGGACGCGGTGCAGAAAGCGTTGGAAGAGTTGTGCGCGAAAGGGATCCTTGAACGCCAGCAGAAAGCCAACCAATGGGTGTATCAGGAATCGGCTGGGTTCAAGGAGCGGGTGAGAAAAGGATGAACTTGATTTCCATTGGAACGGGATACCCTACCCTACTCCTGTTTTAGGTGATATCAGATAGATATCAGGATATCAGTATGATATCGAGAAAAGCGAAGTTATTCAGGGTCAACCGAGGGTTAGCAGCGGACTTCGAGAAGACATGTACATTGCTCGGCGTAAGGGAGACTAATGCGGTTGAACAAGCTATCCACGACTGGGTGAAGAAGAACATCGGCCAAGCCACCCTAGAAGCCTTCACTATGTTCAACTGCATCTTGATGAGAGTGACATTCTGGAAGACGATTGGCCGCGAATCGGTTTTTCATCTCTCAAAAACACAGGTTTAACCCGGGCTTCATCTCGCCCGGCCATCCTCAACAAAAGGGGCTTTACACGTCCCAACCTAAGCGCTTAGGCGCTGAGAGACCAAAAGGCTTGAGGCGTCCGAAACTATTCTTTGTTCTCTTGGCTTGGGGGTACAAGCCAAAGGAATTGGTAAGAACCTTGTGCTCAAGCATTGTAACTGTGAACGAATTAGGCGTGATGATCCGATTACTGTGTATGATAAACGATGACGGAAGTAGCCTCCATCATAATGGTCTCCTTATTCGATAGGGCAAAGTTGCGTCTATTCTTGAAGAGGGCTTGTGGGGATTTTCGGACAGCATGTTACACAGGAATAAATGGCAAAATCTGGAGCCAGGCTCAAGGGCGCTCATCTATGGTGACAAGGATGTAAGGATGGCCGGTTATCTTGTGGAGAGGAAACGTTCAGAAGAGCCTGTTAGGTATTGCATCAATAATACGACAGTATATCCTCTACACGTGAGGGTACGGGTACTAAATAGGTCCATAAAGAATATCCATGCGATTACGAGATCTGAATTGATTTCTACGCACTGCTCCTAGATGATCGAAGCTACTCTGCTCTATGCCCATTAGCACCACCAATGGCTATGTTGATCAAAGCTGGGAGATTGGATGCTGAAATTATTGTCAGCGTGGGAGCTACGGCTTTGGCCGCGGCTAGATAGATCCTCGATTCGCTGAGAACGTCTATTTTCAATCGATACTTCTTCCAAGCTTGAAGCAGCCTGTAGACTATGCTATGATTAAGCCGACCACATACAATATCTTCGTCATTAGTACTGCAGTTGGGAAGAAGGTGAGCACCGTTATTAACGGTATCGTCAAGGAAAGCGAGTATAGCCCCTAGTCGGCCGGGACTAGAAGCCCAGCGATTATGATCGCCAGAAGAGAGCAAACACAAGCGACGTTATGTGGACAGCCTGCCACTTGGGCATTAGCCAAAACTCAAACTGAAATTTCCCCTAATCGTTGTCCACACTTTACGCAGAAATTCTCGGCGTGGAAGGGGTTTTTGAATCCGCAAGAAGAGCAAATCTTCCATTGAACACTTGTTTGGATAGTTGCTGCTGGCGCTGCGTATTCGGCCAACTTAGATTCCAGTTTTGCTTCCAGCTCTTGAATCTTCGCCTCAGCTTCTCTGATCTTAGATTCAGATTCAACTTTCGGCACAGACTCGCTAAGCCTCGCTTCCAAATCCTGAATCCTGGTTTTCAGGTTATCAGCTTCAATCTTAGGTACTGACTGAGCTAGTTTTTCTTCAAGCTTCTTCATGTCAGCTCGCAAGTCTATTTGAGTTTTCTCAAGTTGCCGTATTTTGGCTTCTGCATCAACTTTTGGAATTGACTCATTCAGCTCGGACTCTAACTCTGTGACCCTCGCTCGAAAGGCTTCAGCCTCACTTTTCGGTACACACTGGGCTAGCCTAGCTTCAAGGTCGGCGATCTTGGCTTCCAAAGTTGCTTTGAGAGCGCCTCCGCATGCATCACAGAACTTCGCATCAGTTGGGAGTTCTCTTCCACATCCATAGCAGAACGGCATAGTCGTAACCGTGCTCTATCAATACTTATACTATTAGGCTGAAAGGCTTATAGTATAAGGTAATTCACCAATGCTACTAATTTCTTTAAATAGCGGAAGGACGCTGGGCAACATCGTAGCCACACTGTGACCAACTTCAAAGAACTCTAGAACAAGACTGGAACTAGCAGCCTTTTCTTCATTAAAGTAGGAATCACAACAGTAACCTCCTCCCTACTAGTAGCCATGTCTAAATCCTTATGCAAAAAGCTGAGAACGTTAGATCGACTGAGCAATCGTATAAAGCACGATGTTTCCGAAGCCGTGGGCCACAGCAGGTGCCATCAATCCGCCAGTTTTGAGAAGCAAATATCCAAACACTACTCCAGCACCGTAAGCGAACACAACCTCCAATGGATTGAGCCACCCAATGTGGAAGAGAGCAAACACAAGCGACGTTACGTGCACAGCCTTCCACTTAGGCATCAGCTCCGCCGTATAGCTTTGAAGCAAACCACGGAAAAGCAGCTCCTCGGTCAAACCCACAAAAACCATCATTGTAACAATAAGATAAACAAGATTAGAAAGCACATT
>Ga0315312_1002032_pt1 | contig 14541 bp, 21 predicted proteins | sample TDP7_MG_FD_203629 | JGI IMG/M metagenome (GOLD analysis project Ga0315312, IMG submission 203629) | Freshwater sediment microbial communities from Lake Towuti, South Sulawesi, Indonesia - TDP7 | ecosystem: Environmental > Aquatic > Freshwater > Lake > Sediment | place: Indonesia: South Sulawesi... | reverse complement strand
TGGGTGGAGGGGGACCGCTGGGTGGTGGAGATCCGGCGGAAACACACGGACGTGGTGGAGCTCCTGAGGGAGAGGCTGAGGGGCGGCGGTAGGCGCGCGGGGGTGGCCGGACTGCTCTCCAAGTCCGTCGCCGACTCCTTCGAGGTCCTAGTGAACGAGGAGGCCCTAGGCCTCTACGGGTCGAACCCGGAGTTCGCGAGGTTCTTCACCCGCTACCTGAGGGGCAGGCCGGGGTGGCTTTACTGACCCGTGTCCACTTGTAGAACCTCTGGGAGCCTCAAGCCCGCGAGGAGGTTACTGAAAGCTCGGGTTGTCCGGCAACTACATTAACTACGCGCCTCAAGCATAGAGTAGGACATTGGTACTCCTGCTCTTTGCCACAACAACGCGCATCTGTTCTATGCACTTTCCTCTGTCTTTCCAGCGCCTTTTGCTTTGCTCAGCTTCACTTCAAGGATGCCGTTCCTGTAAACAGATTCGATAGTGTCCTCTTCAACCGGGGCTGGAAGTTCCACCTCTTTGTAGTACTTCCCCGCTGAAGTGTCAGCGCTTATCATCAGAGTGTTGTTCTCCACATGCAAGCCCATTCCGCCTTCCTTGACATCGGGTAGCTCAGCCACCACTCTCACGTGGTCTTTCTCCTCGAAGACATCGACGATGGGCTCTCTCTCCTTTACCGGGCCGGCTGTTGGAGGCACTGGCGTACGCGCGGGCAGTATTTCTTTCTTAGGCTTACTTATCCTCAGGCGATCTATCGGCTTCCTCGCGTAGGAACCCCTTATCGGGCGGGAGCTCACGCGGACGTCGATTACTCCCCTCTTCCCAAGATCGACTCTCTTTTCATACGTCTCAGACTTCTCTGCCAGCGCAGCCAGATCATTGATTAATCCGAGCAATCCCTTGCCTCTAGATTTTCGACCTTGGACATCGCTGGATGCGCCAAATATGCTGAAGCCGGCGTCCAACAGTTCTGAAACGTCCTCGAACATCTTGCCCAGCCCCGCGGTCTCACCGGTTTCTTCCTTTCCCTGGATCTGCGTTCTCATCTCTTCCATCGTTTTTCTCAGTAGTTCGATCTCCTTCCCCTTTTGCGCGATCTCTTTCCTCAGTTGCTCAAGGTCTCTTTCTGCTTCAGACTGCCCCTTTTTTCCTTTTTTCACCATTTTTCACCTCCTCTGTTCTGTAAGCGCTACCGGCTCCTCTAACCAGGCTAGGTACGCCTTTGGATCGGCAAAATACCGGGCTTTACGCGGTGGGTATTTCTCTAGCGCAAGCTTTACTCCTCTAATCCCATATTTTTCCACAACAGCTTTGGCGAGGGGATAGCCCAAGTAATATGAGCACCCTTTAATTATCTGAGAGCTTCTGAGAATTTCTTTGAGAATTTTACCCTCATCCATCACTCGTGCTCCCTGTCTCTGCTCGCTCAACCAGATCCGTCTTTTATCTGTGTCCTCCACACTTCTTTTTATGTTATCCAGGTCAAAGAGCACGTCTATACACTTCGAGTGTCCTACCAGTAACTCTTTTTCCAAGGATGCTACCTCCTTTTCATAGCCTATGCGACGCAGGGTTTGAAACGCTATTGCCTCACAGCACCCCTCTTTGAAAACGTTCTTGAAAACGACGTCTGTATAGGCGCTCAAAAGCTCATAGAGTTTTCTCGCATCGTCTATCTTTTTTGCTTCAATGTATGCCTCAACCATGGCGCGTGCGGGTGTTTTCGGCGGTGTGGAAAGATGGGTGAGGAGGAGTTTTTCTGATAGCTCATGGGTGCATATGGGAATTATTTTTTCTGGGTGGTTCGTTATCATTTTCTCGCTCATGCATAAAACATCGTCCTTTGGGTTGTAAAAGGCAAGATTTTCTAAGAAGTCTGTGACTCGATTCTTTGAGAGGCTTTCACGGATTTGTTTCCACTGAATGTCGTTGTATATCACACCGTTCTCTTCAAGATTATTCCGCATGCGTTTGGTTAACTGTTTAAGAACCTCCGATTGCTTGATTATTTTGATGTCCCTAAAATACGTAAAATCAATATGAAATAGTTCAACCATTTCTCTGTGAATCTTCTTGAGTGTTCGATTTATCCATTCTTTGGTTAATTTTGTGTCTTCCTGGTTGTTTTCTGTCTGGGTCTCTGTCATAGTCTGCTTTTTCATGGAATATTCCCTTCATTATTCTTGACTGTTTTTCTGTTCTTTGACCTTATTAATGGCTTGTTCGAAATCTTTCATAGTTACCTTAAGTTTGAGTTCTCCTTTTGCTTCTTCTCGTTTTATGCTAGTGTTTAGGAATTCTCTGATGGCCTGCATCGTGGCCTCCCTGCAGGCCGCCTCTATGTCGGACCCCATGAATCCCTCGGTCTCTGCAACCAGCTCGTGAAGGGATACGTCTTCGGCGAGGGGGGTTTTCCTCGTGTGAATCTTGAAAATTTCTGATCTTGCCCCTTCATCTGGGGGTGGGACGTAGAGAAGTTGGTCGAATCTTCCGGCTCTTAGCAGGGCGGGGTCGATTAGATCCATTCGGTTTGTTGCGGCCAGAACCATCACTCCGCGGAGTTCCTCGAGGCCGTCCATCTCGGTGAGGAGTTGGCTTATGACCCTCTCGGAAACGTGGGAGTCGGTGATTCCGCTTCCGCGCCTCGGTGCCAGGGCATCGATCTCGTCGAAGAAGATGATGCAGGGTGCGGTTTGTTTTGCTCTCCTGAAGGTTTCTCTTACACCCTTCTCGGATTCGCCTACGAACTTGCTCATGAGTTCTGGACCCTTAACGTTGATGAAGTTTACCCCGCTCTCGTTGGCCACGGCCTTAGCAAGGAGGGTTTTGCCCGAGCCTGGGGGACCGTGTAACAGTATGCCCTTTGGAGGCTTTGCCCCCGCTTCCTCGAAAACGTCAGGGTATTTAAGGGGCCACTCGATGGCCTCTCTCAGTGCCTGTTTCACGTCCTCAAGGCCGCCCACGTCGTCCCAGGTGGTGTTTGGTGTTTCCACGAGGACCTCCCTCAGGGCGGAGGGCTCTACCAGCCTCAGGGCGTCGAGGAAATCCTCCATGGTGACCACGAGTTTGTTGAGCACTTCTACCGGGATGTAGTCGGCCTCGAAGTCTATTTCAGGCAGAACTCTCCGTAACGCCTTCATGGCCGCCTCTTTGCACAGCTCTGAGATGTCTGCACCGGTGAAGCCGTGGGTCAGATCAGCGAGTTTTTGCAGATCTACATCTGCCGTGAGTGGCATTCCCCTGGTGTGAATCTGAAGGATTTCGAATCGTCCTTTCCTGTCGGGTATTCCTATCTCTATTTCTCGGTCGAATCTCCCCCCTCTCCTGAGTGCTGGGTCGAGGGCGTTGGGTCGGTTCGTCGCCCCAATAACCACCACCTGCCCTCTCGGCTCCAGCCCATCCATCAATGCCAGCAGTTGAGAGACCACCCTCTTTTCGACCTCTCCATGTACCTCCTCCCTCTTCGGTGCTATGGCATCGATTTCGTCGATGAAGACGATGCATGGTTTGTTCTGTTCAGCCTCGTTGAAGACCTCTCTCACGTGGGCCTCGGATTCTCCGTAATACTTGCCGTGCACCGACGCGCCGCTCAGACTTATGAAGGTGGCGAACGTTTCGTTTGCCACGGCCTTTGCGATGAGCGTCTTTCCCGTTCCCGGCGGTCCGTGTAATAGGACACCCTTTGGAGGCTCTATGCCTAGACGATCAAACACCTCTGGATGTCGTAGCGGGAGCTCGATCATCTCCCTTATTCTCTGGATCTGCTCCTCGAGTCCACCGACATCCTCATAGGTGACACCGATTCTCCTCCCCGCTTCTATTGCCTTTTCCTGAATGGTTATTCTCGTTGTGGGACACACTATGACAGCGGTGGACTTCGGCTTCAGGTGGGCCACGGCAAAGGAAGTGCTCACCCCCAGAAGGCTCAGCCTCACTCGATCTCCTTCAACCAGCGGCAGGCCTTCCAAAAGCCTCCTCACATGCTCGCCGTACTTCTCCCCTCTGAGCCATGGCTGATCTTGCTCCAGAGGGGCTAAGACGACGATCTCGGCCTTTTCAGCCTCGACCTTCTCGACGTGGACGTTGTCGTCGATTCCGATAAACGCGTTGTTCCTTATTATCCCGTCGATTTGGATGAGGCCTTTACCTCGATTCTCTGGATAGGCTGGCATGACCTTGGCGGCGGTCCTCTTACTCCCGGTGAGTTGGATAACGTCGCCCGTCTCCGCACCTATCTTCCTCATGTCTTCGGGGTCGATTCTGGCTATCCCCCGACCGAAGTCCCTCTGGGAGGCCTCGGCGACCCGAAGCGTTAACACGTTGGGTTTCTGGGCCTGTTCCGGCATGTAGAGCCGTCCTTGCGGTCACTAACTTTTAGTTTATAACAAAAGGTATATAAACCTTTTCCTAATAACTATATTTGAGGCATGGGGCAGAGATGGTGTCCGAGGCGAAAGTCCTCCAGATCGTCGGGAACGAAACCAGGAGAAAGATACTCGCCCTTCTCTCCGAGGAGCCCCATTACATCTCTCAGATAGCTAAGAAGCTGGATGTGACGCAGCCGGCTATCCTGAAGCACCTCGGTATTCTTCGGAAGGCGGGTCTAATAGAGAGCTTCTGGAGGAAGAGCCAGCTGGGCGCAGCGAGAAAATACTATAGGATCTGTGACTCCGTCGGCATCGAAGTAGCCATCAACCCGGGGGACTTCAGGGTTACTGGACATCCACAGAAGATGAGTTGTTCCAAGTACCTAGAGACAGAACGGGCGATTAAACGGTTGACGGAGGAAATAAACGGAGCCGAGGATGTGGCCACAAAAGCGGCTAGGGCAGAGGAATTAATGGATGTAGCGGATTCCCTTCTGTCATGTGCAAGCTATGAGAGAGGAAAATGGAATTGCGAAAACTGTCATACGGTCGCGTCGTTGAGAAAAGAGGCTTCTCAAATTATATTACATGTATCGAGAGGGGAGATAGAGTCAGGTCTTCGCAAGCTAACTAAGACAATAGATCAGCTCGCGACTGGCTTGTTGTCAAGTAGCGGACGTTAGTTTCACGTGGACATATTACTGATGACCTTTTTGAAAGTGATCTTAATTATGCTTTGTATTGCATAGTCTCTTTAATCTTACTTGTAGAATGTTGTTTCTATAGGTGGACTTTATTGTGTCTTCTTTGATGCACGTTGGAAGTCTGACCATTTTTAGGTATTTCTTCACTGCGTTTTCGGCGGTTATCGTTATGGTGTTCTCGTCTGCTTTTATGTTAATATCCTCCTCATCTACACCAGGTAACTCCGCCAAGACTGTTAGGTCGTCTCCTTCTTCAAATACATCGACGAGTGGTTGCCTTTCCTCAGGCAAGCTAGGTACATGAGGAAATAACGCGAGGCGCGGATGAGAGGTCTTCGCTCTCCTTAACATTCTTGTAACGTGAAAAACGCCTTTTAATGCGGGCGTTCTAACAAAGGGTGTCTTCCCTCTTGTGCGCGTTTGGGGGGTGTGTGGTCGTTCAAAGCGGACGAAGTGTTTGCAGTTCTGGCATCGGTCTATGCCGACCCTGTCATTTTTCACACCCTTGCCGAGGGAACAGAAGACCCATTCGGCTCCGTTGACGCCTCTGATTAAGAGCTTGTTTTTCCCTCTCCCGAGGGTTGCTCTGCAGATCAACCACACGGAACGGCTACTCCTGCCCGGTTACGCGCCTTTTCGATTGAGACTTGTCACAGTTGTTACGGATTTTGTCTGAAATTCGGCGATCTACCTATTAACTTTTATTAAACTATGTTCTAGATGTATTACAAACTGTTAAGAGTAGCCTCTACACTGTTTCTCTTTTCGAAGCTTTGCCTGCGATCCAAGAGATTATGTATATGCGTGCAACACAACTACAGTTGCTAGGCGCGTGGCAAAATCGGGTTAAAAAGCTTATAAAATCTCAAAGTTTCTATCAAATAAAAACTCATAAAGAAGCTAATCATAAGAGCTAGCAGTACACATGCATGTAAAGAAATTTTATGCCAGATCCGTGCAGTAAAAGGAAATTGAAGGCAATAAAAGGAGGAAGGAGGTTGAAAAGGAATTTCGTTGCCAAAGTTGTTGCAGGCCATCGGGTAACGATACCTCAAGAGCTTTGTGAGGTTCTCGAAATCAAGGAGGGGGATCTCGTAGATGTTGATATAGCAAAGGTAGAAGCGAACTTGAAGGAGGGAAAATAAAATGGAGGTAGACATAGATCTAATCCGGCCGAGTCCGTATCAGCCGAGGCTGGTCTTTGATCTAGGAGACTTAAAGTCGGAAATAGAGAAGGACGGCCTTCTCAGCGACCTAGTGGTTCGCCAGCAGGGCAAGTTTTACGAGGTAATCGACGGTGAGAGGAGGCTGAGGGCCCTCAGGGAGCTCGGGTGGAAGGCCGTGCCCGTCCGGGTGGTGGATGTCGATGATCGGGTCGCCAGGCGCTCGGTGTACAAGCTGAACAAGGTTCGAGAGAACTACACGGTCGAGGAGGAGGCTGGGTTCTTCAAGAAGCTCGCCGATGAAGGCCTGTCCGCCTGGGATATAAGCAAAGAGCTCAACGTGAGTTTCCACTGGGTCTTGGCGCACCTCAACGTATTCAAGTTTCCCGAGGACCTCCAGAAGGCGGTGTGGGCCAAGCAGATCAGTATCTCGCATATGGCGGCGCTCGAGAGTGTGATAGAAAGAAACGTCAAGGAGGCGGTGCTCACCGCGAGGGAAATTCTTGAAAGGAAACTGACCGTATCTGAAACCCGAGAGATCATGGATAGGCGTGCAAAGGACCTGAAAGCGAGAGTCGATGAAATGCGCATCAGGGCAGCCGAGAAGGTGTTGCCCGCGATCGCCCCCAGACTTCCCAAGATGGAGACGCCGGAGGATTTCGAGAGGGCGTCTGAGGCCCTTAAGGCAAAAGCAGAGGAGATACGTGGGGGAGTCTCTAAGACTGAGGAGATTGAGGAGATGCCGGAGCGACTTGGAGAAGCCCCTCGGGCAGAGGAGAAAAAATCGATGCAAATTCTGGGGAGTTTACGGGAGAAAATTGAGACCTTGAAGAGAGAGAAGGCAGCCCTCTTGGAAAAGAAGAGCTTCCTCACGGAGGCATTGAGCTTCAATTGCCCCCACTGCAATCGTTCTTGCATCATCTACCGTGAAGGCGACAGCTACTGGGTGGAGTAGCGCGCTATGGCCGCACACAACCTGCAAGGATGGAAGCTGAGTTTATGGAAGCTAATGCTGAGAAACTTGCGGGCGAAGATTGAAGCGCAAGAGAGAGAAAAATCGGGTCTTTCACCAGAGATACAGAGCCTTATTAAAAGGGATGAAGCGAGGGCTCACGAGTTAGAAAATGAGGTGGCTGCGCTTAGAAAAGAGGTGAAAGTGCTTGAAAAACTTTTGGATATGAGGGAAAAGCCCGGAGTGGCTTCTGTGAGTGGTGGGAACTGTTAGTTGAGAAAAGGGAAAATGCTTGAAGAAAGGATTGATGAAAAGTTTGTTAAGTCATTTCTAGACATAGTGGTCTTGGCGATGTTGAACGGTAAACCCATGCATGGCTACAACATTATCGGGGCCATCCACAAGGAATTCGGGGTCCTGCTCAGCCCGGGTTCCCTCTACCCCCTGCTCCACTACTTGGAAGAAAATAGACTGGTGGAGGCAACCTTCAACAGTGGGAAGGTGGTTTACCTGGTAACCCCAAAAGGGAAGACGAAATTCGAAAACGCGTTCACCGCTTACAAAGCGTCTATGCAGAAGATGTCGAACTTTATAAAGTTGCACGGGGAGGGCCCTTCCTAGCCCCATTCAGAATCCGTTACGAATTTTTGACGCTCGCGCTATTAACGAAAAGCGTGTACGCCGTAATATCGCTTTCCGATATGAGAACGGTTACGATTTTTTGAATATTTCTTAATAATAAGATGCTGTATTTGACGAACACGAAGCAAGAAAAAGAGGTGAAGAGATTGGTAACACAAAGCCCGGATGTCTCGAGCCTGGCTGAGGTGCTCGACCGGATACTGGACAAGGGGATCGTCGTCGACGCCTGGGCAAGGGTGTCTCTGGTCGGCATCGAAATCCTGACCATCGAGGCAAGAGTGGTCGTCGCGTCGGTGGACACCTTCCTGCACTACGCCGAAGAGATAACAAAGGTAGAGCAAGCGGCAATCGCTGCGCCCGCAGCTTAAACAGCCTGAACAGATGCGGCCCTCCCAAGGGGAATGATAAAGGTGCCTGAAGAAGAAGCGGAAGAAGAGGCGGCGGAGCCTCTACGAGCAATGGTTACGCCGGCAAAGCGCGGGCGAAGGGCCGCTGTGCCAGTGAAAGAAATGCCGAAGGAAATGCCGAAAGAAATGCCGAAAAAAGTAAGCCCCAGGACCGTTAAAGGCAAAATAGCAGCAATCCAAGAAGCTGCCGACAGGATCCTTGCAGGCGCCCATTCAATACAGTCGGATGCCGCAAAGCAGATGAAGGAAAACCAAGAAGCGGTTGCGGCCATCTCTGCAGGCGTACGCACTATCCTGTCGAGCATCAGCGAACAAATAAAGGAAAACCAAGAGGCTGTCCGTGCCATAGAGTCAGCTATCTCAGAGCAGATAAAGGAAAACCAAGAGTACGTGAAGGGATTCTACGGATGAGGAAGCCGCATTTTCCCTCCATCCCCCATCTTTTTTCATACAACCCTGAATTCAGTCCGATCCGAGAAGGAGGTGAGAATTGATGCCCGGAATGATGCCAAGAGGTAGCGTAACCGCGAGAGAAAGGGACAAGAAGATAAGGTGGCTAAGGAAACTTAGAGAAAGGATACAGTACTTTTCTGTTACTCTCCGACCGCAAAGGGTTCGCATGATGTGGGTAAAAGACCTTGCTAAAGAAGAGACATAACAATTCAAAAGAAGAAAAACCCGTCATGGACCCTGGGTTTACAAGTTTGAAACGTCGAAGGTCCTCCGACCTACCGCGGGGCGGCCTCCTGGGCCTGGACCTCCGCTCGGCGCGGGACTTTCTCGGCCGGCGGGTGAACATCCACCTCATCGACGGCTCCGTCATCGTCAACGTCCTCCTCACCCACCTCAGCCGGGATGAGAGGAGGCGCCTCCTCGCCTACCGAGTCTCCCGGCGGGTAGGGGGTAAAGCTGTTCAGATCCCCCTGGAGGAGGTCGACTCCCTAGAGAAGGTTCCAAAGGTTTTCCAACCCGTTTGAGTTCCGACTTGTTGAGAGTTACCGCATAACGCGCTCTTCACCAAATCTAACTAGCCAAGACCTATTTCTCAGCAAATTTTCAATTTTTGACACAAATCTCGTAACCAATCCTTGAATATTACTTAAGTAAATAGGTCACACCCTCTGAAAAAGAGGTGACTCTGAAGATGAGATACGTACCGACCCACCAGAGAATAGTGAGAGGAAAGAGACTTCATGAAACGACGGAAGAGAAACGCTCAAGGCTCGAATTGGAAAAAGGAACCGCAGAGTTCTCCATCGAAGAGGTCGAAGCTGAGTTTCTGGTGCCGACCATTGAAAATTTTGTTGAGACAGAGCAGGTTAGAAAGCTCAAGAACAGAGTTAAGCTGTGGACAAAGGTCGGATACCCTCCCCACATAGTTGGGCCAACAGGTTGCGGAAAAACAACACTAGCAATGCAGGTGGCAGAAGAACTGGGAAGACCCACGGTGTGGATAAACGGCGATGAGCAGATGACAACAACCGATCTGATCGGCGGATACTCCGAGATGGAGGCCGAGAGCGTGAGGGACAGGTTCATTCACAACGTCGTATTGGCGAAAGACAGAGTAAAATACACGTGGGTCGACAATCCGCTGACCCTCGCGTGCAAATACGGTTACACGCTGGTCTACAACGAGTTCTCCAGGGCCAGGCCGGAGGCAAACAACGTCCTTCTGTCGGTGCTGGAGGAAAACATCCTCGAACTCCCAACAATGTTCGGAGAAGAGAGATACGTCAAAGTCCACCCGAATTTCAACGCGATATTCACGAGCAACTCCATAGAATACGCGGGGGTACACCGGCCCCAGGACGCCCTACTCGACAGGATGGTGGACATCTACATGGACTACTATGACTTCGACACCGAGGTAAAAATCGTTCAGGCACACACCGGCGTGTCACCCTCCGAAGCCAAAAAAGTGGTGAACGCGGTCAGAACGCTCAGAGAGAAAATGCCCGAACCACACAAACCCGGAACGAGGGCGGAAATAATGATCTGCCAAGGATTGAAGGCGATGGACGGCTACTCGAAGGAAGACCTTGAACAGATATACATGGATGTTCTCGCCACGAAAATAGCGGAACCGAAAGAGCTCCTGGAAAAAAGTGACCTCGTAAGAGAAATACTCGCCGAAACTTATGGAGATGCCTGAGTTGCAAGAAGTTAGTGCAACAATCCAGGACGCCAAGATCTACAAAATCTCGGATCTCTGGAGAAGGAAGCCAAGGGGACTCGGGTTCAACGACACAGACGCCCTCGTCATCACCCTGAGAGCCCGGGATGGAAGCACGATAAAGGAAACCTTCTATTTCTGCCTCAAACCAGACGGAACCTTCGAGATAAACACCGTGAGCAAAGACGGCGGCCGAGCAAGGCGGCGAAGACTAGCCAGCTTCCTCAAGCACTACAAAATAACCGGCAACGTGGACGAATACAACCTAAGAGAGGAAATAAGCAAGTGGAAGGGCATACGAGTTGCCGCCATAAAAGTCGGCGATTCGGGCTTTATTTATGTTCCGTAGGAGGGACGAAAATGGCGACAGAAAAGCCCGGCGCATCGGTGGAAAAGATCACTGACATAGCACTCACCATAGCGAAGAAGTACATATCCAAGGAGCCGGAGACCGTCGTGGGCATCGAACAGAAAGATGGAGAGTGGAAAGTTACGGTTGAAGCACTGGAGAGGAAGGCGGTGCCTGACACGCAAGACCTTCTAGGGAGATACGAGATAAGGATCAGCGATAACGGCAAATTAATCGGCTGGACACAGAAGATGATCAGGAAGCGATTCGACAGAATGATGCCCCCAGAAGAAGAGTGGGTAGTAACCGGCTGAGGAAAACACCGATGGGAAAAAGAAGCTGGTGGCAGAGGAGCTTGGATGGGCACTTTCGCTTGATAGAAGGAAGGTCTGCGCGCGCGGTGGAGCAAAGGCGAAGAATAGAAAACGCCTTCGAAAGGGCACGTGAAGCGACGAAGAGGGGCGAAGCGATAACCGGCATGGACACGGTGGAGAGAAAAAAGATAGCCAAAGAACTAATGTGGAGGGCGAAATGGGACATAAGAGGGGCGAAATTTGACGCAAGGGCGAGAAAATACGCGTGATCATTGCAGAGATCAAGGTTAAGAGAAATGAGAGCACCGGAATCGCAGCTACCACCAGACACGAATGTTAAAGACCTGAGCCATACCCTCCACTTGTACACTCCAAAGGTGGATAAATACACAATCCAAAGAGCCTTTCTCACCTCCATCCAAGATGATGAAAAAGCCGTTTACGTAACCGGAGACGATTCCACATCCCCGATTCAAGAATTCTTTTCCACAAATGTTGAGTTAAAAATAATCAAGCCGGAAGAGATCAGGGATCTCGAAAGTGAAAAATGTAAACTACGGATCATCATAGACGCCGGATCAATAACTAACCAGAAAGACGCCGAAGTTGAAGAGAGAGAAAGTCACCTAAACGAACTAGGCAAAAAACACTCCATAAACTGCCTGTGCACCTATGACGTTACTAAACTTAATCCTCAAATGATCAAACAGCTGGCAATGTATCACAACCAGCTTCGACTCACAACCAGTGACTTAACGATACTGGCCGGTGACATGCTTGACAGGTCCAGGCCGTCGAGCGACTCCATCGAAAAAATTGTGAAAGACAACCTGGAAAACATAATTCTCGCCCTCCTACAAAGGAGACCGATGTGCGGGACTGAGATAATAGAAACCGTACATCTGAGGTTCAACGTGTTACTCAGCCCAGGAACCATCTACCCCCTGCTCCACTCCCTGAGGGAAAAGGGACTAGTGACGTCCAAGAAACACGGCAAGGCAAAGACATACGCCCCCGCCAAGGACACGGAACTGAGAATAAGAAGCCTGGTTAATGAACACATCCAAGCTCGCAAGCTCTTGAACCACTATCTACAACAAGAACTAACAATTGAGGAGGTAAGTTGAAATGACCAGGGAAAAATACGTGGAGCTTAGAAAAAAGAGATTGAAAGAGCGGGAAGAACGTTTCAAAAGAACGATGGAAAGAATCGGGGCTCAGAGGGCGAGGACCCGAGAAGCAAGGCTGAGAGAATGGGCTGAATCAGTAACAAGAGAAAAGAGAATTGAAGAACAACTCTTAGAAGAAGCAAGAAATGCGATAAGCAACGTGAAAACTGCTCTGAAAGAGGTTGAGGAAAAGGCAAAAGTCTCCTTTTATGCCCAAGAGGCGTCGAAGAGAATAGATGAGATGCTGGCTGATGCGGACAAAAGCCTTGACTTGGCACACTATGAAAAGGCGATCCAGCTCTCATTCGAGGCGAAAGAACTGCTAGAGAGAGCCAGGTTGGAGGCCTTGAGAAGGACCGAGGAAGGGAAAAGGAGGAGGGAAGAGGAGGGAAAATACTTCTACTGTGTAATACCGTTTGGCAAAGAAAAAAGTTTTGGAAACATAGGTATGAACAACGGTGAAGTCCATACTATTCCTTACAGAGACGTTGCGGCGGTAGTCAGCGATTCCCCCATGAAAGACTACGAACTGACCGAAGACAACACAAGGAAGCACGAAGCCGTTTTGAGGAAGGTAATGGAGGAGCACACGGTTGTACCAGTGGAATTCGGCACAACGATAAAAAACGAAAGAATCCTAAGGCGCCTACTGAGAAAAGCCTATGATCCAACAAGGGAGTGTTTGAAGCTAGTAGACAACATGGTTGAACTCGGAGTAAAAACCGTTCTAAACGAGGACATCGTGTTTGTTGACCATGGAAAAAGAAAGGAATGCATCTCAGACATCCTAGGATCACTAAACACCAGGGCAAAGCAAGCAGTCACAGGTGACTTATTCAGCGACAGGCTATTTTTAAACGCTTCATTTCTTGTCAACAAAGAAGACATAAATGCGTTTTCAAACGAGGTGACGAACCTGCAGGAAAAATACCCCATGCTAAAACTTCTGTATAGCGGACCGTGGGCACCATACAACTTTGTTTATATAAAAATCGGGGCAGAGGGCATGGAGATCACCAAAAAATAGGTGAAACTAATGCCTTTTTTCATAGACGACATCTTCCTGCGAATGCTCGGCTTCTCTATACCGCCATTCGACATGATCTGGCTCATGGAAACAATCAGAGATTACGTTGAGGATGTAAGACAAGAGGAGAACCAGCAAAAAATTAACAACAAAATAAAGGAGAACAGGCTGCTCTACGAGCTAGGTGAAATAACAAAAGAGGAATACGAAAGGAGAAACGGAGAACTAAACCATAAACTGCGAATGAACAATCGAATAAACAGAACGAATCTCAACCAGAGGATAAACATACTGGGCTAGCGTTGGAGGGAAGTAGGTAGTTTGAACCGTAAATTCAAAAAACTGAAATCGATGAAACGAATTACTAAGTCTCAAAAAAGTGGCATACTAACCAGACCTCAATTCTGTAGACATCCCATTCAGAGGAGAAAGAAAATAAAGAAATTTCACCCTACAGCTCCACCCATAAAGGTTGACGCAACCGGAGAGGTTCTGCTCAGATCGGCTATAGCTGGACCTGCTGGGACTATGATCGGAGTAGGCTCAGCGACAATACGGACATCTAGCCAGATAGGAATCTCAGTGCTGAAAAAGATTCGAGAAAAAGCTGAAGAAACGAGGGAAACCGAAAAAGAAAGCGCGAAAGTTCAAGGAGGTTCTCAAGGATGGTGAGATTAAGACCAGAAGAGACAGGATTGAAAGAACTGCTTGACAGAATTCTAGACAAAGGAGTGTCAGTCGATACAATTGCAAGAATCGACCTCGGCAGCTTCGATCTCTTAAGAACCAAAGCTCACATTATCCTCGCTTCCTTCAAAACGGCTGACAAGATAGGTTTAGATTTTCCTGAAGGCACTGATTTTAACATGCCAACATGGCAAGACTTGATGACAAAGCAATCATGCCCAGTTTGCGGCATGGAGTCCAGACGAGAGGATCTCAAAGAAGGTTGTCCATGGTGTGGATGGAGCCACAGACCAAAGGAAGGTGAAAGCGATGGAGAACACACCATTGATGCCTGAAAAAGACTCCTCCGGTTTGGCAGATGCCATCGACAGAATTCTGGACAAAGGATTGGTGATCAATGCAGACATCAGCATCGACGTTGCCGGCGTTGAACTACTCGGAATCAAAATAAGAGCTGCTCTAGCTTCATTCGAGACAGCGGCGAAATATGGGTTAGAGTTCCCCTCCGGAACCAACTTGGAGACAGCGGCCTGGAGAGAAGCCGCAATAGAAAAGGAGGAGTGCCCGCAGTGCGGTAAACGAGT
>Ga0315312_1002031_pt1 | contig 14543 bp, 11 predicted proteins | sample TDP7_MG_FD_203629 | JGI IMG/M metagenome (GOLD analysis project Ga0315312, IMG submission 203629) | Freshwater sediment microbial communities from Lake Towuti, South Sulawesi, Indonesia - TDP7 | ecosystem: Environmental > Aquatic > Freshwater > Lake > Sediment | place: Indonesia: South Sulawesi... | reverse complement strand
AAGGATGAAACCATCATAAAAGAAGGCTTGAAAATTGCAGAAGGCTAAAGTGAATCATCCCTACATTGAGGCCAACAAGAAGATCTGCGGCGGCTCCCCTGTGATAAAAGGGACTAGGATGAGGGTCGTTGATATAGCAATCGAATACGAGTACCTCAACTGCACACCCGACGAGATAATCAGCTCCCATCCCCATCTTAAACTAGAGCAAATACACGACGCCCTATCCTATTACTACGAAAACAGAAGCGATCTGGACGAAAAAATAAAAAAGGAAAAACAGTTCGTCCAAGAGCTTTCAAAGACCCTAGGGATGGGATAGACAGTATCCCATCGCATCAAAATTTACGCCGACGAAAGCGTTAACATCGCCATCGTTGAAGGTCTAAAGAGGCGAGGCGTAGAAGCATTCTCTGCCAAAGACATAGACAAATTAGGCTTAACCGACGAACAGCAGATTGAAGTCGCTACCACACAGCGGGCGGTAATCTTCACGCACGATGTGGATTTTCTACGGATGGCATCCCAAAGAGAGCATCCAGGCATAATCTACGTTCACCAACAAAAGCTATGTGTAGGAGAGTGCATAAAGCGGCTGAAAGCCATAGCTGAAACCAAGTCCCCCGAAGAAATGCGCAATCGAATCATTTTTCTGTGATGAAAAATCCAAAATCATCTAACACCCCTTCTCTCCCTCACCCAAGACAACACAATAAATCCTCTAACTTTACTTAAATGCGCGCACACATGCCCTCTAATCCATAAAGCATGAATACGTTAAAATACTAAACAATGAAATATACAATTGGTGAATCCATGCCCAGAAGCAGCGTTCTGCTAACTGATGAGGATAGAGCTCTACTTCTAAAGGTAAGCAGCCTACTTGAGGGAATCATCGAAACCCTTGACATCTTGGAAGACGAGGATGTAGTGAAGCTATCTAGCTAATCTGTTGAAAGACCTTAACTAACATTACTAAGAGGTAATGAAAAAACCTCAAAGAGCCTCAAACATTCACACTATAGTGATATTTGTGGATGAGGTTTGTGCACAGACACCAAGGTATATGAGGGACTTATTCGCTATAAAAGCATAAGACACGATTATATCCCGAAGGTCTAATAAAAATATGGGGACGTTGAGGTTATGAAGAAAGTTTCCTTGTCATTGCTAATCTTAGTTTTTCTCGCTTCCTCTATAACTTTGTTGCTGCTTGAATCGCCGCTAAAGTACATTTTTTACTTTTTTGAAGTTGCCTTAATCCTAACAGTATATCTCTCTCTATCTGGAAACTTTAAGAATATAAGGCTTAGAACTAAACGAGAGGTAGCTACAAAACTTAATTATGCCCTTTTAACCATATCGATCACGTTATTAGTGCTTACCAGACTCGGATTAAATAGCATCTTGAACCTGATTTGTGCCATAATTGTTTCATTTTTCCTGCCAGGATATGTTATCCTAAGGGCGTTAAAATTCCATTTTTCGAACGCATGGGTTGAATGGATTGTATTGGCATTTGTAATCAGCCTTCCAATCTCTAGCCTGGTCTACACCCTGATATTGTTCTTCGTTCCCATGGCATGGAGGGGTGTGACATTAGCCGCCGCGTTTCTCATTATCTCATTAGTGCCTATTATAAGAACTCAGAAATCCTTAGAGATTAGACCACCAGAAACGAATATTGATTTCGACTTGTGCAGAGCATTCACCTTAGTGATCGTTCTAGCATTCATCATTTTCTCTATAGCCGCTACATATCCTCAAATGGCCTTGAATCCTGGCTTGGATATTGCTAGACATTACTCAGACTCGCTTAGGGTTAACATAATCCCTGACCTTTATTTCGCGGAGGAACCGTGGTTTCACTTTCAATTTGCCATTATCAACATACTGTCAGATCAATCTATAGGAATTTTCGAAACAAGTCTAGCATATTTAGGTTTGATCTCAGTACTGGCATTTTATGTTATGGCCAATACCTATCTAGGCGATGTAGATAGACGTTTACCAACACTCGCGACAATGATCTGGAGTCTATTCTCGGGATTCGGATGGATTTATTTTCTAAGAGAAAAATTAGCTATGTTAGACTCTTCCAAACACTACGATCTCTTAGTAAGAGCGAACGATAAGACGTACTGGGACATAGGCTATGGGCAAGGTCCTTGGCTTTGGCTATGGTTTAGACCATTAACGGTAGGGTTCACGCTCATTTTTGTACTTCTGTACTTGCTTAAGCGAGAGGACATATCAAGGCGCAACTTCTTATTTCTCTTCTCGCTGATCGTTACGACTCTTGGCATGGTCCACATACCAGAGCTGGTGCTGTTTGTTGCTTTTCTCTTCTTTATGGCCTTGGTTAAGCCAATTGCTGAACTATACCTAGCAGAGGCTTCTCTTTCAACTTCTCTCGGCGCCCTAGCCGTGATACCTTTACAAGTAATATATCGGCAATTTTTTGGTATCACATTTCGGGCTATTTCCTTTGACCTCATAATTGGCCTATTTGTGATAGCGATTATGTCTTATTTACTGATTCGTAAGCCGCATAGACCATTTCCAATTTGTCGTGAAACAAGTATGAACTTCCTTACGATAGGGTTTCTATTGGCTTATTTGGCCTTATTCGCCACATGGCTTTCCTTTGGAGACGCTTTTTCAGTTAAGTATGTATATGAGATCAAATCTGTTCCATGGTTACTTTATCCAGTTCTGCTAGGCATAGGCGGTCTTTTAGCCTTGCCTGGCTTAGCCCTGACGTTGAAAACCTATCAGAAGCATCCACTAATACTCTTTGCTTGCTTGTTTGTGGCTTCCATAATTGGTGGAAGAACGCTCACCTTTTTCAACGTAAACTTTTTGAATACGCTCTATTGGGAGCGTAGAGTTATCCCGCTAGTCTATTCTGCCTCAGCTGTGTTGGCATCTTTAGCTCTAGTGAAAACAAGATTTGGCTTCAATAGCAAACAGTTGGAAAAGTTTGCAGTAGGAATTTTGGTCGCCTTTGTGGTGATAAATGGGTTCATATCTACATCGGCAAGCATAGAATTCTGGATCAATAATAATCATCGATGGTCCTTAACCGAAGAGGAGAATGACGCAATAGCCTACCTCTCTGAAGCAGATCCTAGAACCTCATTACTAACTGTAACTGAACGGTCCCGTTCAACCATGGAATATGTACCTTTCGGCTGGATTATCGACGATTACCGCAATCAACTTTGGCCCTCAAAATATCCAGAGATACCATTAAGCGGCCTCTCGTCGATAGGCGGATCGGCTGTGATATACCTTCATGAGAGAGATCTCGGTGAGGTGACTAAAAAGTTTAGTGAAAGCTATATAGTCTCACACCTCCTTAATCTAGCTCCAGAGATTTATAGCAATGCAAAAGTAAAAATTTATGACACACCAAGAATTAGCCCGCCCTCATCCAACAGCAATGTAGTCTTAGTTGTCCCCAAAGAGAATCATGAGATGGTCAGATTCGCTTATGATCTTCTCTCGTTAGGGAATTACAATTACACTACTGTTCTAGCATCAGATTTGAACATGATAAAGAAGGCAGATATGTTGATATTCCCGACAGAGGATTCTGCTCTAGGAATCATTAATTCGTCCTCAACCGACGGGAAGAAAATCATAGTGTTAAATATAGATGGTTATGGACAAATCGCAAGCAAGCTATTTGGTGGCTCTACGATGACATTTTCGATGGATCCGAACTTTAACAACACCGCTCTTTTGGAAATTAAGAAAACTGGCGTCATAACCGGAGGCGACATAGCGACCAAGATGGCCGAACCTACACGATTCGTTGTGATAAATACTTTGCAACATCATGGTGATTCTTTAATAATTGCTGAGGATAATTCAACTAATATCTGGAAAGTAGGGGGTATGGGGCCGGGAATCATTGGAATACCAAGACTTTTTGACGAATGTGAGCTAAAGGCATCCGGTAATAACTCACTCGCTATAGAAGTGGGACCCGGAAACTACGCTCAGTGGCAGATCTCTACGATATTCGCCTCCCCATTAAATTTGACGCAGTTCGATTTCATCTCTTTCCATTGGTACGGAAGAGGAGATGCCAAAAAGTACGTTTTGCAATTTAATTCTGAAAACCTTACAGGGTCTTTCTGGTATTCATTTACAGATACTTGGAGGGGTTGGAAGAAGGTGCTCATCCCTATGTGGGCACCTGATGGGGCCCAAAACTTATACAACGTACAATTCATGAAAGTCATTAAGGGCAATGTTACCTGGTCCGCAATAAACGAAGTGCAGATTAAGCTAGCAGGCACAAATCCAAATGTACCCGGTACATTTTACGTAGATAGATTCGGATTTGAGGGAGGCAGATGGATCACAATAAACATCGATGTGGGAGGCTCTCCTAAATCATTAACTTTATACGTCAATAACTCCACTGACCACGCTGGCTACACTAAACTCTTTACTCTCTCGAACTCTACGGAGATGAACGTAAACGGCTCATGGTTGGTCGGTAGCACACAAAGCAGAAACGTGTTTGGCGATCGACCTACATTGAGAGCGGTATTAAGCATCAATAACGACAAGCAATTTTCCTTAGCAATCCATGTCAAACTACCCCCGAGCATAAGAGGTATAGAACCATCACAAGCAAGCTTCATGATAAACCCGCAAATTGGAAGCACAAGTGCGCTTGAGATAGAAAGTGCAACCGGCTCGGTAGGTTTGCCAGACGCTATACCGGTTCAGCCATTATCGCCTACTTACAGCGCTGACTTCCACGAATATAGAGTTTTGGCGAACTATAAGGGCGAAAGTGATATTCCATTTGCTATATCAGTGGAAGACGCCAAAGGATTCGAACTAACCTATCTGAACGTTTACCCGCTAATACAGAAGATACTCCTTTACAATAATGAGTCAAGACAACTATATCCAATATTAGGAGAACTGATACAACTATCACAAGTAGAATTACCCAAGTACAACCATGAAAGAAGAGACTCCATTGAAGGCAGAGCTGCCTTCACTGAAGCTGTCATAAAGGGCAACATCATTGTGAGATCTTTATCCATAGTTCTCGTAGATAATTTTCAAAATCTAACAATAAGTGCCAACAAAACGTTAGTTAACCTCGCAAACGCACAAACATTATCGTTTTCGAACGCTGATTTTATGGAAATAAAGACAACTTCTGCAAAAATAAATGGCGGAATGGGCTTTTACACAAACATTACTATTGACGCGCCTATAATAAGTGTAAAAGGGGAAACGCCAGTAGCTCTAGTATTGTTACGCGACGGCGCAACACGAATGTTAAGCGGAGTAGGGAATCTTAACATCACAACAAATTCGACACGGACACAAGTAATTGCCAGACAGCCAGAAATAAAGATTCGGGGCGAGGGCGACTTTAAAGAGTTTTATGGCTACCAGGGGGTAGCAAAACCATTAAGAACTCTCGGTCAAGACCTAAAGATAAACGGCACGATAACTTTCCTCATTGACTATGGGGATGTATTTACCATCACTCGCGGATTTAACTGGCAAGGTTCGTTCACGCGATCCACACCATTCCTACTTTGGAATGAATGGAACGATGTGATGAATATGATCCCATGGTTCATATTTATAAGTCTACTATTCGCTACTGTCCACATTTTTTACGCCTCGCAACGAAAGCAGAAACAGACCGAAGTCTGAGCTTGAATAACCGGAAGAAAAAAGGGGAAATGAGATGAGAAGAAAACTTATATTGTTAGGTATAGACGGGGGAACATGGAAAATAATCAAACCCTTAAAAGAGGAAGGTCACCTTCCGACCTTTCAAGAGATCGTCGATGAAGGAATACATGGCACATTGACGTCTACTATTCCCCCAAATACCCTTCCCGCGTGGACAAGCATCTTCACAGGAACCAATCCAGGCAAGCACGGCATAACGAATTTCACAATCAGAAAAGATCATACAAACTTCAGCGTGGCAACACTAAAGGATAGAATGGTTGACTCTATTTGGCGAATACTAAGCAACCTTGGTCTTCGCTCAATTATAGTCAATGACCCAGTAACCTACCCACCAGAAGAAATCAACGGCATAATGACTACAGGTCTATGTACGCCGCCTGGCTCGCAAAACTTTGTACACCCCCGAGAACTCAAAGATGAGTTAGATAGAGTTACTAATAGGTACGAATGTGAGCTTCCTTTAGATTTCAGTAAAATAGCGGCTACGAGTAAAAATAAAGCATATGAAAGACTTGCTGAATTTGCAAATAAAATAGCAAGGGCTTCATTTTATCTCGCCAAAAACTATGAGTGGGACGTACTAGCAATTATATTAACTTCTATAGATAGGCTTCAACACTTTTGCTGGAATGATGGTCATTTCATTAAGGATCATTACAAATGGCTTGATCTAATAGTCAGAGAGTTCTTAAACATAGAACCTGACGCAAATATTGTTGGTGTTTCAGACCACGGTTTTGGGCAACTGACAAAATGTTTTTACGTAAATAATTGGCTTTCTGCTTTGGGTCTTCTCAAGCTAAAAAAGAGTACTATTAGTTCTTTGATGTCTAGGTCCGGCTTAACCTATCATAAAATTGCTCAAGTTCTCTTACGGATTGGGATGTATCAGGCAACCGCTAAGTTAACTCCAGCGTGGATTAAGGGAAGAATTCCATCATCAGTCTTTGAGAAGGATGCTTTAATTGATTATGCCAATAGCTCAGCATATTCAGTGGGTTTTAATGGGGGAATATTCATTAATAGAAAAAACAATTGCGAGAACGAGGGGCTCAAAGATATGATATTTAGAAATCTTAGGCAAGTAAATGACCGCGGAGTGTTCCCAGTCTCAAATGTTTACCGTAATGACGAGGTACTATGGGGTCCATACGTCCATAGAGGACCGGACATTTTCCTGCTCCCACACGAAGGATACGAAGTATCTCCACGCTTATCTTCATTCGGCATCTTTGGGCTTCCAATGGCAAGAGGCACTCATCGTTTAGAAGGAATTTTCATAGCTTATGGTCCCGATATTAAGAAAGGCTACAAACTCAATTTCCACTTCCAAACGTGGGACATAGCGCCAACCCTTCTTCATACGCTCGGCTCACCCATTCCAGATTATATGGATGGTAAAGTCTTAAAAGAAATCTTCAAAGAAGGCACTTTGCCTCATATAAGACCTGTTAAGTTACAGAAATACAGCGAACTCATTCCAAGAAAGGTTGCCGAAGTAGTCTACGAACCCAAAGGGGAAGAAGAAATAAAAGAGCGTCTGAGAAGGTTAGGTTACTTATAATCTACTGACATCCTTTACCTTTATTCTGATTTCCACATCAAAAAGCCGTAATGGAGGGGGATCTAAACTCAACTTCAGTATTCACGCCTGGAATATAGCCCCAACCTTACTAGACATTTTCGGACTGTCCCTTTCAAGCTACATGGATGGGGATAAAGCTTTTTTTAAGGGCGGAGCGATCTCGCTACAAAGGCGAACAAAAATGATTGCTTCATACACGGATGAACTCGGAAGGAAGATCGATTATCTGAGGTCAAAAACTGGAAAAACTTAAAATAATACCGCAAACCCAAAATAGTCCTATTTGTGAGTTTGCTTGCGAAAGTGCAGGTCGTCTTCGTTGCTTGAAAATAGGGTAGCCTCGTTACAAGATTTATGGGAAGCTTCGTAGATGTCTTGACTCTATCGGTCAAGTACGTTGACCGATCGACCTCGGAGTGTACGGTGTATCCCAAAAATTCGCTGTCCTTGGGGATTGAGTATTCTGATCACGAGGATAGAAACTGCGGAATTATGAAACTTCTAGCCTATCCTTCTTGACGTCAACGATTATGGCATCGTTCATGGATAGTTTGGGGTTCTTTTGTGCTAAGACGCCTATGGGAATATCGAAACCAAAAAAAGAGGATGGAGGGTTTGCATGCTGGTTTACTTCGCTCCCAACCAGTTCCAACCGGCCTGGTAGACGGTCATAACAGTCTTCGTTGTGCCCTTGGCTATCTCTCCAAGGTCATAGTAGATTGCTGCGTTTCCATCGAAGTACAAGGGCTCATGATGACTCTGAATGTCGTAATTGCCAGGGTCTCTTGTGGTTACACCCACTCCCGTAGCATCGATGTCATCCCACGCATCAAGGTCAACATAGCAAACCTCATTATCAAGGGCTGTCGACGTGTATCCGGCCACACTCATCACAAAAGTACGTCCCTCTGACGTATTGAAGTAGGATGCGTAGGCAGCATGAGCATCATTGGTCCACATATTCCCCGTATCCCAGTGAATATCCCAGTCCACGATCCGCTTGTACAAAACGTCTCTAACCTTGCCCATCTCACCATTATTGGTTATCTTCGTTTCTAAGAGAACATACTTTTGGGGCTTCGGGAACGAAAACTTGAAGGTCATGTTTAAGGCTTTATCAATCGTCTGAACCCTCACTTCCCATATCGCTGTGTTAGTATCGTTCCTCAATTGTTTGGCGTATATTGAAACGATCCTTGACTTCGCTGGTGGAGGCCAGCCTAGACTAGGCCACCAGTAGGCTATACGGTCTCTCCAAGCCCCATCTAGGTAGACTTTATAAGCTACGACGTAGCCCTCGCCCCACCACCAAATGGCCAAAGACTCATACTGCCGCCCTATCGGGAACTGGAACCCACATCCAGGATCGTACGCACCACCACGACCGAAGGTCCCACCCTTGTTCAGCCCAATCCTAATGTACAAACCGGTGTACGTGACGCCGGGAATGACCGTAGGAGGCGCAGGGGCTACAATCTTGTCTTGAGGTGACTGAGGCGATGTGATACTTTCAGGCGATGCGACAATCGGCTGCAATCCAAGCCCAACTAATGAAACCAATAGAACTGAGACCAATCCAGCACAAACGAGCACCAAGCTAGCTTTCTTTCTTCTACCCATTTTCTCTATCACCTATCTAACAATCATCACAGCAAGTAACACTTCGTCGCTTGTCTTTATAAGGTTTGTGGAGAGAACAAAAAATGTTCTAGGGAGAAATTCCAATACCGATGCAGCAATCATTACGGCCTAATCTCACTTAAGCCACGCACCGCCAAATTCTAAAGTCATCCCCACCGAAGAAACAAGCATTGATTCGGAGAAATTTCCCAAGCGGCGTTTAGGCATCCCGATTCGAGGTCATATGGATAGTCGTCTACTCCAAGACATTTTTGGAGAGGAAAGCAAGCTTGCCACTAGGCCCGTGATCTACAGCGAGGTGAGCGAAAGAGAGAAGTCGAGGACAGGATAGGAAAATCAGGAAATCTGAACGAATGTGCTAATACTTTCGGGAGATCAGAAGTATGAAACACGTTAGTTTGCAGCTTTTATCAGAAAAAAGGGAGATGGGCGAGTCGAGCGTGCTCGCAGATTTTTTCAGGTCTCTTATTTGTTGTTGAGGTAGTCTCCCAGGTTCTTTGCGGTCTCGTAGTTTCCCGCTCTGTATTCATTGAGTATAATTGTTATCCAACCTGTGATGGTCCTGGCGTGGCCACCTGCGTTATCATACCAATCGATCCACACTGGCGCGAAATGGTTGCCGTAGTGAGTGTCCGTCAATAGCAATGCTAGGATCTGGGCTTGAGCTTTAAGGTACATTTTGGAACCCACGTAGTTAAGTATCGCGTAGGCTTGCTGCAACTTGGAATTATCGCTTCCTTCGAACGTTAACCACTCGAAGCCCCAAACTGAGCCTCTTCCGTACAATTCCCTGATCGTATTCAAAGCTTCCAAGATGTCTTCTCTCGATACCTGGGTCCCAAGCGTACATCCTTGATAAGCTTTCCATATGTTTGTCTTCCAGAAACCTTTGGTTTTGCCGTCGTAGGGGCAGCCCAAGCAGTTGAGGAAAATGCCATCTATGAAGCTGTTGACTTTTCCCGGATCAGCAATCGCTTTCAGGTTTATTGTTCTTGGACCTTCCACAAACCATTGAACATAGATTCCATTGTTGATTTCGTCACTTGTTATGTACTGAGAGTCCAGTAGGTCTGTCATCGGCTCGTCCCAAATCTCTATGGTCTCTGAGCGCCCGCTGCGGGCAAAATCCATTGCGTATATTGAGAGGACAAACTTGCCTTCTGGAATCATCAATTCGATTATGAAGTAGTTTAAAGGCCAACCTAGTTCTCCGGAGTCCCACTGCCCATATATTTTTCCATTCAGCGGATCAGGTGGGTATCCATAGTCGGGGTTGTCCACGGGATAAACTAGAACTCTCGGATCTGAAGCAGTCTCACTATTCATACGAGTCCATGCATAAGCAGCATACTGCCCTATGTAGGGATATTCTCCATAGTTCCTCGCGTTGTCAGCCGCGTATTGACCAACACCATTATTAGAAACTTGATAGTCATCTGGATCAAAGTTCGTTTCATCGTATGATTTGTCGATAGGCTTGTAAATTGTCCCGCTTAACGGGACGTTGAAACCGGCAAGCAGATATTTAGTCTTGCCGTACAAAGGTTGCCAATTTCCTTTTGTTCCACGGTCAAACCCTATGAAATTCACTCCACTAACATCACTTGAGATGGTGTCCAGAAATACTCCGGATATCACTGCGCTTTTCCCGTTGAGCCTTTTTACTTCGATCGTTATGCTTGAGGTAACTTCAACTTCAAATATAGCATAAATGCCCGCCGCAAAGTTTTGTGGAAATGTTTTCTCCCACAGAGCCGAAGCCCATTTGCCTCCGCTTGCAACTTTGACCCCCAATCGTCTATAACCAGTATCCCAGTCCAGAAAGTAAAGCGAAACCCTGTACTTCCCTGCCGGTACATCCAAAAGAGTTATTATTATTGAGGTTGCATGGAAATACCAAGTGGGCCTGTAAACCATCGAGTTTGCATCGACTAGAGCCCTAGGCGCACCTTCTGGTCCGATAACCTCGTATTCTAGTATGTTGAATCCGCCAAGATAGTCTAGGTAGGGATAAGATTCGGGGCCTTCAACGGACCATGGTTCACGCCACCAGTATCTGTGAGCCGAGTCTCCAATTCCTGTAGTTATTCCAATTGCCACTTCTCTTTGATGCGGATAACCATAAGGCAAAGCATAGCCACATTGACCATAACCTTGCTCAATCCAATCTCCAAGAGTAGTGGGATCCCGCCCAAGATATAAGAGATCGTTTTCACCTGCGCCATCATCGTCACCGCCGTCTGCTGCTACAATAGGCGAGTTGAGTACAATTGGTAGAGCAAGAAGCACAAGCACTGCAAAGGACATAAACTTAAGCTTTCGCAATCTTCACTCCTCCTTTCACTTTTTGTCTTAGCGTTCTGAAAACAGACATATAAGTCTATAGGAAGAATCTACAATAAGAATCCTTAGTAGAAACCTTCAGTAAAAAACATCAATATTCTGAAATCATCAATGTCACATCAAGTCTCATAAGAACAACTTAGGTGAGAACGTATCATCACCATGCTAGTTCCTCAACCCTCTCGAAAGGTTCATTCAAGGCAACAGTGGAAAGTATTTGCATTAGAGCTTTGCCCATGATGCGGGCACGGCGTAGCCATTTGAAAATTTCTTCACATCTGCGGGAATCTCAACGGTTACGAATCTAACCTCCGGAAATCTCTTGGTAATGCAACGTACCTTAATTCTTAGGTCTTCTAAGTTTTTAACCGCTTCCACGACGACTCGATAGGCATCATAAATTTTACATTTCTCTTTGTCGACTTGCCTTTCAAGCTCATCCAACTGTTTCTCAGCTTCTTGAATTTCCTTAGCTCTTCCCCCCGCTTCCAAGAGCATCTGCAAATGCTGACGCTTACTTGTAAGATCCATAAGCTTACCTTTGAAAATACCTATCTCATCGTTAAGACGGGAAATCGTGGCGTTTATTTCACTCATTTCCCCATCAACACTTGACAGCTGGATTCTTATCTCTTCCGACAACGCTTTTCATCTCGCTTCACGTTTCTTTTTCCCAGATCTTCAGGAACGCAAATAAAAATGTCATACTACATCTATCATTAATTGTATTGCATGAGGCTGAAAGTACTGGAGTTGGATTACCAGAAAGCGTTAACCTAATTGGCTGAAAGCGCTTATAGCAGTTCTTGCCGGAACTTCAAGATCCAATGTCAAGTACTAGCTGCTTTCTTCGAAAATAATTAAGCTTAGGCCAAAAAAGTTTTAGATAGATCCCATGATTACAGAAAGGTTGTATTAAATGATCAAAAATGCGTACTCGTCATACACCTTGTAGAAGAAGCAGATAGCGGCTCTTTTAACAAGCATTTCTTTAAATCTCTTGAGACTTGTCGCCGACCTCCATAGAAATCTCGTGGCTTTATCGCTAGCTTTTAATATTCTTCCTTCATCATTGAATATTGAGAAGGTGGACGATCAACAAAGAGTAAAGACTAGTTATTTCTCACCTTTATTCTATTTGTGATAGCACGCACCCATTTTGAAACTTGAAAGAGTCGATTATCAAGTGTTACGATGAAGGGCGGAAAGCTTAAATGCATGTATGAATACACATAAACTCCCGTGATGAATTCATGCCCCATAAGACAATAACCATCTCAGAAGAAGCATATGATATGCTAGCGAGCCTTAAACGTGAAGGCGAGAGCTTCACCGAGGTTATTAAGAGAACTGTTAGGAAACTAAAGGAGAAGCCTCTTTCAAGTTTCGCTGGCAAGTGGGAGGGCAACCCGGAGGAGCTAGATGCAATATTGGGTGGAATTAATAGAATGTGGTTGAAGTATGACGAAAGCTTGGGCCTGAGAGAGTAGCCCTTGGTTTGCCTCGACACAGATTTCTTGGTCGCCCTAATGAGAGGGGACGCAGATGCTGCAAAAAGGTCTGAGGAGATCGATTCAGAAGGACTAATGAAGACTACAACTCCCATAAATGCCTTCGAGCTTTATCTTGGGGCACACCTATCAGAGAAGAAAGAGGAAAACCTTGAGCTAGTTAGAGAACTACTTCTCTCCATGCAAATATTAGATTTTGACGAGAGAAGCTGCGATATAGCGGGGTTAATCGCCGCTGACCTGACAAAGCTCGGCAAGCCGATAGGAGCCCGTGACTCCATGATTGCTGGCATAGCTCAAAGGTTCGAACAAACCCTAATGACCAGAAACATAGAACACTTTTCAAGGGTTGAAGGACTGAAAGTTAGGATGTGGTAAGTTTTTGAGAAATGATAAAAGGATAAACGAGGGAAAAAGAAGGCATAACCGCAACTTTAAAGTACGCAACTGAAATCTTGAAAGAAGAGAAGGCCTGGAAACACACGATTAAAGCCGAGGATCCCTTGAGAAGAAAAGGGGGCATTGAATTATCCACATGAGTTTGATGTGATCGATATGGAAGCGGATAAGGATGTGGAGTTGCTTAGGGATCGACTTAGGGGTATTAAAGAGCCTTATGTAAGGTCTGTGATATTGTTTGGTTCCAGAGCTAGGGGAGAATCTAGAGAAAAGAGTGATGTTGACTTGTCCTTCTAGAGGACTGCAGGGTTAAAGATCCTGTTGCGAGAAGGAGCTATTTATATAACCTTATGCGGGAAGCCGTTGAGGTTATTAGGATTTGGGAAGATTTGGGAAGTTTTTAGGTAAGGTTAGAAGTCTTTAACTTACTTACCAGCAATAACTCTCTGTGGCAACCAAGTTTTTCATAGTGTTCTTCTTATAAGATATGTTTTCCGTGCTTGCCAACTCACCAAAAAAATTACCAGAAAACTCACTCACCCGGTTAACTCGCTGAGCGGTTATTACACGGAAAGTGCATACTTGCTGGACGGTAAAGTGCTCTGCAATGAGTTGCCCCATGGACATTCTTAGCACAATGTGGAGACCTTTAAGGTGCAACTGGATCGTTGCTATTGAAAAATTCTAGAATTGATGAAAAACGGAAACGAGGATGAATTAAGACAGAAACGGAAGTACACAATGCATTTTTTTATGTTCTAGATAAGTGAAGCCCTTTTGCCTGGGAGAGAATGATGTTGGAGAAGCCCTTGAAGAGGTTGCCTCTGTATCTAATTGCCCAAATCCTCCCATAGATCATATTGCGGGCCACCCCAAGGTGGGCAAGAAGCCCGAAACAATAGTTGACGCATTATATAAAGTGGGATGGCGTGATCCTTCTCTTGAAGAGAAGCAGACTTTTGACGAGAACAAGAGGGCTCTATCAAGGCTAGCGTGGGAACTGGAGAATCTTAAAGATCCTTTACACGGTTATGATGAACAACTCATTGAAAAAGTCAAGAGGTTCCGCAAATTATACCTTGGGGATATCCAATCACCGAAGACCAATAGGATATTTGCCCCAGACGAAAAACCAGCAGCCTTCTGACGGTAAGCGAAGATTGCCGAAAATCTCACGCTACACGTGCCCGTCGAGATCCGCAAAATGAGTCTAGCCAAGTCTGTACACGTCATTGGCTTCGTATCAGATTCGTGTATCTGCATACTGGCTGCATTAGAGCTTTGCCCACGATCCGGGCATAGCTTGGGGATACGAA
>Ga0315312_1002030_pt1 | contig 14550 bp, 15 predicted proteins | sample TDP7_MG_FD_203629 | JGI IMG/M metagenome (GOLD analysis project Ga0315312, IMG submission 203629) | Freshwater sediment microbial communities from Lake Towuti, South Sulawesi, Indonesia - TDP7 | ecosystem: Environmental > Aquatic > Freshwater > Lake > Sediment | place: Indonesia: South Sulawesi... | reverse complement strand
TTTCGCATCCTGAATAAACGGGGAAATATTCGCCATGTGCGCATATCCTGCCGCCGGCTTTTGGAAAACGATCAACCAGCGGGCCTGACCGGAATACTGAGCGACATTACCGAAAACAAGTTGGCCGAAGTCCTACTCGATCGGGCCGAAGCAAAGTATCGCCACATCTTTGCCAACGCCGTAGAAGGTATTTTCCAGTGCACTCGAGAGGGCCAATTTATCGTGGCCAATCCAGCTTGCGCGCGCATATTAGGATATACCCTTCCCGAAGAACTGATCATTCAGGATTCTGATACCGAGCGACCCTACTTTGTGGACCCCGAACGCTACAAAGAGTTTCAGCGGCTCCTGGAAGAACACGGACTCATCAAGGGCTTTGAGGCCCAGGTCTATCGCAGAGATAGAAGCAAAATATGGATTTCGGCCAATGCGCTGGCTATTCGCGACCCGAGCGGGGCTGTCCTCTTTTACGAGGGCACGATGGAAGACATTACCGAGCGTAAACAGGCAGATGATCAGATCCGGTATCTGAGTTTTCATGATAATTTAACGAGCCTCTATAACCGCGTGTATTTCGAGGAGGAACTGAAACGGTTGGATACGGACCGGCAGCTGCCCATCAGTGTGATCATGGGAGACCTGAACGGCCTGAAATTGGTCAATGATGCCTTTGGTCATCAAGAGGGGGATAAGCTCCTCATCCAGACGGCCCAAATCCTGAAGGACTCCTGCCGGAAAGAAGACGTGATCGCCCGGTGGGGGGGAGATGAATTTGCCATCTTTCTACCAAGAACCAGCTATCGGGTAACCATGGAGATCATCGAGCGAATAAAGCTTGCCTGCAGCCAGGCAGGTGCCCAACCCATGGAACTCAGCATCGCCGTCGGGGCTGGGACAAAAGATGACCATTCTCAGGATATCCAAGAAATATTGAAAGAAGCTGAAGAAAGGATGTACAAGGATAAGCTCTTAGAGAGCAAAAAAGTCCGAAGCTCTATCATTTCTTCACTGCAGAAGACCCTTTTTGAGAAAAGCCACGAAACAGAAGAACATACTCATCGCCTCCGGCAGTTAGCTTTGCAAATGGGCAGTGCGCTCGAGCTGTCAGATCGAGAACTGGACGAATTGACGCTCTTAGCCACCCTCCATGACCTCGGCAAGATCGCCATCCCGGAAGGAATCTTCATTAAACCAGACAAATTATCCCCGCAAGAATGGGAATTGATTTGGAAGCATCCCGAGATCGGGTATCGAATTGCTGTATCGTCCCCTGAGCTGGCCCCGATTGCCGAAGCCGTTCTGTCCCATCATGAATGGTGGAATGGACAGGGTTATCCCCGAGGATTAAAAGGACAGGATATTCCTCTCCCCGCGCGCATCATAGCGATTGCGGATGCCTATGACATGATCACCCACGAACAGCCATACAAAGAAGCAATGAGTCGAGAAGAAGCCTTGCAAGAGCTGCAAAAAAAGGCCGGGAGTCAGTTTGATCCTCAGCTTACCTCCCTGTTTATCAGGTTACTTACCGCTGGAAGCGATGATGATTATTCGTAGAAACTACCTTTCCCTTCTCATTCTTTTCCAAACTGCCAACGGCGATCAGCCCATTGGGTGAGGAGTTCCTTGACCTCGCCAAAATGGATGCAGCGTCCAATGCACTTATCGACGCAGGCAGGCCTTTCCCCTCGATCAATTCGATGGTAACAGAGATGACATTTTTCAGCCACACCTTTATCGGTATTGAACTGCATCACTCCAAAAGGACAGGCCTCGAGGCAGGCCTTACAACCGATGCAGGCATCTGGATCAACGAGGACGATACCGTCTGTCCGCTGATGGATGGCCTTAACCGGACACGCCTCTTTACAAGGGGGTTTCGAGCATTGAAGGCAGCGAGCAGGAAGAAAGGTCAGCCTGAGCTGGCCATCGACTCTTTGCACCCCTTTTGTTTTCACCTTGATCCACCGAGATCCATCCGGTGGGTTATTCTCTTGCTTGCAGGCTAACTCGCAGGTGTCGCACCCCCAACAGATCTCTTCATCGATGATCATGGCCAATCTTTTGGTCATCTTCATCCCTCCCTTTTAGGGGAAATCCGGCAGAGCAAAACACGGAGGTTCGTTGCTCCCATGGCTGGGTCACAAGTTGCTGGATTATTGTCCGTCAGAAGGTTGATGTTTGAATCTCGCCATCCATGTTCAGGAAATATTTTTTCAGGAAACCACCAGGCATGCTGCGCTCCGATCACTCGCGGGTCAATTCCCAGGGTCAACTTGGCCCGCTGTAGACATCGGCCCCGCGCCGATTCGATTGTAACCCAGTCTCCCTCTTTAATCCCTTCCCTCTCGGCTGTTTCCGGATGGATCTCGACAAAAGGCTCTGGCAGGAGCTCTCTCAGCCACGGGATTTGCCGATGTTCCGAATGGAAGAAGGCCGTCGGACGCATCCCGGTGATAAGAATGTAGGGATATTCCTTAAAAAGGTCAGGCCGGCTCACAGGAGACTCCGGAGGCTCCCGAAACTGAGGCAAGGGATCATATCCCCATTCTTTCAGCCGGGTCGAATAGAGTTCCACCTTTCCGGTGGGTGTAGAGAATCCCTTCTGGACATATTTCCGATATTCCATCCGTCCCCGGAGATAGCCCTTTTTTACAAACTCCTCAAAGGTTAGACCTGAAGGGGCAAGAATGGCGTTAAGGGCTCCATGAATGGTTGGCCACCAATATTCTTTTGGCCCCACCCGGTTTCCGAGTTCATTGAGCATCTCATGGTCTGATTTACATTCTCCCACCTGGATCACCTTCTGACGAGCTAACACATAGCCATGCCTTTTCCAGAATTCCGCCACATAATCCATTTCCAGCCACGTCGCCGTTGGAAGGACGAGGTCTGCCAGTTCCGCTGTCGGCGTTAGGAAGAAATCTGAAACAGCCAAAAAATGAACTTTCTTTAAGGCCTCATAAACCATCGAGGCATTGGCCCGAGTAAGGACCGGATTCGTAGAAATCAGAAAGACCATCTTCACAGGATAGGGCTTCTCGGTAAGAATGGCATCCCAGACGAACCTTGGATTGAGGATGGCAAAGGCATCAGCCAGTCTAAACACGTCTCCCCCCAGACGCTTCTTCCTCTGTTCATGGGGGAGGAGCTTATGGGCACCAAATTGACTGGCATTCATGGTTGGAGGAGGGACATAGAAGACCATTCCGCCAGGAACGTCGAGGTTGCCGGTGATGGCCGCCAAGGCGATCAAGATCCGGTTATTATCGACGCAATTAATTGACTGCTCGATGGCCACGCCCCACTGAATACAGGCCGGCTTGGTTGTGGCAAAGAGTCGGGCAGCCTCCCGAATCTTCTCTTCTGGCACCCAAGTGATTTCGGAAACTCCTTTGAGGGTATACTCTTTGACTCGAACGACGAATTCCTTCCACCCATAGACCCAGTTTTGAACAAATTCCTTATCATAGAGTTCTTCTTCAATGATAACCTGAAGTATTCCCATGGCGAGGGCTACATCCGTTCCGGGTCTGAGCTGAAGCCATAGATTTGATCGATCGGCCAGTTTGGTAAATCGTGGATCGACCACAATCAACTTTGCCCCTTTGGCCAAGGCATCCGAGAGATACACCCCTTTGTATTCATCCGGATTAGAAACGATGGCATTATTCCCCCAGACCATAACACATCGGGGATTTCCCTCATAGTCGCAGACCGGCAGGTTTCCACAAGTGATGATGGAGGTCGCCACCCGTGGCCCGTAACACATATGGCCAGCCGTGAGCACATTGGGAGTCCCTATAAGGTTAGCAAAGCGATAGATGAAGGCCTCATTATCGCGACCAGTCCCATAACCAAGCACAATGGATTCAGCTCCGTATTGACGCTTATATTCATTGATTTTTGCCGTGAGAAGATCATAGGCCTCATCCCAAGAGATCCGTTCCCATTTCCCTTCCCCTTTTGCCCCTTTTCGTTTCAGAGGGTAGACCAATCGATCAGGATGATAAGCCAGTTGAATCGTAGCAATCCCTTTGGGGCAGAGCGTTCCATGGCTGATCGGTGACTGCGGATCGCCTTCGATCCGGACAACCTTCCCATCCTTTACATGAACCAGAACTCCACATCCGCCGTGACAGATTCGACAGTGACTGCGAACAACCTTCTCATTCATAGTCTGCAGGATATCCATATGTTTTTCCTCATGTAGCTTTCTAGTGTTTCCGGAAGGAGAGGCTAAACCTCATTTAAAAATGCCAATGGCAAAATGAAAATTGCGCCCAACTATTGGTTATATGCTTCACCGCGAATCTCGCCTATTGTCTGCCTAAGAGAAGCCACTGAGATTTTGAATAATGGGTTTTTGGTACGGTGTAGGATGATATTCCAAAATTCACCCATTTACAATTGAAATCAGGTGCCTTTTGCCGAAGTGGCTATTTACAGATTTCAGGAAAAAGTCGCTACAAGAAACCTCACCTCTTTTTCCAGAAACAATACTCCCCTTCTCGCCATGAGAGGACCGAATCGGCCGGCTCTCCCGGGTCGATTGCTACCAAATCTGCAGTCTTGGGGATTAGAATTCCTTTTAATTCTTGGAAGCGGTTGGATATAATGGACTGTGTTTTTGGAAATAGGCCGAGCTCTTTTGGGTTTCGGATCTCAAGTTTCAGGTTCAACCGGGTAGCAAAGCAGGAAGGCCAATTAATAGAATTATTGGCCCGGCTCCTATTCTGAATGTTTCTAACAGCCCATGAAAAGGAGAAGTGATGCCATTTAAAAGAATAAACAATATCCAGATTTACTACGAGGAACGGGGAAAAGGATACCCGGTCCTCCTGATCCAGGGTCTCGGTTACCCCTCTGGCATGTGGTTTCTCCAAACCCCCAAGCTGGCTCAGCGCTTCCGGACGATCATCTTCGACAATCGGGGTGTGGGCAAGAGTGAAAAGCCAGACGAGGATTACTCTGTTGCCCTTATGGCCTCTGATGCAGAGGGTCTTTTGCGCTCCCTGGGCATTAAGAAAACTCATGTGGTGGGGGTTTCCCTGGGCGGATATATTGCCCAGGAGTTAGCTCTGAGTCAACCGCTCCTGGTGGATCGGCTCGTCTTGATGGCCTCCTCCTGCGGGGGACCGCAATATTTGAAATTAACAGAAGCATTTTGGGACGAAGTTGCAACTTTATCTAACCTGCCATCAGAGGAAATTATCCGTCGCGGTATGGCCCTGGCTACAGCCGCAAATTTTCTTCAGAAGAGCCCTGAGCTTCTTATGCGGAGCCTTTCCATTCGAATGGAAAACTTCCAACCGCTCTATGCCTTCACCCGCCAATCAACAGCCGCGATGAATTACAACAGCATTCATCGCGCCCACCTGATTCGCCAGCCCACTCTGATTCTGGCCGGGGCCCAAGACCGGGTCATGCCCCTGGCCCTGACTCAGGAGTTAGCCCATAAGATCCCCCACGCCCAGCTAAAGGTTTTTCCCGATGCCGGTCATTTGCTTTTCTTAGAAAAAGCCCAGGAGGTGAATCAGGCCATTTTGGAGTTTCTCACCTCCCCCTCTCCGGTGAGAGGAAAAAAAGGCTAACATGGGAGGTCATGGATGTTAACCAAAAAGATCGGCCTGCGATTTTCAGAGAGCATGTCTGGATATCTGGCCCGAGGGGAGGAGGACTTTGCCGCGGCTGAAAAATTGGGGAAGAAACAGAATAACCTTCTCTCTTTTGAAGTAACGATTCAAATCGAAGATGTAAGTGATTTTTGTAAGTTGTCCGGTCGTCAGGCTTTATTGGAAGGAACTGTTTCGTTCAAGCCATTAGGGGAGAAACTACCCATCCACAACGGCCAGTTCAGCCTTTTCAGACCTGAAAGGGAAACTGGCCAAAGGCATATGACTTACTCGTTTGGATTTACTGGCAACGAAGGGAACGATTATTTCCTTTACGGCTATAAAGTTATCTACGATGACCCTCATAGAAGCGATCTGTTAGAAGATATGACCCGGCTGTTTACCCGAGTTTATGAAGGGAATGAGGCTGTGGGGACTCCTTTATGGTCGGGCATATTGCATTTTCGCATTCAGAGTTTGCCTTCCATGCTCGCTTCCTTCGAGGTGACCAATACTTCTTCTCTGACCACAAAATTTGGGACCTTAGCTGAATTCTTCACCTTTTGCTACGGCGAGGTCAGGGATACATACCTGGCCAAGTTGAGTCCCATTTACCATACGGAATACGAAAACCTTGTCCTGTATGGAAAACTCAAATCCCCAAATGGAATGAGCCAAAATTTCTTCTTTTTCTCGGGAATCCACGACAAAGACTTTCCCTGGGGAGATGACGAGACTTTTTGGGATATCGCCCTTATTATCGAGGAGGCTGATAAGAGTTTCGCCAGGTATGTGCTCACAGACCGAATCATTGAAGCGTTAGAAATAGACATCGAAGAAGGCCTGTACCGTTACCAAGGTCCCATCTATCAAGTGCTGGAAGGATATCAGGTGTCGTGGAGTGAACTTAGGAAATCCCCTCTGCCCAAACACCTGCGCCAGCTTCATGCCAAAGTTGAGATCAATTTTGATTCGGAAAAGTATCCTGCCTTTGATGTCCCCTTTTCTTTAATTCCAAATCATAACCGTCTTATTCCGCGCGAGCCTCTAAGCGATTTTGAGGAATGGCTTCCCCACCTGAGTGCGCTGGGGCTTCGCCTGACACCCCATAAAGTGCGGGTTCGTGAGGGAAAGATTATTATTTCTGAAGAATCCTTACAGGATGAATATTCTATTGCAGTCGATCAGACCCTGGGAGAAGCCGAAAAATCCACTTTGAAGAACCTTCGCTGGCCAAAGCTCTACTATAATTATTTTTGTGCCTTGAACCCTTCCTCGGGTCGAATCCTCGTAAAGATTCGTTCCGATGTTCTCCGGAAAAGCAGGAAAAATTATCTGACGGAAAAAATATACCGGGAGTTGGGAAAAATGATCAGCCATTGGGCCGCTCTTGATTTAGACATCGGCGAACATGGCTGTCAGAGATTATCCCCAGAGCAGGCCGAAAGGTTACAGGTGGTTGAGGACAACCTGCTGGAGATCAATAACGACCAGTTTCCCACGGCTGTGTTTCAGCGCCGACTGGTTGTTCTGCGCGATGAGGCGGGCAAGATATTTTATGCCCTGCAAGAGGACATGGACACGCTTAACCTGAGAAGTATCAACTCCAACCGGGTCGTGAAAGTTGCTGCCATGAAAGGGCGCGACAAATTTAAAGCCCTGGATGATGTCCTGGAAATGACGGACTTCTACGGGAAACTGGACGCAGCCTGGGAGCAATCCGGCAAGGGCAAAGAAGCTTTCTCGATCGTCGTTAAGCCAAACTTCATGTTTATGTATTCTACGAAAGACCCTTCCACTTACACTGATCCTCAGCTGGTAGAGCATCTGATGGATCGAATGTTCGAACGAGGATACCGAAATTTGGCCTGCGCCGAGGCCAGGAGCACCTACGGTGTCTTTTTTACCAATCGGGAAGTCAAAACAGTTGCCCGGCATATCGGGCTGACAGAGAAGAATTACCGGATTATCGATCTTTCGGAGAATCTCGAGGAGTATTCCTTCTCCGGAAAATTGGGAAAACACTATGTGAACCAAGAATGGAAAAACGCCGATTTCCGCATCGCCTTCGCCAAGAATAAAACCCACTCTTATGCTTTCTACACCCTCACGATCAAGAATATCTACGGCGCATTGCCCATGGAAAACAAATTTTTAGAGTACCACCATAAAAGAGACATTTTTTCGACCACCATCGAATTCATCAAACATTTCCCCATTCATTTTGCTCTCATCGACGCCCACATCAGCGCCGATGGGCCCTTCGGGATCTTTGCCGACAAAAAACCGAACCATACGGAGACCATCATTGGCAGCGAAGACATCGTGGCCACTGACTGGATTGGAGCTGCCAAGATGGGGTTAGACGCGATGGTTAGCGATTATATGAAGATGGCCGTGGAAGCCTTCGGGAAACCCCAGATCAAGATGGTGGGGGACCGGACGGCTTATCCTGACTGGGTGAACGTGACCGACGTAATCCCGCTCTTTGCCTTTGGAGTATTGGATAGGTATTATTATTTTGGCAACCTGTTCTATTCGACATTTGCCTATATGGAAGATTTCTTCCAGTATAAGGAGTCGAGCGTCGGGCTGAGATTTGCCCGGCTTTTGGCAGATCCCATCAAATCGCTCTTCTTCCAGAAAATAGAACAGGGAGAGCTGGATACCGAGTCAAATCAAAAGCTCTATAAGCTATTTACAGAAGAGAATTGAAGAAATAGACTTTTAGATTTTTAGGTATGAGAATTTTCCTCTAACATTTACAGAACCCCGAGAATATCCCCTCCCCTGGCGGGAGGGGATGAGGGGGAGGGGGAAAATTCCTTCTGTTCAGCCCCACCCTTTCCCTCCTCCATCCAAGGGGGAGGGCGTTGCCTGAGCGAGACTTCAAATATCTCTGGCTAGACTTTTAGGATCGAACCATTTCGCCCCAGATGATCCCCATTTCCAGGATAAAAGATTGGTGACCTTCGTTCTATGATGGTAATGGAGACGGCTCTGTTTTTGTAAGAAATTTCCCCAAAATTTCCTGGGTGAAATTTTCCGCCTCATCAAAGAAAAAGCAGAACGGGATTATAGCAAATATCGGACGAGACGCCCGGTCTTGGAGGCTGGGGATAGATTGTGCCAAGGAGTGGGCTAGTGAGGTTTAATTTGCGTCTTTAAGGAATTATGACTGTCCAGAAAAATATCTGCCCTTAGATCATGGAAAGTAGTATAATAGTCAAGAAGGAGAAGTCAGAATGAGTGATAAATTCCTTTCGCCACCTCTAATTGAAGCCCTTTGTGAGTTAAGATTCACTCTTTCCATCTCATGCGATTGGACCTTTCCGGACCGTTTGTAGAAAAAGGCTTGGAGCCGAACCTAAACAATAGACTTGCAATAATATTTGCAGGAGCAAAGACATGAAACAGGTAAGATTTAGTGATCCGAATGATGAATATTTGAGAAACCATCTTAGCGAGTTTGTTAAGAAGTATGGAGGGAAATGGGTCGTTATTGCTGGGGGCGAAGCAATCGGGTTCGCCAATAGAGAGGATTTATCGAAAGTTGTTAAAAGGGCACGAAAACGGTTCCCAAAAGAGACCCCTCTTGTTTCCCCCATACCGCGAGAGGAGGAATTGGAGTGCATTCTATAGTCTTTCGGTACAAACAGATAAGCCAACGTTACATGCCAATAATACCTATCATTCTTTACGGACCCAACACGTCTATCGGGGTGGAGGCTTATGTCGATTCAGGAGCATCATTTTCTGTCTTCAGTTTTGAATTGGCAAAGGAATTCGAAATAAGCCTGGAGGGTGCAAGAAATCAGTATTTCGTTGTTGGAGATGGGGGTTCCATCCCATCGAAACTTGTAAGAATTCCCGTGCAAATTGGTACTGATAAATTCCTCAGTGAAGTTGCCTTTTCAGGAAGACTAAATATAGGATTTAATCTAATCGGAAGACGGGGAGTTTTTGAATATTTTGATGAAGTGGTCTTTAACGAGAAGGCAAGAGAGGTCTCGTTCCGAAAGAAAGTGAAGGGTTAATTTATCGTTCGACCATCGCTAAAGGGGGCCCATAAATTCATAAAATTTTGCCGAGGAAAGGGGACCTTGGTGCAGACCATGCTTAACTCTTTCGCCAAGAATCTTTGCCCTCCATCGCCCAGGCAATTTCAGCACGAGGTTCTCCCATTTTGATAAAGAGATACTTCGAGATTGGCAATATCAGAAAGTCATAATTTTCACCGACTTCCCCCGTTTTTACTAAGGTTGCCTGCTCATTTACTATCCTTCATTATGGGAAGGGATGTTAAGTCAAATCTTGAAATAGTCCTTTCCGGTTTGGGAATGGACGTAGAGGCTTGGGCTGAGACCATTTCGCCCTTCAGAAGCAAGCTTGAGCTTCTTTTTACCACAAAAAGGTATGCACGGCTTCTTCGCTCCCTTTTCTCATCCAAGAGCTTACCAGAGTTTAATGGTTATGTTTTTGAGGTCCTGTTTGCTTATGATTTTGAATCCAGAGGCCACCCTTTGAAATATGAGCTGAAGCAGCTGCCTTCGGGAGTTTCTTCTGTTGATTTTTGTTATGATTTTGATGCTAAAAGGAAGTTGTATTTTGAGCTGAGGGCGGTAGCACAAAGGGCCTGGATTACGGCATCTATTGATTCTCAGTTAAATGCTTATAACGTTTACCGGATAGAATTGGATGGTCAGGAACAAAGAGAAGAGATATTCCGGCTTCAGAACCGAATAATGGAAAAGGTTCAGGATGAGAGTGGAAATCCTATTAGGTTCCGCGAGCCAGGGGAAGGGGTTTACAACTTTATTGTTGTCAATGTTTCTGAGATTCAGCTTCGCATGTTTGATAAGTGGGACTGCCTTTTAACAATGTATGGGGATGCTGCTGTGCCCGAGTTTTTCCGGATGGGCATTTTTGGCTTGTGCCAGCCGCTCCGTCCCGATTCTTCAGATGGTGAGAAAGCCCTTTATGATAAGTTCGGTCACTTCCGGGAAACGATTCATGGCGTATTATTTGTTAGATTTGGCAAAGATGGCTCTTTGGGACGGCTTCATATTGATAAGGAATTAGAATACTTCTTAATCGGGAATAATAGCCTGCTGAAAAAGGAGGAAAGCGACCTTATCGGTGGAAGGCTGGGCTCCTTCCTAAAGAAATGGTCGAGAGAAAGGGCAGAGTCTTCCTAATAAGGGGTGCTTTTTGGGACGGCAGGAAATAGATTGGCTCTTTCTGCATTTTACCTCTTTGGCTTCTATTCGCTTCAGGCATTTTGGATAAACGTACATCATTACTTTATCGTGGAAGTTAATTCTATGCGGGAAAGGACGGGGAAGGGGCCGTTCGTGCAGAACATGCTTAAAGATTTTCATATGATTTTGGAAATCGCATGTTGTTATGCAATTTCTGCAGGAGCGTCGGTTCAATCTCTTTCTAAAATATACTCGCATCCTGATATTTTTGTGGAGCCCTCCTAATGAGGATTTCCTCTAAATCCGCTGCCAATACTGCCTGACTTAACCTAAACGTTGCCCAAATATTCGTATGCCGCAGGTTTGTCATTCCCACGAAACCTATCCTCGGGGAGGCAGGGAGCGGGAATCCAGTAATACCCTAAGACACTGGATGCCCGCCTGCGCGGGCATGACAGAAGGTAAAATCCGGTTAAAAAATATTGGGGTCTCAAACCTTCAAATTTCGGATATCGTTAGTCCTCTTAGAGACTCAATCTGTCTTCTTAGTCCCCCCTCCTTATCCAATCCTCCCTCTATCCATTAATTACTTCACTTATGGCTTCCCCTTTGGTCCCAAAATATCTCCCTATCTCTTTACTCTTTTGACTCTACTCAATTCCTTTGCCAAATAGATGGTTACCTATTCTATCCTTAATTGCCTCGCCATACCCCTATTATATTTGATTTGACCTCCTCATTAATTGAATTTTGAAGGTTTGACCCCCATAGCTCTATTGCCCAACGACATAAATCAGCGGTGGCTATCAGTCGTCCGCTGCAATGAGTGTTAGGCATTATTTTCTTTTGCTCACAATTTTTATGCTATCATCAAAATTAATTCTATCAATTGTTTTCCAAAGCTCATTTATTCCCTCATTGCTCAACTTTGAAATATCAAATTCGTATGATCGCGTGTTTGATACAAATGTCAGCACATTACCTATACAGGTTATTTCCTTTATAATCTCCCTTATATCGGTTTCTTCATCCCAGTTAACACAAGCTCCTCTTTCGTGTGGCAAGAGAGCAAATTCAAATTTTGGAGTTCTTATTATTGTGAACCCATCTATTCCGAATTCAGTGTCTTCGTCAAATGACAGAGAGATAATGATATCTGTACCGACTTCAGTGTGGATGAAATTGACCTTGTCCATATCTTTCTTATGTTATATGGCTAACGATTGAGGTCAGCGGCGCGGCTTGTCCGCGTCCGGTGGAGAGACTCGTTATATGGGCCATCTTTAGTAATAGTTTTGATAAACAACAATTATCTTTCCGGCTCCAATATCGAGCAAACCTACCCTGTAGTGATCAAACTTCTCCGGAGCATCTTCGCAGCCTAATGTCCTGCTTTCTTGCTTCTTACCATCCACCCATAGGCCATGGACGCACACCGAACAAAAACGCAGACCTTCTTGGACACCTTTGGGGAGCTCTACAGGGGGTTTAGGGAAAGTGTAGATATTTTTTGGCATTGGAAGAGATTTCCAATCGTGATTGATCGCTCTCCGTACAAAGTTCTCCTTTTGGTTGTCGGTAAGCTGAAACTCTCCGACCATACGCAATCCCTCTCGACCAAATGTTCCAGGCTGGTCTGAACTCCGCCATAAAGAGACCAGCTTTACTTCAGGTGGAATAGAAAATTCTTCCCGAATTCGCGATTCATCTTCAGCAAGAGAAACATTACGAGTGCAGCCAGATAAGAGAAAAAGACAAACCAACAACAATGATAACAGCGGCCTGTTTGTAGCTCTTTCCTGAACAGTCATATCACGCCATACAACGACTAAAATCAGCGGTGGCTGTGAGCCATCCGCTGGAATGAAAGGTTAGGCTTCTATTTGAGATCGAGTTGAATTTTGATAGCCTCTCCAACCTTTCGCATGTCATCTCCCGAAAGGGTGGCGACCCTATTAAATAAGCGTAATTTGCTCACAGTCGCTAATTGATCGGCCATGGCTTTGCCTTGCTTTCTATTGAGGGTGACATAGGCCTCACTAGGGTAGAGGCGATCGATATTGCTGGTGAGAGGAACGACCTGGACTCTGTTCAGGAATTTATTAGAGGCATCATTGCTAACAATAACCGCAGGACGCTTTTTTCGGATTTCTCCGCCAATTGAAGGATCAAAATTAACCCACCAAACCTCACCTCTTTTCATGAGCAATATCTCCTAAAGTAGCCTCAGACCATTCAAGGGCTTCTTTTTCCCTACCTTTGTCTTTCGCCATATCTTTATAGGCGGATTCGAGTTCATGCTTGATAACATGAGGCCGGACCAAATCTTCAACAAATTTGCTGATTTTCCTTGGCCCTATGACCTTGTGAAGCCCAAAATAGACTTCCCGATCAAGGGTAATAGTCAGTTTTTTCTGCATAAGGCCTCCTCCAAAGCAATTTTACACGTATATTATACGTATAATATTAATTGGAGTCAAGATTTTTTTGACACGTTTTCTTTGAAGCCTAACGGGCTGCTAACCTGCTGGCGAGCTTTGTAGCCGGGTGTTTTGATTTTTTCTATGCAGTCTAATATGTCTTTTACAAAAAGCTTATGGTTTCGCTTCATACGTAAACCACTTCACCCAAAATTCTATCTTTCAATTCTGGACGAATAGCTTTTTTACTCACAAGGTCAACTTTCTTCTTCAAAAGCCTTGAAAGATATCTTTCGAGGTTGATGAATTTAAGCAGGTCTGGAATTTTCTCAAATTCGACAAGGATGTCTATATCGCTCTTTTTCTTCTCCTCACCTCTGACAATAGAACCGAAAACTCCAATTTCTACCACTGAATATTTTCGATAAAGTTCTTCCTTATGCGCCTTGAGTATTTCCTCAATCTCTTTAAGGGACGGCATTTCATTCCTCCATCCAAGATCCTGAAGTTTTCCTGAAATTGGTCCTCCATTCACCCTTTTTGCAGGTCTATAAAATCAGAAGTGGTAAGTCAAGGTGGGTGTAACTAAATAGAAATTCCTGCTAAATAGCCATCCCTCACTGCTTCCGCTATCCCATGGGGTTCGTTGGCATCGCCGATGACATTAACTCTAATGCCGGCCTGCTTGATTGCTTCCACTGGGAACGGCTTTGATTCAGTTCCCAAGGCAATGACGACGCAGTCACCTTTAATCTTTTTTATCCGGTTATTTTTGGCATCCCTCCCAATAACCTCTGTAGCCGTCACTTCTTTGATGAGAAAATTGGGAACCATTTTTACCCCAAACTCCTGTAACCTCTCAATCAGCATCTGCCGGAAAAGGAGCTCCATATCAAAAGCAATTGCTTCCCTCATTTCCACGATGGTAATCTCCTCAGCCATCCTTCTTTCACACATAAACTCCGCAATCTCTGCGGCTACGAATCCTCCCCCGAGAACGACTATTCTTTTCCCCAAATTTTTCTCTTTTCCCAAGAGAACTTCCCAGGCATAAATGCTTCTCATCTTCGGATCGATCGGGATGTCTCGAGGCTGGATCTGTCTTCCTCCAGTGGCCACGATGACCGCATCAGGTTTCTGCCCTATCAGAAATTCAGGGGTCACCTCGAGGTTGAGATGGATTTCGACGCCGAGCTTTTCGATTTGCTTGGCCAAAAAATCGATGAAAGTTTGGATCTCCTCTTTATTGAGCGGTTTGGCTGCCAGCAATGCCTGCCCACCCAGCCGCGGGCTTTTCTCGTACAGGGAAACCCG
>Ga0315312_1002029_pt1 | contig 14552 bp, 14 predicted proteins | sample TDP7_MG_FD_203629 | JGI IMG/M metagenome (GOLD analysis project Ga0315312, IMG submission 203629) | Freshwater sediment microbial communities from Lake Towuti, South Sulawesi, Indonesia - TDP7 | ecosystem: Environmental > Aquatic > Freshwater > Lake > Sediment | place: Indonesia: South Sulawesi... | reverse complement strand
AATGCCTATTGTCAGGATAACGAGACAAGCTGGTTCAACTGGGATGATTTAAATAAAAATTCAGACATCCTGGAGTTCTTCAAAAAGGCTGTTGCCTTTGTAAGGAGATATACCATTCTTCAAAGGAGGAAATTCTTTCTCGGTGAGGATCTTGACGCTGACAACATTCCGGATATTACCTGGTATGGGACAGATCTCGGGAAGCCTAATTGGGATAATCCTGAATCACGGACATTGTGTTTTATGCTCGACGGCGGCGAGGAAAAATCAGAGATTGGCGATTACAAGCTCTTTATCATTCTGAATGCCGATTCCAACCTGCAATATGTCAAACTTCCTCTTTTTGAAGGCGGCAGGATATGGCACCGGGTTATTGATACAAGCCTTTATTCTGGCGAGGACTTTCTGGGTGTCGGCGAAGAAGTACAGATTGCCCCTCCCAACTATTATCTGGTAAATCCAAGGAGTGTGGTTGTGCTGCTGGATAAGGTGAAATAATTTTTTGATAAGAACTTATATGTAAACCTGGGGATCTTGGCTGAAATGACCAATACCTGCCCCTGGTCCTTAGAAAAGAGAAGCTCTCTCCTCTTTGATGAACTTCATCATAATCAACAAGGGGACAATGGCGGTGACGATTAGAATTGTGGCAAAGGCTTTGGCCAATCCCATTTCATCGGAAATGATTCCATTGAACATCTCCACGGTTATGGTGGACCAGCCCGGCGTTTGCAGGACAATGGTGGAACTCAATTCGGAGATGGTAGTGATCCAGGTGAGGATGGCCCCGGACATGATGCCCGCAGCCATAAGCCGAATGGTGATCTTGAAAAAAGTCTTCATCGGCGGCACACCCAGGGAAACACTGGCCTCCTCTAATGCGGGATCCAGCTGATACAGGATGGAGGAGCTGGAGCGGGCGATGAAGGGCATTTTGCGAATGGTGTAAGAAAGGGCCAAGATCATCCAGGTTCCGGTCAGTACCAGAATGCCAGTGTTGAACATGACAATCAACGCAATGCCCAGAACTGTTCCAGCAATGGTAAAGGGGAGCATGATGGATAAATCAAGGGCGTCGCCAACAATCGAACGCCGCCGGGTAAGAATATAGGCCGTGGGCACCCCAATAAGGAGCGAAGCCAGAGTGGCCATGGTGGCCAGGAAATAAGTGTTGAAAATTGGACGGGCAGCATGACTGAAGGCATAAATGTAATTTTGCAGACTGAATCTGGGGTAAATAACTGGTCCTCGGGTTTCCATAAAGGAGACCGTCATAGCGACCAGGAAAGGAATCAGGGGAACGATGACCACCAAGTAACAGTAGCCTGTCGCCAGGTAATAAGAGAGACCCTTCAACTCCCGCACTAAAGGTCGACCCCTGGCACTCTGGATGAAATTGCGCTTCCGCAAATAATACCGCTGGGCCATCAATGAAGTCATGGTCACCAGAATCAGAATCACGCTCAAGGCGAAAGACATACCGGGGTGTTCGCCGACCTCGGAAGTAAATTCCATGTAAGCTTGGACCGCCAGGTAGGGTTTCTGCTCCCCGATAATCATCGGCACGCCAAAATTTTCAATAGCCGTCATGAAAACCAGGAGAGTACCGGAAAGGATACTCGGCAATACCAAGGGCATGGAAACCTTCAGAAAGGTTTTGAAGGGACCGGTCCCCAGACTTCGTCCAGCCTCTTCGACGCTTTCATCAACGGCGTTGAAGCCCGATAGAGTCATCAGGAATACATAGGGGAAAAACTGCATGGTGAAGATGGCCGCTACCCCACCATGGCCATAGATGGATTCAAAAGGAATTCCGAGGGACCGAATTATGGGTGTCAGAAGACCAGCCCGGCCTAGGAGTAAAATCCAGGAAAAGGCGGCGAGGAAACTGGGGACCATCAGAGGAATCGTGCTCAGAGCAATGATGAAAGGTTTGCCGGGGATATTATAGCGAGCCACCAGGAAAGCCAAAGGAACGGCCATAATGATGGTCAAAAGGGAGGCAGCTAAACTCACCCCCACGCTATTCCCAAGGCTTTGCCAGTATGTCCTGTACATGGAGAATTTTTGGAAGTTCTTTGCGGTATAAGGGCCTCCTTCCGAGGTTTGAAGGCTTCCGGTAAAGACCATGGAGACGGGTATAATCAAGAAGAAAATAACGGCAATAAAGATCAAAAGAGCAGTTAGATTCCAGAAGAGGTTTTTCACGCCTTCTGATCCTCCTGAAAGAGCATGGCGCGGTTTATCGGGTAATGGATCCTGACCTCCTCACCCAGCTTTCTAAGTTGGGACGGGTCGGTATGGTAGCTCAAAACCATCAGTTTCACTCTATCGGCAACGGAGACCTCATATTTAATCATGTTCCCTAAGTACTCAACCCGCGTGACCCGCCCTGCAAGAATCCAATGGGTTGGAGGAATTGTTTCCCCCTGATAGAGAATCTGGATTAACTCCGGCCTCAGGGCCATTTTGATTTGCTCTCCCGGCTCCAGCCCATCCTGAGGTGGGAGAGCGAGTGAAACCTGACCGCAACTGCCGATCAGGACCCCCTCCCTGGCCCCCGCTACTTCAACCGGGATCAGGTTGGCTGCTCCAATGAATCCGGCCACAAAGGCATCTTTTGGCGCGGAGTAAATTTCCCAAGGTCTGGCTACCTGGCAGACGACTCCCTGGTTCATGACCGCGATCCGGTCGGAGATCGATAGGGCTTCTTCCTGATCATGAGTAACATAAATTGTTGTTATCCCTAAACTCTGCTGTAAGGCCCTGATTTCTCCACGCGTCTCGACTCTTAACTTGGCATCTAAGTTGGACAGGGGCTCATCCATCAAAAGGACCTCGGGTTCAATGGCTAATACCCGGGCAATGGCTACCCGCTGGAGCTGTCCACCGGAAAGTTGATTGGGTAAACGTTCCTCCAGGCCTTCCATGTGGACCATGGAGAGGACCTTTTTCACTCTCTTAACCTGCTCAGCCGCGGGGACGTTATGGGCTTTGAGGCCATATTTGACGTTGTCTTGGACCGAAAGGTGGGGGAAGACGGCATAATTCTGGAAAACCATCCCCACGCCCCTCCGGTGAGTTGGAATGGTATCCATTCGGCGATCCCCAAAAAAGATTTGTCCTTGTTGAATGTCCACGAAGCCCGCGACGCATCGCAAAAGGGTTGTCTTGCCGCACCCGCTTGGGCCGAGAAGAGTGAAAAATTCACCCTTTTCGATCTCCAGGCTGACATTATTGACGGCCACTAAATCACCGAAACGTTTGGTAACGCCGCGGATGGAAATTCCCGTGATTCTCAATATCTCCTCAGACTAAAAAATGGGCCGGATCGCTCCGGCCCGTTCAAAAAATCCAAAGAAGAAATATTCGTCCTCGTTATCCTTCTTTCTTTTATTTCACCCGGAGAAGGATATCTTTAACTTTCTCGAGGACTTCCGGTCTCCTCTTGGTCCAATAATCTTCGTCATAGTTTTTCAGCAGGTTGAGTTTGGCCAAAGGAATCATCCCTGGAGCCAGAATCGCTAAATCAATGTCTCCGCGAGCTGGCCTCCGCAAGAATTGGTCCAGGATCTGCTTGCGGGTTTCCACACCTGTGGCCCAATCCATGAACTTGCGGGCATTTTCCCGGTTGGGACACCCCTTGATGATGGCCATGCCTTCGGTATAGGCCAGGGTTCCTTCGGCAGGGTAGATAACCTCTACCGGAGCGCCGTCCTTCTTTAACCGATGGACAGCATATTCCATGGTTATCCCAACTGGAAATTCTCCTCCCGCCACCCCGGTGTAAACAATGGAAGACTGCTGCGTAATCTTGGCTTGCTTCAGGAACTTCTCCGCCTTTTGCCAGCCAGCCTCATTGTCTCCCCAAAGAGAAAGCATGATAGTGAGCTGCGAGTAGGCTGAACCCGCATTGTTGGGGTTACAGAAAGCGACTTTGTCCTGCCATTTGGGGTCGAGGAAATCACTCCATGCCTTAGGCGCCTGAACTGCGGGAATAAGTTTGGTATTATACATCAAAACCATGACGTGGAGAATCTTGCCAAGCCACATTCCGTTGGGGTCCTTGTATTCCTCTGGATAGGCAGCAAAGTCTTTAATCTTGTAGGGCTCCCAAAGATCCATGTTGTTTTCCAAGATGATCTTGGAAAGCCCCAGGGCCACATCGCCGAGGGGCCGATTTTTCTCGGCTTTCATCCTTTTGATTAATACCCCGGAGCCGGCCCGGACCATTTCGCACTTGACGCCGGTGGCCTTTTCAAAAGCGGCGGCCATTATGTCATTTTGCTGCTGCTGGTTGGAGCTATAGACGATTACTTTTCCGCTAGCCCAAGCGCTGGACGTGGCCAGGAGCCCGGACATAGCCAGAATTCCTATGGCAATAATCCAATAAGCAAATTTTCTCATTTTTGACCTCCTTGTGGATTTATGATGTAATCTGCTGGTTTTAGGGATTAACTCCCGAGAAAAATTAATAAAATAATACTCGCCCTTTTTCCCTAAGTCAAGATCTCGCAGAAGATGGCTTTATGAGAATTGCCTTCTCCTTATTTCTGCCTTAATTGCCAAAAAATTTACTTGAGGAACAATTTCCCGTAGCCTTGCGGGCCAGCGGCGCCGATCATTTTCAGAGCCATCCAGAGGGAGGCCTGGTTACTCGTCACCACGGGCTTTCCAGTATCCACCTCCAATGGCTCGATGATTTCAATCGTCCGGAAGTTTGTGCAGCTTAGGAAGAAGCCTTCGGCACCAGGATCGTCGATTTCTCGGGCGGTCCGATAGGCTTCCTCAGGAGTAAGATTACCCTTTTCCAGGGCATTTAATATTCCCAGATGTTTTTCTTTTACAATCTTTAACCCGGCAATGGCGTTCTCAAGGAACACCTTTTCTCTTTCCCCGATTCTTGGGTTATAAGGAGTGCCCAGGACAATCTTTCTTAGATTGAACGTCTTCAGAGCTTCGATTACTGCCGAAGTAGTGGAAACTGCGGGGACCCCTGTTTCTTTTCTTATCCTTTCTCCCACCTCCTGGTCATATCCAGGCCCTTTAATAAAGCTGCCACTTGTGCAGGCATAGATGATCACCTGGGGCTCCACGCTGCCCAATTCCCTCGCAGCCCTCTCGATCTCTGCATTCATCCGGATCAAAGCTTCTTCTTTCTCTTCCTCCGTCTCTACGACAGGATTGAATACCCGGGCCGTATGCAGGGAGATTCCTTCAGGGATCATCCGGTGCAATTCTTCTTCGCAAACCGTGTTAGAAGAGGGGACAATCAATCCAATCCTGCCCCGCCACCCGTACATAACGGATTCCCTTAAAAAATACAGGACGCAGATTTTCGCCGGTGTCGTAGAAAAAGATAATCTCTTAATTTAAACCCCTAAAAATCTGCGTTTACCCTGTTAGATTTTCTCTTATCTAACAGGGTGAATCTGCGTCCTAAAATTTATTTTTCAAAAAGGCTTCCAAAGCCCTTCGAACCGGCTACTCCCAGGGTTTTAATGGCCATCCAAAAAGAGGCTTGGGTGCTCGTGATCACCGGCTTTCCACAATCCCTCTCCAACTGCTCGATGATTTCCATCGTCCGCCAGTTGGTACAGCTGATAAAGATGCCATCCGCTTCAGGTCGGTCTACTTCCCGGGCAGTCTGATAAGCTGATTGAGGTGTGAGTCGTCCTTTGGGAAGATTGGCCACATACCCCAAATGTTTTTCAGCCACCACCTTCATTCCCGGGATCTCTTTCTCCAAAAAGATGGTTTCCCTTTCCCCGATGGACTGGGCATATGGAGTTGCCAGGGCAATCCTCTTTAGCCCCAAGGCCTTCAAAGCTTCCATCACCGCAGTCGTCGTGGAATAGCCCGGAATCCCAGTCTCCCTCCTTACCCTGTCACCAAGTTCCCTGTCATAACCAGGGCCCTTAATGAAGCTGGCAGTCGTACAGGCATAGATAATGACGCCTGGCTGAACGCTGGCGACCTCCCTGGCAGCCCTGAGCAGTTCTGCGCTCATCTCCAGCATTGCTTTTTCTTTCTCTTCTTCCTGCGTCACTTCTGGGTTGAACACCCTGGCAGTATGCACAGAAACCCCTTCGGGCACCATCCGGTGAAATTCCATCTCACAGGTTGTGTTTGAGGACGGGACGATCAGCCCGATCTTACCCCTCCATCCATACATGGAAACCTCCCAAAATATTGGGACGCTGATCTGCGCAGATATCCTCAGATAAGAAAAATTTGATGTTTAAATATTTGATGGATTCGTATAAAGTCCTTTTTATCGCATTTTTGTCATTCCCGCGAAAGCGGGAATCCAGCGTTTCCCGTGGAAACGGGAATCCAGATTTTCTTTAATGGTTCCCCGCTTTCGCGGGGACGATGTCTGGACTCCTGCTCCCTGCTTAAAGCCTGCAGGGACAGGTTTCGCAGGAGTGACGGATTTTCTGACTTTTTACGAGATCATCAATATTTGGAATCTTGATAATCTGCGTCTATCTGCGTCCAATAGGAATTATTCAGGTTTGATCCCTCCAATCGTAATCAACTCTCGCCATTTTTTATCTTCCTGGGCAAAAAATTTGGCTAATTCTTCCGGACCCTTGGTGGAGATGGTTACTCCCTGACTGTCACAATAATCGTGAAACTCTTTGCTGTCGATTGCCTTTTTGAAGGCCTGATAGAGAATGGCCACCCTTTCTTTTGGTATGCCTTTAGGGCCGACCCAGGAGTAGAAAGTTATGAATTCCGCGTCCATTCCGAGTTCTTTAAACGTCTGGGCCTCGGGCACAAATTTGCTCCTTTCGGGAGCGGCCACTCCCAGGGCCTTCAGTTTTCCTCCTTTGATCAGATGGAAAGTGTCCGTGATCCCGGCAACGATGGCGTCGAGATGTCCTCCCAGAATTGCCGGAATGGAGGGCGCCGTCCCTTTATAGGGTACGTGAATAAACTTAACACCCGCGGCCTGCTCCATGCCAATGGCGGTAATATGAAAGATGGCCCCATATCCAGAATTCCCCATGCGCACCTTTCCCGGATTCGCCCTGGCATAATCGAGAAATTCCTTCAAGGTATTCCAAGGGGCGTCCTTTCTCACCAAAATGGTGCAAGGAGAATAACCCCCAAACATGATGGGTTCAAATTTCACGTAATCAATCCCCGCTTTCATCGTGTATTTAATGATGTTCAAAGAAGGGGAGGCCTGGCCGATGGTGTACCCATCGGGAGGAGAGTTGGCCACCTCGTTGAATCCAATGGAGGCACCTCCTCCTGGTTTATTGACGATGATCACGGATTGGCCCAGAGCTTTCTCCAGGTGAGGCTGCAAAGCCCTTGCCGTCAGGTCCTGTCCCCCTCCGGCAGACCAGGATATAATCATGGTAATCGGTTTGGTCGGAAACTTTTCCTGGGCGAAAGCCGATCCGCCGACCAACATGACCCATCCAAGAACGCTTAATAAAATTGCTCTCCAGATTTTTTTCATGTTTGTCCCTCCTTTAGTTTGATATGTATTGTCAAAATCTAACCACAGAGACCTCAGAGAAATTATTAGTTTTCAAAGAGTCCTCCCCTCTGTGTCCTCTAAATCATTAACCTCCTAATCATCTCTTACCTTCTAAGTTAGTCCATTATACGCTCCCCTATGTCCATCCCTCTATTTTGCAGGTTTATCTCCTTTTGCCTGATAGATCTCATCTGCTCACCCCAAATTACTGAGCCGTCGCCTCTTTACAGACATTCTATAATCCGGCAAGCTCTAAATTGGAATGGACTTAGAGAGCAAAGGATATGATTCTCTCAGTTATCTCTTCTAAAGGAAATTTAACCACTGAGGGCCCAGAGTTTTTATATAATAATTTTCTCTGGGTTCTCTGTGGTGAAATTCTGTGTTTCCTATTTTCTCCTTAAATGCCAAAAGTTACTGAGGCCGAAATACTCATCCGGCCCTATCGATTAATTTTTTTCTTTTCGCCGATGAGAAAATTGCCGAAAAGATGAAGAAAGCAGCCAGAATAAGCAGGATTGCCGATATTGGCCTTTTTAAAAAAATCATCGGGTCGCCACTGGAAACAAGTAAGGACTGCCGAAAAGACTCCTCCCACACGGGGCACAAAATATAAGCGAATATCAATGGAGCGGGCTCGAAGCCCGTCTTTCTCAGCAAATAACCGATAAGCCCGAAGAAAAGCATCAGATTGATTTCCAGAAGGCTATTATTGTTGGCGTAAACCCCGATGAGACAGAAAAGAAGGATCAGAGGGAAAAGAATAGCATAAGGAACCTTCAACAGCTTAACCCAGAGCCCGATCAGGGGAAGATTCAAGATGAGCAGCATGATATTCCCTAAATACATGCTAATAATCGCTCCCCAGAATACATCGGGGTTATTTTCGATGAGCAGGGGGCCGGGGATGACTCCGTGAATTCGTAGCGCTCCCAAGAGAAGAGCCATCGTTGCGGAAGTTGGAATTCCGAAAGTTAAGAGGGGGATAAAGGCGCCAGCTGTCGCGGCATTATTCGCCGACTCGGGGCCGGCAACCCCTTCGATGGCGCCTTTCCCAAATTTTTCAGGGCGCCGAGAAAATCGTTTCTCGATCGTATAGGAAAGGAAGGAAGAAGTAATATTTCCAGGTCCCGGCAGGACTCCCAGGAAAAACCCCAAGAGTGAACCCCGCGTAATGGGTTTGGCCGAATCCTTCCAATCCTGCTTGTCTGGAAGCAATCCCCCGATCTGAGCCTTGAAGATTTCCCGTTTGAACGTCTCTTCTATGTTGATCAGGACCTCTCCCACTCCAAAAAGGCCCATGACAACCGGGACAATACCCAGCCCGTCATAGAACTCGCTTATCCCGAAAGTGAAGCGAATGACTCCGGAAATGCTATCAATGCCCACGCTCCCAACGATCATTCCTACTGCGGCCATGACAAAAGCTTTGAGCACGGAGCCGGCCGCCAGGTAAGCCAGGAGAGTCAAGGCAAAAAAGATGAGGGCAAAAAATTCTGCCGGTCCAAAATTTAAGGCAAATTTAGCTACCGGCGGGGCCATGACCATGAGCAAAAAGACCCCCAGGGTCCCGGCAATAAAAGAACCGATGGCCGCAATTCCCAGCGCTCGTCCGGCCCTCCCTTGCCTGGCCATCTGGTATCCATCCAGACAGGTAACCACGGATGCGGCTTCTCCAGGGATATTGACCAGAATTGAGGTGGTCGAGCCTCCATACATAGACCCATAAAAAATTCCTGCCAACATGATGATGGCGGTAACGGCGGGAAGGGTGAAAGTGAAAGGGAGCAAGAGGGCCACACTCCCAGCAGGGCCGATGCCGGGAAGAACTCCAATGAGGGTGCCAATAAAAACACCGATAAAACAGAAGAATAGATTGACTGGAGTCAGGACAACAGAAAATCCTAAAAGAATACTTTGCAGAGACTCCATGGGGAACTTTCTCCGGAGTTCACTCCAAGAGATGTTTTAAAAACGTTCTATGATCTCCTGATAGAGCTCGGGGCGGCGGTCGGCAAAAATGGGGAAAAAGGCTCTCTCCTCCAAAATCTTATCGTCGTAGAAGGTGGCGTATAGAACCTCCTCTTCCTCACCTTCGGAGCGGGCCAGGATTACTCCGTCGGGGCCGGCGATCGCGCTTCGGCCCAAGAATTCACTCATTTCTTTTCCCACCCTATTGCAAGCAATAAAATAGATCCGATTTTCATAGGCTCGCAGGGCGGCGACATGGTAGAGGCCATCGTAAGAAGGTCTCTTCGGCCGGTTAAAAGGAGCGCAGATAATTTCTGCGCCTTTCAGCGTCAGAATGCGGCAGATTTCCGGGAAGATGGAATCATAACAGACAACCATTCCTATATTCCCCAAGTCTGTCTTGTACACGTTAACTGTGCTTCCAGGGTAAAAATAATGGTTCTCCTCCCCAGGGATATGCAATTTATGATGGACGCCCGCCACTTCCCCTTTGGGAGTTATTAGGATCGCCGAGTTGTAAACACTGGCCGGTATTTCCGGATGGAGTTCACAAAATCCTGAAACAATGTAAACTCCGTACTTCTTTGCCGTATCCCCCAATGCCTCCGTAAAAGGGCCGGGGATCTTCTCGGCTTTTTTAAAATAATCTCTGCCAAATTCCTTATTGCGCTCTCGGATATAACCGGTATTGGCCAACTCTGGAAATACGATCAAATCCACAGGTTTTTCCCGATGAATTTTTTCTATCCAGCCGATCATTATTTCCAGATTTTTTCCCGGGTCCAACCAGGCAATATCCATCTGTACGGCAGCGACTTCAACTTTTTCTTTCATCTGTTTTCACCTTCCTGAAAAATCTAATCACAGAGGGCACAGTGCGGCATAGCCGCAACCAAAAGAAAAAAACAACCAATGACGAATCGCCGAGGGTAGCTTTTGTGCCCACAAAATCATGAAAATCCCCCCTCTCCCCCCTTTTGTAAAGGGGGGTGGGGGGGATTTCTTGACGGATTTGCTTAATAGAATTTCGAGAGTTTGCAAGTTAGTAATACAGAGAACCGAAAGTTATTTTCAGAACCCAGAACATTTCTCCGTACCATAAACGTTCACATTCTTGAGATTTTATTAACCAAATTTTCCAGCCGTTTTCCCCCTCACCCTCCCCTCTCCCCCGTCCCCGGGGGAGAGGGATGGGGTGAGGGGGTAATTAAAATGCCTTTTTTGGTTGCGGCTATACGGCACTGCGGCCTCTTTGGTTAATGGGTTACTCTTTATGGGGGAGTTCAGCTTTTTGAAAATCTTGGCAAAGTTCAACCAGATACTTCATGCACCTTTTGATGATTTCCTCTCCCTTTTCTCTGCTCGCCTTCGCCGGGTCCCCGATCACACCGCATTCGCTCAGTTGTTTCATGTCATTATACATGAAAAGCACCGGATAATCTGCACTATGCTTCAGGTAGAATGGGCTGGAAGGAGTCTCTGCCTTCATCTGATCTAAACGGATCAAATCAGGTCGCAAAGCCCAGAGAAGGGATGTGGCCAGTTCGCTGGCATGTCCCATGGGAAAAGACTTCCCTTCGGCCAGATCCGCACAGAGTTTATTCTGTAGCCGCCACCAGTCAACCGTGACTACCAGATAACCCTCCCTTCTCAAGGTCTCTCCTGCGATGTTAATGGCCCAGATGTTGGGAAGATGGGGGGTCAGGATTAGAAACCTTTTAAAACCATGTCTCCCTAAGCTCCGGCAGATATCTTTGATGATCTCCGATAAAATCTCACTCCGGATCACAATCGTTCCTGGATATCGGGCAAAAAGGGAGGAGTTTCCCCAGGGAATTAAGGGAGCAACTGGAAGCCCGGTCTCTTTGGCCAGTCTAAAGGATATCTCCTGGGCTACGATCGAGTCCAGAGAAAGCGGCAGATGGGGCCCGTTATTTTCATTGCTCCCTGCAGGGAGGATGATGGTTTCTTTTTCTCCCGCAACCTCCTTGAGTTGCGGCCAGGTCATCTCAGAAATCAGATACTTGACCATAGGTCCTTTCCTTTGGCGACTTATTTTGTATGCCCAATACCATAGATAGATAAGGGAGTCAATTCATTTGTAAGCGTTGCCACCTCCCAGTTTTTCATCAATGCTTAGCTTATGTTTGACTCCTTTTCCTTTCCTTCCGCCATCGGAAGCCCCAGCCCGTGCTCAGGAGCAATAATTGCCTTATGTGGGCGAGGGCAGCGGCCCTGCGCCCGAGTCCGCCTCAGGTCTATCAAGAAATGATTTCCCTTGCTATGGACCTGTATCCCCTCTTTGCTGCAACTCTGAAAGAGACCAATATTACTCGTCTGCTTTTCGGAAACCTCGTGAAAAATAATGTAAAATGGACGAAAAGGTGTCCAGCTTTGACCGGCGCCTACTTACTTTTCTTTTCCTTCTTTTTGTAACTGACGGCAATACCGGCGCGGCTTTGCGGATGGATGCTGGTTTCAAATTCAGGCAGGCTTTTCATATATTCATAATATTCATCCGTACCGCCCCAATATCCTCCCCGATGAGCTGCTCTGGGCTCCTCAACATTGTGCGCCGTTATACAGCCCTCGGGTTCAAGTTTCGGGACTAAGGCTTTTGCGTAATTGGTGTACCAATCTTTATCCGCATCTATGAAGACAAAATCAAAGGGCCCCGGAAGCTCATTCACTAACTGATGGGCATTGGCAAGCCGGGCATCAATGTACTCGCTGAGACCCGCTTCCTTGAAATTAGCTAATGCCTGCCTGTACCGCCCTTCATGAATTTCGATGGTAATCAGCTTCCCTCCCGTTTTGCTGAGCGCCCAGGCAATCCATATCGCCGAATGCCCCGTCGAGGTCCCCACTTCCAGAGCCCTTTTGTATTTATTCTGAAGGATTATTTCATAAAGAATCTTTCCGTCCGCTTCCGGAACGTTAAAATCCCGCCATCGGCTTCTCATTTTATCGAGGAATTTCTTCACCTGCTCATCGATGATTCTTTCTTTTTGCGCAATCTGCGGGTAACAGGGTATAGTGGATGCAAAAAGAAAGACCAAAAGCCCTGCAATACCTATGCATAAATATTTTTTCATCACACCCGCCTTCTATTATCACGTCTCAGAAATAAGTTGAATAATTGAAAAGTGGTTCCCAGGAGCCAGGCGAAGGACCCCTGCGCTGGCCAAAATGAGGCAGTGGTTCCTCCTTAGAGGGAGCGGGGCGAGTCCTTTTCATAATTTGGAAGCTTTTTCGTGAGATTATTGCCCCGCTTGCTTCTTTGCGGAGTCCCGGCAGCGATTGCTTGGCCAGGGATTTCCCGGCCGATTTTGCCCCGCCAGGGCGGGGATTGTTCCTCCGCTTGGCTCCACGTCAGAATTTGTCAAGGAACTTTTGGGATGCGACAGCATAACCGATATACCAAAATCACCATTCTGTTTCCCCAGTTCATGATGCCACGATTTGCCTGGAGATATTCCATTTTAAGCGATCTGGCCAAATGTTTTTCAGCAGATTGGGAAGGGTTAAGAAGCTGGAACGAGCGGCCTGGCTCATGGTGCCAGACCAAACCCTTCTTTTTCTGCTCCTTCCCTTAATCTATCATCAAAAGTCAGAATCACCAATTCGGGTATCTCTGCTCTCAAGGTCCTGGCCAAAGCCAAATGCCAGAAATCAGCACCTCTCAAGGAATATTTTCCTCTGAGGAAATCCATATGTTCCCTGGCCGGGCACAGGTTCAGGATGCGGCATGGACCTTCGAACAGCGCCTGAAAAGCTGATTGAACCAGCACCCCGGTTAAAATCCTTTCCCTCTCCATTCGGTCGAGCACCGCGATAACCTCAGCATAAGCAAGAGAGGATAAAAAATGAATACCTTCTTTCCTGGTCCATCTTAAGGCCACATCACTATGAGAATCTTTAACCAGAGTTGATAGGACTGCAGATGCATCCCAGTAGATGTAGAAACTTTTTTCCTTATCCATTATTTTCGGCCTTCCTGAAGAAATTTCTGGGCGATTTCACCTTCCACTGGAATGGGCGGGGGCAGGGGCCTGGGCGGAAATTTTTTCTCCTCGATTATACCGCGCATCTCCAGGTCATTCATCCGCTCGGCCAGAGAGAGACGCTTACTATCAACCGGTACAATCTTGCCAATCGGTCTGCCCCTATCCGTGATGATGATCTCCATCCCTTGCCTCACTTTTTTCATCAGGTGACTTAAATGAATTTTCGCTTCTCGGATTCCAACAGAATTTGCCATGTCTGGTGCTCCGTCAAAAATAATGACTACTGTAGTTACTAACCATGTAGCTATTGTAGTCACAATATACCCGCCTGTCAAGTTATTTCCGCAGGGCGTTTTCCACCAGATTCATAACCTATCCTCTTCACGAACAATTTCTGTATTAATTCCCTTCAGGAACTTCCTCATTTTCTTAATATTCTTCTGGGGAAAAAATTCAATCCGATCCCTTGCCCCCCCAAGTTTTTCCATGGGAAAGGAAATCTTTTCTTGATAGACCCGAGGCGGACTCGGGCGCAGGGCCGCTGTCCTCGCCCGCATAAGGCACTTATTGCTCCTGAGCACAGGCCGGGACTCCCGATGGCGGAAGGAAAGGAGAAGGAGTCAAACATGAGCTAAGCATTGATCAAAAACTGGGGGGTGGCAAGGATCCGATCCCCCTTGATTCTACTCTTTAGATTGACTATGCTTTGATTTTAAATCCCCGAGCCCTCTTTACGAAGGGGGAAAAAGCGAAGCGGGAAGGGAAAAATTTAAATGAAAGGGGGAGATGGGGGATGGAAAGATGGCAAGAAAAGAAGGAAAATACTTTGGGATAGAAAGGGAATTTGATGCCTTCTTATAGAATTGGAGTGGACGTGGGGGGAACATTCACGGATCTTGTGCTGCTGGATGAAGAGAGTGGTGAGATTTTAGAAATAAAGGTCCTCACAACTTCTCCCAATCCAGCTGACGCGGTTATCAAAGCGATCCATATGGCCATGAATCAAGAGCGAATTAACGGGGAGAGTGTTCAATCCATCCTCCATGGAACAACGATGGCGACAAATAGCCTGATCG
>Ga0315312_1002028_pt1 | contig 14560 bp, 18 predicted proteins | sample TDP7_MG_FD_203629 | JGI IMG/M metagenome (GOLD analysis project Ga0315312, IMG submission 203629) | Freshwater sediment microbial communities from Lake Towuti, South Sulawesi, Indonesia - TDP7 | ecosystem: Environmental > Aquatic > Freshwater > Lake > Sediment | place: Indonesia: South Sulawesi... | reverse complement strand
GACAGTTCATTCTTGCCTCCCTGCCGTGCCATTTCTACCGAGAAGGTAAGCCCCTTCCTGCCGAAAACACTATTCAAGATAGCCAGTGCCACCTCTCGCTGATAGGGTCTAAGTCTATTTATTTTGCCCCCCGAAGATCCCAGGCTATTTACCGATAGTGGCGCCGATGCCGATTCCAAGCGGGAAGGCGATATCCCTGAGGACATTGCCTATTGCCTCCTTCAGCCCTTTCTTCTGCTCTTTGGTGATGTTATATCTAGTCCTGACCAATCTAGCCAGGGTATTGGTCGCCTGCATGATAAGCTTGATATTATTCGGGTCATGGGCAATGAGGGATTTTATTTTGACCCTTAGCAGGGCAATCTCATCGTCAATACCCTCGACACCAGAAGCTAGCTCAAAGTCTAGCTTTTCTGCCTCGTCAAGGACCTTAGAGTAGAAGCCATGCTTCCTAGCGTTTTGATTGCCTTTTGGTGCCCCTCTTTTTCTGTCTGCTTTTGCCGGCATGTGGTTTAGCTCCATCGTTCAGAACCTTAGCCGTAGCCAATACAATGGCGTGGGCGGCTAGGTCCCATCTCTGGTTTTCTATGGCTAACCTTAGTAGTCTCATGACTTTCCCTTTGCTTTATTGGCTATCTTATATTAGCACATATGTTCTACTTAGGCTATAGAATTTTGTCCTATTTTAGGGGTGAGATTAATAAACGGACTCCCTTCAGAAAACCTTCCCCCTGCTTATTTGAAGTAGTTAGAAAGGGAAGTTTTAGAGGGGCTATGCCCCTCTAAAGCCTCTTCCCCCTCTCCTTCTCAAGGAGAGGGGGATAAAGGGGGTGAGGTTGATAAAACCTTAAATTGATATTGTGGCATCGCCGTTATAAAATGGGCTTGAAAATGGGTGTGGTTAAGCAGCTCTACGAGCTACAGGAGGTCGATTTAGAGCTTGAGTCCAGCGAGCGGGCTGTCAAGCAAATAGTTAGTCAGCTTGGAGAAAGTCAGGAGGTGGTGGGGGTTCGGGACAAGCTGGCGTTGGAGCGTCAGCGGCTGGAAGAATTGAGGCGGGAGCAGCATTCTTTAGAGTGGGAGATAGAGGACGTTGGGGCTAAGCTGACCGCTACCGAAGATAGGCTATATAGTGGCACTATAGGTAATCCTAAAGAGCTGGCTAGCCTTCAGCATGAGGCTGATGGGCTGAAACTTAAGCGTAGTCAACTGGAGGACAAGGCGCTAGACGTAATGGAGCAGGTTGAGCTGACCACAGCCAGCGTAGCTACTATAAGTAGCCAGCTTAAAACATTGGAGACTGAGTGGCAAAGCCAGCAACAGCAGCTATCTAGCGAGATGGAGCGGCTCAAAGCGGTAATGCTCAATCTCCAGCACCAGCGGCAGCTACTTTCGGCTGAGATTGACCCCAAGGTGGTTGAGCTTTACCATGAACTCAAGAAGCAGAAGGGGACAGCCGTGGCTAAGGTAGAGCAGGGGGTATGCCAGGGCTGCCGCATATCGTTATCCAATGCTGATTTACAGCGGGCAAGAAGTGGCAGCTTGACCCAGTGCAGTAGCTGTGGTCGCATCCTATTCCTAGCCTGAGGATTTAAGGCTTCTTTTAAGCTTTTCAGGGAGTTTTAGAGGGGCATCAGCCCCTCTTCATAGCTTTATCCCCTTCCCCTTACTAAGGGGAAGGGGATAAAGGGGATAGGGTAACGATGAAAGTTATCATCCATGCCGATGGTACCTCGCAAGGCAACCCGGGACCGGCAGCTATTGGGGCGACTATAAAGGATGAGCAGGGGCGACTTCTGGCTTCCGTTTCGCAAGCAATCGGGCGGGCGACTAATAATCAAGCTGAATATCGGGCGGTCATTGCTGCCCTGGAAAAAGCCACCAAATTGGGCGCCAGCTGGGCTGATATATATTTAGACTCAGAGCTAGTAGTGAGGCAGCTCAATGGCCAATACCGGATAAAGAACCGGTCTCTCAAGCCCTTGTACCATCGGGCAAAGGAGCTGCAAGGCCGGCTGGATGGTTTTACTATTACTCATATCCCCCGCCATGAGAATAGCGAGGCGGATAACCTTGCCAATATAGCTTTAAGGGCTTGTTCTTGACTTTAGCGCTTTCCGAGCGTATTATAAAAGTAGGTCAAGTAAACCGGGTGACCGCTCGCCTTAGGCGGGAGGAAAGTCCGAGCTCCACCGGGCAGGATGCTGGGTAATACCCAGGAGGGGTGACCCTACGGAAAGTGCCACAGAAACATACCGCCCCGGTTTAAACGGAGCAAGGGTGAAATGGTGGGGTAAGAGCTCACCAGCGGCTGGGTGACCAGTCGGCTGGGTAAACCCCGTCCGGAGTAAGACCAAACAGAGGGACATAAGGACGCCCGGCCTGTCCCTGGGTAGGTCGCTTGACCCTGGTGGTAACATCAGGGCTAGATAGATGGTCACCGCTCCGAACTAGAACACCCAGAAAAATCTATGATTTTTCTGGGAACCCGCCAGTCGGAGTACAGAACTCGGCTTACAGGTTTACTTGACCTCTCTTTTAAAGTAAAAGCCCACCCAAACGATAAATAAAACGGCAAACATAGCTAAGACAGCTGCTGGAATTGTTGCCCTTTCACCAAGGAAAGCCAGCGCAATCACGCTAGCCAGCCCGGTATTCTTTCTGGTGCCCATTACTATCCAGCTGATTCTGGTCGATTGGCCTATATTTAACCTCCTAGCGGCGAAGTCAATGGCATGCCCTAGCCCGAAGGTCAAAGCGATGGCTATTATGATAACCCCAAACAAAGCCTCAGGTTGTTCTAAGAAAACCTGGCGGTTTAAGCCGATGATGATGTAGATGGTGATGAAAAAAATCCAGTTTAGTGCTGGGTCTCGCCACTTAATTACGTTCTGAGCTACGCCTCTGGAGAGCAATACTCGGGATATAGCTAGCGGAATTACTATTAACTGCACCAAGATAAGTAGCAGCCTGGCTGGATTAACGAAATCAGCGCTGAGTAGTAGTACCATTATTGCTGGTGTCAGCCCCAGTGCCACTAGATATAACCCAGTGGTGCCAAATAGTGGGAAAACGGTGTCTCCTCCCAGCATATAGCTGAAGGGCGTTGCTGAAATCGCCGGTGGCATAGCCGCCAGGGTTACAAATCCAGCCCATATTTGGTTGTCATTTATCAGCCACCTTGCCATGAGCAGCATTATGCCTCCCATGATAACGTAGTTAAGCAGTAGTGAAATAAGTACCGGGCGTGGCGAGCTTTTTATCGAGGCAAGGTCGCGGTTGGTTATGCTAACGGTGGATAAGGTCATAGCCACCGCCAGTGCTGGCAATAGTAGCGGCTCTATCCAAACAGCTCCCTGACCGGCAGCCAGAGCCAGAACAACTGCCAGAACAAATATGAAATCACGGTTTTTGAATAGCCTACTGACGATAATAAATATTCCTTAAGATAATTCTTCTATTTAGTTCGCCTGATTGTAGCTGAATTATGCCGGCCGGGCAAATAATTTTTTCCACCCCGCTTGAGGTCAGGGAAAGGAAGCAAAATTTAGTAACTAAGGGTTATGACGAATAATTAGGGTTGAAACTACAACGCCAACAACTGTCAGTGGGCTTGCCAGCCACACCGGTTGGGGCTATAGTAGATGATGATGGAGCCCCTTAACCCTATAGCTCGCGACTTCATCCTTTTCTGTATTCACCGCCAAGGGAAGGAATGGCCGGCACTCTACGATGAGATGTGTTGGGTAGCCGGACACCGACTGTTCCGAGGGTTTGGCTATGCTGAGTTAAGAAAGCTTGGACTCTCTTTCGCTCTCACCAATATAGAAGATACTATCAGGATGGTGGAGAGTGTCATCTCTGAGGAGGAGAAGGTTCGTAGCGGTAAAGCTACAAATACTACCTCCTAGTCTAAGTTAGACTACCCCGCCATATTTGCCTCAATAGGTTTTGTTACCACGGTAACGGCAGTGTTAACATCCTGTGTTAGCTTAAGGATGGCTCAGGGCTAGTGACTATCTCAAGAGCAGTAAATAACGAGCCGCTTTTTCCCAGTCGCTAGTAACCAATTGACGTATTTCCCGTTATATAGTAGTGGGATAGATTTAAACAGGAGGTTAAAAATGAGAACTAAAAGAGCGAGCAGAATTGCGGTAGCTGTAGTAACGGTCTTGTTTCTGGTGCTTACTATCGGTTGTGTGCCTACTCCAGGAGAGATTCCTACCACGCCAACACCTGCCCCGGAGGCGGTTACCCCTCCACCTCCTCCCGAGGGGATAACACCCGCTCCTCCGCCTTCTCCAGAGGCGGTTACCCCTCCACCTACCCTTGAGCCGACACCTCGCCCGACGCCTGAGGCAAATTTTAGATTGCTTATAAGTGATGACGTAAATGCTATCGGGGACTTTGAAAGTCTCGTGGTAACCATTACCAGTATCGGGGTGCATAAGGCAGGGGAAGGCGGTGGATGGCTTGAGTTTCCACCAGATACAGAAGAATTAGACTTGGTGCCCCTCCAAGAGGAAAACGCTGAGGAAATTTGGAGCGGTGACCTTCCCGAGGGGGAATATACTATGGTCTTTGTCTATGCCAACGATATTAATGGCGTCTTGAATAACGGTGACTCCGTTGAGGTTGAGGTAAAACTCCCCAGCCAGAAGCTCCATATTAATACCCACTTCAACATAGCCGAGGACTCGCCGGTAAACTTCGTTTTTGACCTCTCGGTGGTGGCTGCTGGCAATGAGCAAAGCGGTATCAAATACATCCTCAAGCCGGTAGTCAGCGAGAGTGGACCGGACCAGGAATTCACCGAGGTAAGCCCACCGGAAGCTGAAGAAGAGGAGCTTGACCTCGAACTTCAAGGAGACGTCGCTCCAGGCGAGACGGTTACCCTGCTGGTGACCTTTGAGGACGAGCCGGTAGACGGGGCTGAGGTTGAGGTCAATGGTGAAGAAATAGGCACCACTGAGGATGATGGCACAATTAGCTTTACTATCCCTGAAGATGCTGAAGAGCTAGAGATAGAGGTCAAACTTGGCGAACTGGAGGGGGAGCTGGAGCTTGACTTTTCAGAAGCCTAATAAGGCTGAGCCTACGCGGTGGCAACGAAGCTGAAGTGGTAGTAAACTTTGAGATAGTGTAAGAATGGTAATAGTACTTTTGGGGGATTTCCTCACCATTGGCGACTAATGTATAGGCAGGAAGTAAAAAATATGGTATTTTCTTAAATTTTGCTATTAACTTGACTTTTTTCGGCTAAGTTATTATACTTAAATCAAAAATAACAAGGGGAGGTGGTGAAAAGGAATGAAAAGGGTATTGCTTGTAGCTTTAGTCATTGTCGCCTTGCTGCTGAGTTTAGCGGGGACAGTAGCCGCTGCCCCTCCAGCAGACAATCCAGGTAAGGGCCCCCCTGATTTTGACAAGGTTGTCTTCGTCCACTATCCCAAAGGCGAAGCACCTGGCAACGCTTGGGGCCTGGCACGTAGAGTTCCTAAGGAGGGTGAATACAAGTACACTGGATATCATTGGGCAGATACAAGTATTCCTGTGCCCTATCTTGTTAACCTTGGTGGCATGGATGACGCGTTCTTAGCCGGTGTTCAGGCAGCCTTCCAGACCTGGGAAGATGACCCACTTTCCTACATGGACTTCACTTGCGGTGGACTTACGAGCAGAGGTATAAGCAGCCTGGCTAACAAGATGGATGGCTATAATGTCGTTGGTTTTGCCAACATCAGCGCTAAGTATCCGAAGGCTATAGCGGTTACTATCTTCTGGTACAATGTGGCCACCAAACACGTGGTCGAAGTTGATGTCGCTATGAACAGCGACCCCTACTTTGTGTGGTGGCAAAACTCGGCTGGCGACGAGGTGTGGGACTATGCTGATACCGCTGGTGCTTTTGATGTTGATGTCCAGAACATAATGACCCATGAAGCCGGGCACTGGTTAGTCCTAGGTGACCTTTATGCTAGTTATAATAGTGAAAAGACCATGTATGGCTATGCCTCTGAGTTCGAGCTAAAGAAGCGAAGCCTGGATAGTGGCGATATAGCTGGCATCCAGAAGATTTACCCAGAATAAGCGAGCAATGGGGCAGAAATAACCAAAGGGGGGGCTGGCAACGCCAGCCCCCCCTTTTTAATCTCCTGTGAGAGACTATGGACAGAGAAAGATTTGAGTGGTTGGTGGCAAGGGCGGTTGAGAGTTTACCCGAGGAGTTTCGGACTAAACTGGAAAACGTTGATGTGGTGGTTGAGGCTTTGCCGACTAAAAGTCAACTGGCTAAAGCGGGGTTGAGGCGGGGTCAAACCCTTCTTGGTCTTTACCAGGGTGTGCCACTGACCAAGCGGGGCAGGCACTATGGACTGGTGGCACCGGACAAAATAACTATATTTCAGAAGCCGATTGAGGCTAAATGCAGATTTGAAGCTGAGATTATTGCCGAGATACAGAGGGTAGTTCGGCATGAGATAGCCCATCACTTTGGTAGTGATGATGCTAGACTGAGGCAGCTTGAAAAGGGTGAAGATTGACCTTTGGAATCTGAGCCAGAGGCTTGACCATGTAGTCGCCCTGGGAGCTGTAGCCAAACTCGGTGCGGTAGTATTCCTTGGCGCCAACCCCGCTCAAGATTACCATCCATCGGGCTTGAAACATATTGGCAGCAATTGACTCGGCTTCTCTCAGTAATGCCTTACCTAAACCCTTATGCTGGGCTGCATCTGGGTGGCGCTGGCTGAGACAGACCTCAGGACCATATATGTGCAGTTCCCTTATTACAGCCAGATTGCCATCAGTCTCTAGCCCGGCTATGAGCTGGGATTGAATCCTCATCCGCAGTAAACCAAACAGCGTTTCGTTTTCGTCCTCAAAGGATAGGAAAATCTCTTTACCACCTGAAGCTTCGTAGTCCATTCTTACCAACCGGGGTTCGCCTATTTCCCAGCCAGTCTGTACCCGGTGACCATACTCCCGACACCTGATGCACCTGCATTCCATACCTTGCTGCTTCATGCGCTGTTTGGCTATATCACGGAGCGAGTCCTTTAAGCCACCGACGATAAACTTGGCTGGAATGTCGCGTAGCACCCGTGAGATTCTGACATACTTGGGCACAATAGACTTAATCTCAGCAATCAGGTTAATCATGGTGTCATCATCGTAGGGCTGATAGCGCCCATCCCGATACCATTCCTCCAGCTCGGTGCCAGCCACCACCATAGTCGGATATAGCTTCAAGCCATCCGGCTTAAAGCGAGCATCATCAAATAGCCTTTGGGATAGTTCGAGGTCCTTTTCTGGAGTTGAGCCAGGCAGTCCCGGCATCCAGTGGTAATGCACCTTAAAGCCGTGCTCCTTGAGTAATGCGGTGGCTTTAACTACATCTTCCACGGTGTGCCCTCTTCTTGTCAGTCGGTAAATTTCATCGTCCAAGGTCTGGACGCCGAGTTCAACCCTGGTGGTGCCAAACTCGAGCATCCTATCTATTTCCTCTTGGTGGCACCAATCAGGTCTGGTCTCTATGCATAGTCCGACGCAACGGTGGTCCGCCGTTTCATTAATTTTCTTAGCTTCCTCTAAAGTAACCGATTTCTTGCCATTTAGGGCGTCAAAGCAGTCCTTAATAAACTGATATTGGTAGTCTTTAGGAAAGGCGATAAAGGTGCCTCCCATGATTATCAGCTCAATCTTATCGGTGGGGTGTCCCATTTCGGAGAGGACTTTCAGTCTTAGCTTAACCTGTTTTTTGGCATCATAGCCACATTCCCTGCCTCGTAACACCGCCGGCGACTCAGGGGTATAGCTCTGAGGTGTAACTGGGTAGGTAGGACAATAGATACATTGTCCCGGGCACTCCAGAGGCAGGGTCATCACTGCTACCGGGGTAACCCCGGATATTGTCCTGGTAATTTTTTTCATTGTATACTCAGTTTAACAGATTCAGGCTAATAGTAACAACCTAACTAAGGAGAGTCAAAGAGGGGCTTTGCCCCTCTTAATAAGAAATTCCCCTTCCCCTTGAGGGGAAGGGGATAAAGGGGATAGGGTGACTAGAGATATATTTAATCAGATAGCCCCGAGCTGGTATAACTTCAGGCATTGGTCTATATTCCGTAGCGAGCTGGAAGCGCTGGCACAACGGTGGCAGAGGGGTAAGCTACTTAACCTTGGTTGTGCTCACGGTCCTGACTTTCTACCCTTCAGCCGGGGCTTTGAGTTATATGGGGTGGACTTTTCTCCCCAGATGCTGAGGTTTGCCCGAAAATACTCCCAAAAATTCGGCTTTGCGGTAAACTTAGCCCTGGCTGATGTTGGCTATCTTCCCTATTCTGCCCACAGCTTTGACTGGGCAATCTCAGTAGCCACCTACCACCATATAAAAGGTAAGGGTGAGCGGCAGGCTGCCCTAAGTGAGCTGAGGCGAGTATTAAAGCCGGGTGGTGAAGCCTTTATCACTGTGTGGAACCGCTGGCAACCCAGGTTCTGGTTTAAGCCAAAGGAGGTAGCCGTGCCCTGGCGGACGAAGGGCAAGACCCTGTACCGTTACTATTACCTTTTCTCCTACTCTGAGTTGGAGAAGCTGGTAAGGAGGGCTGGCTTTGAGGTGCTCAAATCCTTTCCCGAAAGCTCCTACCACTATCGGCTCAAGACCTTTTCCAGAAATATATGCCTGTTGGTGAAGGTGAGAGTAAAATAATCTTGCCTTGTTGTAAATATCCACCTTGATGTGGCTATAGACATATTGTTGGTAATTTGGTTTAATTAATAAATATTAAAGGGTGAGGAGTAATAAATGGACTTTTTTGGTGAAGGCAATCAACAATGGGCGATTATAATACCGATAATTATTCTTATTGTACTCTCTATTGTTATGAGGCGGCGCCGACCAGCCGAAAAGACAGAGCCGGAGATAGTTGGTAGTCTGTTTATGGACGTAAACGAGAATCTGAGGCTTATGGGAAGGTTCAGCTACCGTGGACGTCCCAAGAAATTCAAGACCGATAGCTGGAAGAGGAACAGTGAGAAGGTAGGCTTTCTGAGTCAGTCGCTACGTGATACCTTGTCCCAAGCCTTTACCCTAGCTGAGGAGTTCAACCGGTCGATAGATGCAGCTAAAAAGCAGCGGGCAAACATTTATCTCACTGGTGTTGATGCCCACAAGCTGGAAGCGCCGCTGACCAAGAGCAAAGAGGGGCTTGAAGAGTGGATTAGGGCAAATATGCCACTTGATACCGGACGGCGTGGCTGCATGGGTATGGGTGGCTGAGGTGTATTTGCCTTATTCCTAATTATCTGGGCTATTTATCCCCCGTTTCTACCAATAACCTGCCCAGTTAATAATATAGGCAATATAGGCCAGCTTAAGTAAGTTATCTGGGCTATATTTTCCTATCTATACCCATAACCTGCCCAGTTAATAATACAGCCAGCTTAGGGCTGGCTAATAAGGTTTTATGGAAAAGGAGGCAAAAGTGAAAAAAGTAGCGGTTATGACTGATACCATTACCGCGATGCCTCAAGGGGTGGCTGATAAATACGATATCAAAATAGTGCCTATGGGCATTGTTATCGATGGCAAGCTCTATCGCGAAAACGAGATAAACCTACCTGAATATTACCAGAAATTGCTGCAAATAACGGAGCAAGAGAAGCTGCCTACGTCTTCGTCTATCTCCGCAGGCGAGTTTCTGGAAGCATGCCGGGAGCTAAGCCAGAAGTCGGATGGTATTGTATATATTAGTCACAGTGTGAGGCTTGGTATGTCATCAAAAGCAGCGTTAGCGGCTAAACAAATGCTTCAGGAAGAGCTACCCAATATCAAGATTGAGGTAATTGATTCTGGCACCGCTTGTGGCGCCCAGATGCTTATTACCTTAGAAGCCGCCAGGGCAGCGGCTGCTAGCAAGAGCTTCGCCGAGGTAGTTGCAGTGGCTAACAGTATGATACCCAGGGTCAAGTATATTATCGTAGCTGATAGTCTTGAATACCTAGCCAGTGGCGGCAGGATACTTGACGGTCGTGCCTGGGCGGAGGCTAAGGTCAGCACCAGGGCGCTTCTGGAGACAGATGCTTCTGCTGGAAAGATACATGCCCCTCTAGCCAGGTATGGAACCAAAAAGAAGGCGGTGGAAGGCTTGCTGGAGATAATGAAGGAGAGATGCCGGGACAAGAAGCTTCATGTGGTGGTAGAACACATCAATGCGCCTGATGAAGCCGAGAAGCTAAAAAAACAGGTCTCCTCACAGCTTCAATGCGTTGAGCTTTATGTTACCAAAACCTTGTGTGTAGTCGGCAGGCATGTAGGACCGGGGAGCCTCATCCTTAGCTGGTGGGCTGAAGACTGAGACGCTTATGGTAAATCGATGGGGGGTTATATCCCCCCATCGATACCAATAACCTGCCCGGTGATATAGCTGGCTCGTTCACTGGCTAAGAAGGCTACCAGCTCGGCGACTTCTTCTGGCTTGCCGAAGCGCTGGAGTGAAATCATTGCCAGGATAAAGTCCTTCCTTTCTTGGGGTAGCTTCTCGGTCATATCAGTCAGGATGAAGCCCGGGGCTATGGCATTGGCGGTTATATTCAGTGAGCCTACTTCTCTGGCTATGCTTTTAGTAAAGGCGATGATGCCAGCTTTGGAAGCAGCGTAATTGGTCTGACCGACGTTGCCTAGTATTGCGGCAATAGAGGCAATACTGATGATGCGTCCCCATCGCTGTTTCATCATCGACCGCAGGGCAAACTTGGTGCAGGTATACGTTCCCCTTAAATTAGTATCAATGACATCATCCCAGGCTTCATCGGACATCCTTAGTAGCAGGGTATCCCGGTTTATACCGGCATTATTTACCAGAATATCAATCTTACCCCACTTGTCAGTCACTTCCTGTACCATAGCTCTTACCGCTTCGCTGTCTCTGACATCGGCTTCTACGGCAATGGCTTCTCCGCCCTGACTTGTTATGGTGTCAACTACGCTACTGGCGGTCTCTTTTGATACATCGTTAACCGCCACTTTAGCTCCGAGGCTTGACAGTTTGAGAGCAATGGCTCTACCAATGCCCCGAGCGGCGCCGGTTACCAGCGCCACCTTACCTTCAAATTCTAGAGACATCTTATTATTCTCCCTTAAAGCGTTTGAAAACCAGGCAGCAATTTTGCCCGCCAAGACCAAAACTGTTCTTCAAGCAGACATTTACCCGTGCCTGGCGTGCCACATTGGGCACATAGTCCAAATCACACTCTGGGTCAGGGGTCTCATAGTGGATAGTTGGTGGGATAATCCCGTTCATTATGGTTAATACCGCAGCAATGGCTTCGACAGCCCCGCCGGCGGTTATTAGGTGCCCAAACATAGACTTATTGGAGCTTATCGGGATTTTATATGCTCTGTCGCCGAAAACCATTTTGATGGCTTTAGTTTCGCAGACATCATTTAGCTTGGTAGCGGTGCCGTGGGCATTGATATAATCAACCTCTTCTGGTTTTACCCCGGCATCTTGGAGGGCGGTTCTCATCGCTATAGCTTCGGCAACAGGGTGGGGGGCGGTTATATCATGGGCGTCATATGTCCAGGCTGCCCCAGCCAGCTCAGCTAGGATTGGTGCCCCCCGCCGCTTAGCATGCTCGTAGGATTCTAATATCATTATCCCTGTCCCTTCTCCATAGACAAAGCCACTGCGGTTGAGGTCAAAGGGTCGGCAAGCCTTGTTGGGGTCTGGCTCCTGGGATAGAGCCCCCACCCGGCTCATCGCGGCTATGGTCATCGCTTCTAGTGAAGCATCAGACGGAGCGGCTATCATGACATCAGCATAGCCTAAGCGGATGAAATTTAGGCAAGTCCCTATAGCATCAGCGCCACTGGCACAGAGGCTGTTGACACTGGTGTTAGGTCCTTTAGCCCCGATTAACAGTGCGACGTGTAGGGATACTACACTAGGGGCTGCCTTGGTGAAAAATAGCGGGTCTACCCTTCTTGGGCCCCGCTGCTGAAGCGTTTCCCACCCGCTGGCGATAAACTCACATTCCAGCATATAGGAAGTAATAACACCTACTCGCTCTGGCTGCTCCTTAGTCATATCTAGCCTAGCTGATTGCATTGCCTCCTTGACCGCAGGGATGGCGAAGTGTACAGGCCTACGAGTGCGTTCAACGGTCTTTATATCCATATATTTTGTTGGGTCGAAGCCCTTTACCTCAGCGGCTACTTTTACTGGGTAGTTACTGGCGTCAAAACATGTAATGTAATCAATGCCTGATTTTCCAGCTACCAATCCTGCCCAGAACTCGTCTATATTTAACCCCAGGGGGCAAATAACGCCCATCCCGGTAACTACTACTCGTTGCTTGTCCAACATCCTCCTCCTTTACTCATAAGACCAAAAGGTACTAGTGAAGTACCTCCGTCAACGATGATTATCTGTCCTCTTATCATAAAAGCCTCCTCACTGCACAAAAAGGCTACCACATTGGCGATATCTTCAGGGGTTACCAGTCGACCTGCCGGTGTCGTTTGCCACGCAAACGACTCTCCTAATTGCTCTTTGGCTATCCCAGCGTAAAGCATGCCGGCTTCGGTGGCAACAAGCGAAGCCGCTACGGCGTTAACACAGATGCCTTTAGCGGCTAGCTCTATGGCTAGATAGCGAGTCAGAGCCTCAAGGGCAGCCTTAGATACCCCGATTGCGGTATAACCTGGCAATACTAGGTGCGAACCTAGGCTGGAGACGGTAACTATTTTACCACCCCTCCCCTCCATAAGCTTAACCGCCCGCTGAGTGCAAAGCAGGAAAGCCTTAGCATTAATGTCCATAGTCCAGTCCCAGCCTTTGGTATCCAGGTCTAGGGCGGAACGTGGTAAACCCGAGGCGGCATTATTAATGAGTATATCAAGCTGGCCAAAGCTGCTAGCGATAATATCAAACATCTCGTTAACCTTTTCTGGGTCGCCAACATTAGCCTTGATAACCTTGGCAGTTACCCCCAGACTTTCAATATCCTTAGCCGTTTGTTCTGCAGCTTGGCGACGGCGGAAGAAATTAACAACGACATTAGCCCCCTGCTCAGCTAGTTTGAGGGCTATAGCTCTACCGATGCCACGAGAACTACCAGTTACTAACGCTACCTTACCTTTAAGCATTACTTTTTCTTTTCGGCTACGCGAGCTTCCATATAGGCAACAAAATCACCAAAACTTTGGAATTTCTGGGCGTCCTCGTCAGGAATTTCAATACCAAATTCGTCCTCTAAGGCGACAAGGACTTGAACCATATCTAGGGAGTCAGCTTTCATGTCTTTGAAGGTAGCGGTTGGGGTAAGAACTTCTCGGTCGCAATGCACAATCTTAACCACGATATCTTTAATGGTTTCTTCAACAGCCGACATAATAGCTCCTTTCACAAGTTGATGTGTTTTTTAATCTTAGCTAGCTCTAGTTTTAAGTAGCTCACCACATCCCTCTCCACCGCCATCTTAGCTTGAGCTACTTTTATAGCAACATCTGGAGCTCGACTATGCCCGTGTATTTTCAGCACGATGCCATCGACCCCCCAGATGAGACCGCCGCCGACACTATCAGGCAGGGAAAGTGATTCTATCAGACCCTTAACCCTGCCCTTTAATAGGCGGCTTATTATTGGGTATCGCTTCACCTTATTTTTGAAATATTTGCCGACAATTTCGGCTCCACTCTCACTAAATTTAAAAATGGCATTGCCAACAAAGGCGTCACAGACAATAACGTTAGCTTGTCCGGTAAGGATTCCGCTGCCTTCTACATTGCCGATGAAGTTTAACCCGCTCTTTTGTAGCAGGGGGTAGGTCTCCCGGGCTAATTGATTGCCTTTGCCCTCCTCTTTACCAATATTTAGCAGACCTACCGTAGGATTGGCAATATTCAGGAACATTCTGGCGTAAACCGAACCTATAATAGCAAAGTTCACCAGATGCTCTGGCTTACAATCAACATTGACGCCTAAGTCCATTATTATCGTATTTGGGGCAATATTGGAAAGAACCCCGCCCAGTACCGGACGGTGTATCCCATCTACCATACCCAGATACTGTATGGCACTGGTAACCACTGCCCCAGTAGAGGTAGCCGCCACCAGGGCGTCTGCCTCCCTTGCCTTGACCAACTTGGTGGCTACAGCTATAGAAGAATTAGGCTGGCGGCGGACTGCCAGAGCTGGGTGCTCTTCCTCTTTAATAAAGTCGTCGGCGTTAACACAACGGATAGGTAAATGGGAGATATTATATTTGGCCAGCTCAGATTCTACAATATTGGTAGGACCAACTAGGGTAACCTCGATATTGCTTTTCTCAGCAGCCTCAATTGCACCCTTGACTATCTCACTGGGGGCATAATCACCACCCATAGCATCTATGGCTATCCTTACTCTCTGGTTGGCAGTTGCCATCAAAAATCTCCTTCCCCTCTAGTATTGGCTAAAGCTTAACCACTGCCCCACCGGTAATCACCGTTTCTCCCTTTTGGTTGCAGCTCTCTACGCTGCAGTTGATGTAGGTGACACCCTCTTTATGCTCAATGGAA
>Ga0315312_1002027_pt1 | contig 14562 bp, 9 predicted proteins | sample TDP7_MG_FD_203629 | JGI IMG/M metagenome (GOLD analysis project Ga0315312, IMG submission 203629) | Freshwater sediment microbial communities from Lake Towuti, South Sulawesi, Indonesia - TDP7 | ecosystem: Environmental > Aquatic > Freshwater > Lake > Sediment | place: Indonesia: South Sulawesi... | reverse complement strand
TCTGTCCCGGTGAGCGTGTAATTGGGATTGGTAGTCAGAACAATCTTATCGATAATAAGGTTGCTCTCACGCATCCAGATATTCAGAGTGTGGACGCCGATGCTGGGGACCTCAAAGCTGGCCCGCTCGGGGTCCCTAGTGTCGTTGGACCATCTATAATTGTTGTCCCAGCCTCTCATTTGGTCACAAGAGGCTATTTCCTGTCCGTCCAGACCGACATGGCAGGTATCACTGTTGCCGTCGGGACCCCAGCCCAGGATCCACGGATAGTGCGTGCCGGTCTTGACAAAGTTTACCTCATAGTCCAGATGTGGACTCCTGGCGGCGTAGTTGGTGCTGAAGCCGCCGGAAGTGGGGGCATGCATACCAATGGTGCCGGTAAAGCCACCCTTTGGCCCGGTTTCCTGCCACCGAAGGCCACTTTGTTCAACATTGTCATCATAGTGCTCAGCTTCCACCGACACAATACCGTCCGGGCCGGGGTCCTGCTGGAGCGGCGCGGCGTATGTTACACTCGTGGGCAGGCCCAACACCAAAACAAAAGAAATTAAACAAATCGTTCTTCTACGCATAATAGTTCTCCTTCAAAAAAGGTTAAAATGAAACTTTTTGTGCTTTGGCCGCTCGCCAAAACAGAATACAGAATGTAAAATACAGAACAATCTTCAATTCTAAGTGCTGACTCTGGCTTCTGAATTCTTGTAAAATTTTCAGGACTTAGCTCTACCTCCTTCACTCAAAAATCTAAATTGAGATATAAATATCTTGATTCTGCGGCGCAAAGTCTGTCCTCTATCCGTGCGCCTCGCATCATAACCTCTCCCTTTAGAAAAACTGTAAAAATCTAGGACCTAAAAACCAAGATTCATGTACGTAATATCTAATTTATACCAAATCAATTACCTTCTCGTCAAGACAAACTCTTTACAACGGACTATTGGTGTTTTTTTGACAATAAACCAAAGATTATAAGACCTTTGTTTGCAGAGCCTTAGAAACATTCATGGAGAAAAATCCATCTAAAAAAAAGCTTGTTACAGCAGATTTTTTAGCATCTGTGCAACGGCTCTGCAATAAGCCTGCCTTACGTCTGGCGGGCAAGGCACAGTCTTCTGGATACTCCGACCCAACAAGTTTTAGATTTTACTCATATTGCGAAAAAATCAGGTTTAGGGTACATTAACAAAAAGAAAGCTGGTTTTACACATCATATAAATAAAAAGTGAGACGTACATAATAAGAGAAATACCATTATGTATAAACAAAAAGGGCTTACCCCGTTAGAAATAAAGATTTCTAATCGGCGTAGTAAAAGATTTCTAACGGGGTTTACGCTAATAGAACTTTTAGTGGTAATTGCTATCATTGCGTTATTGATGGCGATATTAATGCCGGCATTACAGCGGGTAAAGAAGCAGGCACAAGACATTAGGTGTCGGGCACACCTTAAACAATGGGGCGTCATCTTTGCGATGTATACCAGCGACAACGAAAACAAATTCATGCACTGGAATGCGGGCGTATGGGTAGAACCGCTTAGGCCGTATTATAAAGACGGTGGTGAGGCGATGCGTACTTGTCCGACAGCTACAAGAAGCCGTGAGGAAGGGGCTTTGCCTACGTTTGCCGCGTGGGATAGGGTAAATGAGTTTACCAAGGAAAAGGAGGTTTATCGCGGCAGCTTTGGTATCAATAACTGGCTTTATGACCGACCGCCAGGCACAGACAGTTCAGCTCTTATGTGGGGCCATCCCTCCATCCACAATTGGAGGACTACCCAGATTAAAGGTTCCAATAATGTACCATTGTTTCTGGATTGCTGGCGCTGGGGTGGTGCTCCATACGACACCAGTGAGCCTCCTCCATCTGAGGACGTTTTAACGGATGGTTTTGGGCGTTATTGTCTGAACCGGCACAACGGAAGAGTCAATGGCTGTTTTGTGGATTTTACTGTCAGAGCAATAGGTCTAAAGGAATTATGGACGCTGAAGTGGCATCGAGAGTATAACACCAACGGCCATTGGACAACAGCCGGCGGTGTCAGACCGACCGATTGGCCGCAGTGGATGAGGGGTTTCAAAAACTACTGAAAAACGACTGTCCAGCAGCCACAAAAGGCTAAACGACTCTTGACTATCGTCAGACAAGTTCCCAGTCGCGCAGCCAGGCATATTCCTCTGGCAAGGCAGCCCAATGCTCGCTGGAACCTTTGGATTCGACAAGCTCACCACAAGCATTGTGGCAAAAGTTATTTAATCAAATTTAACTTTTTGCCAGAATTTGGACAAAAAACCTTGTAAAATTAAATATTTTGCATTAAAATGTAGGTTGCATGCAGATTTTGTTGGAGGATATTCAAATGAAAAAGGCAAATTGGACAGGTCAGATCGTGACATCTGCTCTGTTTGTATTGTTCTCGTCGTGTCCGGTTCTTATGGCTGAGCCGGTTCGTCTCGAACAGGCACAGAAGGCAGCTTTCGCATTTCTGGGGACGCGAAATGTCCCTCTCTGGAGGGGGCCAAGGGCACTTTCGGTTCCCGTGGAGCGGGATCTCTCCATAACAGCCACAGACAAGACTACCTACACAGGACTGACTCTTGCCGGGTTTCGGGAAATTCGCAGCGACGATGGAACCATTCTTGCGTACGTTGCAGAGCTTTCGCCGCGCGGGTTCGTCGCGACCTCTGCAGATACAGACATTACCCCAATTGTCGCTTATTCTTTCAGGAGCTCTTTTCCACCTGAGCAGGACAGAAAAAACCCCCTTTGCCGTCTGTTGAAAGAGGACATGAAGCAAAGATTGTCGCTCGTCTCTCGTGACCCAGGTCACGGGACACGGGCGGAAAACAACAACCTATGGAATTTTTATGTCCACGAAGATACAGGACAATCTGCTGGTTACCGCGAAGTGGTGTCAGTGAGCGACACATTCCAGCAGTGGCCACAAAAGAACACCACTCCAACCGGCGGATGGCTGGAGACAGCGTGGCACCAGAGACCGCCTTACAACAACTTTTGTCCGCTCGATCCGGTTGATTCTAAAAGAAGCTATGTGGGCTGTGTGGCGACAGCGATGGCACAGTTGGCCAACTATCATCAGCAATGTAACATACATTTTGATGAGCGTTATTCGTATATAACCTACGGCGGTATCAATATCGATAGTGACAGCAGCAGGTACGATTTCCCCTCTTTTGAGGAGCTAAACAAGTACCTTGCCGCCTTGCGAGTTAAATACAGCAGACAGACAGAACCGAATAATACAGATGCAGCCGCACTTAGTTTTGCTTGTGGAATCGCTACCCTCACGGATTATTCCAGTGAAGGCTCAGGTGCTTCACCATTTGATTTGCAGGAGGCATTGCTTGATAAGTTCGGTTTTTATTCCGCCGAGATGACCGGTGGCCTATCAGGCGAATTTTATCATGTGCTACAAGAAAACATCATCAATCAACTGCCCGCTGTGCTGGGCATTAGTCCGCCGGATGGTTTCGGCGGCCACGCCCTTATTTGTGATGGCTATAACACAAACGGTGAATATCACCTTAATTTCGGCTGGGGTTCGGCCACACCTTCGGAAATAACCGAGGCATGGTATCACCTGCCAAGCGACCTTCCGTCCTATTGCAGCGTCGTTGCTGAAACGATATTGAACGTGCAGCCCGTTCTGCCGAGCATTGATATTGAGCCGGCCACTTTTGTTTTTTACAGCGTCCCTGGGCAACAATCCGAACCTAAAAAGCTGCTCATCAAAAACAACTCCACGCAACCCATATTAATAAACTCAATAGACAGTCCTCAAGGTTTCGTCGTGTCTCGCTTGGATGCTGGGTATTCAGACCACATAGATTCTTTTCAACTCGGGCGACCACAAGAACCAACTTCAATATATGTAAAGTTTTGCCCAGATAAGGTAGGAGGTTATTATGGAATACTCACAATTAACTTCGCCAGTGATAAGCGAAAGTATGTGATTCTCAAAGGTTGTTCTTTCACGGGTGGAACAGAAATCGCAGGCGGCAATGTATCAGGAACCTGGTCAGAACCTAATTCACCCTATTTTGTGTTAGGCGATATTAAAGTGCCGAGAAACAGTGAACTGATTATTGAACCGGGGGTCAGGGTTATTTTCGCGGGACCTTATGGCATGACCATTGGTGAAAATGCGCGGTTGGTTGCCCAGGGAAATGAAAATCAGCCGATAGAATTCACGGCGTTAAATAGAGAGATGGGCTGGACCGGGTTGCGATTTCTGGACTCAGGTGACGACGACATATTAAGTCATTGTTCGATCACTTTCGCCAAGAAAAACGTCGGGCTGATAACAGCGTCTGATAACCTTGCAGAGGACCAGGACGAGGATAGCTGCGGGGGAGCGGTTTATTGCGCCTTTTCGAGCCCGGCCATCACCAATTGCAAAATCACCAATAATATAGCAGACAAAGGCGGGGCAATCTATTGCGTTGAAAGCTATTCTGTAATCAGCAATACCATAATAGCGAACAATGCTTCGATGGGAGGCAGACCACGGTGCGGAGGGATATGCTCTGATAAGTGGGGCGTGCTTGAAATCAGAAACTGTACCATAGTAAACAATTTGCCCGGCGGTATTTTCACGACATCGTGGGATGGGATGGACGTGACAAACACGATTGTATGGGGCAATGACAACTACCAAATACAAACATTCGAATCCACACCTAATGTATCGTTTTGTGACGTCCAGGACGGCTACCCGGGTATGGGCAATATAGATGCAGACCCTTGTTTCTTTGGTGCTAGCTCTGGCGTCGGGCCAGAGTATGATGGACTATCTTCCAATTGGACGCTGCGGAGCTGCTCACCATGTATAAACTCGGGGGAAAAAATAGACCTTCCACCAACCGACCTGGCAGGCAGTCCAAGGATTTACAGCGATATTGTCGATATAGGGGCTTATGAGAATCAATCAGATTTGCCTTTGATTACGATTACTCCCTCAGCCACGGTCGATGCGGGCTTTGTACAACTTAATACAGATTCAACCGTTGGCTTTGATATTACAAACACAGGTAAGATAGACTTCAAAATAGAAAACTTAAGCATTTCCGCTGCGAACCGGGAATCCGCTTCGCGGGAACCCAACAGTGTTTTTTCGATAGTCACTCCGATCGTTGATCATCTTCTGGCACCGGGTAGTTCGGTCCATGCGGAGATTAGATTCACTCCGATACAAGAGAGGGTCTATACCGGTACTGTCCATGTTTATTCTACCAGTAGCAACGCCCCGCATAAACCAGTTACTCTCCATGGCGTGGGGATCTCAGGAACGGTCGTTCCTGCTGGTCCAGTCAGTGGCACCTGGACACAAGCTAACAGTCCCTATGCAATTACGGGGGACATCCGTGTTCCTAACAGGCGAAGGTTGACCATTGAACCGGGGGTGGTGGTTAAATTCGCAGGCCATTTTGGTTTGACGGTGGGTCATAGAGCAACTTTGCAAGCGATAGGCACTGAGCAAGACCATATCGTCATAACTTCGATGGATACCAACGAAGGATGGTTCGGCATCCGTTTTGTAAATAGCGGGGACGACGACATATTGAAATATTGCACCATTGAATATTCCAAGAAACCAAGCACCCAAGGAGGCGGTTATCTGAACCTATTGGGCGGAGCAATTCTCTGCTGCGGCTCATGGCAGGAAGAACCCAGCTACCCCGTTCCTTCCAGCCCAACGATCGACCATTGTATAATCACCAATAACCAAGCTGAAACCGCTGGCGGAATTATGTGCATGGACGGTTCCGAGGCGGTAATTACAAATAACACAATCGTTAGAAACTCCGCAGATATGGACGTCGGGGGAATTTTAACCTTCGATTCCTCTGTCACGATAGCCAACAATGTTATTGCTCATAATTCCGGGTTCGTGGCCGGAGGCATCTTGAACCTTTTGAGTGCTGTCTCAATCATAAACAACACCATCGTTCACAATAGGCCAAATGCACTGTATCTGGAAACGACAACGTGGTCTCCATGGGCCCTGAAAGCAAGCCTGCCTATCTTGAATAATATCATCTGGCAGAACGAAATATACGTCTCAAAGCTCGTCTTGCCCTCGGAGTATGATATTCGCTTCAACGACATTCAAGGCGGCTGGGCGGGCGAAGGCAACATTGATGTTGATCCTTTGTTCGCAGACCCAGGTAATCGCGATTATCATTTGAAGTCGCAGGCGGGCAGATGGGATCCAAAGAGTCAGACCTGGGTGCAGGATGATGTCACAAGTCCCTGTATTGACGCAGGCGATCCAGCTTCTGCTGTGGGTGATGAACCGCAGCCGAATGGGCAGCGGATAAATATGGGTGCTTTCGGCGGCACACCGCAAGCGAGTATGTCTCCAACACCTCGGCCTTAGTCCGCTCAAAAAATTTTCGATGGTTCGGCTTGGCTCACCACATGTTTGCGATTGTCGATTGCCAATTGAAAATCCGCCGTAAGGCGTCCTGTGGAGAAAATTGGAAATCGACAATCCAGCCTCAGGCTTTGCATCTCGATTTTGATTTTTTTCCGTGCCGCGTAAGTGATTGCGGCTGAGCGACTTTGCGGTAGCCCAGCGCCTTTATCACCTCCAGGACCTCGGTCCATGTGGGAAAGGGCTTTGCATTTTTACTTTTGTACTCTTGAATGGCCATCAGAAACTCAAATTGCTCGTCGGACATTTGGCCTTCTTCGGCGGATTTTCGCGCATCCGTTAGACGTCTTCCGGGGCCACGCCGAAGGTCCAGTCCCAGCCGCCGGTCAACAACATTTTGTCGGCGGTTTTTACCGCCACGATACTCTGTAACGTTTTGTCGGCGGTCTTTGCCGCTACGACGCTCTATGAAATGTCCTTCATCCATATATATCTTGGTTAAATGGTAATTACCAGTTACCAATCACCAGTTACCAACTAATTAGAAGTCATCCTCGAAAAGGCTGCTGTCGAAATCAGCTTCCTCTTCGTCATCTAAGGCAAAATCATAGAAGTCATCGTAGGCATCCTGTGACTCGATTACCACGTGTGCTTCGTCAAGAAAATCCTCCGGAACCATTACTGCGATGCCTTTGCCGCCGACTGACGGATCGACCTGCTCCTTAATGACAGCAGGAATATCATTGACTCTCAGCAGAGTTTCATATTCCTTGGCCTGCTCTAAGTTTTCAGCAAAAGTAACTACTACAAAATCCTTCAACTTAGATTGTGATTTTTCGTTTTTTCTGAAACGCTTTGCCATTCTGTTTCTCCGGTCATCCCATCCACCAACTTCAACTGTGAAAACCCCTCGTCCAAGTATTTTCGTCAAAATAATCCATCGAAATTATTAAAAATTGAAAAGTACCGACCTATAAAAAAGACCTAATTTGCCGGCTGTATACTTGTTTCTTTGCCTATCGGCTCTATAACCAGAAAAATTCACTATTTGAGCATTTTTTTGTTGCAAATTTTTCTGTTTGCACTTAATAAAGTGATTTTATAATGTAGTGTGCTCAAAGATGTAGCATTGGACCATCCAAACTTAACTTTTAACAGGGAGGTTTCTCTAATGGCAAAAAAAAGAGAGTCTTTAGTGGTAGCCAGCAAAGTCAGGGGCTATATCAAAAGCAAAAAGATGATGACTTCTTCTGAGGCCCTTGAGGCTATCAATGAAGTTGTCTATAGGACGCTTGATAATGCCGCTGCTCGAGCCAAGGCCAACCGCCGTAGCACCGTTAGGGCACAGGATCTATAGACAGGCTACATGCTAACATCTTTTGGTTACATATCTTACGTTCGCGGCAATGTTATTCGAAGTAAGCTATTAGACTTTGTGAAGCATGTAATAGGTTACTTCAAGAAGGTATTATCCTAAATGTGACCAGTTACTGTATGTTTTAATTACTATTTTCTATTGCTATCGTTTCTCAGCCGTTTGTGCAGAGGCAGAGAATGTTCGACCGATTACCACTGACGGTAAGCTAATTTAGTATATGCAAACATGCAGTTTAAAGTCTTTCTTAGCGTAGGTAGCGGCCTATAAAATCTAAATTATTAGTATCAAAAGCTGCATTTTTAGGAAAATTTATTGAACTTACATCCGTAAAAAACCCGATTTATATAACAGGAAATTAGGTAGAGGCGTCATTTTTGTCCGTTGGAGGTTCCGACCTTATAATTTTTTGTCGATAAGGGCCTTAACGAGAGAAGTAGTTTGTCTGTCCCGTCGGGTAACGGAAAGAAATTGCTTACTTAAGTATTGATTGGCCTCAAAAGAGCCAATTATAAGCCCTTGTAGAATGGATGGTTACGAGAACAAACTGAGGGGGGCTATATGAGAGTTTTTATGTTAGGCTGGGAATTTCCGCCATTTATCAGCGGCGGTCTGGGCACAGCTTGCTACGGACTCACAAAGGCATTGGACCAGTTCGGCGTAAAAGTAACCTTCGTTTTACCCACAATGGTCGATAGCAAATATGCTACCCATGTGAAACTGCTAAGCCCAAGCTCCCAGATGGAAGGAGCTTTTGGCGTCCATGGGCTAAAAAATATAAGATTTCGCACTATTCCTTCATATCTATTGCCTTATTTTACCCCCGAGCTCTACCAGCGGAAAATCAAAGAAATCCTGCAACTAAAACAAAAAATGTATGGCGGCACCATAACGGCAGCCAGCCAGTTTATCGGCGGAGCGGACTACAGCGGTGATATGTATGGTGAGGTCCACCGTTATGCCGCGATTGCTGCCCATTTAGCTCAAAGCGAGGAGTTTGACATTGTTCACGCCCATGACTGGATGACCTATCCCGCGGCAGTCGCAGTGGCGGCAATTAGCGGAAAGCCGCTGATTGTGCATGTCCATTCCACAGAATTCGACCGCAGCGGCGAGCACGTCAACCAGATGATCTACGATATCGAGCGAAAGGGTATGGAGCAGGCAAATAAAGTCATCGCTGTTAGCCATTTTACCCGCAATATTATAATCAGCCGATATGGCATCAGTGCTGAAAAGGTCGAGGTGGTGTATAATGGCGTGGAGCACAATCCCAACTCGGCTTTAGCTGAAACCCATATCGATAAAAACGAAAAGATCGTCCTGTTTTTGGGCCGAATCACTATGCAAAAGGGCCCCGATTACTTTCTTGCAGCGGCTAAGAAAGTCCTTGAAATTATGGATAATGTTAAGTTTGTGATGGTCGGCTCCGGCGACATGATGCACCGGGCGATTGAGATGGCAGCATGGCTGGGCATTGGCCATAAGGTGTTATTCACGGGCTTTCTACGAGGTGAGGACGTCCAAAAGATATATAAAATGGCTGACCTGTACGTGATGCCTTCAGTATCAGAGCCGTTCGGCATCGCGCCTTTAGAGGCGTTGGGCCACGATGTGCCGGTGATAATAAGTAAACAAAGCGGCGTATCGGAAGTCTTAACGCACGCCTTGAAAGTGGACTTCTGGGACGTCAACGAGATTGCTAACAAGATTATAGCGGTATTAAAATATCCGTCCTTAAGCCTTACGCTGCGGCAAAATGGCAGCTTTGAGGTGCGCAAACTGCGATGGATGGACTCAGCGGCTAAATGTGTGAAGATTTATGAAGAAATGCTGGTTGCTGTTTAACCAGCGTACGTTGCGAGTGCCTTCGGGCTTTGTAAATCGCCTATCGCAAGTCGCTTATTGCCATTTGCGATTTGCGGAATGATTAATCATTCATCACTAATCCTTAATCATTTTTTTAGATTCTACAGTGATAATGTTTTCAGGAGTACGCTTGTGTTAACGCTACAAAAAGGTAAGGATGAACAAATTGTGTCCGTATCAATCCGTGGAAAGTCTATCGAGGAATTATTGACCAAAGAATGGCTGTTGACTAACCAGCGCGGCAGCTACGCATCATCAACGGTTGCCGGCTGCAATACCAGAGGATATCATGGCCTACTTGTCGGCTCGCTTAACCCACCTGCCAATAGGATAATGGCATTAGCTAATTGTCTGGAGATGGTGATATCTGACAACAAAGTATTTAACTTTTCAACTTTTGAGTTCAGCGATACATTTGCACCAGCAGGTTTCAGCTACATAAAGCAGTTCCGTCAGGATATTGGTGTGCATTTTGATTATGAATTAGCCGCTTCAGCAATTGGGTTGACTAAATCTGTATATCTGCTGCGCGATACCGATACAGTCGCCCTGGTGTACGGTTTTACAAATGTCGAAGAGCCAATAGAATTCATCTTGCGTCCATTTGTAGGCCTGCGAGATTTCCACACACTGCAAAAATCCTACGCTCCGCTACGTTCAAGCTGGGTGGATGATGGTCTGCTTGTCAGCTATTGTTTGCCAGCCAGTTGCGAGCTGTTTTTACATTGTCCATCTATGAAATTTGAAAATGACCAACAATGGTGGTTTAATTTCGTCTATCGTAATGATAGAGAAAGAGGCCAGAATTTTACGGAAGATTTGTGGACGCCTGGCTTTTTTAAGTGCCGGCTCGAAGAGCCAACCGAAATCGTTTTCTGGGCCAACTACTCGTCATGCGTCACGCGTGATGCGTCGTGCGAAAAGATAAATACGCGATACGCAATACGCAATACGCAATACGCTATTAACGCAATTAAAGAAGATTTGCGCAGACATCAAGATAGTGTAATTACCACCGCAAAAGCCAAAGATGAAGGGACCCCGCTCCGCGGGAACCAAAGATTTAGAATACTTTGTTTAGCTGCCGATCAATTTATCGTGACCCGTGACGCGGCACCCGTGACCCGAGCCACGAGCCACGAGCGACGGGTCACGGTTCTGGCTGGCTTTCCCTGGTTTGCAAATTGGGGCAGAGACGCTTTTATTGCCTTGCCGGGACTGCTGCTCTCAACGGGCAGATTTGACGATGCAAAATCGGTCTTAACTACCTTCGCCCAGGCAGCAGACCAAGGCATGATTCCAAATTGCTTCGATGATCGCAACGACACTGCCTATTTTAATAGCGTCGATGCCTCTCTTTGGTTCATCAACGCAGCCTTTCAATACTTAAATGCTACCGGCGATTCAAAAACCTTCACACAGGAGCTTCTGCCGGTCATCCGCTGGATTATAGACTCTTACCAGAAGGGCACCCGGTTTCATATCCATGCCGATGCCGATGGGCTTATAACCGCAGGGGATAACGACACGCAGCTAACCTGGATGGATGCTAAATACGATGGCGTTGCTATAACGGCCCGCTGTGGAAAAGCGGTCGAGGTTAATGCTCTGTGGTACAATGCTCTTTGTCTTATCGCTCAATTTTATGGAGGACGCAATCCAGAAAACCGCAAGCTCTACAAATCTATGGCCCAGAAAGTTGGGGCCAGCTTTTGTCAGTTATTCTGGAATGAAGCGCTCGGCTACTTAAACGACTGCATTCTACCTGGAGGCTGCGCTGATACGAGTCTTCGGCCGAACCAGATATTCGCTGTTTCACTCACCTTTTCGCCGCCTCTGTCACTGCAGCAACAAAAGTCAATTGTAGATATAGTCCAAAAAGAGCTGCTGACGCCTTATGGGCTTCGAACGTTAAATGTTCAGCACAGTGACTATAAAGGGACATATATAGGCCCACAGCAGGCCAGAGACCAAGCTTATCACCAGGGCACAGCCTGGCCGTATCTGATAGGACCGTTCGTGGAGGCATATTTGAAGGTCAACGAATTTAGCCGAAAAAGTAAAAATAAGGCGGCTGAGTTTATCGAGCCTCTGATGAAGCATCTAACCGAGGAAGGCTGCCTGGGGCAAATCGGCGAGATATTCGATGGCGACGCCCCGCATAAGCCGCGAGGATGCATCGCTCAGGCCTGGAGCGTGGGGGAACTACTCAGAGCGTATCAGTTAGTAAATAGTTGAAGAACTTTATGTAAAATGCAAATTATCGAGTCTCATCACCGGCAAACGAGACTCGGCCTTTTAAGTTTTCAGTTTTTTGTTCTTGCTGCGTTACAGCTAATATTTTAGTATAATTTGTACAACGGTTACAAAGAACGGGTTTGTATTAGGAGGATAGAGCAATGAAAATGACCGGTACTATAAGCATAATGAGCTTGTGTTTAGCTCTCGTCTTTAGCTACTATTTGAATGCGTATGCACAAACCAGCCCTGTGAAGGCCTTGGCCCCCGCTGAGACCAGCCCAAATCAAAGCGCAGCCGAAACAGCACAGAGAACTTACGAAACTGCTGCAGGGACCATAACGTTAAGGCCGCGAATGAATATTATAAAAATGGTGGATTTCCATCTAAGAACCGGGGAGTTGATATATGGAAAGCTGGTCGGTGAAGACAAAAATATGATCACCATTGAAAAGCGAGATGAAAGCAAGATTGTGCTGTCAACCTATAGTAAAAGAGAAATTGATTCCAGGACGCTGGAGACCAAAACTGTGCCAGAGTACAAATACTACCTGGACCTGGCGGAATATTTTTCGGCCAGAACCTGGGACTTCAGGGACGACCCAGACGATTTTATACAAGCAATACGCTGCTGTGAAAAGGCGAAACAGTTAGTGCTCCAGACTCAAACGCCGGACGGCGAAAGAATCGAGCAAATAAATGAAAAAATACAAAAGCTGCAGGCTGACAGGCAGGTCTGGGAAAGAGAAGTAGAATCCAGGGCTAAACTGAAAAAGCTGGAGTTTGAGGCTGAGATCGAAAATAGGCTCAAGGAGCTTGAGAATAAGGTTAATGCGGATAGCCAGCAAATCAATAAAACTCTGGAGCGGCTTGATGAATTTACAACAGAGATGAAAGATAACTACCAGAGACTTGAACAAAATATTTCCGGAATAAGCCAGGACCTGTCCAGGCGGTTAAATATGCTGGCAGACCGGGTTGAAGCTAACATAAGATTAATAGACCCGTGGGGATGGAGCTTGTCTCCCAGGTATTACTATCCCTACAGACCCTACTACTATCGGCCTGGTGACTAACGTTCGTTCAGGGTTTAACTATTGCAGGCACGGCGACGGCTTACCTGTTCAGAATTCTCTTGCTATCTGCTTGGCTCTTTCGATAGCTTCGAGCTGTCTTTGTTTTACAACATCAGCACCGCCAGCAAGCGTAGGCTCAACTCGTCTCGGCGCAGGCCCGAGCCGTAGTGGGAAAAGAATGAATAATGAATATCGAACAAGGAATTTCGAACTTCGAAGTTCACTATTCGACATTCGATATTCTAAATTCAATTCTTTATGATGGCTCTGTCTGTACGCCTCAACAAACGCATCAGCCACGGCGAGTGAATAGGAAAACTTGCGCATAGGTGATGCTTTGATATACAAAAGGTTAGCCATGATATTCCTCGTTTTCAAAAGGCCTTGATTTACAAAGGTTCCCGTAAAATGAATATTTCTTAAATCTTAAACTGCAGTTCCATCAACGTCACATAGTCCTTCATTTTTCTAATTTTGTTTCTCAAGGCACTATATATTCCCTCCGCTGTTTCCTTGATAGTCATAGGTGAATTAGTGTATGGGTTGTTTTTTGTCCCTTTTTCTACCGCCTCTATCCACTCTTTCGGAATAGTATTAATTCCCGAGAAAGCCCCTGCCAACCCGGCGGCGCTTGCCGCAAGACAATCAGTATCGCGACCAAAATTAACTGCAACAATTACTGCGTCTTTGACATTTCCTTTGGTAGCAGCGAATATTGCCAAGGCTTTGGTTACGGTCTCATAGATCGAAGACGCACGATAATGTTCCATCCTCTTATCCGCACAATAAGGGCTTTGCTCATTGGTGTATAGCTCATTCATTTCCTTTCTCATACCTAAAGGTTCGTTGTATTTAGCCGCTATATCCAGGCCGCTCTGTATCTCCTTGCGAATCTCGGGCGTAGAATACTTCAAGGCTGTTTCTATCACCGATTCCACCGTAGCGTCGGCCCTCATTGCGTACACCACTGCGGCGTTGTAAGCGGCACCCCAGGCAAATGAATCGCTGTAGGGCGGCTGATAGACCCTTCCAATCTCATAGATATCTCTAATCACCCCGTCTATATCGCAGGCATTTATCAAAGCAATGGCGTGCGTCGACCGGGCAGTGGTGTTCAAATGAGGGTACTTGGAAAGTCTGCCCAGCTCCCACGCCGGCACCTTGCCGGATTTTGCATGGGCCAGCAGCTCCCTATCGAAGGCCTCGGTCATGTATTTCATCTTCTCGGGGTCCAGGACCTTCACCCAGGTCTTGACCAAATCCTCCGCCGTTATCCTATCCTGTTTTTCGATTATGGCCGTGCACATCAGCTTCTGGCGTTCAATCCCGTCTTCCGTGCTGCCTGCGGGGTGGTCCCAATCAACATTGTAGTGATGATACGCCACGAGCTTATCGAAGAGGCCATATTTATTTGCTATCTTGTCCATGTCCCATCCTTCGACCGCCGCACCCATTGCAGAGCCGATGCGTGAGCCTGCAAGACATCCATAAATCTTTTCAAACAAACCGGGTTTTGAAGAATTTGCTCTCCCCCGCCTGCGCGGGGGCAAGCTTGTCCCTGCGAAGGCAGGGACACCCACCGCTGAGACAGCCGTGTGCGACAAAAA
>Ga0315312_1002025_pt1 | contig 14573 bp, 11 predicted proteins | sample TDP7_MG_FD_203629 | JGI IMG/M metagenome (GOLD analysis project Ga0315312, IMG submission 203629) | Freshwater sediment microbial communities from Lake Towuti, South Sulawesi, Indonesia - TDP7 | ecosystem: Environmental > Aquatic > Freshwater > Lake > Sediment | place: Indonesia: South Sulawesi... | reverse complement strand
TGGAGCCGCGATTTCCCAGAGAAATTTGGTAAGTTTTACTCGCCTGAAGAGGTTTTTAACCAATTGAGAAAGGTAGCCCACAAGCGGGGGGTTAATAAGCTGCGCATTTCAGGGGCTGAACCCACCCTGGGCAGGGATCATCTCCTCGGCCTCTTGGAGCACGTGGAGAACTCGGAGCTTTCCATCTTCATTTTAGAGACCAACGGCATCCTCTTCGGCGCTGACAAGGACTACGTTAGAAGGGTTTCGAGGTTCACCAAACCCCACGTTCGCGTCTCCCTAAAGGCGGGCACCCCAGAAGATTTCACGAGGAAGACGGGCGCTAGGCCTGAAGCCTTTGAGATTCCCTTCCAAGCCATCCGAAACCTAATGGACTACAACGTGGATTTCCACGTGGCCTCCATGAGCGCCGACCCCCGCATAGTAACCCCCAAAGAACGGGAAAACCTGATAAAGAAACTGGCAGAAATCGACCCAAGTTTGCTCCTAAGCCTAGAGGAGGAAATTGTGGACGGCTACAACACCACCCTAGAAAGGTTAAGATACGCGGGCCTAAAAGTGGAGTGGCCCCTAAAAAGGATTTACAAGCCAATTAACGAAGCATTGGGGGGAGAAAGAAGCCCCATTCAGAACCGTGGATAGAAATTAAGTGAAGAAGACAGCCTTACCTCTCATACTAGGAAGGTTTGATAGGCCTTCATGGTCCTAGACAGGACAAGGCCACTCAGGTCCCTCTCAGGATTATCAACCTTATAAATCTTTAACTCAGAGCTTCGCCTTAGCCTACTAATCCTTTCAGGATACTCTCCGCCGGGCAGGTGGAAAAGGAAAACCTCGTGGCCGCGGTCTGCGATCCTCTCTAGGAGGGGAATGGCCTCCTCCAGGTTTTGCCACCCCCCGTCGGTAATGACGGTTATGAAACAGTTCCCATCAGCTGCGGAGACCAGGTTCATGAGCTCGTAGGCGGGGAAAACGGTGAACTGATCAAAGGCCATGGAGAGAACCATTTCCTTAGTTTCCTCCAGATCGCCCCAATTGGCGGTGACGTACCCCGTGGAGAAGGTTATAATGGATGTTTGACCGCCAGCCCTAGAGGCGCTCATATAAGGAATGAAGGCCGCCGTGGCTGCTGTGTCATGGATCTTCTCCATGCTCTTACTTGCGTCAAGAATCACAATGGCGGAGGGAACAAATCCGCTAATCACGGATTGGCCATGTGAAGTGGGTTCGTTCACCCATTTTAAGGTGTTGACCTCAGGGATCAGGGAACCCTCGTCAAGGCTCATTTCAATGTCCAATTCCTCTATCTCGTCCTCAATGTACCACTCATCCGGATATTTGGTGACGGCCCAAACGGGCCGCTGGGTTGGGCTCTCAGCCAAATATTGAATTAGGGTCCTTTCAGCCCTGGATCGGTACCAGTATCTTTTCCAAAAGGCGTCATCCAAAACCTTAGTGTCGATCTTTCTATAGGGTTTTGACATGGAGGTAGGCAGGATGGGTTCCCCTTCACGTGTTGCCTCATCGGGCGTGGGGCCCCTAACTCTCTTAAATTTATCTTCACTTCCAGGTTTCTGCCGGTCTTCAGGGCCTAGGGGCGTTCCTTCCTTAAGTCCCTCATCTTCTCTTCGTCCACCCCTCTGAGCTTTTATCTTCCTCTTCAGCCTCTCCTTAACCTCTTTCCTCTCTTTTTTCGAAATGCGGGGTTCAACCCACTGCTTAAAGAACTCCCGCGCCTCCTCCCTGTCCGGAATAGTTCCATATACATCCTCAAACATCCTTAGGGAGTCTGGATAAAAGTCCTCTCGAACTTTAATGGAATGCCCCTGAATATAGCTGAGCATCCACTTTTTCGAGAAAAACTCCGGATTTCTGGCCATAAGCCTTTCCAGGATCACCGCAATCATTTGAACCTTGGTGTGCCAGTGCCACGGCCGCGTGGACCGAATAATGGTGTAGATTTCCTCGGCGGATTCCTCCGTATCCTTATCAGCCGAAGGCTCCATCCCAGGCAGGGCTTGCCTATAGATTCCCTGTAACATCGCGTCCGGTCCCTTCAACCTCTGTTTTTGGGAGGCTTCAAGGAGATAAGGAACCTCATGAAACCTTCTGGTGAGATAATTAAGGTTAACCTGTAAATCTGAAAAGATGTAGGTTGCCAGATAAGCTAAGCTCCAACGCCGAACCACCCCATAAGCCGCCCTCTCAAGGCTGTAAGCCGTCTTAAGGTCGTAGGGACAATGGTGAACATGGGCTAACTCGTGGCGAAAGTACCAGAGGAGAAACCTTTCGGGATCAACACCCTGGGGAACAATGTCTGGTTTAACAAAAACCACCCCGTTTATCACGTTCAAGGGAGCAGGCCCCAAATTTCCCTCCCCCTCCCCTCCTGATTCAAGGACTAGTCTACATGGGGGGCAGTAGAGTTCAGTGCGAGCCTGGTGAAAGAGCTGAGTAATGTCCTGATTCATTTTGAATGAACTCTCCAGGTGCTAGTTAACCTCCAATCCATCTGGGCTGAGAGGGTTTCCTCCCGCTTTAGCTGGCCCTTTCCAATCCAATCCTCTTCCAGCTTCATTAGCTCTTCCGCGAATACCGCGTCCTCAACCGCCGCCTCCTTGGCAACGCGGTAAAAGGAGGGGTTAAAATCCTTGGACAATTCGTTGAGGACCGTCCACTGCCTCCTCGCGCTCCTATCTTCTAATTTGGCCCGTTCCCTATCTAACAGCTCCTGAAGATCGCCAAGAAGGCTCCTAACCCGGACCAACTTCATCCTGTGGGAAAAGACCCAAAGGGCCATGCGGAGCAGATCGTCCAGCGTGCACCCACCATTCAGCCAGACGGCGGCCTTGGCCAGGTGGGATAAGATTACCGTAGCCCTTTCACTGGGCGGCTCCTTAACCATGGAACAGACATCCCTAATGAAATGGCATGCCTCACAGAGGGTGGGGGGCTTAATCTCCGACTCCTCCTTATCCCGCACGCACACCTGGAAGTCCCTAACGATGAGGTTAATGTATCCCACGAGGTCAGGGTTCAATTTTATTTCCAGAACTTCCTTCCTAGCCTCCTCCAGCTCCTCAGAGGAGAGGACTTGGGGCATGGACTCAACCAAGCTGCCTTCATACCTATCCAAGAGCTCCTGGAGGCGAAACTTTTCCCCTAGAGTTAGAGAATTTAGGGGCACACTTACATCAAATCGGTCATAGAAGGGGGGGGAATGGATGAAGGTGGATGGGTCACCGGGGTTTTCATTCGCCAGTAGGGTGTAGTCTCCAACTGTGGTTTTCTGGCCGTAGGCCCACACGTCTCCAAACTGCATCATGTGGTGAACGTTGGCCGTGGTATATGGGTTCAGCCGATTCACTTCGTCAAGGCCCTTCCCCCTGGCCTTAGTGAAGGACGCCCAAAGGACGCGCTCCACCCCCTCCCGCTCCAGGGAAGGAATGTGTAGTCGACCAACAACTTCACCCCTCTTCACCTCGGAGGCACCTGAGATCACCACCATGTCATCTCCGCAGAGGCCCTTGAGCACTAGGAGCATGAGGGTGGATTTTCCGATGCCCCTCGGAGCCCTGATGAGGGCGGCTGACCTCCGGTGGAGCTGGTTTAGAAGCACTACGCGAATGGCTTCTTCGTTACCGACAAACCGCGCCTTGATTTCCTTTTCTAAATCCTTCATTTTCACCTTAAGAGACGCCAAAATGAGACCCCCTGTAACCAAAGGAAGATCAAGCCAAGCATAACTGTAATACCAACGAGGATCCATATTAAAATCTTCATGCCTCGGATACGCTTATGAAGTCGATTAACCTCCATCTCCAGTCCCGCTAACCGCTCCTGGAGTAGCTTGGCCGATTTGCGATCCATAACCACCGTCTCCTCCGGTTCCCTTCCGAGGTAAACGGACTCAAGTAGGTTGGAGGGGGAGCCGGGGGGAAGCCTAACATCCTGCTCCTCCCAGGACATAGTCTTCCGATCTAATTTTACGGGGTTCTTCTCTGCCTGGGATTCGAGGAACCTCTTATAGTTTTCGCTCATCATATCACTCTCACACGTATAACGGCGTTATAAACCGCGTTTCCATCATGCATAAACTCATGGTCCTATATTAACCTATTCGTGATGAATAATCGGCCCATTCGCAGGAATTTGGTAACCTTAGAGACCCACATAATGCCATAGGCAAGGGCTTCACCTTTTATGGGAGCGTAAAACCTTTTCTGTTTCCTCTATGTCCTTGTGGGTGTCTATGGGGCTCCAGAAAACGTCGTCATATTTTAAGGCCATAAGTTTTCCTTCTTCAGACAGCTTGGGAAAGGTTGTATATTCTATTTCCCCCTTTTCAGGCAGGTAGCCGAAAATTCGAGGCGTGAAGCAGTAGATGCCCGCGTTAACCCAATACTCAGGGATTAGGGGCTTCTCCCTAAAGCGTCTGGCAAAGCCCTTATCGTCTATGTCAACTATCCCGAAGGGCGATCTGAGGGGAACAAGGGCTATGGCCCCAACAAAATTATCAACCTCCTCAATCAACCTCATGGGATTCAAGTTGGTTATGATATCTCCATTGAGAACCAAAAACTTCTCCTCCCCCTTCAAAAAAGCTTCGGTGTTTTTGAGGGCGCCGCCAGTGCCCAGGGGTTCCTCCTCAACCACGTATCCAGCCTTTAGACCATGCCTATTTCCTCCGCCCACATGCTCTATTATCTTCTCCTTTAGATAGCCTACACAGAATAGCATTTCATTGACGCCGTACTTTTTCAGCCACTCAATTTGCCAAGTCAGGATGGGTTTGCCCGCCACTTCAACAAGGGGTTTGGGGTTCGCGTCCGTTAGGGGACGGAGCCTTTTACCCAAACCTCCAGCGAGGATCACAGCCTTCACTCTTCAGCCTCCAATCTGTATAATTATAATTGTATGAAGGCTTTAAAGATTTAAGGTTCTGATAACTCTTCGGGAGATACCCAGTGGGTTCCTTCCTCCCCTTTGCTCTCCCCTTATTTAAGGGTCTGTTCACAGCTAAATTTGAGAGACGATTGACGGCGAACCTCACCAACCCATCTTGGGATGCGCACTTGGGGTTTACGTGTTTGACTGGACAGACTCCTGAAGCCTGCACCTTTGGTTATGCTTGCCGATCTTCGTCAAAAAGAAATGATAGGTGAAAAGGCTTAACAGTTCCGTGCACTTATCAATAGAGACGGCGTATGTAAATGCCGACCCACGGTTCACTTTCAAAGGTTGGGAAGGTTCGAGGTCAAACTTCTAAGATACAACCTATGCCAAAGAAGAGACCAAGTCTAAGGTTTAGAAATGAGTGGAACTATGAGAAGAGGTCAATTCTGCAGAGAATTAAACTTAGCAACATGTTAGAGGCTACGCTTGCAATTCTAAACGCCGAAGTAATAACTTTAAATTCGAAGCAACCCAGAGCCGAAGCAATAGCCATCCAAAACGGAAAGATGATCGCTGTAGGCTCAAACCAGGAAATTCGCAAACACATAAGCAATAAAACAAAGGTAATAGATGCAAAAAATAGGACGGTTGTTCCAGGATTTGTTGATTGCCATGTGCATATGGCTGGTTTTGGACGGTCTTTGCAAGATTTAGATTTGAGGAATCTAACGTCTATAAAGGAAATGCAGCTTTTGCTGCAAGAATATACTAAGAAAAATCCCGAAAAAAGCTGGATTCTCGGTGGCAGATGGGACCAAGAAAGATTTGGTGAAAAGCGTTATCCAACCCGTCGGGATTTAGATGCGGCTGTTGCCGATAAGCCTGTTTTTCTAGTTCGTGTTTGCGGACATGCGGGAGTTGTTAACAGCAAAGCCTTACAGCAAGCTGGCATAACAAAGGAAACAACCATTGAAGGTGGAAAAATAGACTTAGATGAAGCCACGGGTGAACCTGTTGGAGTTTTGCATGAAAACGCCTTAAAACCAGTTTGGAAAGCCATACCCAAACCAAGTCTAAAGGAGCTTGAGGAAGCCTGTCTCTTAGCATGCCAAAGGACTGTTGAATCTGGGCTTACAGGTGTTCATTGGATGGTGGGCTCAGCGGATGAAATACGCGCTATACAAAAACTTCATTCTGAGGAAAAATTGCTCTTAAGAGTTTACTTGGGCATTCCAGCGGAACTTTTAGACGAACTAGTTAATTTGGGACTGCTTACAGGCTTCGGAAACGACATGGTTAAAATAGGCTTCATTAAGGTTTTTGTTGATGGCTCCTTAGGCGCACGCACCGCCGCCTTAAAACAACCTTACTTTGACAAGCCTGAAACAAGCGGCATGCTGCTCTACACGCAAAAGAAGCTAAACAAACTTGTCTTAAAGGCGCATAGGGCTGGTTTACAGTTGGCGGTTCATGCCATAGGCGACCGTGCCATAGAAACTGCCCTAAAAGCCTTTGAAAAAGTTTTAACCGAACATCCGCGTGAAAATCTTAGGCATAGAATTGAGCATTGCTCCGTTCTTAATCCCAGACTGATTAGGCGAATGAAACGTTTGGGCTTAATAGCTTCTGTCCAGCCCCATTTCGTTGTCTCCGATTTTTGGGTTGTGGATCGTGTAGGCGAAGACAGAGCCCGTTGGGTATATCCCTTTAAGACGCTTATGCATGAAGGGCTAATCGTCAGTTCTGGTTCGGATTGCCCAGTGGAACCCATAAATCCCCTACTGGGCATTTGGGCAGCAGTGGCAAGAAAAAGCTTTGTAGAAGAGAACCTCACAGTGGAAGAAGCTTTGAGAACCTTTACCTTGAATGCTGCTTATGCTTCCTTTGACGAAAACAAGAAGGGAACAATTGAGGTTGGAAAATTCGCGGATCTAACGATTTTATCGGATAATTTCCTGGACGTACCGCCGGATGAAATTAGGGGAGTTACAGTGGTGATGACTATTGTTGGTGGAAGGATTGTTTATGCACACCAGTCCAGTTATTGGTGTTAGAAACTTATTTACATGAAAAAGGCTCATTCTTCATTCCGGAGGTCTCAGTTATAGGAAGGGCTGGGCAGAACAAGGGATACCTTTCCGGTACCACCTGGGAGGTCTACATCTATATTCTAACCTCTGGAGAACCCGTCGGGGTGAGGGAGGTTTGGAGGGCCCTGAAACTTTCAAGCCCAAGTTTAGCCCAGTATCACGTCAATAAGCTCCTGGAATTGAAGGTGGTGCATCAGACCCAGGACGGAAAATACGCGGTGGAGGAAAGGGAGAGGATAGAAACCCTCAGAAGCTTTGTCCTGTTGAGGGGTAGGCTTATCCCCCGACTGGTCTTTTATGGAGCCCTCATCGCCGGTGTCCTAACCATGTACCTAATCTTTTGGCCCCTGGAATGCAATTTTCGGGACTTGACGGTTCTGGCCGTCTCCCTATTCAGCATCTCAGCCTTCTTCTTCGAGGCTTATGTTCAATATAGGAGCCTCAAAGCTGGCGTTCAAAAAATTTGAACGGGATGTTCAAAAACGTAGTTTTAAGAGCACCCTCTCTCTACATTTTGGCACGTGACTACCCTTGAAGGCCTCTATGATTAGGTTAAACCTCTACATGAGTAAAAGGAAAATTTTCCTCAATGGTGCAGCCGCCTTCCTCACTGGAATTGTATTAGGTGTTATTCTCTGGAACCTTGGCGGTGTGCCCTCACCCTCTGGACCCGGTGGACCCTTTACGGTTCACTATGTTGGCGAGGGCATTGGCAGGGGAACCTTTGTGGCGAACCTACCTGAATTAAGGATCAAGGTTAACGTGCCCCAGTATCGGTTGCCTGTGGATCTCACCAAGGTGGAGGGCTACGCGGAGCTTAAAGAGCAGTTTAGGATAACTCCTGAGCAGGAGGCTCTCCTCTCCAAAAACGGCTTTGTGGTCCTGAGGGTCAGTAGTTTTGAAAACTTGGCGGAGGCCTACCGTTATCTGGTGGACAAGGGGCTGCCCCTTTTAATCACCACCGACGCGGTTCTCCACGCCTATCATGTGCTTTTTGATGAAACCCTGAAGCGGGCTGAACTGAACGTCCTCATAGGAGAGATGAATGAAACCATAAGAACCTTGCTTTCAAAAGCCCAGACAGAAGCCCAGACCTATGCTGGAACTCCATTGGAGCATCCTGCTAGGCTTAACCTAATGTACTTAGAGGTAGCCTACTCCCTCATTAGCCAAGCATTTTCACCCACCAACCCCCAAGCCTTGCTGGAATTGCAACTGATCTCTGAACACAAGGGCTTTAACTACAGCCCTATTTTTGGGTATATAGAGGATTATTCCCAGTACGTTCCCAGAGGGCATTACACGGAAAACGAGAGGCTGAAGGCATACTTTAAAACCATGATGTGGCTTGGCAGGATGCGCTTCTCCCTCTTGTCCGATGGGCAAATTGATGTTAACCAAACTAGGGCCGCCGTTCTGCTTGCCTGGATGATTAAGGACACAGGGACCTATGATGAGTGGAGCAGAGTTTACGCGGTGACGAGGTTTTTTGTCGGCGTATCTGACGACCTAACTCCAGAAGACTACTTAACGGTGCTGGAAGAGTCATCGATAAGCGCCTCTGGACAACTTTATAACGTCGCTACGGTGGCTGAAATCGCCAAGAAACTTCTTCAAAGGAACAGGGCTAAGATTTTGGGCACCTACGCCGAGACCTATCCCTGGATGCCCCAGAAGGGAGAGCTGGAAAGGATACTAAACGAAACTGCGGGGCTACGCTTCATGGGACAACGTTTCATTCCCGACTCCTACATGTTCCAGCAACTCGTATATCCCAAAGTCGGAAATTTGGTTAAACCCAGATTTTTCCCCAAAGGCCTTGACGTACCAGCCGTCTTAGGCTCCGAAACCGCGGAGGAAATTCTCAACCAAACCGAAGCTGTCTACGTGAACTACACGGTTCAACTTCACAACCTTAGGAAGGAGTTTCAGACCTTAGATGTGGCAAATTGGACGAGGAACCTCTATTGGGGCTGGCTCTACACCCTAAACACTACCCTAAAGCCCGTCTCTGGGGGTTATTCAACCTTCATGACCACCAAGGCTTGGAGCCATGAGAAGCTCCAGACCTTCGCGGGAAGCTGGACCGAGCTTAGGCACGACACCATCCTATACGCTAAACAATCCTATACGCCTAAAATTGTTTCCGTGCCCCCCTCCAACACGGCCTACGTAGAGCCCTATCCCCAAACCTACCTTCGCCTGATGGGATTGATAAACATGACCCTGAACGGTTTAAATGGGCTCAACATCATCTCAGAGGACATTGAAGGAAGCCTAACAACCTTTAGGGACAATCTGAAACTGTTCTTGGACGCCTCTGTCCTGGAGCTGGAAGGAAAGAGCCTGCCTCTAGATATGCAGAAGAAAATAAGAAGGGCTGCTGAAGAATTTGGCATCATCCTAGGCGTCGCGTCGGAGAAGACCCAGAAGGTAACCATAGTGGCGGATGTCCACACGGACTCCAACTCTCAACAGGTTCTGGAGGAAGCCCTTGGGAAGTTCAATGTTCTTCTGGTGGTCTACTCCAACGCGGAAGGAAAGCTCCACGCATCCGCGGGACCCGCCTACAACTACTTCGAGTTTTTCCAAGCCATGAGCAACAGGCTAACCGACGAGGGTTGGATTGCGCTCTTATCTACCAGGGATGCGCCTAAGCCGCCAGAATGGACCAACCATTTTGCCGCATAGCCCCTCAAAACCGGCATTCTATTAATTAATAGGTTTATGACCACCCCAGAAGTTCAAACAACGAACAAGACCGGAAACCATATACCGCAAACTAAAAATATAAAAACCCAAGGAGTTAGTAATAGGTATAATTTGGAGGTGGAAAGATTTGCCTGCTGAAAAACTGGTCTATATAGCGAATAAGAAGGATGTGCCTGTTGGTGAGGCTAAGATATTCAGGTATCCCACGGGAAAACCAAGCGGAGAAACGAGACCCGGTATACTGATTCACCTTAGGGAGGACCTGTTTGTTGCCTATGACGGCCTCTGCACCCACATGCAGGCCGAGTTGACATGGGACAGGTACCTGCAAAAAATTGTTTGCACCTACCATGATGGGATATACCATCCGGAACACGGTGGACCCTACCGGGGCATGCCTAAAGAAGCCTTACCAGCAATTGAGCTGAAAATTGAAGAAAATGGGGACATTTACGCCCTACTGAAGTGAGGCTACAAGCCCATTTCAAAGGGGATATTCTGCAAATTCCATGGTTCTTCTATAAAAATAGAGATTAAACTCCATTTTTTGATTTGGAAAATTCTTTATATCAGTAATGGGAAGAAGCTTTAGAAGTTTCGAGTGGAGGAATTGGCGTGAAGCTGGGATTGTTAACCTACAACATTGCGAAGGATTGGGACCTTCCAACACTTTTAGATCGGACTAGGGAAATAGGCTTTGAGGGCATAGAATTCCGATTAGACGCAAATCATAGGCACGGTGTTGAACTCGATCGGACTAAGGAGGAACGGAAAAGGATACGGGAAATGTGTAGGGATGCGGGGGTTGCCATCTGCGGGTTAGGAAGCGGGTGCAGGTACGACTCCCCAAACCCTAAGGTTTTGAAGGAGAACATTGAAAGAACGAAGGGGCTCTTGGAACTCACAGCCGACGTTGGAGCGCCCGGACTAAAGGTCTTCGGTAACAACCTTTACGAGGGGGAAGGCATCCCGAAGGAGCAGACCATAAGGCAGGTGGGCGAGGCGGTGAGGGAATGCGCCCTATTCGCCAAGGATTTGGGCGTGGACCTTAGGTTTGAGATGCACGGGGACTTTAACCATTGGGAATACGCGGTTAAGGTCGTTGAAGAGGCGGGTGACGGAAACGTAAGCCTCATTTATAATTCAGACAATAGGGATGTGATAAATGGCTCCGCGGCTGAAACCATAGGGCACGTTATCAAATACGTGAAACACATCCACATGCACGAACTCGTGGACCCCCATTATCCCTACAAAGAAATGCTAAGAATCTTCAAAGAGGCTGGATACAGGGGATACTGCGTGGCAGAGATTCAAGAGAGCCCAGACCCCCTTAGAGTCCTAAGGTACTATAAGGCCCTATGGGAAGCCTACACCCAATGTTAAGCCTTCTCTAGCTTGCGACATTCAAGGGATTTTCAGAGCTTTGATAGAGGATTTCTTATAGTCTATCACCAAAACCTAGAGCCCAATAGCTTCGAGGAAAAAGAAAAAAGTCATTCCTTAAGCGTGAAGAAAAGGTAAAGATGATTGTAGCCACTTGATAGCCGACTCCACGCCGCTTCAGACCTCTATGACTTGGAGACCGAGTAGGGCTTCACCCCTAAGGAGCTTGCTTCCAAGCCTCCTAGATGATTCGGAGGCTGAGTACGTTTTGGCTGATGCGGAGTTATGATTCCAAAAACATCATCGAGACCATAAGTACTGGACAAAGCCTAGAGGTCTAACTAAGAAGACTTCAATGGTGAAGCCGAGCTAAACTGTGAAACTCACAGGTCAATCAGCACAGAAACAAGAAACGAAAGAATTAAATTGGGCACCCTCCAAAGCGGAACAACGATCATGGGGAGTTTAGGATGGTGAAGAAGATTGTCCTTATTGGTGCGGGAAGCGCGGTGTTTACGCGGGGCTTGGTTGCTGACATTATTCAAACACCCGACCTAGGTGTCTCAGAACTGGGACTTGTGGATATCGATTCTGATGTGCTAGATGTCGTCAAGCGTCTTGTCCAGCAAATGATCGATGCCAAAAAAGCAGATATTCGCCTCTTGGCATCGACAGATAGACGTGAAATTTTGCCGGACAGTGATGTTGTGGTGACGACGATCGCGGTAGGTGGACGACGCGCATGGGAAGCCGATGTATTCATTCCAAGGCAGTTTGGCATTTATCAGCCTGTGGGTGACACTGTTATGCCAGGCGGTATTTCCCGTGCCTTGCGTATGATCCCGGCTATGCTCAGTATTGCTAGTGATATTCAAAGATTATGTCCAAACGCTCACTTCTTTAATTACTCTAATCCGATGACGGTAACTTGTCGCGCTATTCGGAAAGCAACAGATGTGAAAGTGATAGGCTTGTGTCATGGGACATTTCACACAGAGGGCTACCTTGCTAAACTGTCGGGCGTTCCGAGAAATGAAGTGACATCCCTAGCCGTTGGCGTGAACCACCTCACTTGGATATATGACTTTCGCTGGAAAGGTCAAAATGCCTTGCCAATGGCCTACGAGCATCGAGGAAAGGATAATCCGTTTTCTTGGTCGCTCTACGAAGCCTATGGGGCGTTCCCTGCACCTGGTGACCGCCACACAACGGAATTTTTCCCAGAGCGATTTCCGAGCGGACACTATTACGGCAAAGTATTAGGTGTAGATGCGTTTTCGTTGGAGAAAACCATCGAGCATGGAGATCTTGCATATGCCAAGATGCGTGAACAGGCTTTAGGGCGTCAGCCCTTGGACGAATGGATATTTCAGAGAGCACCCGGAGAACACGAACAATTGGTGGATATACTAATGTCAATTGAAAAGGACGAGCGTCGCGTTTCCCATGTGAATATGCCTAATCAGGGAGCTGTGCCAAACTTACAGGATGATGCGATCTTGGAACTCCCTGCCGTTTCAACAGGACGAGGATTTTGTCAAATACGCATCGACCACTTTCCAGATACCATTGCGGCGTTGCTTAATCGACGGATCGCAGCGCAAGAGTTGACTGTAGAGGCCGCGTTGACAGGAAGTCGTCAGATAGTTATCGAAGCCCTGTTGGCCGATGGCGCCGTCCAAGATCCCAACACAGCTAGACAGTTGTGTGACGCCCTGATCAATGCACACAAGCTATATCTGCCGCAGTTTGACTAGGTCTTTTGCATAATTGAGACTTTACTTCGGCTTTAGGCTTTACTTCGGAGATGGATAACTGATGAAGCCATCAAAAAAGCCAAAACGAGAGACAGATCACGGCTTTCTTCTGCGTTCTGTACATAGCGCTGAATCCGTCGAGATGACTATGTTATTTTTCCTCATCTTTAACGATCTTCGGAGGCGGCGGGCGGGGTAAGGTGGCATTTATAGAATATTTCATGTCCGGTCCAGATGTACGTATATGAGGATCAAAACCGAAGTAATCAGTTAAGTCTACCTCGCCAGATAGCAGGAAAAGCATATCTTCTAAAGGGTACCTTTATTCCAAAAATTTAAATATCGTAAAGTCTAAACTATTTTTCGGTTGATAAGTATATGAAAACCTTCGAGAGTTGTAAGTTAACTGGCAAAGTTATCGAACTTAACTATGATGTGGTTGTTGTCGGCGGAGGTTTAGCCGGAGTTTGTGCAGCTATTGCCGCGGCGCGTCACGGCTGTAGGACGGCAATCGTTCAAGACAGACCTGTCTTCGGAGGTAACTCCAGCAGCGAAATACGTGTAAACGCGACTGGTGCCAACAACTGCGGCGCCTGGGCTAGGGAAACTGGCATAATCGAGGAGATGCTTGTGGAAGAACGAGCACGTAACCATGACCTATTCCTTAATGCGCGGATAAACTCCATTTGGGACATGGTCCTTTACGAGTGGGTTAAGAAAGAACAGAACCTAATAGCCTACCTTAACACGCGTGTTGTAGGAGTGGAGATGAACGGGGCCTCTAGGATATCTACTGTCGTAGGTGTACAGAATGGTAGTGAACGCATTTACAAACTTCATGCCTCGTATTTCATAGATTGCACAGGTGATGGAACAGTCGGAGTAGCAGCCGGCGCGGAGTATCGTTACGGTAGAGAATCGCGAGACGAGTTTGGGGAACCTCTAGCTCCTGAACAAGCCGATAAAATGACGCAGGGAAGCTCTTTATCATTTAGAGCCATAGATGTTGGAAGACCTATATCTTTCACTCCCCCTTCGTGGGCTGAAGAGTATCCAACTGAAGAGTCTCTATATGCTCGTGGTCACGGCTCCAGCATTACTCTATATGGCATAAAACAATATGCCGGATACTGGTGGATAGAAATAGGCGTCCCATTCGACATTATAGACCAGAACGAAGAGATAAGGGATGAACTTCTACGCCACCTACTAGGAGTCTGGGATCACATTAAAAATCGTGGAGACCACGGGGCTGAAAATATGGCAATAGATTGGATAGGGTTTGTTCTAGGCAAACGGGAAAGTCGAAGGCTGATCGGCGATTACATTCTTAAAGAACACGATTTGCATGAGAATGTTCCGTTCTATGACAGAGTCGCTTACGGAGGGTGGTGGATCGATATTCATGTTATGGGAGGCATCCTTGCTAAAGGTAAGCCTCCTGAGGCATTGATCGGGAATCCTGACCTCTCGGATCAGCTTCGAATTCAGCCTTACAGTATACCTTTCAGATGTCTCTATTCTAGAAACATAGAAAACCTGTTTATGGCTGGAAGAGATGTCTCTGTAACTCACGTTGCCCTCGGAACTACAAGGGTTATGCTTACATGCGCGGTTATGGGTCAAGCTGCCGGAACAGCCGCAGCATTATGTGTGAAGAAAGATGTGACGCCACGCAATTTGGCAAACGACCTTACCTTGGTGAAGGAACTACAGCAAACTCTACTTAAGG
>Ga0315312_1002024_pt1 | contig 14573 bp, 17 predicted proteins | sample TDP7_MG_FD_203629 | JGI IMG/M metagenome (GOLD analysis project Ga0315312, IMG submission 203629) | Freshwater sediment microbial communities from Lake Towuti, South Sulawesi, Indonesia - TDP7 | ecosystem: Environmental > Aquatic > Freshwater > Lake > Sediment | place: Indonesia: South Sulawesi... | reverse complement strand
CATCTACGATATCTAATAATTCTCTATCTTCTTTCATAGAAACTAATTGCTTTTCACTAAATCAATTATAACAAAAACCCGAGAAAAACTCTCGGGCGGGCGGAAATAAAAAAAACTGCCCAGCGATTAGCATTTTTCTTTAACTGAACGAAATTTATTTAGAAAGTTTTTCTAAAAGTTCTTTTAATTCTTCGGTTTTGTTGATATATATTAAAATTTTTTGAATATCAAATTCAATTTCTGGTGGTAATTTACTATCTCTTAATAATTCTTTAATCGCAATTAATTTTTTTAAATTGCCACATTTTAGCGAATAATTCCATTTAATATATGCCAATTCACTTAAACCACCAGCACTTAGTCCTGCACAAATACATAAATCTGGTATTGAGACCACATTATAATTCGACCAAAACCAGTTAGGTTCTTTTCTAATCTCATCTGCATATTTTCTGTATAATTCGGCATGATCTTTTGGCCAAGGTTCACCTTTGCCAGGATAAAGGATAACTAATTTTCTACCATTATTTTTCTTGTAGGATCTGGCGATTTTAGCCAACATGCCCTTATCACTATTTACCCATAATTCACATCCAATTTCTGCAAGAATTTTCCCAATTTTGTCTCCTTTATCAAGAAAAAAATCTGCTGGTTTCCCGGTTAGTTTACTTATTTTTGGAATATTAGCTGGCCCGATTATACCTACTTTAATCATAATTATTCTTATAATTATAAAATAAATTAATTAGTAACATCCGTTAATAAACTTAGGTTGTTTGCTAAATCAGTAATTTATTCGCTTACAGTGTGTGTAAGTAGTTCTAATGGATATCGTTTACCTGCAAAATAATCTTTTACCATTTTTTTAATATCTAAATCTCGGAGAGTGTCTTTATCCATTTTTTCTATTTCTTCTGGTGAAAACCATTTTGTTTCCGAGATATCATCATGGAGTTCTCCCATCTTTTCTTTAGAGATATCGCCAATGAAAATAATCTTTATAGGATGGGGTGTAATATTAAATTTTTCTTTAAGCCCTTTCTGGAATAATGAATATATACCAAGAATGTGAGTCGGTGTGAATTGGAAGCCGGTTTCTTCTTTTACTTCTCTTTTAATTGTCTCAAGTGGGTTCTCTCCTACCTCAATCCAACCTGCTGGCTGATTCCATTTATCTTTAGCTATTTCTTTTGTTTCTTTTACTAAAAGGATTTTCCCTTCTTTTTCTATTATTGCTCCTACTACGCCAAATGTTTGAGTGAAAATACGAGGCATAGATTTTAATTAAATTTTATTCAAATCTCCATTCAAAATAATAGGCCCCATTGCTTTTATTTCTTCTGTGTAAGGCATTCCTTCAGGAATAGGGTTAAGTATATAAATAGGTTTATTTAAATAGTAAGCAATAGCAATTTCAGCAAAAGTATTGCCACCGATATAGTTTTTAATTCCCATCCTATCGTAATTTAAAACTAATATAGCATCTCCTTTTTTAACTTCTTCAAAATGTTTTCTTATTAAGTTATGTTTCTTTTTAAAAGAAGCGACTGTTCTACCACCTTTAAAATCATCCAAATTAAGTTTGCCAGTTGCAAAACTCTCTGCCATCTCTGGAAGCAATACTTTGTGCCCTTTCCCCTCTAAAATCTTTTTTACTTCAATCATCTCTTTAGCAAATTTTGCACTGGCACAAATAGTAATAGTCATAAAAAAATTTTAACATATTTTTAATCCCGAATCAAAAAAATCGCCTTTTTGGCGATAAAATAAAATTGCCCAGCGATGGGCGGCTTTTGCTGGCAACCTCGGTCTAGAACCGAGATTTTAAGGGGAATTCGAGACGTTTTCAAAACCTATAAATGACGCGGCTCGGTCAGGGCTCGTGTCTCACTTTTTCTGGTTTTGAACGGAAAATGAGACAAATGAGACAGTATTTGAGTGTATCATTTTTTAGTAATTATTCAAAACGCCCGACTTCGGGCGTTTTGAACTTTTTCCAACCCACAAATGTTTATGGGCTTGAAAAAAAGGGAAGGAAGAGGTTATTCGGTCCTATCTTCAACTAAATGATAGGTGGCGAAACCGCGTCTGACGAAAGTAGCTTTATAGTGGCCTCCAGGCAATATAATTGTCATTCTTCCAGAGCCTTCGCGTATTTTTTGAGAACCCCAAGGGAAAATAATTATCCTACCTATTCTGTTGGGGCTCATCAGCACTAGTCCACCGTATTTGCGAATCATGCTATACATTGATCTCTCCATTGTATGCTCTTCACGGCCTATGTTTACATGGATGAGACCTGAGTCGTTTGCACTCCTTATAATTCCTCTCTCGAGGTCTCTCACACTTTCTCTGATTTGCTTTTTGACGTCTTGCATACCCCATCTGAAACCTCTTCTTAGAGATGTTATGCGTTTCATCAGTTCCTTGCGTGTTGGTTTTTTCCCATGTCTTTCGGCATCTTTAATGTCATCTAAGATTGTTTCTCCTTGTTGTAGTATGTCCTCCCTAGTCTCGTCTTCGAGCTCGGCCAAAGCTTCCATAGTTTTTCTTAGTATTGGCTCTTTTCTTTCTCTTTCCTCTTCCTCTTGTTTCCTTTCTCTGTCTTTCCAACAGAGTTCTTTCTGGGATTTATTTGATGTGCTCATCTTGTTTCACCTAAACTATGCACCGATATGATGAACAATTCAGGTGAAACAAGATATTCTCTTCCTCTCCCTCTATATTTTTATCAAAGAACTATCCTATTCTTACACCCTCTATTATACACCCATACTTTAATTTTGTCAAGGGTTTGGAAATAAAAAGTGCCCAGTGACGGGCTTTTGTTAGTAAAACATTGTGGTGCCTCTTGACAATAGGTTTTGATTTTGCTATTCTGATAATAGACGAACCTCTGGAGATCCTTAGGGATGCTCCAGACTTTTTATTTACAGAGCGATTTCATTTTTAAGCTTTCTTAAATCTAGAAATTTGGCTTCTTTCAAAAGTTCTAGGGCGACATGGCCTCTTGTTGACATTACGATTACTCTTTTCCTTTTCTTTTTAAGTCTCTTTAAGGTGTAGGTAAAATCGCTATCACCCGAAAGTAAAATAGCTGTATCATATTCTTTACTTAAATCATCCATTTCAAAAGAGGCTTCAACATCAAAATCTGCCTTCCATTCTAAGTGACCATTTCTGGTAGTAATCTTTTTGACTGGCTTTGTTCTTAGAATATAGCCACATTTTTGAAGCATTTTTAAAAATCTTTCTTGGTTAGAATCTTCTTTAAATACTCCAGTATAAACAAAACATTGACCCAAATCACATTCTCTTTTAAAATATTTCATCAATTTTTCATAAGAAATCCGCCACTTTAAAGTTCGTTGCGAATAAAAAATATTTGCCACATCAATAAAAACATAAACTTTTCCTTTAACAAATTTGCCAATCATAAAATTATTTGATTATATCAAATTTTTAAAGAAACAAAAATTGCTCAGCGATGGGCGGTTTTTAGCTGCGGGGATGGGACATAGTTCGAACTTGGTTCTGGGAGAATTGGCCCGCCGTGGACATAAAATTATAGATCTAGAACCTGTTTGCTGAGTTATTCCTTTTGGCAGTCGTTTTGATTACAAGTATACCAATAGCCTTCTTTTACTTTTTTGCACCATTTATCGAATTCTCGAGTTGGTATAAAAGTTGTTACTTCCCAAGTCTCAGGATTATCATCTCCACCTTCTATTCCGTTTCCATCTTTATCGGTATATTCTTCACCCGTAAGCAAGCTTTTCATTTTTTCCTTACCATAGGTTTTTATAAGGCCAGCTTCTATAAGTTCTTCTTGGGTATCGGCATATCGTCCATTCTCGCGGTAAAATGTTTCCTGGGCGTCTCTCAAATAATGCGTGTCTGCCACTGCTCTCGCCACCCAAGCTTTACTTCTTGCCCCACTTAATAACGTCACAACAATAATCAATAAGAGAAAAAGAGATAGAATCAAGATAATAAAAATATAGGTTTTAGAGGTTTTCTTTATAAAACTTACAACAAATTCAACAAGTGCTATAATAGCAGCTAATAGCATACCATATAAGAAAATAGATTCAGTATATTTACTTATATTTACGCCACAGGGGTTGCCACGATAATCTTTTGGGAACGGCAACAAATAAATACCCGAAAGAATCAGACAGATTATTATCGTTATTAAAAAAACCTTCCCCGAAATAGGCATTGATTTTATTGATATTTTCATATTATTTCATTCTACCAAAAAATCGCCTTGTTGGCGATTTTTTGAACTTCTTTAGCTGCGGGGCCTGGACTCGAACCAGGATCTTCAGGTCCAGAGCCTGACGTGAAACTACCAATTACACCACCCCGCAATATCCACATCTAATCTTTCTATAACTTTAATTTTTCTTATGACATACGGCATATTTTATTCTTTATTCTATCAAAAATTCGCCTTGTCGGCGAATTTTCTTTTGTTCGTAATAGTTCGATTTCCAGTCGGGGTACCCCGCTACTCACTATTTCTGGGAGTCAGATAGCGGGGAGAAAGCTGAATTGTTTTTGCAGTATAACTACCGTCGGAGTTTTGGTCGCCACTAACCATAATTTGTTTGCCAATTTCGATATCATTTATTGAACCTTCGGTTGTTTTTGATATTTCAGTAGAATCCGAAAAAAATACAATTTTCGAGCCGCCGTCTGGCATTTTTAGAGTTAAACTTTGTTCGTCTTTAGTAATAACCTCACCACTGAGAAAATTTGTTCCAGTTCCTCTTCCGGTTCCTCCTTGAAAAAGCTGTTGGCGTTGCTCAGGAGATAAATTTTGGAAATTCTGGCGAGAAAGATTACTAAGAGGACTCTTACTCTGTCCATATTTCATTCCTCCATAAAACGCTCCACCTCCTATTACGATAATTGAAATGATGATAATTGGAATTATTTTTTTCATACCCTTATTCATAGCGTAATGCTTCAATGGGATTGAGTTTAGCTGCCTTCTGGGCAGGCCAATAGCCAAAACCAATCCCAATGATAGCCGATACACTAAAAGCTAAAATAATTGAGAATAAAGAAATCTTTGTAGCCATTCCCGTAAAAAATGTTATTCCAAAAGCCAGTCCACTTCCCAAAATTATCCCCACAGCCCCGCCAAGAAATGTAAGCATTACTGCTTCGGCTAAAAATTGTAAACTAATATCCGACTTTTTTGCCCCGATAGCTTTGCGAAGACCAATTTCTCTTGTTCTTTCGGTTACCGTAGTCATCATCATATTCATAATACCAATACCACCAACAATAAGAGAAATTCCAGCAATTGCTGCTAATAAAATAGTCATCGTATTGGTTATTGAAGAAGCGGCCCCAAGAATGTCTTGCTGACTTAAAACGCTAAAATCAGCCATTTGGGGATCACCAATATTATGCAATCTCAAAAGAAGATTAGTAATTCCTGTTTGAACTTGAGCCATTAGTTGAGAACTTTCAGCTTGAACACTAATTGTTGAAACATAATCGGCTCCAGCTAAAAATCTTTGGGCAGTGGTTATAGGAATGAAAATCATATCATCTTGGCTACCAAAACCAGTGCCACCTTTAGATTTAGTTATGCCTATCACTTTAAAGTTTATACCGTTTATTCTTATAGTTTCGCCTATGGGAATTATTCCTTCGCCGAATAAATCATCACGAGTTGTCGGCCCTAAGACCGCTACTTTCGATTGACTACGAACATTTTGTTCTGAAATAAACGAACCTTGATCTATTTCAATATTTCTGACACTAGGATACGAAGCCGTTGTCCCAACAACCTGAGTATTGGTATTTTTTCCTTTAACGACAACCTGATAACGTCGGGAAAGCTCGGGAGCTACTGTCTGAACAAATGGGATTTCTTTAGCTATAGCTTCGGCGTCTTCGATGGTCAAAGTTTGAGCACTGCCCCTGCCAACAGAGACTTGCGAAAAACTTCTTTGAAAACCTGGCATCACAGTAAGTAAATTTGAGCCCATTGATTGAATACTTGTTTCGATTGATCCTGTTGCTCCTTGACCAATTGAAATCATTGCAATAACCGAACCAATGCCGATGACAATACCTAAAATAGTTAGACCCGACCTAATTTTATTGGCCCGGATCGCTAAATAGGTTTCTTCAAATAAATCAGTGGTGAGCATAAATTAACAATGATTAATAATATCTTCGATAATCTCTCCATCTTTGAGAGAAATTTTTCGTTTGGCTTTTTCAGCAATATATTTTTCATGAGTAATCAAAATAATTATTCGACCCTGTTTGTTTAAGTTTTGGAAAGTCTTGAGAACGACTTCACCAGTTTTAGTATCAAGATTACCAGTTGGTTCATCGGCCAAGATAATAGTTGGATTATTCACTAGGGCCCTGGCAATAGCTACTCTCTGCACTTCGCCCCCTGAAAGCTGATTAGAAAGACGATAAAAAAGTTTTTCGTCTAAACCTACACTTAATAAAGATTTCTTAGTAATTTCTACTCGCTCGCTTTTTGAGATGTTGGCATAAGCTAAGGGCAATACCACATTTCTTAGAACCGTTGCTCTGGGTAAAAGATTAAAAGCTTGAAAGACAAAGCCGATTTTCTTTTTACGGATGTCGGCCAATTCATCTTCAGAGAGTTTAGAAACATCTTTTCCTTCAAAAAAATACTGACCACTGGTTGGTGTATCTAAGCAACCCAAAATGTGCATTAAGGTTGATTTGCCGGAACCAGAAGGCCCAATAATAGCCACAAATTCACCATTACTAATGGAAAAAGAAATGTCTTTTAGAGCTTTCGTTTCAACATTTCCTGATTTATAAATTTTGGTAATATTTTTTACTTCTATCATGAAATTACCTCGTCATCATACCTGGCATTTGGAATCTCTGAGTTCCTTGAGTTTGAGTAGTCTGCTTTTGATTTGGGCTAATTGTTGAAGTAACAACAATATCGCCTTCATTAAGCCCCGAGACAATTTCAGTGTAAAGGTCATTTGAAAGTCCTATCTCTACGGGTTGCAACTCTGGTAGTTTTGGCAGATTTATTCCTTCTGAAACACTAGCCAACAGCTGTTCTCTCATTTCTTCTGGCGCTTCCACTAACTCGACATAGTAAAAACCTCCTTGAGATTTAATTGCACTGTTTGGCAAAACTAAAACATCTTGTTTGGCATCGGTAATAATATCTGCTGCCACACTCATACCGGGTTTTACTCTTTCATCTTGAGTATCAAAAACAATCTTTACTCCATAACTTACCACTCCCTGAGTCACTGTTCCTATGGGATCAACTTCTAAAACCTTGCCCGAAATACTTACCTCTGGAATGGCATCAAAAGTAAGAGTTACCTTTTGATCGACTTTTACTTTTGCCACATCAACCTCATTAAGAGAAATCTCAGCTATTTTTTGTTGAGTAATCACGCTCGCCAGTACTGTGCCTGCTGAAACTGAATCGCCTTTCTTTACCTTTATGTCAGCAACAATACCTTTAAAAGGAACTGTAATATAGCAATTAGCAAGATTTTGTTTTGCCGTAAGCAAGGCATCTTCTTTTTGTTGAATAGCAATTTTCTTAGCTCGAATACCCAACTCATCGGGGCCCGCTTTTAATTCAGCGAGTGACAATTCCTTTTCTTCGATTGACCTTTCGGCATTTAAAATAGCGGTTTTGCTATCTTCAGTAGTCCGCTCAGCCGAAAGTAAGCTTAAAAGATGACTATTTGTCTTCCCGGTATAGGTATTTAGGCTACTTAAATGAGTATCGGCAAGAGAATATGGTTTCAAATCGCGTTTAGTGAGTGTATCTTTATAGAATTGAATTAAATTGTTGGTACTTTTTACTGCTTCGGCAATTGCCTTTGTCGTTTCATAAGTCTGGTTGATAAGTTTTTCAATAGCAACTCGATCTGAGTATCTACTTGCCGATTTATAATCCTGGAAATTTTGATCATATGCTTTTCGTGCGGCCTGATAGCGATCATAAGCATCTTTTTCATATTGAAATACTCTCTCGTCATAAACTTTTGTCGTGTCTGTATAATAACTTATATTCGATTGGATTCGACTAAAATCGTTTCCAAAGAGTACATCCTGAAGACCGGCCATAACTGTCGGAAGATCAAGAAAGGCATTAGCAACTGTATTAAATCCATCTTCATATGCCTTTCCTAAATTATCTTCTGCTTTTTGTTTCGATTCCCTTGCTTGAGCCAAAGAGTTTTCAGCTTGCAAAAGAGTAAGTTCGTCAGTTGGACTTAATAATTCTTCTAATTCAAGTTTCGCTGTTTCGAGAGAGATTTCCGCATCCCTTACTGCTTTTTGGAAATCTATATCATCTAGTTTCACAATCAACTTTCCTCCTTTAATGTCCTCTCCCTTTTTAATATAAACAGTAACGACCTCGCCGTTTACTTTTGGTTTAATATCTATTTGATCTGAAGCCGAGACCTGGCCAGAACTAGAAACTGAAACGATAAGCGTTCCTTTTTCAACCGCCGCTGTTAAATAACGGCTTTCGCCTTCTTTTTTAACAAAGTTTTTATAACCGAAATAACCTCCACCTAAAATTAAGACTAGAGTTATTCCGATTATTATCTTGTGTTTAAATAATTTTTTCAACATAAATTAAAAGAATGGAGATCTCGTAGACCTTAATGGCATTGGTGGTCCTTCTAATTCCCCGTTGAAAATTCGAATCATTTTTGCCTCAATTTTTCCCTCTTCACTCGGCGATCCAATGACCACCACAAAATTTCCAACCTTTAAATCTCCTTTTTTTATTTTCTCTCTTCCCTTTTGAATTGTGGTTTTATCAGTAATTAAAATCACTTTTTCAACATCAGCCCTTCCTTTAATTACGAACTCATTCTCTTTCATTTCAATAATTTCTCCAAAGGCACCATGGGCTTCAATAAATTCTCCTTGGGGAAAACTCCGCCAATCTCCAAAAAAACCTGCCCGAGGTCCAGCAAACATTTTATGATATTGCTCAGCCCAGCGGTAGGAAAATCGCGCCTTCATCCCCCCAACAAATATGCCAATACCAAAGATCAAGATAACAATTACAAAACCAGCAAGTCCAATAATGATCCATTTAAGGATATCTCGGTTTATTTTTTTATTCGGCTGTTTTTCTTCGTTCATATTTTTATATATAAATTTAATAAATTTTTATGCAAAGCTCTGCGTTAAATAACCCAATAACAATCTTTTTTTATAAAGAAATAATCTTAGAGTAAAAATAGATATCCCAATACTGATTGCAAAAACCATCATTCCTGTTAGGGGTAATGATTCAAGAATAGCCAAACTGAAATCTTGCCATAGAATGAGAAAAGTGCCAAAGTCACTGAGTGTAGTGGAAATGAAGTAAGAAATCCCAGAGCTCTCTATTTGGTTTACAAGTATTGTCCAAGAAAATGGTGTTGTTATAAATGAAGTAACTAAAAGAATTAAAAAGCCGAATAATAATCTTTTTGTATGCCGTAATTCTTGTTCTCGTTTAATCGCCAGAATTATACGGTCAAAAAGACCCGCAGGTGGCTCTGCGGGTTCAAGATGAGAAAATAGTTTTTCGAAATCTTTACGCATAGCCTCTATTTACTAATACGACGGAGCTATGCGTTTTGGTGCGTTTAAGTAAGAAGTTTTTTGAGTAAGGCTATACTCCGTTTATGCCTACTTTTTATAGTATTGATAGACTCTCCTAATAATTCGGCTATTTCACGGAAAGCGAAATGCTCATTGTAACGGAGAAACAAAACCATGCGATATTTTGGAGCCAGCTGATTTATTGCCACATTAAGCATTTCTCCGATACCGACTCGTTTAAGAAGTTCGTCAGGAAGCGGGGCTGGATCAGCCAGTGTTTCAATAAGTTTATTTTCTCCTTCATCGTTTTCAAACTCGGAAAATGGTATAGTTTTCTTCTTTTTAAGAAAATCAAAAGATGTATTTTTGGCGATAGTAAAAATCCAAGTTTTGAAACTTTTATTCTGGTCAAATTTTTTAAAGTTCCTCCAAACCTTCACGAATACCTCTTGAGTGATATCTTCAGCCTCCTGTTCATTACCAACATACCGATGAACAAAGCTGTAAATCGGTTTAAGATAGCGATGAATTAAAATTTCCAGCGATTTCCCATCACCTGCAAGATAATCGACTATAAGTTGTTGATCGGAATCCATACTCATATAAAAATACCATTTATTTCAGAAAAAATCCAGAGTCAGTAAAATGAACGCGGCTCGGTCTCTCGAACCGCGCACTAGCCTGCTGCGGGGCCTGGACTCGAACCAGGATCTTCAGGTCCAGAGCCTGACGTGCATTACCAATTACACCACCCCGGAATATTAATATTGTCTAAATTTTATTAAATCTTTTATTTTATAAACTTCTTCTTTTTTTGAAATCTGAATCTTATATTTACTTTTATGTGGATGAAAACCTAAAATTTTTAATGCCCGGTAAACATTTTTGAGCAACGAGTCATTTCTATTAGCAAATAAAAATTTATAAGTATAAGTTGGCTTATGGATACAGAAGCTTCCTTCCGCTTCGTATAAACCCCTAAGATATCTCTTTAAATATTCTTTATTTTCTGAGATCCATTTAGGGATTTTAAAATTTTTATTTTTCCTTACCCCGAATGCAATATCTAACCTTTTGCTTATCTCTTTTTGATATACTCTAATGCGAGTACAATTTTTAGCTCTACCATGTTGACCTATGGAAGGCTTGGTATCAAACATTTCTTTCAGTAGTTTTGTATATCTTTTAATAAATCCCTTATTATTTGAGTTAGAAGAAATTGTTAAGCTTTCTGTTCTAGGAAATTTCCCAATATGTCCATCTCCCAAAACCACTCCAATCAATTCAGCTAAATTACCATCTCTTTCAAGTGGCGGATAGTCTGTCCTAATTTTCCCCAATCTTTTCATTTTTTCTCGCCATTTCTTGAAATTATCAATTTTTTTCTTTTTAAAAGTTTGTGAGATTTTTAAAACGCTAGGGTGTGTTTCTTTTGTATATCCTTTACTCCACGGCGGCGGTCTTTTCTTTAAGCCCTCTCGCCATCTTTTATATCGTTTATCGCTTTTGGGTAAAAGATTTGGTAGCACTGTAAAGTATTCATTCATTACCCAACTATATCATAAAACATCTAAAATTCCTACCGTTAGACGAACCCGGAAATTTTAAACTTCTAAATACCTTCTAATAGCAAATAGGCTGGAAAACATCCCTAGGGAAATTCCAGTGAAAAATTGAATTAAGAGTAATTTCCAAAAATTTTCAATCAAAAAATTAAAAATACTAAGACCAGGAAAAAGTAATTCTATCTTTGGACTTAAAAAATAACAAAGGGGGAAGAAAATTAAAATTGTAATTAAGGTTGCTAAAAAACCAGAAATTATTCCCTGAACCAAGAAGGGTCCTCGGATAAACCAATTTGATGCCCCAACTAATCTTTGAATTTTAATTTCCTCTCTTTGGCTGTAAATTGCCAATCTGATGGTATTGAAGGCAACCAAACTGGCTAAAATTACCAAGACAATAATAGCCACAATTCCAATTTTATTGATATTTGAAGTTATTGAAAAAATCCTTTCAATCATTGGCTTTCTTTGATAATAATCAATCTTTTCAATTAGATTTTGAAAAGGAGAGTTTTCTAAAAAATTGACCAGTTTTTCATAATGAAATAACTCTCCAGCCATAATATTTAAGGAGGCTAAAAATGGGTTACCAACCTCAGTTAGAGATTCCATTAAAAGAGGGTTATCTTTGTGTCTCTGAACGAATCTTTCGAATGCCTCTTCCTGAGAAATAAATTCAACATTTTTGATTTCTGGCATTTTAAAAATCTCATCCTTTAATTCTAAAATCTCCTCTTCTTCTGATTCTTTCTTAAAATAGAGAGAGATATCGGCTTTTTCTTGAAATTCTAAAATTAAAAATTGACTTAACTCTCTTAAAAGAAAAAGGCAACTAATTAAAGAAATAGTCAGCACCGTAATAAAAATAGTGGCCAGAGAAGGTCCAAGATTTCGAAAAAAATTTCGCCAGCCAAATTTAATTATTCTTTTAATTAAAGTGAGCATATTTTATAAAATGAATCTGCCCTTTTCATCGTCTCTAATTAATCTCCCTTCCTCTAAGGTGATTACTCTCTTTTTTAAGGAATTGACAATTTCTTTGTTATGGGTAGCTAAAATAACTGTTGTTCCCAATTGATGAATCTTTAACAAGAGCCGAAGGATATCTGAAGTATTATAGGGATCCAAATTACCGGTTGGTTCATCTGCTAAAATGACATCTGGTCGATGAATTAGAGCTCGGGCGATGGCCGCTCTTTGACACTCGCCCTGGGAGAGTTCAGCTGGAAAATTATCAATTCTTTCGCTCAATCCAACAATTTCCAGAACTTCCGGAACCCTCCGCTTTATTTCCTGGTCAGTGGCTTCTGTCACTTCAAGAGGATAAGCAACATTTTCAAAAATTGTTTTTGAGGGCAGGAGTTTATAATCCTGGAAAACCGTTCCTATTCTTCTTCGAATTTGGTGTAACCTTGATTTTTTTATCTTATGAACATCTATACTATCAAAAAAGACCCTGCCTCTGGTTGGCTTTTCTTCGGCTAAAAGCAATTTAAGTAAAGTTGTTTTACCAGCTCCGGATCTTCCAACAATTGAAACAAATTCCTTTTCTTTTATTTCAAAAGAGATATCATCAAGGGCAACAATTGGCGGGTTAGTAGAATAAATTTTTGTTATGTTCTTAAAGGAAATCATAAAATTAAATTTTAATTTCTGCTTCAACAAATTGGTCTAAATTGCCATCTAAAACTCCCTCAATATCGGAAGTTTCTATTCCGGTTCGGAGATCTTTTATGAGTTTATAGGGATTTAAAACATAGGACCTTATCTGATTTCCCCAACTGGCCGAAATTTTTTCCCCTTTAATTTTTTTCAATTCCATTTCCCTTTCTTTTTCTTTCAATTGATAAAGTTTGCTATTGAGTAATTTCATTGCCTTTTCTCTATTCAGTCCTTGAAGCCTTTCCGATTGACAGGAAACAGAAACAGCAGTTGGTAAATGAGTGATCCTCACCGCAGTTTCCCTTTTTTGGACATATTGACCACCAGGCCCAGAAGCCTTAAAAAATTCAATTTTTAGATCCTCTGGCTTAATTTCTATTTTTTCTTTCTCAGGAATCTCTGGCAAAATCTCAACTAAAGCGAAGGAGGTGTGCCTTAATCCCTGGGCAGAAAAGGGAGAAATTCTGACCAGTCGGTGGACTCCAGTTTCCTCTTTTAAAAAGCCATAAGCCCATTCTCCTTTTATTTCTAAGGTAACCTGTTTTGTCCCAATCCTTCCTTCCGCTCCTGGCTCACCAAAGGATTGATCTAAAATCTTGGTTTCGAAACCCTTTTTTGCACAAAATCTCTCATACATTCTCAAAAGGATTGTTGTCCAGTCTTGAGCATCTTGGCCTCCAGCACCAGCAAAAATTTGTAAAATAGCATTCCCCTTATCGTATTTTTCAGCAAGAAAGATTTGAAGTTCTTTTTGTCTTAGTTTCTTTTCAAACTCCTCGAGTTCTTTTTCTATCCCTTTTTCTCCGCTTAATTCCTTTAAATCGTTTAAATCTTTTTTAAATTTCTCGAATTGATCTATTTCTTCTTTTAAACTAACTAACTCCTGGCTAATTTTCGTTGCCTTTTCTCTATCATCCCAAAAATCAGGCCTCTGAGATTCTTTTTCTAATTCCTTTAATCTTTTTTCTTTTTTAGCTAAGTCAAAGACGGTCCTCTAAATAGAGGAGTTTTTTAGTTAAATCTTTAATTTTATCTTCGAGATTTTTCATAGATATTTTATTTATATCACAAATTTTCGAAAATAAAAAGAGCCGGGGAGAGGATTTGAACCTCCAACCTGCGATTTACGAAACCGCTGCTCTAACCATTGAGCTACCCCGGCATAAAGGGCAGGGTTACTTGCCCCATTTTATTTTATAGCATAAATTATAGCAAGATTTTGGTATATCCAAGGACACTCCATATATAAAAATCCAGCCTCTTTAAGCCAAGCAAACTGCTCATCTATTGTTACAGGTAAATCTTCTTCTTTGGCATGACGAAGCCAATGTTCTAATTCTTTACCTACTAAATTTTCATTTAGGAATTTCTCATAAAATTCCATTGATTTTTTTGTTAAATAACCAGATTTAAATTTTATAAAATCAGCGTTAATAAAACATCCGCCTTCACGTAAATGGTTATATATTTTATTAAACAATTTCCTTTTTTCCTCATCTGGTATATTGTGGATAGTTACAGCCGAAAAAATAACATCGTATTTGTCATTGAACTTGTGTGTAGTAAAATCTGCTTTTATTAAATTAACTCTACTATTAAATTTTCCCATTCTTTCCGATGCCTGTTTTAACATTTTAGAACTAAAATCAATGCCATCTATATATGAATTCGGAAATTTATTCAAAACGTGCCAGGTTGTTAATCCTGTACCAATTCCTAAATCCAGCATTCTTAACTTAG
>Ga0315312_1002023_pt1 | contig 14576 bp, 12 predicted proteins | sample TDP7_MG_FD_203629 | JGI IMG/M metagenome (GOLD analysis project Ga0315312, IMG submission 203629) | Freshwater sediment microbial communities from Lake Towuti, South Sulawesi, Indonesia - TDP7 | ecosystem: Environmental > Aquatic > Freshwater > Lake > Sediment | place: Indonesia: South Sulawesi... | reverse complement strand
AGAAAAGAAAAGACAGAAGCTATTAGTTTATTAGCCCCCGCCCGTGCGGTAGGGAGCAGTGTCAGTCAGTGTTATAGTCCGTGTTAGTTAGTGTTATAAGGAGATTGTTATGAAATTTGAAAGTCAGTTGTTAAAAGGAATCGCGCCGGTAGTTGTTTTGGAGATTCTCTCTCGCGGACCAATGTATGGCTACGAATTAAGTGCGGCCATCGAGCAGCGAAGCAGCGATATCCTAACGCTCGGCAAAGGAACGCTGTATCCGTTGCTTTACAACTTGGAGGCCAAGAAACTGGTAAAAGGCAGGTGGGAAAACGCCCAGACCGGCCGAAAGAGAAGATACTACTCAATCACCAGCAAAGGCAAAGAGGAATTAGCAAAACAAAAGGCACAACTCAAAGAGCTGACAGCCGGATTAAATATCGTCTTTGGCGGAGCACTCACACCGGCCTAACCAATATTAAGCCCCCAGTTTCACTGGGGGGTTCAAATTACCGCGATTGGATATATGAGGTTATTATGTCAAAGCAATATAAAAAAGGCAATTTGCAAAATCTTCCTGCCTGTGTTGCTGAATTTATAAAGCAGGTAATCAAAAGGATGCGCTATCGCAGAAAAGTGCAGCAGGATGTACAGGCCGAACTTGCAGCGCATTTTGAAGATGAGCTGAAAGCCTGCGCCACCGATGAAGAGAAAGAGCAAAAGGCCAAGCAGCTAATCACCGAGTTCGGTGATGTGAAATTGCTCGCTGTTTTGCTGCGTCGCGCCAAAAAACGCTGCAGGCCGCTCTGGCGAACAGTCGTGGCAAGAACATTCCAGACTATCGGCATCCTGATTTTGTGTTTTATCGTTTATACCATCTGGTTTATAACCGGTAAGCCTGCCATCAATATTGATTACCTTGCTCTTTTGAACCAGATGGGTCGGCCACAGCTTCGAGATGAAGATAATGCCTGGCCACATTATGAAAAAGCTATCAAGATGTATATAGAGCCGGTCCAGGATGGTGTCGTGCAGGAGTTTATTTCCTTCAGGGATAAACCCGGACAACTGGAGAAGGTTCTTCGCTTTACTGATTTAAGCCAAGATGAGCAGACGCAGATTCTTAAATGGGTTCAGAATAGCCAGAAGTACTGGGATAACCTTTCCGCTGAGCAGCAGGCCGTAATTCTTAAATGTTTTGAGTATAATTGGGTGCCAATTTTCAAAAAGCTATATCTGCCATATCGTGTTACTCCATTTAAATCAATGACGAACCATCTCGTTGAAGATATTAGGGAGAAAAAGCAGGTAACAGAACCTTACCACATCGTTACTGGACACCCGGAACGTGCTGGATTTCCAGATGCCGAGCTTATGGATTGGATAAAACAGGACAAGGTCCCACCGAATTATATGGAAGCTGTTTCGGTGGCAGTGCTTAATGAGTGGATGAAGCGTTACAAAGATTTACCCAAAAACGTGTGGGCACCGCTTAGCGATAATGAATACCATTATATTAGTCCATGGATTAAGCAGAATGAGCCTGCCTGGCAGGCATTTGTAGCTGGAAGTTCAAAGTCATATTGCTACAGGGAATACAAATGCGATCCCAAAAGCGAAGATAAATGGTTGTTCAATGTTGTTCTGCCGCACCTGAGCGCTCTTAGAAGTTTGGCAAGGCTCGGCATTTGGCAGGCACGTATGGATATACACAAAGGACAGGTACAACAGGCGCTCGAAGATTGTCTTGCTGTTGCGCGGGCCGGCAGTCACTGGCAGGGAAAGGGAACACTTATCGAACAGTTAGTAGGATTAACAATCAGTAGACTCGGCCATGAGGAAATATTGAATATCACGGCAACGCAAGATGTTTCTGTTACTGATTTACAGCAAGTCCAGCAAAGGTGCTCACAAATTTATCCGAAAGGTCATCCACTTATGAATATAGAAGGTGAAAAAATAGGATTTTTGGATACGGTTCAGCATGTTTTCACCGACGGCGGACCCGGTGGCGGCCATTTGGTTCCCAGCAAATGGATTCAGCTTTCAGACGAGAACATATATGTTGCAGAGCGCGGCGAACTTAAAATATTTACGCCTCTTTCTACAGCAGCAAGCATGGTCCACGCAAGACGCGATGAGACGGTAGCCAAGTTTAATGAGATATTCGATAAGCTAACCGAGAACGCGAAAATAAGCCCTTGTGAAAGGCATAGACGTAATGTTGATTCCGACGATATCATTTCGGCCTTACCAAAGTACAGGTACTTTCTTATTCATTTTATGCTGCCTGCTTTAGATCGTGTGTCTGAGATAGGATACCGAAGCAGGACGTTACACGAAGCAACCGTAACGAGTATGGCACTTAAGCTATGGCGTCTGGAAAAAGGTGAGTATCCGGCAAATATGGATGAGCTGGTTTCGGCTGGATTCTTAAAAGAGCTGCCGATGGACCCATATAGTGATAAGCTGCTGGTTTACAAAAAAACGGATGATAATTTCACCCTTTACAGCGTTGGCCCTAATTTTATCGATGATGGTGGCATCCCCGGTAAGAGCAAAGAAGGCCGACCTACAAAGTGGGGTGACAACGGCGATATGGTTTTCTGGCCCGTGCTGGAAGCCCAAGTAAAGTAATAGTAACCCGGCTGGCGGTAGCCGGAATCATCATTAAGAAAATCAAAAATCAAACTGCTTTGTAGAAAAGACCCACCGTCATTTCGACCGAAGCGTCCCTTAGGGACGCGAAGCGGAGAAATCTACTCAAAAGCAGATTTCTCGACTCGCCTACGGCTTGCTCGAAATGACATTTTTGACTCTTTTCTACAGAGCGCCTTGCTATATGAGAAATTCCAGGTAATATAGACCTCAAAGGGGCACTGTTGTGCGACGGTTGCAACTGCCCGCGACTGTGTTTATCCTGTTTCGTCGCTGGAGATGACCGTTGGAAACGAACAAAAAGGCACCTGCGAGTCTTCGCGAGAAGCTCAGGTTCATCGGGCCCGGCGTAGTCCTGGCAGCACTGGCTATAGGCTCAGGCGAGCTTATACTTACACCCAGAAGCGGTGCGCAGTACGGATTTGCGCTGCTGTGGGTGCCCATTCTGACCATCGTCTATAAAGCGGCGTTCAGCGAAGCTCTTGCAAGACTTACCATCGCCTCGGGGGATGATGTCTTTCGCTGCTTCGACTGGCTGCCCGGCCCCCGGCACTGGGCCCAGTACTTCATCATACTGGTCTTTTCTCTGGACATGATAGGTTATGGCGGCATCGCCCTGGCGGTCGGCTCATCTCTGGCCGGTTTGTTTCCAGGTCTGGACATTCGCGCCGGGGCCTTTTGTGCCACGGCCCTGGTTCCGGTTCTGTTGTACAGCGGTTCGTACCCGTTTTTTGAGAAGGTTGTCGCAGCCATGTGCGCGATACTGCTGGTGGGCGTGGTCTATACGCTGTTTCATATCCCGCTGCCAGCCGGTCAAATCGCTCGCGGACTGGTCCCCAGTATCCCGCAAGGCTCCGTATCCACCATCATGGGGCTGATGGGCTGGATTGGTGCAGGCACGACAACGCTGCTGTATTCATCGTGGATAAACGAAAAGATCGGCAAGGCCCGCAGCGAAGAAGATTATCGCCGGTGGCTCTGGACGATGCGGATTGACTGCCTTGCCTCCTATACACTCATGCTCGGGATTTCCTTCTCATTCCTGGCGATGGGGGTCGCCACTCTGCATGCCCAGGGTATTGTGCCCGAGAAGCAGCAGATCATGTCAACTCTATCCCAGATGCTTGGCTCGGTCCCGCGAGGCCAGGAAACGTTCCTTGTCGTGGCGTTCTTTGTCCTATTCAGTACCGTAGTCAGTTGCATGGACGGCAAAAGTCGGGCCATTGCCTCAATGCTGACCGGCATCTCGCCGCGGTTTACCAACAAGCTCAAAAGCTATCGTATCGTAATGGGTGCGTACCTCGCCGTTATGGCCGTAACGATATTTCTTGGTGAAAAGCAGCCCGCCTCCGTCATCAACATGATCGCCTCGATGAACGCAGTCGTTTTCGGCCTGTTAGGTTTCGTTTTGCTCTATCTCGACCACAAACTACCCTCTTACGCTCGCAGCCACCCGGTCTTGTGGTGTATGGTCTTCGCTGGAAGTGCCATCTTCCTCGGCGTTGCCTTGCTGAAACTGCTCTGAACGTGGTTAATGTCAATTTAGTGTGGGGAAGAATTCTTGAATTATTCTCCCGCAACGCATAATATATCCCGCACAGTGTTCAAAAATGTAGGGTGTGCTCCGCACACCAATCACTAAAACGTTTTTATAGGAGGCAACAATGAGTTCTGGAAGATGTCCTTTACTTTGTGCTGCCCATCAGCAGTTTACTCGCCGGGATTTTTTGTACAACTCGACGGCATTGCTGGCTGGCTCGTCACTGCTGAGCGGCTGCGCATCGCTGTGGCCGCAGAAAATTATAACCGAGCCGATCCGCCCATGCGGGCCGGCATCAAAGTACGTGCCGACCATCAAGGCGGCGTTTGTACGGCGCAAAGAAGATTATGGCATGCGCTGGCCCGGAGCCATCTACGATGGACAGGCAGCCCGAAAAATGTACAGCAACAAAATGATAAGTACGGCAAGTAAGCTCGGTGCCAAGTTTAATCTTCGCAGCGAGCCAATCTACAGTCTCGTGGAGGCTGAAAGCTGGATTGCCGAAGCCCAGGCAGAAAATGTCGATGGGCTGATGCTGGTCATGCTGGACCGCCAGGACCACTCCTGGCCGACCGCACAGAAAGTTGCTCAGAGCAATATTCCATCGATTATTTATTCGCCGCTGGGCACATCGTTTACTACTAATACCGTGAATCTTGCCGATAAACCTGGCTGCGTCATTTATTCTACGGACGATTTTAGCCAGGCTGCTTATGGTTTAAAGATGCTTTGTGCGGCAGCTAAGATATGCCGAACTCGCTGCGTTGTGATAAAGGGCAACAATCGCTACGATGCGGCCCTGGCGGATACTGGCATTACACTGCGACACGTCCCGGCTAAAACGTTTATCGATGAATATAACCGCACAGCCGATACAAAAGACATCGCAGCTTTAGCCGATGATTATATTCGCCGGGCTCGCAGGATCAAAGGCGCCACTCGCCAGGATGTTATCAACGGCGTCAGGAGCTACTTTGTAGCCGGCAAGATTCTCGAAAACGAGCAGGCAGATGCTATAACGATGGATTGTCTCGGCGCCCTCGGCAAAATCAAGGTGAGCCTGCCGTGCATCGCCTGGTCGCGGATGAATGATGATGGCATCCCCGCAGCCTGCGAGGCCGATTATGGCGCGTTGGCCTCACATATTATTGTGCAGTATTTGTTCGACCGTCCGGGCTTTCAGCAGGACCCGGTAGCTGACACGTCAGATGATTCGGTAATTGGGGCGCACTGTTCATGTGCAACGCGGCTTAATGGTTTTGGTAGGCCCGCTGAGCCGTTTGATATAGTGCATCATCACGGCAATCGGGACGCAGTGCCGCGAACTTTGTGGCGGAAAGGTCAGCGAGTCACCAGTATCGATGTCCTGCTTGGTGATGAAAATTCAGGCCAAAAAACGAAGCTGCTCATCTCGGCTGGCACGGTATTGGACAATATCGACGTGCCACCCAGTGGCGGATGCGTGGTCTCGGTCAAGGTTAAGTTTGACGGCGGGCAGGAAGTGTTGAGCTTTCCCGGCTTTCACCAGATATTCTTCTACGGCGATTACAAAGACCAAATAAGAGATTTCTGCCAGTTATGTAAGTTTGATTCACAGGTCGTTTAGACCCCAAATTTATTTGGGGTTCGTTTAGCCCCCAGGTTTATCATGGGGGTCATTTATCCGTCGCCGGCACGGCGACGGATAAATATCAAATTGAAGGTAGAATATAAAATGTACTGCCCAAAATGTGGAACAAAGAATCCAGATAGTGCCAAGTTGTGTTGCTCCTGTGGTTTCTTCCTGCCGGAGGTTTCGGTAAGTGCTTCAGCTCCGACTGTCAAAACGAGTGGCCTGGCTATCGCGTCGCTCGTACTTGGGATTTTGAGCTTTTTTACTTTATTTCTTACCGCGATACCAGCGATAGTTTTTGGTATCGTAGCTTTGGTGAAAATTAGCAAAAGCTCAGGCCAGTTAAAAGGCAGTGGTCTTGCCATCGCAGGAATTGCTGTCCCCGCTGCTTCTTTACCTGTAATAGCATTGCTAATGGGAATCTTGACGCCCGCTCTTGCCAGGGTCAGACAAATATCTTTCCGAATGGTTTGTGGTACGAACCTATCCGGCCTTGGTAAGGCAATGCTTATCTATGCAAATGACTACGATGATAAGTTCCCAACGCCTTCAAAATGGTGTGATTTATTGATTGAGCACGCCGAGGTGACACGAGAAACCTTTCGCTGTAAAGGTGCTCCTAAAGGTCCTTGCAATTATGCTATGAACAAAAACATTGAAAAACTCGGTATATCTGCCCCACCTGATATGGTTTTGCTTTTTGAAACGCACGCCTGCTGGAACCAAGCTGGCGGGCCAGAAATTTTGACCACCGATAACCACCAGGGTGAAGGTAACAGTAATTCGCAAAAAGAAAAAGAATATGTATTAGAACTGGTACGGCCTTATAACTCGTTGAGTTCTGCGCATACGCCGGCGGTTTCTCTCGGAAGGTTTCTCGTAATAGGCGATGCGCTTCATATCTCTAATCAAACCCTCTTTTTCACATAGTTTTTTGAAGCGTTTGATCATTTGTTGGACTGATTCACCTGACCGTGCTTTAACTTTCAACATAAAAGGAAAAACATCCTTTCTTAGCTTTTGATATTACAACCAATGAGAAAGCAACAATTTATTTTAATTCGTCAAGAATCGCTCAATTAATTATTCTAAAGCGGCTTTTCCATATTTCAAGCCAAAAATTTCTGCCTCCAGTTTTTAACGCAAAAAAATGTGTGCAATTGTCCGATAAAACAGCGCCGTTAGTTCGAAAATACGGTAAATTTGTCGAGCAATTGGTCTTATTGAATAATATTGACGAATATGGTATAATATAATAGTGATTTTGGAGGTATATTTTAGTTGGAGAAACTGCGTCAGACTCTAACAGTCAGAAAAGAGCGAGCCATTTTAGTAGCGGCTGTTTCACAAGCCTACGGACAGGGAGATGATTTAACTGAACTTACCGCCTTGGCTGAAAGTGCCGGGGCGGTCATCGTAGATAGGTTGCAGCAAAAAATCCGCACCATAAATCCTTCCACATACATCGGTCGTGGCAAAGCCGACCAGCTTGCCCATCGGGTCAAAAGATTTAAAGCGGATGTGGTGATATTCGATAACGACCTTTCGCCCGCCCAGATTCGTGAGCTGGAGGAAATCATCAAAGTAAAAGTTCTTGATCGCAGCGAGCTAATTTTGGACATCTTTGCCACGCGAGCAAAGACCAGGCAGGCCAAGCTGCAGGTCGAATTAGCTCAGCTCGAATATACATATCCGCGACTGACCCAGATGTGGGCGCACTTAGACACCTTAGCGGGCGCAGGCGGGGCAACCGCAGCAGGCGTGGTCGGCGGCATCGGCACAAGAGGCCCGGGCGAACAGCAGCTCGAAATCGACCGCCGATTGGTTAGTAAGCGCATAATCGAACTCAAACGTGAGCTCGTCAATATCGATAAGCGCAGAATCCGCGAGATAGATGGCCGAAAAGGCCTATTCAAAATCTGCATCGTTGGCTACACCAATGCCGGCAAAAGTACGCTCCTAAACGCACTTACTGATGCGGGCGTCCTTGTCGAAGATAGGCTCTTTGCAACGCTCGATACGCGAACAAAAAGATGGTCACCAGCCAGAGGGGCGGAAGTGCTCATCAGTGACACCGTAGGCTTCATAAAGAAGCTGCCTCATCAACTGGTCGCCTCATTCAAGGCTACGCTGGAAGAAGCTATCAACGCCGATTTACTCCTGCATATAATCGATGTCTCCAACCCAGATGCTCTAAAGCAGATCGAATCTGTAAATAGTGTTTTGGATGAGATTGGCTGTGGAGGTAGGCCGATTCTAATGCTGCTCAATAAAGTCGATTGTCTCCAGTCGCTCAGCCAACTGGAGATGCTGCAAACTTTATTTGACGATGCAATTACTATATCAGCAAAGACCGGCTACGGTCTTGATAAACTGGCAGAAAAAATCACCGAAGTGTACAAAGGCGGCGAGATTTTGGTGCGGGTCAGCAGCCCGCAATCGAACGGCAAAGTGCAAAGTTACTTGCGTGCCCATGGCCAAATCATAAATGAGCAATATTTAGATGGCTTTGTTCTGATTGACGCCCGCCTCGGCCAAAACCAATTACCCGACCTGCAGAAATTACACCCCGAAAGCGTCGAGATTGTCCAGACCTGATTTTGTTGTGGACTTGGCGCTCGTTATAGCTCGCAATGGGACTTGATGCGACTTTATGCTCAGATGGGGTGGTAAAAGCCTAATTCGTCGTAGGTTTTTGCACACCCGTTATTTTATGCCCTAAATCAGCATTTCCTGCTCAAGGATACGTAGTTACCACGAGCAATTTATGGCCATATAGCATCGATGATTACATTAACAGACCACTTCAGTCAGAGCACCTGCCAGCAATCCTTACATTGTTTTGGTAGAGTGGAGACTCTTTTTCGCTAATTACTTATTCTCAAGTAATATTGCCATTTGCTTCCAGTTATTGTCGCATTTTTTTCTTGACTTGATTTTTTGGGCGTGCATAATTACAAAGCAGTTATCTCGGAGGTACGGTAATGAAGGTTCTATCATGTCTTACTTAATCCATTGTCTGCCGGACCACGCAGAGATAGGCGTACTTGTTTGAGAAGGCGTGAACCGAAGAAAGGAGGTGTGTGTATGAAACAGATTAGGATTTTAGCGGTTGTATTCTGGTCATAAATTATGTTCTGTTGAAAAAGGACTCGGTGTTCGCAGCGAGCATGTAGAGTCAGGGAAAAGCCGTCCTGATTTGTACCAAGGCTGTGAAAGGCCGGTAATGCTAATTACTGAAAGGAGCGAGGACAATGAAAAAGTACATAGTCACGCTGATTGGATTAGTGATTGTGCTGGTGATGATGGGTCAGACAAAAGCTGCTGTGACTGTCTTCTCTAACGAGGTAGATTACGATGCCGCGACAGGACCTCAAATATTCCTGATCAACTTCGATGGAAACCCACCTGGAGGTACATATGCCGACGGGGCCAGCTTCAGTTCCGCCATCACCTTTGGGTCACCAGAGGCTTCTGATCCTACGAAAGTCTGGTGGAACAGTGACGCTATCACTGATGCCGGATCGACTACCGCCCCTAATTACGTTGGGCCGATGGATGGAGTATTTACGGATCCGGTTTATGCTTTTGCGCTTGTATTCTTAAGTGCCGGTGAGGCTGAGACAATCTATCTATACGATGAAAGTAACAATCTTCTGGGCACCGTCACAGCGCCCAATCCGTCAGGCTTTTTCGGTGTGCTTTCCGACACGCCGATAAAGAAGTTCGTGATTGACAATGGTGTATTTCCCAACGGATGGCCGGATCGATTCTTTATAGACGACTTCCGAGCCAATGAACCCTTAATTGAGGTGAGTATTGATATCAAACCCGGCAGCTATCCCAATAGCATCAATCTCAAGTCAAAGGGAGTGGTCGCGGTGGCCGTATTAACGACCGTAGACTTCGATGCCAGCACAGTGGACCCAGCTACTGTGGAATTCGCAGGAGCTACACCGCTGCGTTGGACGTTGGAGGATGTGGATAACGATGGCGATCTGGACATGCTGTTTCACTTCGATACACAGACTTTGCAACTGAATGAGAACAGCACAGAGGCTACGTTGACGGGCGAAACCGTCGGCGGCCAGGAATTCACAGGCACCGACACGGTGCGCATCGTTCCGCCGAAGAAATAGACTCCTCTGGCCAGAGCTGCTTGCGCCATTCGGCCATGAGCTAGTGAGCTTAAGAACCTCAATACGAATAAAGGGCTGTGAGCATTAGCTTTCAGCCCTTTTTTGCCTTTGCGAACTAAAGTGCGCCAATGACTATTTATTGGGTTTCCACAGCCAGATTCTAAACAAATACTATGCAAATATTTGTGTAGCGATTGACGCCCGCCTCGGCCAAAACCAATTACCCGACCTGAAAAAACTCCACCCTGACAAACTCGAAATCATAGAAGTGTGACTCGTAAAGAAAAATTAGTTACGAATCACACAAATTTGCTCAATTTTTCCTTGATTTGTTTTACACATAGTATATAATAGTTTCTGGCTTTTGGAGGGAGCCAAAGCATCAAATTACTGGTAGAGGGATTCGTTGAAGTGCGCTATTTATAAAGCCTAATACTTTGCAAAAAATAAGAATTTTTCTTAAAGATTCGATTCAGCATTTTAGCTGTAATTACAGTAGTTATGGACGTAATAGGAACAATTAATTTATCACAGTCATCAGAGATAATCTTTTATGTAGGAAAGTATAAAGGGACTGCGTTTGCGAGCATAAGGAAGTTTATCAAATCCCAAAAATACACTGGGCCGACAAAAAGAGGCATTATGTTGAATAAACGTCAACTTCAGATTATATACGAAATTTTACAAAGACTACAAATCGATTCAGAAACCATTCAAGACCAAGAGTTGATCAAAATCCCGCTTAACGATTCAAGGTTTATTTATGTTGGGATAAATTTTTTCGAGGGTCAGTATGGTCTTGATATAAGGCAATATCTGAAAACAGAGAAATATGCAGGTCCAAGTAAGAAAGGCGTAAGAATCCCAGTTGAATATTTCAGCGATGTTGTTGGTTACTGTCAGAAAATGTTAGATGTGCTCCAAAATCATACTAACCAAGAGTCCTTTATTAAGGAAAATAGCGACACAAGAAAAAACAAAACAAACAATGTGGAGGGTGTACCAGATGAGTACCAGCGATACTTCTAATCTATCTAATATTGAAGAAATAGATATAACACCTGATATCAGCCTGATGCCTAAACTTGCTTTTACAGGTTATTCTGCGCCCCAAGCAGTTGGGGAATTGGTTGATAATGCTATCGATTCAAGACTTGATAATGGTCAACTTCTTAAAGTGAGCATAAACATAAAGGAGGACTCAGTGTCGGTTGCCGATAATGGGTCTGGTATGAATAAAGAAATTGCATCTAAGGCACTTGTCTTAGCTTTTTCTCAAAAAAGAGGCAAGTTAGGAGAATTCGGCTTAGGTTTGAAAACGGCATGCTTGAGTCTTGGTGACTATTTCGAGGTCATAACAAGCTCCGAAGGTGACCCAAACGAATATCATATTTATTTTGACCGAAAAAAATGGGAAATAAGCACAAAAGGTTGGAAGGTACCTTTTGAGAGGAGACATTCAGAAAGAAACGACCACTTCACAGTAATAAGCATAAAGAAGCTTAAAGTTTTTTACCCTAATCTTCACAATTACATTAGAGATGACCTCAAAAAAAGGTATGCACCATTTATTAGAGCAAAACAAGTGGATATTAAGGTGAACGGAAAGCGTTGTGAGCCGGAAGATTTGGTTTTGATAGAAGGAAGCAAGAGAGAGTTTAACATACCATTATCGGTCGGCAATAGGATATACGGGTGGTATGGTTTGCTAAAAGAAGGTTCCCAAAAAGGTTATTATGGTTTTAGTACCTTTAGAAGAGGCCGGATGATAACAACTTATGATAAAATCGGTTTTGAATCGCATCCTAGCGTTGCCAGGCTTGTTGGCGAAGTTCATTTAGACCACCTCCAACCAACCCATAATAAGAGAGAATTTGTAAAGGATGCGAACTATCAAGATGCAGAAACTGCTCTGCGAAAAGAACTTGTTGACATTCTTCGACAAGCCAGAAAAAAGGCGACTCAGGATACGGTTACTGAGAAGAATCAACGAGAAGTTGACATATGGATCGACAAAATAAGTGAATCCTTACGTTCTGAGGAGTTCAAGAGCTACACATCACGTCTCAAAAATATAGAACCCGTGCCGGACTTAAATGGGGAGGAAACAAGAGAAATTGATATTGAAAAGAGAACACCACGAGGAGAAAAGGATACAAAACAAGGTCAAGTCCTAAACGAGCGTGCGCGAACTCCTAAACAAACACACAAAAGAAAAAGGCACATCGTAAGAGTAAAAGGAAAGAACATCGAATTTACACACGCGTTTGCACCAATGGGTACCAATGAGCCGTGGTGGACGCATTCGTATACTGAAGAGAAGGGTCTTGAAATATTCACCAACACCGAGTTCCCTGCTTATTTAGCCACAAACGATAAGGTGTTCTATGCAGTTATTCACATAGCCGAGGCAATATCCGAATTCTTAGTAGAAAAGGCTCAGGAAAAACTTGCAAACGCTGATGAATTAAAGCAGCTAATCCTGAGGAAAGCATCAGAGCTTAAAAGTCAGTTATGAAGGGAATCTAAGACCGGCAGGAACATTTTTCAGTAGGCATCTACCTAAATGTTTTCACTACTCGGCTTGGCTACGGTGATGGTGGGTAGACAACAGAGGACAGACAAGGGATGACAGAAGAAAGATGATGCTTGACTCTCGATCCTGGATACTTGATTCTGGTCCAATGAACTAATCACCAATCCACAAAATACTCAATTACCCTAATATCTTTTCCCTTGACCACAATCTACTTTTCCGTTATTATGTTCCGTAAAATAGCAAGAAAACCTGGCGGAATTTTATGTGTTGGCTGTCATTACGAGTCTCACTATGCCAGATTATGAAATCTTGCTTATCGATTGTTTATGGGCAACATTTTGTTGTTATCTCTGAAAAAGTAAGGAATATTGGTTATGGCAAAAGCATCGTTAAAGTTACCGAGTGGAACAACAGTCGCGATTGAGGGAAGCCCAGAAGAGGTCCATCAGATTCTTGAGTTTTATGGTGCGGGAAGCTCTGTCGGAGCGGGCGGTAGACAAAGGCCAAAGAAGCAAAAAGTACAGAAAAGGGCAGAAGCCCGAGTAAAAAAAGAGAAGCCTGGCGAGCACGAAGTCAACCTTACCGAGATTGTGAATTTAGTGAAGAATTGCGATGAAGCAGAGTCTATCGAAACCGAGATACTAGACAGAACCAGCCAAGTAAACCGCGTACTGCTACCGCTATATGTCGTCCATGAGCATATGGAAAATGACTTTGGTCTAACGACCGGTGAAGTTAGTAAGATCAGTACTGATCTGGGAATACCAATTTCCCAAGCAAACGTTGCTCATGCCGTTGCAGGTACGGCGTCACGATATGTAATCAGTGACCAGGTCAGAAAAAGAGGACGACCCGTGCGATATAAGCTATCAAGGCGTGGGGTCAAGTATTTGAAAGACGTACTCAAGGGATCTAAGAGTGACAAGTAGGCGCGACTTCGCAAGGAGGCTGGCTGATATTGCTCTACCGCATGTAGCAAGAGCTATAGCGTTCCTCTGGTATTATCGGCAGACACAGGAATTTGAGGAGCGAACGGCCTCGGAGTTGGCGAGCGATCTACATGAGGAGAGCTTCCCCAAACCAAACATTACAAGATTACGAAAACAACTCGCCAGAAGTAGGTTTACGGTACGCGGCCACAGACAGGGATCTTTTCAGGTGGATGTGCGGAGATTATCAGAACTCGATGCAAAGTATGGAGCATTTCTGAAGATCAAAAGCGTTGAAGTAAGTGACTCAATGATACCAAATGAGTGGGTGGACGGTACTCGCACATATCTGGAGAGGTTAGTACATCAAATAAATGGTTGTTATGATTATGGATTTTATGACGCTTGTGCCGCACTGTGCCGGCGGCTGATGGAGTCTCTCATAATCGAAACCTACATTAGTATGAAACGGCATCACGAAATTCAAAATAATGGTGTCTTTTGCGGCCTTGATCAGCTCATTGGTTATATATCTTCGGACAATTCAATTGTCTTGGGACGTAATACATCAAGAACAATGAAAGAGATTAAACAGTTGGGAGATACGTCTGCTCACGATAGGGTCTACATCACGCATCAGCAAGACCTTGATGACCTAAAAGCAAGATATCGACGAATGATCAAGGACCTCTTAGCTGCGGCAGGTATCAAGACATAGGCCGGATTGACTACCATGGCAGCACGCTGCTCTCCAGTCAAGTATATCCCGAGGAATTTCGCTTGATTCACAGTGAATTCTTATAGAAAATTCAGCAATGCGAACTCCCCGCGATATTTTTTCGTTGATTTGTTCTGCCGGAGGTGGATATTTAATATTGATTAATGATTATTGATTATTGTAGCATTAAGTTTCGAAATTCAAACTTGCGAATTCGCCATGATATTTCTTTGCGGCGGCGTCATAGGCCTTCGCTGCTTGCTTTTGGTCATCGAAACTGCCGAGATATGTCGTCTTTCCGTTGACGGTCAGCATCGCCTTCCATTTTCGGCCTCTTTTGTTCCTGGAGACGCCTTTGTACTTCGAGAGGCTTTTGGGTCTGCGCTTACGGCTGTTCCAGCAGTTCTGCTGGCGCGTGGCAGACCTTAGGTTAGCCTTTCGATTATCGAGGCTGTTGCCATT
>Ga0315312_1002022_pt1 | contig 14577 bp, 17 predicted proteins | sample TDP7_MG_FD_203629 | JGI IMG/M metagenome (GOLD analysis project Ga0315312, IMG submission 203629) | Freshwater sediment microbial communities from Lake Towuti, South Sulawesi, Indonesia - TDP7 | ecosystem: Environmental > Aquatic > Freshwater > Lake > Sediment | place: Indonesia: South Sulawesi... | reverse complement strand
CTTGATCCTACGCTACACTTTCCCTTTATCTCCTTCACAGTAGCCTTTACCGCGAAACCGTAACTTGCCATCAACATCACCTCGATGTTCTGATTTGCGAATAGGATTATAAAAATTCAGATATGCCATGGTTCGATTACTATTCAAGATACTTTGTATAAAAAAATTATATATAGGCACAAGTGTAATTTTGATTAATTATTAACTTTAGTTAATTGAGGGAGATAGATGATTGGAAAAAGAGTGGCCAGTTTTCTGATAGTTGCTTGTGTGTCTTTCTTGTTTGCGTCTTTCACGGTTTCTAGTTTGCTAGTACCAGTAAAAGCAGCTGCCAATGTTGTCATTGTAAGTCATATGAGTTACCGGGATTTTCTTAATTACTATCATGTTGTCGGTGAAGTACAGAATACCGGCGACACACCTGTGAACGATGTCTACATCTCAATAGTTCTTTACGACAATCTTGGTGGAGTCGTGGATTCTATTGACACAGAAATTTTGCTTGATGTTCTCTTGGTTGGCAGAAAAGCGCCATTCATGTATGTTGCGAGCGAGGAAAACTCGGCGAAAATCAATACATACACTGTAAACCTCAAATCCTTCGAAACCTCAAGCGAAAAGCCTATGGGACTCGAAATATTGTCACACACTTCTACTGTAACTGGTTTTCCAGTCAGAGTTATAATGGTGACCGGCCAAGTAAGGAATAATGGGATACTGATGGCTATTGCGGTCAAGATGGTGGTTACGTTTTATAGTGGACCTGGTGGAAGTGGAAGTGTTGTAGGGGCTTCTCTCGGCGTATCGGCTCCAGTAAGCTTAAATCCGAATGAAATTGGGACTTTTGCAACGGTTCCACAGGATGTTACGAACAGGGAACTGTCGTTTGTGAGTTATCTTTTGACCGCAGAGTCATTGGAATATAGCGGAAATGTAGTGCCTGAGTTTCCTGCGCCTATAATCTCAATAATATTCATGGCAACTACGTTAGTCGCCGTAGCTATGATGAGAAGGAAGTAACTGCTGAAAGAGAGTTTCTAGGACTAAGAGTGAGCTTATAATCTTTATATCGACTTTAGCCTGTAATAATGCCGTGAGTTGATTACCTTTGGAAATTTATCCAATGGTTGCAAGAAAAGATGGCAAAATGCGAATTGGAAAAGGCTTCAGTAAAGACGAGCTCAAAGAGGCTGGAGTAGATTTCAAGCAGGCACTTAGATTAACTATTCCTGTGGATTTGCGAAGAAAGACAAAGCATGAAGAAAATGTCAATGTTCTTAAGCAGCGTCTAGCTATGCAAATGCCAAAAACTTCTAAACCACCTAAACCATCAAAAAAACCATCGAAACCTCTGAAAGAAGAGGTTGCGGAAAAGCCTACAAAGCCCAAAAAGCGGGAAAAAACAGCAGAAATCTCTAAACCTTCCAAGCGTGCAAAGGCTCCCAAAGCTGAAAAACAAGTACCAAAGAAGTCGGCTACTAGACGAAAAGCGGCAAAATCTAAGGGTGCAGAAAAAACCTAGAATCATTGTGGTAGACTTGCCTCAAATTCCAGTAGCCCGTATCGACATCGAATTCTTCGCCCACGCAACTGAAGACTTAGAGAAAGTTATGGAAGCAGTTAGGCACATTCTTCCTGCCAACCGAATGGAAGAGATAGATTTTAAGAAAAATAGCTTGAAGGGGCATCATGGCAATCCGATAGTTTTCTTTGAGACAAAAATAGCAGGAAAAGAACTGGTCAAAGCAGTTATTGAGAGTATTTTTTCGCGTCTTAGCGTGTTGGACAAGGAAACGCTTCGTAGAGAAATTGAAATGCATGTAGAGAAGGGGAGTCTCTATCTTCGGTTGGATAAGCAAGCTGCTTTTCAAGGAGTAGTCAAACTTGGCACCGCTGACCCTATTCGTTTGCGCATAAGGTTTCGGAAGGGAAAAATCGAGGAAATCGTTAAGATTTGCAAGGAACTTGGGATATTTGCATGAGGAAATTTGTTGACTTACACCTGTGTGCACCGATTGACGATCCTAAACGAGTAGAAAGAATGGTCGATTTATTGGCTGAATTAGGATATCGCATGGTCGGTATACCTCTTTTGCCAAATGTTTCGCAAGAAAGAATGCGTCAAATAGAGGAGATTTGTAATAGAGCGAGAGTTGAGTTTGTCACAAGGGTAGATTTAATGCCCAAAACGTCTAATGAATTACTTAATAACCTGGGTCGTCTTAGGCGAAAATTTGAAATTGTTTCAGTGGCGTGCGCTTCGAAAAATGTTGCAAGGCAAGCTGCAAAGGACAGAAGAGTCGATTTATTGTCACCTTGTTTGACGTTTCCTTGTAAACGCTTCTTTGACTATGCCGAAGCAGAACTTGCCTCTAAGAAGTTGGTAGCATTCGAGATAGATATGGCACCGATCCTCTCTTCAACTGGGTTCCCAAGAATTCGGCTTCTTTCAAGTCTGCGAAAAGAGGTTGCAGTTGCCAGAAAGTTTGACATACCGATAACGATTTCCAGCGGTGCTTCAGATGAAAATTTCTTAAGAAGCCCACAAGATTATGTTGCCCTCGCTACTCTCTTTGATTTACCGGTATCATGCGCTTTGCAGGCTCTTTCTGATTATCCTTTGTCCATAGTTGAGAGGAATAAGGAAAAACTAAGCCCCTGTTATGCCGCGCCTGGCGTGCGCGTAGTGAGGAATTAGGTTTTTGGTACATCTTATTAAGAGACGCTATCTTCTGGTGCAAATTGCATGTTCAGAAACTGTAGATGAACGAGCTTTCATGGACGCCGTTTGGAATGCTGTTCTGCAACTTTTTGGAGAATATGGGGCTAGCCAAACAAACCTTATTCTGATGAAACATAACTTGAAACCGAACTATGCTATTTTCCGTTGTTCACACAAAGCCTTGGACATGGTTAAAGCCTCTCTTGCTTCAATAACGCAGATAAATGGCAAACCCATTGCCCTTCGTGTTTTAGGAGTTTCTGGCACTTTGAAGGCACTTCAGAGGCAGAAGCCAGAAATACAGATTTGACAAGAGATTTCATATGACCACAATCAAAAAAGCAAAACAAAAAGACATTCGAGCCCTCAGCAAAAAACTCCTGACACTTCTAGAAGACAAGAACAGCCAAATCTACCAAGAAAATGTTACCAAATTCGGCATTCCAGAAGAGTATGTCAAAAAAGCTTTCGCCGAAGAACAATTGCTGAAGGCAGTCGCTACAGGAAAAGCAACGTTCTATCTAGCCCTTGAAAACAATGAAACCATAGGTCTTGCTCAAACAATACAACAAGACGCTAATACTGTAGAGTTAGACCGTATCATAATTTTTCCAAAACACACAAGGAAGGGCATAGGCACGCAACTGCTACACCAAGTTCTCATAGACCAAGAACAAAAAGGAGTCAACACAGTTATCGTAAACACCGGAAAAGAGGAAATTCAAGCTAGACGGTTTTATGAGAAAAACGGTTTCAAGCAGATAAAGGAAGCGACGATTGAAGATCCATGGGGCAAAAAACTAATCCTGGTTACTTACCAGATTCATGTGAAAAGGTGACCCAAAATGAAAACGAAAACCGTGTGGTTAGACGAATTGACTATGCTGGAAGCTGAAGAGGCTGTGAAAAAGGGTAGGATAATAATTCTTCCAGTTGGAAGTGTTGAGGAGCATGGAGGGCATCTGCCTCTTTGCACTGATAGTTTGCAGCCTGAGAACATTGCTGTTGAGGTTGCAAGAAAGGCTGGATGTCTGGTTGCTCCATCTATAAGGTATGGTGTATGCACTGAGACTCGATATTTTCCCGGAACGATTTCTGTTGGTTTCGATTCTCTTTACAACATAGTTCGCGACGTTCTTGATGAGCTAGTGCGACAAGGGTTCAAGCGATTGATTGTTTTAAGTGGACATGCGGGTTCTTTGCATATGGCAGCTTTGAAACTTGCGGCGCGTGATGTGCTAGATAAATATACAGAGGAAAGCAAGAGTCGTGCCTTAAGAATAGTCGTCTTATGTGACTATGATTTTGCATATGAACTGAGGGGAAAGCAATTTGATCTACGTGATGGTCATGGTGGCGAAATTGAAACTTCGCGTATTTTGGCGATCAGACCAGATTTGGTTAAGGGAAGAACTGAAAAGAACTTTTCTGAGATGCCCAAATTTGAAATTGTGGCGAGTTCTAAAGATTACTGGCCAAATGGCATACAAGGCGACCCTTCAAGAGCAAGCGTAAGGAAGGGAAGAATCGTTAACAAATATATTATAGGCAAGATGCTTGCACTTGTGAAAGAACTAAGCAAATAGTTCTACTGACTTTATTTGTGGTCGTTCTTTCCCGTAATAGATAATACCAAGTCCGGTCTTTTTACGGGGCAAAGAGAAGGAATACAGATGGAGGAGCAAGCAAACCAGACAACATTTCGGAGCTATCTGTTGTTTTGGGGAGGGCAGCTAGTCTCTTTGCTTGGCTCATCAATTGCGCAATTTGTCATTATTTGGTGGATAACTATTCAAACAGAAAGCGCTGTTTATTTGTCAATTGCTTCTCTTGTTGGATTCGCTCCTATAGTAGTTCTTTCACCTTTTGCAGGCGTGTTTGTGGACAGATTGAATCGTAAGGCGTTGATTGGTATCGCCGACTTCTTGCAGGCTTTGACTACTTTAGGTTTGATCTTTTTGTTTTGGTTGAATGTGGCTTCCATTTGGTTAGTTCTGTTGTTTCTTGCTTTGCGAGGTGTTTGTCAAGCGTTTCATTATCCTACGGTTACGGCTATTGTTCCGTCAATGGTTCCTAGAGACAAATTGAGTCGTATAAATGGTTTAAATTATCTTCTTACTGGTGCGGTTCGAATAGTTGGACCAATAGTTGCTGTTCTCTTATTGAATATGTGGAGGGTTGATCAGATCTTATGGATTGATATTGCAACTTTCTTGGTAGCGATAGCTCCTCTGTTAATGATTAGGATTCCTGTAGTGAGAAAGAAACAGGAAAAATCTTCTTTCAGAAAGGACTTTGCAGATGGTTTTGCTTTCGTTAAGAATACTAGGGGTTTTATGCCTCTTTTGGTGCTTTCAACTGGTTTGAATTTCTTGATAACACCTCTGTCTACTCTACTTCCTTACTATGTGAAGTATGATCATTTGGGAGGAGCTGCAGAATGGGCGTTCGTCAGTGCAGCTGTGCAAGGGGGAATGCTTGCAGGTGGAATACTGATGTCGGTGACGAAGGGTTTCAAGAGGAAGATGGTGACAGTCACATCTATTCTGTACGTTTTTTTCGTAGGGTATGCGCTTGTGGCTCTTACTCCAATGGGTTTGTTCTGGTTCATGGCGGTGGGAGGCGTGATTATGCTTTTTTGCATTCCAATTGTGAATGTGTCATATATGACAATAGCTCAGACTATCATTCCTTTGGAGATGCAGGGTCGAGTGAATTCTGTTGATATGGCTTTGTCTTCTGCTGCGACTCCAATCGGTATGATTGTTTCGGGACCAATGGCAGAACTGGTAGGAACGTCTAGCCTTTTTCTAGGATGTTCTTTGTCAGGAATGCTGATTCTGACTTTATCTTGGTTTTTTAGCGACATCAAACACGTAGAAGATGTAGAAAAAACTTCAAATGAACTGCAAATACACCAACAATAACATACTCCAAGGCTCTGCACAAGATTCGTTATCTTGGTGGTAAGCGTCTGAATTTGAATGGTGAACGGGATTCGTTTGAGGATTATGAGGAGGATGGTTGTCCTGTTTTTGTTGAACGGGTTAAGTGTCTGTATGGTAGCGGTAGCTATGAAGAATTATGAGCGAAAGAGCGAAGCGATTAAGCGAACGAAGCATTTTGATAGAAAAAAGAGGGGTTACTTGCGTTTTCTGCAAACGCATTTAAATCACTCATAACTGCTGTATTCTAGGGATATTCATGTCGATTTCGAGGTTGCATCTAGTTTTTTTCTTGATAGTTCTTGGTGTTGCGGGTTTCTTGGCGTTGGTGTTCTTATATAATGAGTCGATATTTTGGAGTGTTCTACCAGAGTTCATTGCAGGCTTTTTATCAGGCATCTTAGGGATTATTCTTGGTTTCGAAATTGATAGAAGACATGAATCAAGTCAACAACAAAAACGGACTGATTTTACTCTAAGGTCTCTAAGAGATGAGATACAACTCAATTGGGGACGGATAGATGCGCTCCAAGCCCTTATTGAAAGGGGAGAAGAGTGTTTTGTGTTGTTCAATACTACCACGTGGAAGAAGTTCGGCAACCAACTTGACTCTTTCAAAGATTTTCGATTCGTTCTTAGTCTTGGGTATCATTATTGGGAACTTGACCATCTCAACGAAGCCATGAAAAAGGGTAGCACCGCTATAGAACTAAAAAATTTCTATGCTTACTATCCGCCCTTCAACGGAATAGACGCCCTTCTTGATTCCCTCAAGAAAAGCGCAATTGCATTTCAGCAGTACATAGACAAATATTTCTTCGAAAAATAAGGTGTTCATTTGCGTTTTCTGAATAGTTAGTCCTTCTATTTCTGACTTCTCTAAGCTAAATCAAATTCTATTCCCATCTTCCACAACTCATATGTTTCTTGAATTAAGGATTTTATGCATGCTGTAAGTAAATTGGGAATTAAGTCAATAGAAGACAAGTTTCGGTCATGGATTTGCGGCATCAGCTTGTGCATTAACTCTCTTAAAAGCGGCAATTGACTTTGAAGACTGTTCCACATCATGCCAAGTTTATAACTCATGTTCATTAGCTCTAATGAGTCTTGAAGTTTAATCAATCCCTCAGTAATTTTTGAAGTAAGATGCCTTGCATATCTGATTTGCACATCTCCCAAGTCTTTCTTTATGTCCAATAATAATGTCAATAATTCTTTATTTGACCGAAACATGGAAACAGAGGAAGAGGTCAATTGCAAAGGCTCTTTTTTCTGTAACTCAGATAATTTCGAAAATATCATTTCTTTTCTTATTTTAGCATCTTTAGTGTATAGAAGAGAGGATTTGAAACCAATTTCTTCTATCTCATTTTCAACAAATCTCAAAAGTTCTCCAAACAATAGAGCTAGTTGCCCTCCGATTGTAGCATACACAGTTTTTTTAACGATTTTCCATTCTCTCTCTTCTCTTATGATAAGGAACAGACTCAAGAAAATAACTGTGATTGCCGTAGAAAGTAAACTTGTGGCTATGTTTATTCCTAGGTTGTATTCGATTAAACCGTTTGGTATAATCTGAGTTAGTAAGAGAACAGAAACGATACACAAGCTAATGGAAAAGATAATCATGTACGTTTTTTCGGAGATTACTGTCATTTTGCTTTTCCTCAACCACAGCCATTCTAGATGTATAATAGTCTCTAAGCGATAAGTGGATTTTGGTCATATGTTCGGTTTCTTTTCTTCTGATTGGTTTGTGTTTTGAGCGTATGAGCGGAATAAGGTTAGCATTTTAACAAAATGAAAGAAAATTAGTGGTAGGGGACGATGTTAAAATAGTGGGGATGCTGTTATATTATCGGGGGATGATGTTGCCGTCCCAGACCGACCAATGTGGAATGAAGACCTCATGACAAACAGACCCCTCAAAAACCACACAAAACACAAAACATTATTTTGACCCTATTAGAGACCTATATATAAGGGGGGTAGGTCATCTTTTGCTAGATAGACTGACACGCATACAGGAGATGGAGCAGACTTAAGACTTTAAAAGCGTAAACATAAATATCGTCAGTTCTAAAACAAAGAGTAGATTAGACAGTTGTTGACGCCAATTGACTTCATTCTACTGCCACTCTTAGCCTTTCCAGTGGGGGTACTTGCTGCAATGGTCGGCGTAGGTGGAGGAATATTCATAGTGCCCCTATTGACATTAATCTACGACTTTAAAACTCCAGAAGCCGTTGGGACAAGCCTCGCAATGATAATTTTCACCTCAATATTTTCAACAGTAAGCTACTCGAGACAGAAGCGAATAGACTACAAAGTTGGCTTAGTACTGTCCATAGTAACTATTCCAGGAGCCATTGTCGGAGCATTAACAGCAAACATCATCAACAAAGATCAACTGGGTTTAATATTTGGCGTTTTTCTGGTCTTCGTAGCCTTAAGAATGCTAATCACATACAATTGGGGCAAACCCAAATCCAAAAAAACTAACAAGCTGTGGCACCGCAAAATTATCGACTCAACAGGCACTGTTTTCGAGTATTATTCTGACTTGAAAAAGGGTTTTCCACCGAGTTTCTTCGGCGGCTTCTTCTCAGGCTTATTAGGTATTGGAGGAGGCGTCGTAATGGTTCCCATCATGCATTTTCTGATGGACTTTCCAATGCATTTAGCTGTTGCTACCTCAATGTTCATCATGATATTTACTTCATTGGCGGGAGCCTCAACACACTTTACCTTAGGCAACGTGCACTTAGAGTATATGATACTTCTGTGCGTCGGAATAATTTTTGGAACACAAGTCGGAGCCTACGTATCAAAGAGAACCTCAGGAAAAAACCTCAGAAGAATATTCGGAATAATAGTAATTCTAGTAAGCATTCTGATGATACAGAAATATCTGCATCAACTCGGACTATTTGATTTATAAAAATAATAATTAAGACAATATTCTTAAACAAGTATCCGAATTTTGAATTCGTCAAAGGGATTGACTTGCAACCATATGATACCTTATACCGAAGCATTTGATTTAGTTCTCTTGCTTAAAAAAGATATGAAAATAATAAAAATGTCTATTATGATTAGGATGAAGTGGAAGCCTTGAGTAAAAGGGAAGCGTATCAGGCATTATCAAGCAAATCGCGACTTGAAATCTTAAAACTCTTATATAAGAAGTCTTTAAGCGTTGAGGAGATAGCGGAATCGCTTGGGCTACAACCAATTACAGTCAGACATCATCTGCAGTCTTTAGAAGATGCTGGTTTCATAGAGGCCCGTGAGGAGAGAAGCGGTTCTATGGGAAGACCAAGAGTTTATTATAAAATAGTAAAAACGCCAGAAATCATAAGTTTTCCGAGGCGTCATTATTTGACTCTTTCAAACTTCTTGATAAACACTTTAAGATTCACGGTTGGAGCAAAAAACGCGAACAAGTTACTAAAGCGTGTTGGAAAAGATATGGGAGAAGATGCTATTAAGAAAATTGCACCTGAATACAAAGTGGAAAATTGGTTGTCCAAGGAATATCAAGAGTTTTTTATTAAGAAATATCTCGAAGAAGCGGGTGCGAAACCAGAAATCATAGAAGCAACTGACAAAAAAGTCGTCTACCGCTTACATAACTGTCTCTTCCTGGAGTTGGCAATTAAGATGCCCGAAGTGATGTGCGATATCTTGCATGAGAGTTTTCATGAAGGAGTAACCAAAGTTATGGGGAAAGATACAAAGGTGAGTCGCGTTACCTGCATGGGAAAAGGCGACGCCTACTGTGAACACGTTTGCGAATGGCACGATTAGCGTTTGCCAAAGCAATTTTCTGTTATTTATAACCTTAATAGAAAAAACTTAAATGTGTACTTAATGAAGCCTACAAGAAGAAATTAAAGATGATATGTTTATGGTGTTATAGCAATTTTAATGTCTTTTTTAGATGTAATTAATGTCTCGAAAGCGTCTTTTATTTTCTCTATATTCATCTTTTGAGTTATCAATGATCTAACATCAACGGTTCTAGATGCTATTAGGTTCAAAGCTTTCCTGAAATGTAGCGGAGTCGTATGAAAAGTCCCTAGAACAGTTACTTGACCGTAATGTAGCAGTTCAGTTCTAACTTTTATTTCTGTTTTAGGCGGGCATCCGCCGAATTCTAAGACTGTTCCGCCTTTTCTAACCATTTTTAATGCTTGTTCCCATGTGGCGGGAAGCCCTATTGCCTCAATTACTACGTCTGCTCCATAACCTTCTGTGAACCGCTTAATTTTCTCAATCGGATCATCTTGGCTGGCGTTAACTGTTTCTGCTCCAAGTTTCTGTGCCACCTGCAGCCGTTCTTCCACAAGGTCGCTCACTATGACTTTTTCTGTCCCCATCTTTTTGGCTACTAGTAAATGAAGGAGTCCGATAGGTCCGGCGCCTATAATTGCTACCGTATCACCCAATTTGACGTTGGCTTTCTCCACTCCATGAAGAACGCATGCAAAAGGTTCTGTTATCGCTGCTTCTTCAAAAGTCAAATGTAACGGAATTTCTTGCATATTAATTGCAACCATTCTTGATGGAACTTTAATGTACTCCGCATACGCGCCCCAAAGCCACATCATATCTTCACATAAGTTGTAATCTCCTTTCTGGCACATTCGACATCTTAAGCATGGAGCACTGTTACCCGCGCGAATTCGCATACCTTTTTTTGGCCATGAAAGTTCTTCGCTTACTTCTACGACTTCGCCTGCCCACTCATGACCAAATATCGTAGGAAGTTCGATTACTCCTTCTACGTAACCTCTCTGAAATATTTTTAGATCTGTTCCACATGTTGTTGCTGCCTTTACTCTTACCAAAACTTCTCCCAAGCCAACAGTAGGCTTGTCAACGTTTTCCACTTTGAGGTCTTTCACTCCGTATAGCAATGCTGCCTTCATCTTTTCACTCATTTGTTATCACCACTTTCAGACATTCTTTGCTTTCAGCTGCCGTTTTAAAGGCATCTTGAATCTGGGTTAACGGAAAACAATGTGTTACGAGTTCCCTTGCCTTAACCTTCCCTGAGTTTATCATTTCTAAAGCCATCCTTGTCTCTACATGAGATGCAGAATAGGAAGGAATTATTGCGATTTCTGAAAAGAATAATTTGTGAGGACTTATGCGTGCTTGTACTTCAGGCGATGTGGGTGCAAACAAACACAATGTTCCGCCTCGGCGACAAACTTTCATTCCTTCTGAAAAAGCTTCAACACTTGGAGCAGTGACGATTACAAGGTTTGCGCCCCTTCCATCAGTAGCGCTTTTCAGTTTTTCAACCAGATCCTCCTTTTTTGAATTTATCGTTAGATCTGCTCCGAATCGTTCAGCCACTTTCAATCTATAATCAATCACGTCGCTGACGATGATTTTGCTTGCATTGGAGTTTTTCAACAACATGATGTTAATGATTCCAGAGGGTCCTGCACCAATTATGGCTATCACATCGCTTGGCTGTATATTGCATTTTCTCATTGCCCTTATGCAGCATGCGACTGGTTCGATTAAGGTTGCCTCTTCAAACGAAAGATTTGCAGGGATCCTCAGGGTATCTATTTGCAGATTTGGTGATGGCACTCTAAAATATTCTGCGAATCCACCTGGAATTATATGAGTTTTCCCAAATTGCTCGCACATAGTATAGTTTCCGCGAATACAGTAGTGACATGTTAAGCATGCGACATGATGATGAACAAAAACTCTATCGCCGACTTTGAAGTCTTTGACTTTGTTTCTAGTCTCAACAATAATTCCAGCCGGTTCATGGCCAAGAACTAGTGGTGCTCTGCTTTTTAAATACCACTCCATAAGGTCCGAGCCGCAGATTCCACAAGCCCTCATTTTGACCAGTATTTCATTTTGGCTTATCCTTGGTTTTGGCATTTCCTCAACTTTTATGTCCTTAAGGCTATAGTAGACAGCAGTTTTCATAACTATCCGATGAGTTCCATAGCCTAAAAGACTTGCGTTACGTTGGCTTTACCTATGAATAAGATTTAATTTACAGGTTACTGCATAAAGGCATGAAAGCGGGGGTTGCCAAGCCAGGTCAAAGGTGCAGCCCTGAGGCGGCTGTCCCGTAGGGGTTCGTGGGTTCAAATCCCACCCCCCGCACCAAACCTGCAGTTCAGTTCCCTCTCATATTTTTCTTATGGGTGGCAGGTCCACGAACAAGATAAAGATCTACTCGTATGACAAGATTTTTGATACGGCTATGAAGCGTCTGCAGTCGGCGTCTGACATCTGTAATGACAATAAGACCAGCATCATAAGGTTGGTTGAGACTTTGCTCACTAAAGGTATCAGTAAACAGCGAGCGGTGAAATACATTAATCACCTTACAGTTCTTGCGCGAATGACTAGCAAACCTTTTGATCAGCTTGGAAAAGAAGATGTGGAGAAACTCGTGGTTTGGATAAACACAGCCAGCTACACCGAACATACAAAACATGACTATAAGGTAATTCTCAAGAAGTTCTATCAATGGCTTAGAGGTTGCAGCGAGGACGAAGGTGAATACCCAGAGGAAGTAAGATGGATAAAGACCAACTTCAGACACAAGCGCTTATTGCCTGAAGCACTCCTCACAGTGAAAGAAATTAGAAAATTAGTTGAAGTTACTGAGAACCAGAGGGACCGAGCTCTTATCCTTACTCAATACGAGTCGGGATGTAGAATAGGTGAAACCCTTTCTCTCAGGATACTCAATGTATGTTTCGATCAGCATGGAGCAGCACTTATCGTGAATGGCAAGACGGGGCCTAGAAGGGTGAGAGTTATAGCAGCAGCGCCTGCACTTGCCTCTTGGCTCAACATCCACCCGCTTAGAAGCGATCCAAACGCACCTTTATGGGTGGGAATAGGTACGGTTGGCAGATACGAACCTCTGGATTACAATGGAGCAAGGGCTCTGCTTAGAAGACTTGCCAAGAATGCATGTTTGAATAAGAGGTTGTATTCGCATCTTATGAGACATACGAGGGCGACGGAGCTAGCTAACATTCTTACCGAGGCTCAAATGAAGGAGTTCTTGGGGTGGGTTCAAAGTTCAGATATGCCCTCGGTCTATGTCCATCTCTCCGGTAGGGATGTTGACGGTGCGCTTCTGAAAGCCCATGGCATAATAATAAACCAAGAAGATGATGCGAAAATGGAAATCACTTCGATCGTATGCCCTAGATGCAAGCAGAAGGTCGGTCCTGAGGGGCAATTCTGTTCGGTCTGCGGGATGGTTCTAGACTTAAAGACTGCTGTGAAGCTTGAGGAGGACAAATTGAAAGCGAATCAGATAATGGATATGCTGATGAAAGACGAGGAAGTTAGGAATCTTCTTATGAAGAAGATCCGCGAGCTTCATTCTTCTTCTCAGCCTCTTCCCACATCTTGAGCAACTCCCTAGCCCAATAAGGCAAGAACTTGCGACCCTTCTCTTCTCTACCTTCGGCAGATTTCTGATGAGTTTCCAACGATAGCACCAATAGAAAAATATCTGCGCCCTAGTTTCTATAGAGCCTTCGTTAACCCAAACTATAGTGTGCATAAGGTGAAGTCTCAAGAGTGTCCGCTTGTGACTGCTGAGTTTTTGGAAGAGATGCGTCAGAACATGACTCATGAAGCCTACTTGATGGAGTATGAAGCCGAATTTGTTGAAGCCTTAAACAGCTATTTCCCGCAGGAATTAATCCGCAAGTGTGTTGAACTTGCCCAAAAACTAGGTAGCGAACTATATACAAGCCTTGAAACAGCCTTTCCAAGCGGAGATTACTATGCTGGAGTGGACTTTGGCAAACTCGCCGACTATTCTGTGCTTACGGTTTTGAAACGTGAATCCGACATAGTTAAACTTGTTTACATGTATCAGTTTCCGCTTGAAACTCCATACAGCCAAGTTATAGGACACTTAGTTAGGGCTAATCAAAAATTTTCTTTCAGAAAAATGCTTGTGGATCAGACAGGTGTAGGTGAACCCGTAACCGAGGAGATATGTAATCAAGGCATAAAAAATATTGAAGGATTGAAATTTACAGTTCAAACAAAGGAAGAACTGCTTTCAAGCCTGAAAATTGCCATGGAGCAAAATCGTTTGGCAATACCCTATCATAGGCAACTATGCGAACAGATAAACGAGCAACAATACTGCTACAGCAAAAGTGGACACTTGCAGTTCAGTCATCCAGAGAATAGTCATGACGACATGCTGTGGGCTCTAGCCTTAGCTGTTTATGCAACAAGAGGACCACCACAAAGGGAGTCAGCCTTCACGTTCGGCTAACATTGTTAGTCAGCTAATAACGGAAAATCCAATCTGTTAGAATTTGGAACTTTGCTAATTTTCTCCTGACCTATGTGCATTTGATAAAAACGTCAGTCATCTTGCCTGGTGAGATATTATCAGTTTCAAGGAGAAATAAAAAAGAAGGAGTTTTAGTAGGGGTTATGGTCCGTACCATGCTTCTAAGCCATTGATGTCGCCTAATCCTAATGTTCGTTTGTAGGTTTCTCCATAGTCAGCGTAGCCGTACATTGTTAGCCAATAGTCGACATCATCGTATAAGTCCGCCAAACCTGCCCAGTGGCCAAACTCGTGTGTCATTATGTTTTGGACATCCATCTTGCCTGCTTCGCCTGAAAGACTCCACTTATAGAAAGTGTTCATTCGTGTGTCAGTTTCGAGTATCTGTGAGCCACTATACCAAATATATGTGACAGCGATTGCGCCAACTCGATAGGCGCCCCATGCTACAACATTGTAGTAGTCTCGTTTTCCAGCACCTAGGGTTGTTGTGCCTTGATATGAAAATACAGCTGCTTCAGTTTCTATATCCCATGTGTCTGCTGACATTGTGATAGTTGTGACTACTGCTTCAACAGAGA
>Ga0315312_1002021_pt1 | contig 14583 bp, 18 predicted proteins | sample TDP7_MG_FD_203629 | JGI IMG/M metagenome (GOLD analysis project Ga0315312, IMG submission 203629) | Freshwater sediment microbial communities from Lake Towuti, South Sulawesi, Indonesia - TDP7 | ecosystem: Environmental > Aquatic > Freshwater > Lake > Sediment | place: Indonesia: South Sulawesi... | reverse complement strand
TTAAGCAGAACCCACAGATGTGGTCCAGTTTCGTTTTTTCCGTCTCCTTTATCCGAAAAGAGAAAGGAGAACTCTTTAAAGGTTTCTGATCATCCAGCCAAGAGTAGGTTGTCGGACGTTCATTGCCGTCTCACCCTTTGACTTCTTCGAGAATGGTTAGGGAGCGCAGGATCCGTCAGCAGTCTGAGGACTAGTTCAGTTCCTTTGGTTCCAGATTTTCCGTCAGGTTGTTCTAGTTGTAGCAACGTTTCTAGTCGGCGAAGTTTTTGTGGCTCTCTCGTCGAGATTAGGAGTTTTATTGCCTCCCTCACGGCCTCGCTGATGTTTCCTCCGAATTCGTTACTGGCCACCTCATAGAGTTTTTCCGCTAGCTCCGGGGAGAGTTTCACGGTCGCCTGGACTGTTGGGTGAGGCTTTTTCATTTCTCCAGCCGTCACATAACATTCGAACCTGCCACAAACTAGCAGGACCGTTAACGTATAGATTTTATGAATGAGAAATACGTACCCCCAATTAATTTCTCGGTTATTTTATGAAGAACTGAGTGGCTGGTAACAAACGTCTTGCTCTTCTCCTGTACAACTAAAAACCACGTCGGCGGACTCTCACCCTGTTGTAAAGTTCTTATTCATCCAGCCGACGCGGAGGGGTCTTCCAATGGGGTAGAGGGGCTCTCCCTCAGCTTGTCTAAGAGTAGCGAGTCCCATTAAGCTTTTATGAACTTCCAATATGGAGGGATAAGTTGTTGAAAAATAGGGGGGTTAAGTTTAGACCGTATAGTATTCCATGTTTCTTAGACGCCAGTACCCGTCGCTGTAGTACCATGCTCCATATAATCCTGCGTTGGCTTCCGATAGGTAGCTCATAACGCTGCCTGCATCTGGGTCGTAGATTTCCCAGAGCGTAAAGCCTGTATACACGTTTCCGCTCCACCCAACGTTCATGATGCCTATGCTGTGACCCAACTCATGCATTAGGACCACCGCCTCAGCTCCGTAGGGCTCTATTCCCTTGCTGAGCGCCCACGAGTCCCCAGCCCCGTCAGCTACGAAAATGTAGTTTCCAGCCAGGCAGTCAACGCTTAAGATACGCCCTGTGGGAGGCACATACTTGATGCTTAATATCACATAGGTGTATCCCACTACGTTAGGTTCACCTTCAACGTTGGTTCCGTATAGAACCCATTTCCACTTAGAATAGTATCCGTAATCATGATCGTTGTAGGTTGCCTCAACAGCCCAAAAATCCGTGTCTGAGACGTTTAGGTCCAGCGGAACGACATCGTCTTTGTAGAATGTCATGTTGATTCCCCGTTCCAGATAGTAGGTGTGCACATAATCCAAGACGGTGGAGTTTGGTTCATGTCCCTCCATGTAGTCTATCTCGATGAACAGTTCATATTTGACAGCTACCTCTTCAGGGGGTTTCGGCCTTTTTTCTGGAGGACCAGGTATGCCTCCCATTGCATCAAATCGATAGGCCGACACTTGGGAAGACGACGCAGCAACAGAAGACACAACAGACAACGAAAGTAACAGAAGCATTATTCCAAGAAAAACTGCTATGATATCTCGTTTTCTCATATTACATCACAGAGAAGTATGATCGATCGGATAAAAATCTTTCCGTTAACGCATATTAACGAACACCACGTAAAATAGCCTGCCACCATTTGGTAGCTAAAGTCGGCACTACTCGAGGGCTTTTTAGTTGTTTCGAAGAATTATTTGAGATTCATAATTTTAATAGGTGCCCTAGCGACTGAATAGCTTGTGAGATAGGGTGGAAAAGGAAGACGAGTTTAATGGTTTGCTTCTTAAGGTTATAGATGAGCAGTTGACAGACCTATTTGGAGAAATAGGGGCTCAGCTTATCTATGGCTACTTGGCCAACCACTACCGCCTGAAGAAGAAGGATATCCCAAAGAAAATCGATGCTTTCGCCAAGGCTCTTGAAGATTATTTTGGCTCAGGAGCTTATGTCATACAGAGACTAGTGTTGACGAACATGCATTCCCGGCTCGGCAGAGCCCTAAGAGAGAACTGCGGATTTACGGAATCTATAGCCCAGCTGAAGAAGTCTTTGGTACGCGAGCACTTGCAACGCCTTGACTGGTAAGAAAAGGTAACCAATCCTTATTGAAACTTCATAATCTTTTAAGAGGGGGTTCGCGTTTAAAGCATAGTTGAAGTGAGCGCCGTGTGTCACATCGTTAGGGGCCACGAATTTTCCGAAGACGATGAGTGGTGCCAAGTTTGCCCCGACTACAAGGTCTGCCTAAACAAAAAAGCCGAGAAAGCCAAAAAGCAATAGTTTCTAAAACTTACCAAGTTAATATCCAGCCCCAAATCACCACCATCGCTGGGACTATCATTCTCTCGAACCAGTGTCCAAGAAGCTTTTCTCCAAAACGTCCAACCCTCCCGAAAGGAATCCACCCATACTTCGCTCCTATAAAAGCATCCGCCAAATCTGTTCCTTTAGCTAACTCAACCATACGTCTACGCCAAAAATCGACATTCCTCGCCCGAAATTCACAAGCTGCTCCAAAACCAAGACACAGAAGTATTCCCGCAACAGCCAAGAGCCAAAGAGACTCTGTCCGTTGTAATTCAACTAGGACGAAGACAAAACCAAACAGAATCGTTTCAAGAGCTGCCAACAAAGACTGATAACTAACACGTATCGATTGTTCATAACCCATACATGTTTGGCAAATTGCCAGCTTACTTAAAATAATTGTTTCTTCATTATTAGATTTCATGTATTTTTCCTTCTCGGATTTTGAAACAATATAGGGGGTTAGACAGAAGTTTATTTACTATAAAAAGTCAACGCCCAGACCAGCCGAAGGAAAGGGAGCGATACATCAACCTCTACGACCGGTCTGGGCAAATGCCTTCCGCTTGGGGTGCTAGCCCCGAACCTTAAAAACTGGAGAAATCATTTAACCTTTTTGAATTTCTAATATGGATTTCAAATAAGTAGGTCTTGGAAGAAACGAGTCATTAACCGTGAAGTTCCAAGAATAAGTACTCGAGATACTAATTCTGGTTTCATACGAGTTATATTATCTGAATCCGAATCTGAAAAGGACGACAATGTATCCTAGTTTGCTACCAGAGTTCTTTGCCATACTCGGCACCGACATTTTTCTAGCGATGAGTCTTTTGACTTGCCTACTGGACCAATATTTCCCCAAGGCTGTTCCCTATGTCTATCAAATCGTTGCCTTGGCAGGCTTTGGACATCTGATGGTCAGCAGAAGTTTCTTTGCCGCCTTCGGAGAATACATGAGGTTCTGGTACTGTTTCTTCTACTTGCTTGTGGCTTTAGCCAACGTGGTCGCTGTCAACGTGTACATTGCGGCTTCAAGGAAGCTTTGGACGTTAGCCAAAGCCATCTGTGGCGTGGTAACAGTGCCAGTCACCTTGACCGTTGCCTTCTTTGTTTCAGGCTATGTTGGCCAAGTTACGTATCCGTTGGTTTCGCTTCCGCTGATTCCATTGGAATTCGGTTATGTCCTGATGGTTACTTTCGACGTTGCGGTGATAGCGATAGGCCTCAGCGCCTTCTTCAGCCTAAGACGACCCCATTTGGCTCTCCTTTGCTCTGCAATAATTCTTGGAACCGGAATCTGCACATTTCTGAAGCCTCCGGGATGGTACCTTGTCGTCACCGCGTCCGCTGTCGTCCTAGGGGTTGCCTGCGGCCTCATTTTAGCCACAAGCATCTACCTTTTCGTTACGATGCAGCGGAAGGCGCTAAGAAAAACTGAAGGGAGGTGATAACGAGAATGAACGTGAGAAAGATAAAATCGATGAAAGCTTTGAAGTTCCTAGGGCTACTGATTTCAGCGATGATCATAGCGACAGTAAGTGCTCAAGTGTACAACTACATGTACCTGAATGCTACAATAGGCGTTGAGGGCGCAACATTACAATGGATTGCTGGAGCAGATGCCACCCTCGCCGGAACACAAATTGCTGGAGCAACAGCTACCCTTACTAACCTGAAGGGTTGGACAAACGCAACAAGAATATATCCCGATCCCTTGGAGCTTAAGAACATCGCCGGATCAGCCGTGACCTTTGACCTTCTGATAGATGATGTTTCAGGTGGTACTGGACAAATGGATCTCATAGTAGTGAGGATATATAGCCTGAATACAACTTTGAACATAAATAACATGACTGTCTGGGACGACCCTAGTGGTAAAGGTTCGGACTTAATAGGTCTTAGTATACCCGTTAACAACGTATGGCGCTTCCAATGGGAAATAACGTGGAAATCTACAGCCACAACAGAAACAGTCATAGTGAACTTAAAGGTGAGAACAGCATAATCACCTTTTTCCCTTTTTTCTTTCTTTGCTTAGCATGGACTCTCAATCGAATAGTTGTGTAGCTCATGCTCTTTCTTGCTCTTTCTTTGTGGCAAAATATTCCCGCCTTTTTGAGAAAGGTCAGAGATGGATTTTCTTCCCACATCTCGGGCAGTGGACATGGCGGCTGCTGGTTGCAGTGTCATAACCGGAGATCGGAACCCCATCCTTGGGGAACTCATAACCGCATCTCGGACAACGATAAACCTTCCCTGAACTCAAAACTCTCACCTTATCTCCTTTATGATTTTTGGGGATATTTAACTTCTCTAACATTGGATAAGGAGTATTAAATCGTAAGATTTAAGTAACCCGCTCCTATTATATCTGTTTGAAAATAAAAGGGGGAATGATATGAAACTCTTAAAGAGTAAGAAAGCTTTGAGCCCAGTAGTTGCAGCAATCATATTGATTGCAGTAACAGTCGCGGTTTCCATAGCCGTCGCAGCGTGGATGGGAGCACTAACCATCACCTTCATGAAAACAGAGGAACTAAAAATCACATCGATGACTTTCAATCCTGTTGGCGGAGCTAGTGGAACTACAATCACTCTCGAGGTGAAGAATACGGGGACAGGAAAGGTCACCGTGGCTAGCGCAACCGTCAACGACGTAGCAAAGAACATCACTGCTGACAGTAAATGGACATACGAGTCAGGTGAAACAGGCAAGATTATACTGGCTTGCCCTTGGACTGCTGGAAACAAATACAGAGTAGCGTTGCTATCAAGTACTGGCACCGTAGTAGCCACCTATGAAAAAACGGCTTAAAGTTTTCCTCCCTTTTTTTGTTAGTTCGGTTCCGGGGGATAATCTTTGAGAAAGTCTGTTCAATATAATATGCTTGGTGCCTTTGGCGGGGTGATAGGATTAATCATCATCATGGGATGGGTCAACCTCAGGGTTTACGGAGACTGGTTCGGACAGACAGGTATTTATTATCCTTGGGTTCCTGCTCTGCCATATCTGGCGGTTTTCGCGTTCATGCTTAGTTGCTTATGTTTTGTCTTCGGATATCTAGAAAGCGTGAGAGAGGTCGAGCTCAGGAGGGCAGTATGAATTGGTAAGAAGAACGCTTAGGAAATGTTTTGATAGGCGGGCTGTAAGCCAAGTGATCTCCGCCGTCATACTGACTGGTGCTGCCATTGCACTAAGCATGGCAGTACTTGCTTGGGCTACGAGTAGGAGTTTTGACTACACTAAGGATTACGGTGAAGTGACTGATTCTGAAATAGCGAGGTTGAAGGAGAGGTTGACTGTGGAATGCGTTTTCTATGATAGATCCTCTGGGAATATCAGCATTTACTTGCTGAACTGTGGTGGCATAGACAACGTGAAAATACAGAGTGTCCATTTAAAAAGCAACACATGGCAGACTTTTTCCAGCCTTAGCCTGAAATTCCTTAACGGCACAACAATCCCTGACCAAGACTTGGATAGGGGCGAGGAAGGTTACGTTGTTTTGTTTCTCTCTAACACCCTAGAAACTGGCGTTTACTACTGCATCAGAATCGTGACTGAGAGGGGGTCACTGTTTGATTCGGGGTTTGTTGCCTAGAAAAACGAGGTTTGGAAGTTCAAAGGGCATCTCCACCGTCGTCGGGACAATATTTCTTGTGCTCGCAGTTTTCACCATATCTACCAGCATCTTCTTGTATACTCTTACACAGAATATGTTGTATAATCAAGCCGTGAAAGAAAGTCACCAACTGGATCTAGACCGCTTCAGTGAAAGGATAGTTGCGTACAACACGAATTACTCCGTACCCCAAGCTGGCAAGGTTGAGGTCAAGGTAATAATATCTAACCAAGGACCCCTTTCGGCCCAAATAATCACGGCTTGGGTGACATGGACGTATGGAAACGACAGAAAATACGGCTCCCAAACGCTCAACATCAACCTTAATCCTGGAGACACCGTTACGCCAACAATAGAGGTGACTGTGCCGGGAGTTCTCCCTGCCGGTGTGTTCAACGGATGGCTTGTAACGGCCAGAGGAAACCTCGTAGCATTGGAGGAGAAAAAAGTTATTGTCACCGCGAGTGTAGCTTACGGAGTCGGCTCAATAATGATGGACCTGTATAACTTCAGGTATTACAAGTACAAATCAGGCACCAGTAACGTTCTCGACAAATACCCGCAGGGCACTGTAAGTTTTTACATACCTTCCAGTGATCCGGTGGCTTTTGGAGTCACTCTAACCAACTTCGACGAACATCAGAGAATGATTACTCTCGATCCAAATTCATTGTTGTGGGTGATTGTTCCCGTATCAGATGTGCCACATAGCGTGTGGTGGTATATCGTGAATGTCTACCCTAATGGAACTATTGCTCCAAGGTATTCATCAGTATCCCTTAAATACGGGGAACCGACGTTGATCATTTTTGCATCAAGCTCCTGTCTGACATTCACCCAGCAGCGAAAAATGCGTAGCGGAGAACCAGCGGCCGTGAACCTCTTGTTGCATGGAACTATTGGGGACGAGCTTTATGGACAGAACATACCCTTTGTTTCTTTGTATTTTAACTGATAGGGATGAAAGAAATGGAAAAAGACCGATTAATGGCAATAACTCTTCTCTTGATAGCCGTTTTGAGTTTTACTGTAACCGTCCAACGAGTTGAGGCAACTGCCCAAGTTAACATTTTAACTCACACGGGATATCTTGACAGTCTAGGGTACTATCACGTTGTGGGAGAAGTGCAGAATGCTGGTGACGTTGCCGTTAACTTCGTTAAGGTCAGGGCAACCTTTTACGATGCGAACAACATTGTTATTGCCACCTCTTTCTCATACACGATGATGGATGTTCTCCTGTCTGGCAGGAAGGCACCCTTCGACATCATCCTATCTGATACGGCACAATCAGTATATGTTGCCAGTTACAGCCTCGGCGTAACCTTCTCAGCTACTAGTCCAAAACCGATAGGTCTCCAGATCTTATCAAACAGCTCTTACGTTGATGGTATAGGGTGGATGCATATAGTTGGCGAAATAAAGAACATTGGCACTGTAACCGCTACCTTTGTTAAGGTCGTGGCCACCTACTACAACGCGACAGGGAATGTCGTAGCAGTGGCTTTCACATACTCAGACCCTAAAGACCTAGCCCCGAATCAAAAGGCGCCATTTGATATTCTACTGAGTGCTGGAAGAACACCATATGTTGCAAGTTATGCTTTGGAGGCAGAGTCTACCCAATATGCAGTGGTCCCTGAGTTTTCATCGGCAATAATCTTGCTACTCTTCATTATATTCACTCTTGTCGCAGTTACGCTAAAAAGAGTAAAGAAAAAGGCGAATACGCCTCCCGTCTCAGTATGTCCAGCATAAGTGAGGGGATGAGGATCCACATGATCGTCTATGCGGTCTTCATCGGCTTCATTATATTGGACTTGGCTACGAGCATCGTCTGTTTCCAAAGAGGCCTCACAGAAACGAATCCTCTATATCAAATCGTTGGAGTATGGGCGTTTCCCTTGGTCTACCTCGTCGACGCAGGGATCCTCTTAGTCGTTGAACGGCTACGCAAATACATTCGCTGGAGTCCCGTCATCCTTCTCATCCCCATCCTCGCCTACGCGAAGGCATGCGTGACAAACCTGCAGCTCTTATCATCTTGAGGGGAAAGAGTAGCTACCATATGGACTCACAACGGATCCCTCCTTACAGAGAAAGCAGGTTAAGAACGGGTAGTCGGCTTAACCCCACGTGCCGCCTGCACTACTCCCCCAACCGTTGAGCTAGGAATCCTCGGAAGACACCGCCACCTTCCGGATTTCCTTGACCCAGGGAATCGTTACTTCCTTGAGCTCTCGGCGTATCTCTTTTTCAAGCTTCTCGTTCTCCACTTCCTTTGCCTCCGGAACTAGAACCGCGGTCACGATGAGGAACTTATCCCTCTTCTTCATCACTTTTCACTCCTTCTTTTAGGCGAGATTACTAATCTGCAAACTATTTAAGATTTGCTCGTTAACAACATTTAACGCAAACCATAAAAGCGTAGCGAAATTATTGTTGAGTTAGTAGGAAGGGGTGAAGAAATCTTGAATGGGGAAGCAAAACTCTCAGAAATAATGCTGACACTACTGTTAATAAGTATGTTGACGTTGGCATTTAACGTTCAACAGGTTGAAACTCCAGGGACAGTTGACGGCGGAGTTTGCACGGTTTGCATTCGGGCTGATGGATCGGTTGACCCACCAACAGCGCCAATTCAACGTGACGGAGACATCTACACTTTAACTGGCAACGTTGTTTGTGATGTATATTCTGATGGGATTGTGATTGAGAGAAACGATATGATTTTAGATGGGGCAGGCTACACGGTTCAAGGCATAAGTGATCCAGTAGTAAGGGGAACGACAGCATTAAGTGGAAGGGGAATAACGCTGTCAGGTAGAAGAAATGTAACAATCAGAAATATAACGGTTGAAATGTTTGCTTGGGGCATCGCCATCATTAAAGAATCTTCCGAGAACAGCATAGTTGCAAGCAGGATAAGGAACAATGGTGACATGGGCATCTGGCTGGACGGCTCTTCAAACAACAGAATAGTCGTAAATAATATAACGAACAACCCTACTGGCATCCATGTTGATGCGGGAGCTTCAAACAACTTTATTTATCACAACAATTTTATCAATAACACTTTTATGGGTATGACTCGGCAAGTGTCTATTACAACGCCCATCCGTGCTAACTTTTGGGATGACGGTTATCCTTCTGGTGGCAACTATTGGAGCAACTATAATGGTACAGACTTGTACATTAATCCTAATCAGGATCAGCCTGGTAGCGATGGAATAGGAGACACACCATACGTTATTGATGCATATAATCGAGACAGATATCCACTTATGGATCCTTGGGGTACTTCCTCTCCATCCTCATACACGTTAACCGTTTATAGCTCACCTACTGGAGTACCATTCACGGTTGATGATGTATCTTGTACAACTCCTTGGTCAGGAACCTACAGTGAAGGTGCTTCGGTTAGTTTGGTTATGCCATCAACCCATGCTGTTGGACTTGCAAAATATTATTGGATTCAATGGAGCGACGGAGTTACCAGCCGATTAAGAACAGCTGCCATGAACACAAACATCACCCTAACCGCCCACTACAGTTCACCATTTACGCAACTGTACGTAGATCCCCCAAGAGTGGAGTATTGGACACCCGCATACGATAAAACATTCAATATCAACGTCGCTTTGCGAAACGTTATCGGTTTGTATGGCTATGAATTTAAGCTTTACTGGAACACGACTTTGCTGGACTGTGTCGGCGTCAATGCTACGCCGCCTGCCGAGTGGGACTCGGGCTATTTCATTGCCAAAAACGAGACCGATGAGACTTTGGGAAGGCATTGGCTTGCAGCTACGCTTCTGCCTCCAGCCCAGCCATTCACAGGAAACGCAACGCTTGTAACTTTAACCTTCAAGATTACCTACGACGCGATTTATCCCGAAAACGTTACATCGCTGCTTGAATTGACTGACACTTATCTTAGCGACGAGAATGCTGAGGCCATTAGCCATGTTGCAGTCGACGGCGAGTATTGGCTGTACTCCACGAAGCCCATTTCAGGCGACGTTAACAGCGACGGAATCGTAAACCTAATTGATCTGCGTATCGTGGCTAGGGCTTTTGGATCCAAGTCGGGAGACCCCAACTGGGATCTACGTGCGGACTTAAAATGTGACGGCATCATCAACGTCTTTGACTTAGTCTTGGTTTCCAGAAACTACGGAAGAACTAAACTGTAGAAATCGGCAAAAACATAGCCTCCCCACTCCCATTTTTTTACAGATGGATTGGTGAGATGAAATGCGTAACGAAGTCTCCATCGGGACGCTCATGGCGTTATTCACGCTTATGCTTATTTTATCCTCTCCAAGAGGTGTTGCGGCTACAACTACGCTTTATGTTGATCCGTCTGTGACTACTGTTTTGATTGGTGAAACATTCTCCATAAACATAACCATCAGTAGTGTTGTCGACTTGGCGGGATGGGAATATAAGCTATGCTATTTGTCCTCAAAGTTGAATGGAACAAGCATCGTTGAGGGGGCATTCCTTAAGAGGGCAGGGTCCACCTACTTCACCATCATAAACTTCACCGATAACTATAATGCCACGCATGGGTTTGCGTGGGTTTCATGCGTCCTTTTAGGCGTCGGACCTGGCGCTTCTGGGAGTGGGGCCTTAGCCACTATGACCTTTAAAGCCAAACAAGAAGGAACCACAATCCTTCATCTTGCAGACACTATGCTCGTCGATTCCAAGCCTGACCCCCAGCTCATACCGCATACAACCATTGACGGCTCGGTCACCGTTGCTGCCCCGCCCGTCGGTGGCATCTACATCCCGGTAAACAAGCTTGAGTTGCTGGCTCCCTGGATAGCCTTAGCCTCCGTGATAGCCATAGCAGCAGTTGCAACAGCTGTCTATGTCAAGCGTGTTAAGCGTAGAAAAGAAACGCGATGAACGACTATTCCACAATTTCCATTTTTTCTTAAAGGCTTTAATGGTTGTTGTATACCAAGCTAGGATGCCTCGATGGTCTTGTCGCTGGGATGAATCCATCCCCAAAGAAGATAAGGGGTTGCAGGCTTGTCACGCACGTTACAGATTTTAGAAAAGAGGGAAGTTTTTGTTTGTAGCGTTGTTTATCCGTATATGGCGCCATTCACAGGAAGCAGTGTATTTAGTGAGTTTCGCCGGTCAATTCTTTATGTCGCTCAGAAACCACGCGGTAGAGACGGTTCCGCAGAGCTTGCCCCTGAAGTTTCTGTTTTCTAATTTTCCCTATTTCTTTCGCCAACTTCTCATCTCGGAGAGCGTCCGACACCCATTTTTCGAAGTCTCCCCGCTCAATATGGAAACTCAAGGATTTTGCCTCAACCTGCTTAATGCTTGTCAAGAACTCTTCGTACGAAGCTGCGCTTATACCAGCGTATTCACCGATATCGATGCAGAAATAGAATGGCGCAACCTGTCCAAGGTTCCTAAGGCTCATGGGCATACCTCTATTACCCCCCTTTGCTGAATGGGGTACTGATAAAAGTTATGAAAACGAAATCAGTATTTTGAATCCAAATCTTACTTGGGCGTTGCTTTCTCCACGATCAGTTTGCTGTTTTCTATCTTTATGTGCACTTCTTCTCCCTCTTTGAGAGGGAATGTTCCATCCCTAGCGACCTCGGTTGGCACGTAGATGAAGAACTTGTCGTAGGTTTTTCCGCCGGTTCGTGTTGGCCTGTTGATGAATCTTCCTTTTCCTTCTCTCACGCTGAGGCTTCCTGTGGTCCCTTTTTGGTGTTACGGTTTCGTTACACATCACTCTTTCCGAGTCACAATTTATGGTGCCATTTTGGTAGCACAAAACTTAAGTATCTTGCTTCCTTTCAATACATATTACTAATCTCTAGCAGAAAGGGTGAAAACTTGAAGAAGAAGGGGGCTAAGTTTCTCATCAAGAAGGGCAGGTTCGCTGTCATAGCGGCTGAGCTGGTTCCGGAAGCAGAGGAAGAGGACGACGACCGGCTTGCGGGCGAGATCCGCGAAGAGGCTGGGAAGGTTCCTTGGGTCAAGGAGGTTCTGAAGGTTAGGATTAGGCGCCACTTTAAGGTCCCAGCCAAGGAGTGAAATGCTTGTTAACGGGAATTAACGCAAACCATAAAAATGCGGCGAAAACTATTCATGTTAGAAGCCTAGCATGGGAAAGCGTGGGGAATTGAAGCCCCACGCCTCATGGAAAGGAGGGCGGACATGAGTCGGCTTAGATTCCAGAAAGAGAACAAATGTAAAATTGGAGGAAGATACAAATGTTGAAAACGGTCAAAATGTCAGATGAGAAAATGAAATTCAGACTTCACACTCTATTGTTCAGCGTAGCAATTTTCACCCTAACTGCCGTAGGTCTAGCATTTCTATGTTATAAGACGCTGGTTACACCGTTCTGGTTTACATACGCCTACATAATCGCTTGGGCTTTGGTATTTGCCTTCGCCATTGACTTTCTCCGTGATCTCAAGTTGAGCAGGAAAAAACTTGTACTCCTCACGTTCAGCGTAATGATCATAGCGATGATCGTTTCACATTCAGTTTGGGCTATTGTCACTCCAAAATGGTCTTTCTCGGTTACCACCGACAAGTCCACCTACAGTCTTGGCGAGAGCGTGCAGATCACGGTGACTCTCAAAAACGTTGGTTTCATAGACCAGTCGTTCACGTCATCACTTAGTGATCCAGTGGCGGTTTCGGTCGAGATAGTTCACGAGGACCCCACCGTCAGGACTCAAGCATGGTATAGTCCGTACCATCCCAACCCAACAAAATTCACAATAGCCCCTCATCAATCCCTTGAAAGAAACTTTACTTGGAATCAAACTTGGACAACAAATCTCTGGGCGTTAAATGGTCAAACGCGGATGCTAGGCAAATATATTATACAAGCATTTATACCAAATGTGCAGGAAGACTGGCCCCTCACTTTATCCAACCGCCTTTTCACTGCATACACGACGATAAGCATCATTCAGGGTGGCGATTAAATGAAAAGAATAAAAACTTGTGCTATAGTCAGTCTCCTCCTCCTGTCTATTCTAGCGCCATGTTTGATTACATCCACGAAAGCTACTGGCAACCTTTGGTACACATATTGGGGAGATTTCCGTGATTACAGTGAAGCTCCTAAAAATATATCGAGCGGGACCACAGCCTCAGATGTGACTGGCATCTATCAGTATAAGGTGTCGTTAGGGGTCTCTGTGTATCAGTATCAGAGGTTTGCACAGTATGATGCCGTGATTTTCAGAGTGGCAGTTTACATCGAGTCTTCATCTACGGAGTTGCCTGCATACGCATGGCAAGTAATGATCGATATTGAGAAAGACACTGGTGGCAGCAACTTAAATCGTCAGAGAATGGAAGTATATTATTCTACTACTGACCCTCCAGGGTTCACTCAAAGTTATGGATTAAGCCAAACAACCAGCACATCATCAACTACCGCGGATCTTACATGGTGGGGTATAAAGACTCTAGTCACTGCGGCAAGTTACTTTATGGGGGTCGGTACAGCAACAACTGTAGCAACGGGTTTGATTAGCCTAGCAACGGCATTCCTTCCAGCGGGAGGAGTGGATCACCGAAACGCAGGCAGAGAGGATCCGGAAGCCCTTATCTGGTGGAACGAAGGGTTTGGTGGGTTAGGCTCAAATAAACAGTACTGTCTTAACACCATGCTGTGGATGCAAGACCCTGGTGTAAATCCATCGACATATTACGGTCTTAAAATTTGGGCTAGAGTGGGACTAGAACCCCTGAATGTACCAGGTTTACCACCAGACGTTGATACGCCCCCTGTCTATCTGCGAATTTATCATAATGACCCGCCAAGAACCCCTTCAACTCCTTCGGGCAACACTTCTGGATTTGTGGGTACATCCTACACTTACTCCACAAGCACGACCGACCCTAATGGAGACAATGTTCAATACGAGTTTAACTGGGGAGACGGCTACACTACGACGACACCCTACAAGGCATCGGGAGTTACCGTAACTGCTTCCCACTCATGGAGTTCCCCGGGAACGTACAACGTTACGGTTAGGGCGCAAGACTCCTACAACTTATGGAGTAATTGGTCTCCACCCCTCACGGTGAACATCAGAAATCCCTACCTAACCGTGCTCGCTCAAGACGGCAGAAGCCTCACAAGCGGATACGTTTACATCGACGGTCAATATCGTGGACGTACAGGCTCAACCTTCACGGTGACAATGGGAACCCACACGGTTTTCGTGGATAATGTTTGTTGGGGAATAGGTAACTTCGCAGGATACAGATACGTCTTCCTGCTTTGGGAAGACGGCTCAACCGCCAATCCGAGAACCATAACGGTTGTTGAAGATACGACGATCAAAGCGCATTTCTACGGGAAGTATTGTCCAGGCGACATAGACGGCGATGGCAGGGTTGGCTCTAAAGACCAAGGTATATTCGGAGCAGCCTATGGTTCTAGGCCGGGATACTCAAACTGGGATTCCCGATGCGACCTAGATGGCAGCGGAGTGGTTAACTCGGCGGACCTTGGCATACTCGGAGCAAATTACGGCAACGTCTATCCAGACCCTTAGGAATGCGTGGTCAAAGCGTACTTCAACGAGAAGTGGTGTCCAGGCGA
>Ga0315312_1002020_pt1 | contig 14593 bp, 14 predicted proteins | sample TDP7_MG_FD_203629 | JGI IMG/M metagenome (GOLD analysis project Ga0315312, IMG submission 203629) | Freshwater sediment microbial communities from Lake Towuti, South Sulawesi, Indonesia - TDP7 | ecosystem: Environmental > Aquatic > Freshwater > Lake > Sediment | place: Indonesia: South Sulawesi... | reverse complement strand
AACAATCCTAGACCTAACCCAATCCGCAACCCTAAGCTACGTAACCATGGCAACATTCTCAGCAGCGGGCGCAATCGTAGCCTACACACTAAAAACCAAATAAAAAGTTCTTTTGATAGTTTTTGTTCTTCTTTTTACTTCTCCTTCCACCTCGTTACTAGGGCGCCTAGGATTATGAAGGCTGCCGCAAGTGCTGAAACAATGGCCATGTTCGTGAATATGCCTTCGCTGTATTTGAAGATCATGGCGTATCTGAGGCCCTCTGAGAAGTAGGTTAGGGGAAGTACTCTAGCAAAAGATTGCAGGAAAGCGGGCATAAACTCAACGGGCCAGTAGGTTCCAGAAAGAAACATCATGGGGAAGGCTATGGCGTTTCCAATGGCAGAAGCGGCTTCAACATCCTTTACGAGGCCAGACAGAACCATGCCTATGCCTGAGAACATGACTGAGCCCAGAAAGATTATGAGGAGGGAAAAGATGTCAGGTATGGCTTGCACATTGAAGACCAGCCAACCAACCACGATTATAATGGCTGTTAACATGAGATTTAGCACAGTTTGGCTGAGGACATTTCCGAGGATCCACTCGATTTTGGCAAGGGGCGTTACGGAAAGCCTCTTTATTATGCCTCTTCTTTTGAACTCCGTGGTGTTCGTTGTCACTCCGATTATTCCGTTGGTCATGATGAAGGCAGCTATGATTCCAGGAATATAGAAATCTATGCCTCTGAACTGTCTAACGGTGACCTGCTCCTCTGTGAAGTTGATTACGTTTTTCGCCCCTATTAGCTGATAGTTGAAGGCGTTTGCAATGCTTATCACAATGCTTTTGACGATGGCGGCAGACTGGTCTGAAGGGTCAAGGATAAGAGTTAATGATGCACTTCGATCAGGCAAACTTGCGTTGTATTGACCCATTTGGGCTATGCATATCTCTACGAATATTTTCTCAGTTTCGTTCAAATAGGGTAAGGAGTAATTAAGGGTGGTATAGGATATTCCGACCCTCACTTTCACGGTGCCATTTAGCAAGTCATCTTGGAAGCCTTCTGGAATTATGAGGATGCGGATATTGCCTCCCAAGGGACCCAAAGCGTCCCTGGCATAAGACCTAGCGTCTGCATCTACAGGGATAGTTGTTATGGCGAAGGTTTCTGTGGAGTTTAAGGCTTCAATAAAGGCGTCTGAAAGCTCGGTTGGTGCTTCGTCTGCCGTTCTGTCAAGGTTCTGGACAAAGATGCCATATTTTGATGCTCCTCCTACACCTCCAAAGATTGCCCCAAAAACCAGTAATAGCAGAACGGGAAACATTATGCTGAAGAAGAGCCCTGATCTGCTCCTCATCCAATTCTTAGTAACAGCTGTAAATATTGTTATAGGCCTAATCATTTCAGTTCACCCTCCTCAGTTATTCTTCCTCCAACCACCTTAAGAAAAACGTCTTCTATGGTTGGGGTTTGGATTTCAATCTCCTTGCCTATGTGCATATCGGTTAATGTAGAAAGGGCTTGCCACATTTCCTTAACGTCATCAACCTTGACGAAGACATCTCCGCCATGGTTTAGGGTCGTGCCTCCATACTTGTTTTGGAGGGTCTCTGCTAATTTCTTACCTCCTTTCCTTACAATCAGGACTTTAAGCCCACCATGATGAGATATTAATTCTTGAGGAGAGCCGATAACAGCAATTTTTCCCTTATTTATTATGGCTATTCTGTCAGCGAGTACCTGAGCCTCTTCCATATAGTGGGTTGTTAAAAAGACGGTCTTACCCAGCTTCTTCAGATTTTCAATGACACTCCACACTTCTCTTCTAGCCTTAGGGTCAAGTCCAGTGGTCGGCTCGTCTAGGAAGACCAATTGAGGATCGTTAACAAGGGCTGCGGCCACCCCAACCCGTTGCTTTAAGCCGCCGGAGAGGTTTTCAAACTTCTCTTTGGTCTTGTCTTCTAGGTCGAGGAGCTTTATGACTTCAAGGGTGTCCAGTTTTTTCTCATACATGCCTCCGATCAAGTCTATGTTTTCCTTAACTGAGAGCTTGTCCAAGGCGCTGAAGTCTTGGGTCAAAACGCCTATCCTCTTCTTGATCTCTTTCACATCCTCTCTTTTGGTTACGTCGAATCCAAAAACCTTGGCAGAGCCGCTTGTAAGAGGCCTTATACACTCAAGGATTTCAACGGTTGTCGTTTTTCCGGCTCCATTAGGGCCAAGGAAGGCAAAGACCTCGCCCTCATAAAGCTCAAAGGAGATGCCGTCAACAGCCCTGAGGCTTCCATACTGCTTAACAAGGGAACTTACTTCCACAACCCTTTTTGCCATTTAATACCCCAGCCAAAACCCTATTACAAGGCTGATTGGCTTTTAAATTTTTGTTCGGCTGCAAAAGTTTGGGTGAAATTTAATCAAAGCAAAATTCTTGAGGGAATTTTGAATGGAGTAAGTCATTCTTTTGCTTTCTGAACTCTTATGAGCTCTTTGGGGTTCCTCGTAACCTCATCTTAAAAACCTCGTCCGCTTTAACCCAGCTAAAACTAAACACTAAAACATACTGAGGTGATTTCAGCATCAAACGTATTTGTCAAGTGGTCCCTTTATCTGTGGTTTGAACTTGTCATATATTAACTGTTCTGGTTCAACGTATATTTTCTTTCATAACACCAATACTTGTTCTCAGATAGAAAGTAGTTACAGGATCGACAGATGTTTAAGAGCATTGAAGTAGGTGTGAAGTTTTATATGCTTTGGAGTCACAAATGCTTAAAACAATATTATGGGGAGGTGAGATTTTGGAAGATTGGAAGATAAAGATTGCAGTGCTGTGGATAGTTCTCGAATTTTGCATCATTACGGTATCTATGCTTTCTATACATGTGGTTATACAAAGCATACCAGAGGAAATGATTGCGGAAACAACACCCGAAGAGATTATGGCAGTAGTAATTACACTCTTGATTCCGCCAATTATGGCTTTCCTGTCCCTGACCTTGAAGGATAAAGCAAATCGCTGGTTAAACATCATTGTGGCTATAGTCTTTATTGTTCTGTTTCCATTTGGTTCAGTTGGCTTTCCAACTGAGGTTATGCCTTCTTTAATACTGACCGGCATTGTAGAAATTGTGGCTTTAGCACTGATTGTCTGGTATGCATGGAAGTCTAAACAGAAAGCATGAACCTTACCAACGAATTCTTGTCTCCCTTTTAATTTTTGTGATTCTACGTTCTGTTACCTCTACGGTTGATTAGGCTTTTCTGCGTTGCTGTTACTTTTCGGTTGATAGCTTGCGTTTTGAATTAAGGTTAACCATTTATTCTTTCCTTGAACGGTTATCCCGCAAGCTTCCGAAGGGGTCTTTCCCTTCAAGCCTTGATGTGGTCTTATGTAATTGTGAAAGATTTGATAACCTGAAAGTATTGGTGTTTCTTTTTTCTTTAGTCCTCTCATTGTCTTTTCTCTATCCCTTATTTCTCCGTTGAATCTTTCCATTTTGTTGTTGTTTCTGTCTCCCCTGATAGTTATATGGCGAATATGCTCGGTTCTCGGATAAGCAAGTGTCCGAAATTCCTTCTTGTAAGCGTCATGATAAGCTGATAAACCATCTGTTATAATCGTCATGGGCTTTTTTCCAGTAACTTTCTTTCCTAACTCGAAGAGCTTTCTTGCGTCATGCTTGTATTTTGTCTCAGCAACTTCTTGAGCAATCCAATACCGTGTTTCGTCATCCATGAGAGCGAATAGGTACTTCATATTCCCCTTAATTTTCACATAAAGTTCGTCTGCTCTCCAAGTGTCACTAACGTTGGGCACAATCTTGTCAATGTAAGAGTTCATCAAAGATACGTACTTGCGAATCCACATATAGACCGTCTTATGTGAAACTTCCACTCCTAACAGCCTAAGAGATTTCTGAGTGTTCCTTAATGATTCTCCGCTAAAGTATAGTTGCATAGCTGAAGTGATAGCTTGAGGGTTATGCTTCATTCTTTCAAAACCGATGTTTACGCTGAATGTCTTTCCACAATCAGCACATAAGAAACGTTGAATATCACCCCTCTTATTTCTTCTAACTCCGAATTTTTTAATGTTTGATGAATGACAGAATATACAGTTTGAAATTGCCACTTCTTCGATTATAACATTCTTTCTGACCTGCTCCCTCATTTTGAGGCTGAACTCTACAGCCCAAATATGCTTACATTTCAATCCTCTAAACTTGTGGTCTGGGCACTCACAAATCCAACCGTCTTCAGTTAGAGAAATAAGGTAACTCCCGTTTCCATTTTGAGATAGAACTTCATAGGCATCATCATTAATCCTCTTAACTTGATTATCCTTGTTCGCAATGTCTGAGCCTCTTTCTTCACGGCGTTTCTCAAGTTCTTGAAGGGTCAACATCTTCATCACCACACTACTTATCATTAGTACTAATACATCGTACCATCTAATAAATCTTTCGGTTACATCGCACTACGTAATCGTACTAACCAAAAGTATTATATATCGGTAATGATATAAAGTGTTTACGAAAGACCATGTCAGCCGAAACCATTGAAAGGGTGTATAAAGCGTTAAAGAATATTGAGCCACAGACACCTAATGAAATCGCTAAAAGTTTGGGATTAAACCAGAAAACAGTTCAAAGTATTTTATTGGAGTTAGTGAACACGAGGAATGATGTTAAGTGGAAGAAGATAGGAAGATATAGAATATTCTGGAAAGAGTCAAGGAGATGAAGGGAAAAATGAGCAAGAAATTCAAACAAAAAACAATAAACGGTAAATCGGCTCTAGTCCAGAGGAAAACAAAGAAAAATTCAGAATTTCAATCATATGTCTATATTAGAAATGAACTTAAAAATAAGGGATGGAATGTTAATAATCCTAATCGAGACTCTAAGGGGCAATTATACACTCAACATGAATGTCTCCAGAACAAAGAAATTGCAAGCAGATGGGGAAAACTTCATCCTGAATATGTTATCAAGTTGACCGAAGATGCATTTTGGGTGATTGAAGCGAAACCAAGCCTTGAAGAAATAGACAAAGCGTTTGAAGAAGCAAAGGGATATGGCAAGCTCCTAAATGAACATAAATTCATACGTGCAATGATTGTCTCTGGAGTGGCGGGGAACGATATTGATAAATATCTCGTCAAAAACGCTTTTTGGGTTGAGGAAAATAAGGATTTCAATTCTATAATATATGAAGAAAAGGAAATAACGAGTATCTTGACTCCTAAGATTGCCGAGAGACTTCTCTATGAGAAAACACCAATCTTAAAGGAATTTGACATTCCTGACGATCAACTACTAAAAACAGCTGATGATATCAATAAGAAATTCCATGAAGCTGGAATAAGAAAGGATAAGAGAGCAACTATCATCGCCACAATGCTTCTTTCTCTATTAGCGAAAACTGAACCAGACCCCAATGACATGCCCGACGTATTTGTGCCTGAAATTAACGTAAGAGCCAAGGAAGAATTGAAAAGGAACGGAAAGGAAGATTTCTTCAAGTACATAGAGATACAACTACCAGAGAAGCAGGATGCTAAGAATAGGTTCAAGGAGGCTTTGGTTCAAGCTTTCTTTACGTTAAGGAAAGTCAACATAAAGGCTGCTATGAGGACAGGTTCAGATGTTTTGGGAAGATTTTACGAAGCATTTCTAAAGTATGGTAATGGCGCAAAAGACTTAGGCATAGTTCTTACTCCACGACACATAACAGAGTTCGCATCTGAAGTCTTGAATGTCACGCATAAAGACCTTCTTTACGACCCAACCTGTGGAACAGGTGGATTCCTTGTTTCAAGTTTTTACCGTGTGAAAAACAACTCCAATCAGTCTCAACTTGACGCATTTAGACTTTATCGAATATTTGGAATAGATTTGCAATCAAGCGTATCAACATTAGCTATAGTCAACATGCTATTTAGAGGAGATGGAAGTGCCCATATTATTAATGATGACTGTTTTGCACGAGGACTCATAGCTACAACAGTTAATGGCGAACCATCTGCAAAATTTGTTTCTAGAGACATAAAGAACGGAAATAGGGTTATTACAAAAGTGTTGATGAACCCTCCTTTTGCATTAAAGAAAAGTGATGAGAAAGAATTTCGTTTCATAGATCACGCATTGGCACAGATGGAAGACGGAGGATTATTGTTCTCTGTCTTCCCTTGCTCTGCAATGGTTAAGAGCGGTTCCTACAAGAAGTGGCGGAAGGCTTTCTTACAAAAAAATACACTACTTTCTGTAATTACTTTCGTGGAAGACCTATTCTATCCACAATCTCAACCCCCCGTCTTAGGTTTAATCATAAAAAGGGGTATCCCTCATCAACATGACCAAAAAGTTCTCTGGATAAAGATAAGAAATGATGGTTATCGTAAGGTAAAAGGCAAACGTCTAAAAAGCCTGATGATTCCTGACGAATTGGAATCAGTTAAAGCCTTAGTTCAGAGCTTCGTAATGAATCCAAATATAGAAATTCCTAACATTCCTGAGTTTCAAAAAGCATATTCAATCGATTTTTATGATCGAGACTTTGAATTAATTCCTGAAGCATACCTTGATGCAAAACCCCCTACCCCGATAGAACTTGAGGAAGGTATGCGACAGATAATTAGAAATTATTTAGCCTTTCTTATTCGTTCACCTATAAGGTTCTCAGAACAAATATCCAATGATGCTACTTCTTTACCCATCACTCACAATAGGAACTTTAAAGAGTTTGACGTAACAGGCTTATTCAAGCCCGTGAAGGGTTATTATCACGTAAGTGCAATACTTGATTCAGGCAATGTCCCTCTAATTTCGTGTTCTACAGAAAACATGGGAATAGAAGGCTACTTCGATATTAAAGAACATATCCATTCTAACAGCTTAACTGTAGCTTCAGATGGGACTCCGCTAACTGCGTTCTATCATTGCTATAATTTTGCAGCTAAAGATAATGTCATCATCTGCAAACCACGAAAAGACATGAAACTTTCCACCATACTGTTTGTTGCACTTCAACTAAATAGGATGAGGTGGCGTTTCAACTATGGAAGAAAATGTTATTCGCAGAAGTTTGAAAAAATTAAAGTCTTCTTACCAATAAAGGAGAAGGAAATAGATGAAGATTACATCGAAAAGCTATGTGAATCTTGCTATGGATGGAAGGAACTGAGACAATTTATGCAAAGACGACTAAACTCTGCATCTTCCAAAGGTTTATCAGAACCTTAAAAATTATGAAGATAAGTGATAAACATGGCAAAATGCCCAAATTGTAAAAAAGAGTTAACTCCTAGAAAATCATGGAAATATTGGAAGTTCACCGTTTATGAATACTATTGCGAATGTGGTGTTAGGTTCCGAGAATACCTAAAAAATGGGCAACATGCTTTTACTCTTAATCACATAGGAAAAGGAAGATGGAAAAAACTTAGTTCTTCTTAAAATATCACAACCCCTATCAACCGAAAAGTAACAGCCTGACAAAACAATTCAATCAACCTAAGAGGTAACAGAACCTGATTCTAACCAGTTCTTTAGGCTCTAAGATAACCTTACCGCACTTCTCACATTTTGAGGTTTCTAATGGTTCATACATAGGAATCATAACCTTAACTTTAGGCTCTGGAGAAGGTTGCTCTTGTTTTGTTTATGCTTGGTATTCGTATTCAATGAAAAATATCACCAGCAAGGTAAAACTGTCACTGTTCAATAATATTAAATAGAAGTTGTAACAAGCATGTAAAAAACTTCACTTTAAAGGAGGTGGAAAATGTGCAATTCATAGGGTTTTGGGAGTACAGCGCAGAGGGTACCGATAAGGTCATCGAGAGGCTCATGAAGATGCCTGTGGGGGAAAAAAGACCTGAGAAGTTTGCAAAGATAATCTTTGGACCTTATACTTTTGATGGCGAGCGCAGGGGTTTCACGGTATATGAGACTGACGATCCAGAAAAACTAGCGAACGTTCAAATCTACTACGGACCCGAAATGAATTGGAAGTTCGTGCCCCTAATTGACACCAGAAAAGGTGCAGAACTCTATCTCAAAGCACAGAAATAGCTTAAATCGTCACATCCTTAAACCATATCCTTCTTTTTTTAAAGCGAATCTTCATTTCAACTTGCATTAATAATTTAAGCACACACACACGATTTTTAAGCCAGTTTGCGGCGTTCGTCAGCGTGCTTGTTGGTCTTCCGAGCCAGTTTTTTTGGTCCATAAACTATGACAATGGCGATGGCAATTGCGACAAGTATGGTAAGCGCGTAGAAAGAAGGTATTGAGTATGTGGGAACTTGACTCGATACTGAAACTATCGCATAGTCTGACAGATTAAGAATTGCGTGAAAGAGGATGACTGCTAGTATGCTTCCTTCTGTGTTATTGTATATCCATGTGAACAAAACAGAATAGGCGACTATCGTAATGAAATACAGCAGGAAGAACTGCCAAGCATACGTATTCTGCAAGCCAGAAAACTCCTCTAAAACACCGAAAATGGGTATGTGCCAAGCCCACCAAATAACTCCGAGCAACAGGCTAGAAGTAATCGCACTAAAGTGTGCTTCAAGCCTATCTAGGGCATACCCTCTCCAGCCAAACTCTTCACCAGCGGCAAGAAAGCAGGTCATTATAAAAACGACGAGAAGTCCAACAGCAACAAACAAGAGATTAGAAATCCACGACAAATCAAGATTAATTCCTTCGGTAAACGTAGCCACTAGAACAACGCTTCCATCTATCGCTGGGAACAACAATAAAATCGGTATGAACCATTTTTTTCCGAATCCAAGGTCAACTCCCCTTTTCAGCAATTTCTTGACTCCTTCTGTTCCTTGGTTGAAATAAGTAAGAATGAAGGCTGACGCAAAGGGTCCAAATACACCTATAGGGTATAACGAATAACCAAATGTCTCACTCATAGGAATTAACCCTGTGGTCTTTACTATCCAGAAGAACCATGACCAAGCGAAAGCAACAAGGAAATACAAAACAAGATTTCTGTCTTCATGTTCATTACTCTCCGCCATTAGAAGCCCTCTCTTCACCTTAGTAGTCCTTTGTGGTTTTACGCTTAAAATATTTTATACAATTTCTGCAAATCCACCTACAAGTGGTAAAAGTCCTTGTTTCTTGCTCCTTGACTCTTTCAACTTCCAGCCCATTTTTATTGGGAAAGTTAAAACCAGAACGCTGTCCCATTTGTAAAGGAAGCAATTTTAGTGAAGTCGCACCAGCTCCAGAACCAATAATAGTTAAAGAAACTGTCAAAGAAACTGTGAAGGAAGTTGTGCTGATTCCATGTCAGTATTGTGGTGGATTAACACCACAAACTGCCCTATTTTGTCCAAATTGTGGAGCTAGAAGGAAATAAACCATATAGCATTTTTGATACAAGTAGCGTCTTTGATAAAAGACTAAGTTTTTAGTGAAAAGTTATAACAGAACCAAAGGAACTCATAAGAATCAAAAAGGATAAAGTTTAATTTTTGATGTTTTCTAAAATAACTTAGGGGAACAGAAGGCAGGTAAACGGGTTTTTAACTCGTATCTCTAGGTGGAAGGGTAATATGAAAGAATCAAAAGTTTTGGATGAACTTGGGAAAAAGGAAATTAGGGCAGAAGATTTATCGGATAAAGTATTAAGGAATCCAGATTTACTACCAGAAGTATTCGATGGAATTTCTTCAGCGAATCCAAGAATAAAGTTCAAGTCTGCTAAAATTCTAAGAATTATAAGCGAAAAAAATCCCAAGATGCTATATTCTAAAATGGACTTTTTTGTAAATCTTCTTGAAAGCGAAAATAACATCCTTAAATGGACAGCAATAGACGTTATCGCAAATCTATCTTCAGTTGATTCAAAAAATGAGTTTGATAAAATTTTCAAAAAATTTTATGATCTTCTTTCAGACGAGAGTATGATTACGGCTGGACACGTTATCGATAATTCAGCTAAAATTGTCAGGGCTAAGCCACATCTTCAAAACAAAATCACAGGGGAACTTTTGAAAGTAGAAAAAATACAATACAAAACAACAGAATGCAGAAACATCCTATTAGGTGATGTCATCTTAGCTTTCGGTCAATACATTTACCATGTCGATAATAAAGAAGAAATGATTTCCCTTGTGAAAAGACAATTAAAAAACTCTAGAAAGGCTACAAGAGCAAAGGCTGAGAAGTTCCTAATCAAAGTAAGAGGCCCATAAAATAGATCACTTGTTCTCTGACTTCGGTATTCCTATCCACCTTGGCTCCTATCCATATATTCACGATAGGCGTCGCCGTACTGCTCAAGGCCCAGCGTTCTTCGGTCGGTAACTCTACATGTATTTAACTTGTTCTTTGATTGTTTGTTTGAGAGTTAATCTTATTCATTTAGTATGTGATGTTATAGATTTTACAAAAAATAGGGAGAAGAGGAAAGAATTGTGTCGTTTCTACTTACCCACGTTCACAAACCTTACGTATACTCCTTCTGGCCACATTGCTGCCATTACTTCGGCCGTCGGGGATTTAATAACCATGCTACCAGCCATGTAATCGTTGATAAGGTCGTTTTCCATGGTTAGGGTGTTGTCTACTTTAGCTGCAATCACGTTTAGCTCGATAGCTACAATCGTGTCATCAGTCATAGTCATAATCAGAACATTGTCGCCTTCATAGAACAAGCTCGCATCCACAACAGTAACATTCGGCTGGCCTGCACCCGCATCAGCAATTAAGACAGTCACATTATCTGGATACTCCAGTATAAACAATGTTAAAAGGACGTCATACGATACATAGCCCCACTCGTTTTCAGCCTCTAATGCAGCCGTTGGGTTAGTCATTAGTTCAAATAGGTCCGCAATCGTAATGGGCATAGCTTTATGGATTAAGCCTTTAGCCTTTGATGCATCAATGCCATGCTCGAAGTCTATATACCAGAGTTCGGTGTCCGCTGTCCATGAGTGGAAACCTCCGCTGGGAAGGAGAAGTTCCGCTCCCTCAGGCGTAATCATGATGTTTGGGTTCTTTTCCGCTTTCTGGGGTCCAATAGCCATTGCTGGGGTTCCCATCACCGATAATACTAATGGTATCAGAGCTAACATCAAGAGTTTCTTCTTATTCATTTAGTTCACCTCCCTTTATTTTGACATTAAGAGGAAGACGAATTTCCTAACGAATCCCTCCTATACCTTTACTCATATCAAAGGCACTTAACATTTTAGGGGACAAAGTTCTATATGATTTTCTCAAGGTTTTGCTACCTTAGAATGAGCCTGATATGGTTAAATGTATTGAGTGCAAACACTAATGATCTTCTTATTAGATATCTGCATACTTCTTTGTTGGAAAGTATGTTATCTTACATCCAGGACGATAAGCTACTGATTATCTTTTTTCCTTTTATAACCAAATGTTTGGTTTTTCATCTCCTTTCTTTTTCAAATTCTGGGGACTTCCTCAGCATTCTTTTCCTCGATTTCGGTATTCCAATCCATCTCGGGGTCCTATTCATGTATTCTCTGTATGCATTCCCATACTTCTTGAGACAGAAGCGTTCTTCGGCTGGTACAATGTTATGCGACACGATTATCCATATCATTGTCAATAGCAGAAAAATCCAGGAAGTGCATGTTATGCCTGTGCTGATGTATATCAAGAAGCTACCAAAGTACATAGGGTGTCTTGAAATGCGGTAGACCCCTTTAGTAACTGGTTTATCCAACGGAGTAGTAGCAAAATTTAGCGTTGCCATGGTGAGAAAAATCATACTCAGCAAATAAATAGACAATCCAACATAGAACCAGGCTGTGTCCTGTTTCAGGGGCAAGAAAACACTATAAATAAGTGAAGCAAAATAAATCACCGTTAAGATAGAACCGAATTTTTTCTCCCTTTTATTATAATACCTCTCCTCCTCCGCTGCGCCTCTCGCTTTATATTTATTAGTAATCAAATGGGGAATAATTAAAATGGGAAGGATGAAAATCCAGGCATTCCACAAGCCTAACTTAAAAGCTGGTATAAGCGACATGATTCTTCTCCTTCTTGTTTATTGTTATAATTATATTATTCTTTATATTTTGCCCCGAAGTGAGCATTTTGCCTAGCTACCTGTCAGACGAAACCTAAAAATAAATCTCGTTAACCGTCGGGGCTTTTTGTGAAGCATCTTAGAACAACAGAACCAGTCTAGCATAAATTTCTTCCACAAGTCATATGAACTGAAAGAGAATATATACGTACGTGTTTCATTTTAAAGGAGGTGATAAAAGTATGAGCGAAAAATGGCCTTCCAGTTCATCCTTAAGGTTAGTGAGTTTCCTTTTCTTGATTGTAAGTATTATCTTAGCTCTGGTCTGGTCGTACTATTCCTCAGAGTGGTGGTCTGTTGCCATTGGGGTTCTGGCAGTATTTTTCTTTATTGAAGCAATAGCACACATGAATGTGTATGCTGTATTAGCTGACCTTATGCCCGAACGGCAAAAAAGAGAACCTACAAAATCAGTCAAATAGATCACACCATTGCATATGGAACTATTGAGAAAAGAGTTCGAATCCATACAAGGCTTTACCTTATATTCTGAACCTTTCGCTAACTGAGAGTTCGACTAAAAATGAAAGGAGGTGATATCTCCTAAGCCTCGGCTTAGAACCGACATCTTGGTTACTGCTGGCAATCGTTTTTTGCCTGACAGGCATAGCTAATTGGATTGCTTGGGCGTTGGCTGTGCATTTGGATGCCATGGAAGCTAAAAGTGAAAAAGAGGAGGGATCTTAAACACGAAACTCAAAACACAATCTGTCAACATTGAATGGCAAAGTATGCTCCTCATAGAGTATTAACTAAGATGTTTTACTTTTCTCGATCTCTAAGACGATACCTTTCGGGTCTGGACAAGAAATCCTTGTCTTGGTTTTTGTTTCTTCCCAACGGAATTCGCCATCGCATAAGAGGATCATAATATAGGGAAATATTGAGCCAAAGGCTCCAAGGCAGATTCCCTGAGGCGTCATTGCATCGTCGTAGTCTATTTCAAAGGCGTCTCCTATCTTGTGGTATCCCCCTTGACATTTGCCTCCAACAACCCTTACCAATATTTTACTCATCTTTTTCTCCTCAATGTCACTTGCGTTAGTTCATTTCTAAAGATGCAATATAATAATATTAAGTCATTTATCTTGGTATCTAAAACGGTTTAGAAGTTAAGAATGCGCGCGCAACAATAAAAATAACTTAGTTTAGAGTGGTTGAGCTTTACTCGGGCTCCCAGAGCTCCCAACCCAGTTTTATCAGCATCTTCCGAAGCTCCTCACGCCTCACAAAGCCGAGCTCAGCCGCCTTCAAAACATCCTCAATACGAATTTCAGGCACCTGAGGAGAACCCCAGTTCAATCGCACACCAGCTTTCTCGGGATCTAAGCCAGCTTGTTTAACTACTGGTTGGAAAATTTCCCTTTCCACAATTCGCTTAATAAACCGCTGAATCGAGACAACCTTACGCTCCGCCATCTCAATGGCAGCCCTGGCACTAGCCTCAGTAAATCCTGGAGTAGTGAAAAGCTTAGGAAGAGGGGTTTGAAGGCCTAAGTAAAACTGGTTTATCAGGTGTTCCACGTAGCCGTTGAACCTAGCCCTAGGGTCCACTGCCACCGTCTTGATGTCAGCGGGCCTATTATACACGAAACGAGCACCAGCCTTCGGCTTCCCCTTAATCAAGCGCTGATACTCCGCCAGCTTATCGTCCCCAACTCCCTCAAAAATCCAAAGCTCATCTGGACCCGCATATTTTTCGAAGATTTCAGGCATAACCTTCTCCAGCCTAGCCTTAACTGAAATGAGGCTGTCCCGCGTCTCACCGTCTACCGTCAACTTCTCCGCTAGGACCCTCAAGACCCCGGTGCCGAAGGGCTCCCCATTCACTGGATTCCAGCAAAAGTGGACAACGCTTTCTGGCGTTAACGTCTTGCCGCCGTAGGCCGCCGTTTGCTTGTAGCCCTTAATGCCGCCGTACTGATCCCTCAAAACCTTCTCGATGCTGGTGATGGGCAAGACCTTTAGGCTTTCCAGGCGGCTGAGGGTCACCTTCTCCCAGAAGCTGTTACCGAAGGCCACTATTTCCCGGGCTCCGACCTGCAGCAAACCATCCAGGTTCACGCTTTCATTGAACTCGTCCACGATCCGCTTCGCCCTGTCAGCCATCTTGTAGTCCTTGTTCGCCGTCGTGTAGAAACCAGAGCCCACAGCCTGATCCGCCAGAAAGTCCACAGCCGCCTTTGCCGCATAGTCCCCCAAGTAAATCTCCACTAAATCACTGAAGGTAACTGCTGGCATTTCCCCGTAGGCCTCCTTCCAGGCTGGCAGCAAAACTCCCCGCTCTTTTGCCTCCCTCAGTCGCCGAGAGAAATCCCTGATCCTCCTCAAAATCAGGCTCAAACCTCTCAACCAAGATAATCTTGGAGACCCCTTTCCATTTAAGTCAAAATTACTCCAAAAACCAATATTGCGAGAAAACGCCATAACCAACTATAAAGCTTTTAAAAAAATTAAGCTATTAAGGCTATTCTGCAACACACGGAGGGACTTCAGTGCGGGTTT
>Ga0315312_1002019_pt1 | contig 14599 bp, 14 predicted proteins | sample TDP7_MG_FD_203629 | JGI IMG/M metagenome (GOLD analysis project Ga0315312, IMG submission 203629) | Freshwater sediment microbial communities from Lake Towuti, South Sulawesi, Indonesia - TDP7 | ecosystem: Environmental > Aquatic > Freshwater > Lake > Sediment | place: Indonesia: South Sulawesi... | reverse complement strand
AAACCAAAAAGCTGTACAAAAAAATGATAGATTGGCGCAGGGATTTCCATCAATATCCCGAGATCGGTCTCCAGGAGTTTGAAACAGCCAAGAAAGTGGAAGCGATTTTGACAGGATTCGGCATTGAGGCAAAAATGATGGTGAATGGGACGGGCGTGTGGGGTATCCTAAAAGGTTCGATGCCGGGGAAAACCATTGCTCTGAGGGCTGACATAGATGCCCTGCCGATGCAAGAAGAGACGGAGCTGCCTTACAAGTCTAAAAATCCAGGGGCGATGCATGCTTGCGGTCATGATGCCCATACGGCTATGCTCCTCGGAGCAGCGAGGGTTCTTTTGGAACGGAAGAAGGAGCTGGTCGGCAATGTTGTTTTCCTCTTCCAGCCGGCAGAAGAGACGGGGGGAGGGGCCAACAGGATGGTGGAGGAGGGAGCTCTCGCCGAGGTAGACGGCATATTTGCTATTCATGTGTATTCCTCCCTGGGTTTTGGCATCCTGGGCTATAAGTCCGGTCCGCTGCTTGCGGCCGGCGATTTCTTCGACGTAAAAATATCAGGGAAAGGAGGGCACGGGGGTTTGCCGCACATGGCCGTAGATCCTATCGCGATCGCAGCGAACGCCATCTCGGCCCTGCAAACGATTGTCAGCCGGGAGGTGGACCCTCTGGAGAGTGCTGTGGTCAGTGTATGCAAAATGGAAGCTGGAAAGGGAGCCTATAATGTCATTCCAGACTCGGCCACATTCGGAGGGACGATTCGCTCCCACAACCCCGAATTGAGAGAGTTTCTCCCTAAAAGGATAAAAGAAATTTTAAATGGACTGACCTCAGGAATGCGCGCCAGCTACGAATTCAATCTGATGAGCAAGTTTCCGGCAATGATCAACGATGAAAAGATGACGGATTTCGTCGTGAATATCGCTCGGGATTTTTTGGGGAAGGACAAGGTTTTGCAGATGAAGGCCATGATGGGGTCAGAGGATTTTTCCTATTACCTGCAAAAAATTCCGGGAACTTTCGTCTTCTTGGGGGTGGAGAACAAAGAGAAAGGGATCATTTATCCCCAACATCATCCCAAGTACGACATCGATGAAGACATCCTCCCGATTGGGGCTGCCCTGCACGTAGCTGTGGCGCTGGAATATCTGGCGAAAAAATGAGAACCCCTACGTCCCATGTCCCCCCTCCCCCTCAACGGGGGAAAAATCCCCCCTCGGCCCCCTTTAAGTAAAGGGGGGTGGGGAGGATTTGAAGGCATTTTCTATGTAATGGGCGAAACGGCGCTGTTCACAGAAATTCGGGAAAGGGGGTGAATTAACAGCTATTGGAGGATAGGCAGAAATAACAGCGTCTTTAGTGTTAGCCTTAGGTCGGAAGAAAAATTTGAAAGGAGGGATTGGAATGGAACTTGAATGGCTGAAGCAAGCGACAGGCTTTGGCATGTGGTTTATCGGCGTTCTTACGGCTGGGAATGCCCTGATTCTGACTTTCATCATTTACCGGCATGCCCGAACATATGGCTTGAAAATGGGGCTGAGAGCAGAAACCTTAAGAGAATCGGTCAAAGCAGCTCTGATTACCGCCATAGGCCCGTGCATGGGGATTTTTGTCGGGATGACTGTTCTAGTGATAGCTCTGGGCGGAGCGGTGGCCTTCATTCGTGAGTCGGCTGGTGTGGGCTCGATTATGTTCGAGTTGATCGCCTCGCGGGCTGGGGCTGAGGCTGCGGGTGTAAAGCTTACCCGGGAAGGAATGAATTCCATAGGGTTGGCGACGGTCCTCTGGGCCATGGCCACAGGTTCAGTGGCCTGGGTGCTCATCGGTGGTGTTTTCACCCGTTACCTCCCAAAATTGAAAGATGTGATGGGGCAGGGGAACCCAAAGCAGATGGCTATCATTTCCGCGGCCATTATGCTGGCAGCCTTTGGCCGTCTTCTCATCTCTGATAGTATCAAGCCTCTAATCGACAAGGGATTACTACCACCTTTTATCGGGATGATCGTAGCCTTTCTGATAGGCGTTGGATGGTTGATCTGGTCGGATAAGCTCAAGAAACCGATCATGAAAGAGTACTTTATATTGGTCGCCATTGTGGTGGGCATGGCCATATCCCAGATGATCAGACTGGGCATGGCTAAATAACCCGCAATCATATGGGAGGTGAAAAAATGAGCCAAGAAAAAGAAGAAAAATATCATGGCATGAGTCCTCTTCCTTTAGAAGAAAAGGAAGCGATTATAAAGAACGAATATGGCCCCAGGATCCATCGGGCTGGACTCTGGCTAAGTCTAATCCAGGCTGTAATTATCTTTCTACCAGCCCTTTACTTGCTGGTGGCTTTTGATGTATGGCCTGGATGGGGAACCATCGGCAAGGCCTTTCTCTCAGTGGCAGCTATCGCTGGCCCGTACTGGTTTATCGAGCCCGTTTCGTATTTCCTGATCCTGGGCCTGGCGGGGACTTACATCTCCTTCCTGGCGGGGAACATTTCCAATATGCGCCTTCCAGTTTCAGCGGTTGCCCAGGAAGTAGCTGGCGTGCGTGAGGGTTCTCCAGAGGGAGAGATCATCGGGGGAATAGGGATTGTCGCCTCCCAGTGGTTACTTACCATTGCTACCCTCGCGGCGGCAATTATTGTGACCATAGTCATTGGGATTCTACCCAAGAGCGTAACCGGAGCATTTGATTTTCTGCTTCCGTGTCTGTGGGGAGCCATTTTTGGGCAGTTCTCACTGCGTGCGCCCCAGTATGCGATCGTGACCATAATTGTTGGCATTCCGCTCGTGATGTGGTCGGGCCTGCCCACCTGGACTCTCATCCCCATCATGGTTTTTGGCTTGGCTATTCTTTCTATCATTTTGTTTAAGAAAGGAATCTGGGTTCCTAAGAAATGATAGACAGCAAGCGCTTTAGGCCATCACTCCAGATGGCAAATAAGTAAATCCTGACCGAGCTGGCATCACAATAATCGCTGAGGCCAGCTTCCTGCTTTCTCTAAGGGGAGTATTCCTACAAGTTTCTGGCCTTTTTCAAGCCACAATGGCAGATTCAATCCGGCATCTCCACCGCAGGAGGAGGAGAAGGCGTCGGGAAAAGGACGAGGAGGCATCGTATGGATCAACTTAAACAGCAGTTAAAGGAATCTCTACGGCAGCTTACGCAATTGTGCGGGGCGCCCAGTGCTGAGCATGAGGTGGTTGGTTATCTCTCCAATGCCCTGCAAGGTGTAGCTGACGAGGTGCAGGTGGACCGGATGGGCAATATAATAGCAATCAAGGGAGGCAGCGGCCAGGGTCCTACATTGATGTTGGCCGCGCATACTGATGAAATAGCCTGTATCGTGAAATCTGTTGAAAAGAATGGGTTTATCCGCTTCGAGAAAACCGGCTTATTCGGCGGCGTCCTTTTGCCCGGAAGAAGGATGAAAGTAGGTGGTCGGGTGGGCGTTGTGGGGATCAAGCCCGGGCATTTGCAAACGGACGCTGAAAGGCGGGAGGTCAAGCCCATCTCCGAACTTTACATTGATATTGGGGCTTCCACAGACGAGGAGGTCTTTAAGATTGGCATAAAGCCGGGCACGCCGGTCTATTTCATCGGGGAATTTGTGGAGATGCTGAATCCCGATCTTGTATGTTCCAAATCCATCGATGATCGAGCTGGTTGTAATATTTTACTCCAGCTAATGCGGGAATTAAAGGGTGAACCGTTCGCCGGCAAAGTGTACGCCACTTTTACGGTCCAGGAAGAGGTTGGTTTCCGAGGGGCAAAGGTGGTAGCCCAGAAGGTAAACCCGGATATGGCGATCGTGATTGACACGATTCCGTGTGGGGACACTCCAGATGTAAGTTTCACAAAAGAACTCCCTCTGCGATTAGGCGGGGGGCCCGCGATACCTGTGGGAGAGTCTGCCGGGATTTTCGAAGGGCATTTGATGGCCTTAAGAATGAGGGAATTGATTACGGGGGTGGCGGAGAAGCATGGTATCCCATACCAAATGGCTGTTCTGTTGGGTAGTTATGCCACGGACGCGACTTCCATTCATCTTGTGCACAGTGGGATAACTACCGGAGTTGTTGCCATACCCCGAAGGTATTCGCACTCCCCAATAGAAATAACTCATGTAGGGGATAGCGCAAACGCCGTTCTCCTGTTGAAGGAGTTTATTAAGGAGATGAAGGACTTTCCCAAAAGACTCCAGTTCCTGAAATAAAGAGCTTCGGCCTTTTTATTCACTTACCTCCTAAAGATCACCGCACCCTGTTCCTCTCTCCGGAACGGAGGGGAGATGCCTATTCTTGATTGACACGTAGGCTCCTTTAAGCTATCCTACGCCAAGACGTAAAAATCATCCGCAAAAGGAGGGGGATCTTATGGGAGCGTTTCGTTTGAAGAGTCTGATTTTATTGGTTGCCATGTTCCTTTTATTAGGAGGTACGGCAATGGGCCAAAGCGGTAAAATGCACAAACTGGTGGCCACACCCCAAACTGTCCACACAGGTTTTTTTGACAGCACCATTCCACCCGTTCTGACGATCGATTCCGGAGACACGGTCGCTTTAAGCACGATGATGCTCATGGATGGGAAACTTCGTTGCGGCATGACCATTGAAGAATTAATGGCCACCAGGCAAACCTACGTGGATCGCAAAATGGGCCCCCATACTCTGACCGGACCCATTTACGTCAATGGAGCCGAGCCCGGGGACGTTCTGGAAGTCCGCATAAAAAGGCTAGTGCCCATCAATTGCGGGGTGAATTATCATCTTCCAGGAAGGATGAATATCGGGGGCTTACCTGAGGATTTTCCCAATGGGCAATTTAAGACCTTTCAACTGGATCTTTGGAAGATGGAAGCGACCTTTGCCCCAGGGATTGTTATTCCCCTCAGGCCATTCCTGGGAGTCATGGGAGTGGGGCCGAAGCCTGGAGAAAAAAGGCCGGCTGCAATTCCGGATTATTTTGGTGGGAATATGGATAATAAAGAGTTAGTTGCGGGAACAACTCTTTATCTGCCAGTCAATGTGAAGGGAGGCCTCTTTTCTACCGGGGATGCCCACGCGGTCCAGGGAGATGGGGAGGTTAACGTGACCGCCATCGAGACAGCCATAGAGGAAGGCATCCTGCAATTCATCGTGCGCAAAGATATGAAGCTCGAACGGCCCATGGTGGAAACGCCCACGCACTGGATCGCCACTGGATACCACAAAGACCTCAATGAGGCCGTAAAAATTGCCCTGCGCGATGCAATCGAGTTTATTTCGAAAACTAAGGGATTAACCCGTGATGACGCTTATGCCTTATGCAGTTTAGCGGTGGACCTAAGGGTGACTCAAATTGTCGATGTCAACAAGGGGATTCACGCCATGATCCCCAAAGCCATATTCAAATAAAAGCACCTCTTAATCACCCCCTCCCGAACCCTCCCCCCTCTGAGGGGGAAGGTGTGAAAAAATTCCGAAGAGGCCCCCTCACCCTACCCTCTCCCTCCAGGGGAGAGGGTAAACCTATTGAGATAAAAAAGAAATTCCCTCCCCCTTGATGGGGGAGGGCTTCGTCGTGAGCTCAGCCGAACGGTCAGGGTGGGGGTGATTAATGGGATTTTTTCACAGCTTCGGGGAGGGAGAGGGTGGGGGGCGCCTTACGTGCTTCTTGAATTTCCTTCAGCTTCTCCCAAATCTCTTTCACCTGTCTTTTCGTCTCCTCCAGAGACCCGGAATTGTCCACGATGAAATCCGCGAGCCTCTTTTTTTCTTCGATGGGCAACTGGGCCCTCAGAATATTGATAGCCGTCTCTCGAGAAATGCTATCGCGTTCTATCAAGCGTTCGATCTGCATTTCTTCAGGGATATAAACGAGCAAGACCTTGTGAAAGAGAGATTGGAGATTTACCTCGAAAAGGAGGGGGACAATAGCCTGGATGATAATGCTGGGATCTTTGGCAGTGTATTCCTTCACCAGCCCAATAAATTCTTCTAAAATCTTTGGATGGACGAAACTTTCCAGCTTTTTTCTTTTTTCTGGATCGCGGAACACAATCTCCGACAGCTTTTTCCGATCTAAACTTTTATCTTCGCGCAGAAACTGTTCCCCGAAGTAGGCCACGATCTCTTTCCAGGCAGGTTTGCCTGGCTGTACGACCACGCGGCTGAGCGCGTCGAAATCGATCAGCGGCGCTCCAAGTTGCTGCAGCATTTGGGCTACTGTGCTCTTCCCGCTGGCGATTCCGCCCGTTACACCCAGGAGGATGCGCTTATCTTTTCCTTGGATTTCTTTTACCAGTTTCTCTTGCTCTTTCTTATCCAATGAGACCATTTAATTATATAAATTAACATTTTCTTGGAAGAATTAAAAGCGTGCCCCGTACCCAAATTCGGATTTCGAAATTTGAATTTTAATTGATATAATCTTAGCTGTCTTTCTCTGGAGAATCATCGAGTTTGAAGAATTTCATTCAAAGGTGGGAGGTGCCATATTATGGCCAATTGGAAAGAAGTCGCTCAGCAGTTTGATTTCTACTTGAGGTTAAGAACCTTTCCTATCGCTCTAAAGCTTTTTGAATCAACTGATGGGATGGAAAAGGTTCCCAAGATCAGGAAACCTACCTGGAAAGCAACTCTTTGCCAACTGCTTACCATCGCCAGGACTTTTGGGTGGACGGTGGGGGCTACTCAGGAGGAGTTCATTTCTCCCTACTGCCCTTCAGTTCTGGGATTCTGTCCTCCCCCGGAAAAGTCTTTCGACGGCACTATGATGCACGAAATCTGGTTTGCCACGAAAGAAGACTCCCGAAGGCATCAAAGATCCTTGAGGCGAATTCCCCACGGGAAGTTCAAGGCAGTCGCCATCAGCCCCCTGTTTCAGGAAAGAATCGAGGCAGACATGATTATCATCTATGGCACGCCAGCCCAGATGATCAGGTTAATTGCGGGCATTCAATGGGAAGAGTATGAGAGGCTGCAATTCTTCTCCGTAGGGGAGACCGCCTGCACCGATTATATTGGCGAATGCTTTCACAGCCAAAAGCCGAGCCTGACCATTCCCTGCTTTGGAGAAAGGAGGTTCGGTGGGGTTCAGGAAGACGAGTTGGTAATGGCCATTCCTCCGGGCTGGATAGAAAGGATTCTTAAGGGTCTGGATGCTACCCAGAAAAGCGGGATCAGATATCCCATCCCTTATTATGGATGCCAGGTGGACCCAAGAGCCGGAATGCCCCCAAAATATCTGGAAGTTTGGGAATTGTCAGAAAGGTAGAGGGTTTTTAATTGCGGAATTCGGAGTGCAGAATGAGTGATGCCTCTCTTTTTCATTCTTGTATATTCCACAATTCGCAATCTGCAATTTTTATTTCTTCCTTCCCTCAGTAAATTCTTCCCAAAGCGAATCCCGGAAGTCGGGGTGAGCGATGCAGATCAGGGCCTCAGCCCGCTGGCGGAAGGATTTTCCGCGCAGTTCAGCAACTCCAAATTCGGTAACCACGATGTCTACCATATAACGGGGAATAGTGACTGCAGCCCCGCTGGCCAGGCGCGGAACGATCCGCGAAATTTTCCCCTTGCCGGCTGTAGAAGTCAAGGCTGTTATCGACTTCCCTCCCTTTGAGAAAAAAGCTCCTTCAACAAAGTCCCCTTGGCCTCCCACCCCGCTGATCTGGGTACCGTTTAATGATTCGGCGTTAATCTGTCCAGTTAGGTCGATTTCCACCACGGAATTGATGGCCACAAAAAAGTCAAGATCGGCAATCAAACGAGCATTGTGGCTCACCTGACTCGGGTGCATCTCCAAAAGAGGATTTTCATGGCCAAAGCGGAACAGCTTTTCCGTTCCGATCAGTTCTCCCGCAATGATCTTGCCCGGATAGACTTTTTTTCGGCGGTTGGTGATGACCCCTTTTTCCACTAAGTCTACAATTCCATCGGGCAACATACCGGAGTGAACGCCGAGGTCTTTCTTGCCCCCCAGGAGCTGCAGGATCGCGGCCGGCAGGTTTCCGATCCCGATCTGGATGGTTGCTCCATCCGGTATTAACTCGGCGATGAATTCCGCGATTCGGCGCTCGACTTCCCCGATTCTGATCTCCGGGTAAGTGACCAAAGGAGCAGCGGATTCCACGCAAAAATCGATCTCCGCAGAAGAAAAGAAGCATGGACCCAAAGTCCGGGGAGCCAGGTGGTTGACTTCGGCCACGATCGTTCGTGCGCCCTGCGCCAGAGGGTAGGCCATGCTGGTGGATACGCCCAGACTGAACCGGCCGGACCTATCGGGAGGAGCAACCTGAATCAGAACGACCTGGACTGGTGCAGGGCCGTGGGGGCCAAAAACGGAGGGCATGTCGGAGATCCGCACGGGCAGAAAATCAACCCGCCCTTCCTCCAAGTCTTTGCGGATGGAAGGGCTGACCTGCAGGCTGATGCAGCGAAATGAAGACTCCAGGCCTTTCTTGGCCAAAGGATACTCGGCCAGGAGAATTCCGCTGATCACCTCCACATCCCTGTAATACTCGAAGTCTTCAGCCAGAGCCTGGAGGAGAGTTTGCGGCTGGCCGGAAGCAATGGAAAAGAATACCCGGTCGCCAGGCCTGATGGCCTGGCGCAAGGCATCGCGGGCACTACACCATTTGGCAGATTTCATTCTTTGGCTTTGCTGGGAACTTCGGCGACAATTGTCCCAATGACCGCTTTTTCCGCTCGCTGGTTCTCAGCCAAGACATCGGCCTCGATGTAATTCTTCCCATCCTGAGTGTATTTTTTTGTAAGCTTCCCCTTGCAAGTGACTGTATCACCTGGCCAGATCCGCGTGGCAAAGCGCACCCTGTATTTCCTGAGATTTCCATTTCCCACCCAATCAGTGATCATATGACTTAGGAAGCCGGCGGTCATCATGCCCATGGCAAAGACCCGATCATTTCCTGCGCGGATGGCGTATAGTTCATCGTGGTGAATGGGGTTAAAGTCACCAGAAGCACCGGCATATTTCACAATCTGAGTGCGGGTGATGTTCGGTACCACCAAGGGAGGGGCTTCATCCCCTACTCTTACATCCTCAAAGTAGAGAAGTTTCTTTCCCATCGGAAAACCTCCTAATCCTTAACCACTCCGCCAGTCTGAATGGTAGTGGAACGAGAGACCTGAACCTTTTCTCCTTTTTGGTTGTAGAAGGTGAACTCAAAGACCACGAAGGTCATCTTGCCACCGCGTTTTCCAGCCTTCTCATACGCCTCCGTTATCTTCCCCCGGCAGGTCAAGATTTCTCCGGCGATAATGGGTTTAAAGTACTCATATTCTTCTTCCCCGTGGAGGACGAAGCGATTGTCCAGGCCAGCAATTTCGGCGTTCGATCCGCCGGTGCGCCAGAAAGCTTTGGTGGCTGCGAAAGTAGGGGGAGCGAGGATTTGGCCGAATGGGCTTTTCTGGGCGTAGGCGGGATCCCGGTAAATCGGGTTGTCATCGCCGATGGCCTCAGCGAATTCTTTGATCTTCCCGCGTTCGATGGCCATTTCGAATGCAGGAATTTCTTTTCCGATCAAATCTTGAATGGCCATGGCATATTCCTCCCTCCTGGCCGACTTATTTAACGATCCCTATTTTAATCAGCGATGGGTGGATGTCAAGTAGATACTTCTCCTCTTACCCCCAAAACGCGCCGAGAAATAAAAAAATTCGCCTAGTAGATCAATGAGTCTAAGAATTAAGATGAGCATCTGCCAGGTCTTGTGGCCGTTTTTTTCGGACGAAGCCCCGAAAATGACAGAGCCAGGTCATATATTTTTTTCAGTATTGAAGAAGCGTTGGAACCAGAAGAGAATATGTGATTGAAAATAGGTATAATTAAGGTATAATTTCTATATTATGCAGTTTGAATTCGACTCTAAGAAAAGCGATGACAATAAGAAAAAGCATGGGATTGATTTCTGCGAAGCCCAGGCGTTGTGGGATGACCCGGATTTTATTGAGATTCCTGTAAAAAGCAGCGATGAACCAAGATTTTTAGTCATCGGGAAGATTTCAGGAAAGCTCTGGTCAGGAGTTATTACTTATCGGAAAGAAAAGATAAGGATTATTTCGGTACGACGATCCAGGAAAGAGGAGGTTGATATCTATGAAAGCGAGTGAATTTGATAAGAGATTTAATGAAGGTAAGGATATTTCCAAGTACCTTGATGTGTCAAAAGCTAAAAGACCTAAGCAAGAACAGAAAAGAGTAAATGTGGATTTTCCTTTATGGATGATTCACTTATTGGATAAAGAAGCAAAACGTTTAGGTGTGCCTCGACAATCCATTATCAAAGTCTGGGTAGCGGAGCGTCTTGAAAAGGCATATTGAAGATATCTTCTTCCAACAAGTTATTCGAGATGGGTAATCTCGCCTTCGGCGGGGCTGCGGGGTTGTCGGCGCTAAAAGAATTTACCCCTTATTTCATTTTTTTCTTTCAGAAAATTCTACGAGGCGTGGGACCGAAACCCGAAACATCCTGCGCTATTCTTTTAACAACTGGTTGGCGATGACCAAGTGCTGGATCTCGGAAGTGCCTTCATAGATGCGCGGAGCCCGGATTTCCCGGTAGAGCTTTTCCACTAAGTAGCCTTTACAAACGCCATAACCCCCGTGGATCTGGACAGCCTGGTCGATCACTTGCTGGGCGATTTCTGTAGCATAAAGTTTGGCCATGGACGACTCTTTGGTGATGCTTTTCTTCCCTGAATCCCTAAGGAAGGCAGACTGGAAGACCATAAGCCGGGCCGCGCTGATTTTCATGGCCATTTCAGCCAACTTTGCCTGAATCAACTGAAACTTCGCGATTGGCTGGCCAAAGGCCACTCTCTTCTTGGCATAGCTGAGGGCTTCATCAAAAGCTGCTTGAGCAAATCCCACTGCGCAGGCGCCTACTGTGGTGCGAAAGAAATCCAGAGTCTGCATGGCAATTTTAAACCCTTCTCCTTCCTCTCCCAGCCTGTTGACAGCTGGGACGAGGCAATCCTCGAAGTATATGGAGCCAATGGGATGGGCTGCAACCAGATCCAGACGCTCGCCAGGAACAAAACCCGGAAAGCCTTTTTCTACGATGAATGCTGTGATTCCTTTAGATCCCTTTGTCGGGTCTGTCTTGGCAAAGACAATGTAAACATCCGCATCCGGGGCCATGGAGATGAAAGTCTTGCTGCCCTTCAACATGTAGTTGTCGCCCTGGCGTTCGGCCCTGGAAAGAATGCTCGCTGCATCCGTTCCCCCACTCGGCTCTGTAAGGGCAAAAGTGATGAGGGTTTTTCCCCTGCCCACGGGCGGGAGATACTTTTGTTTCTGTTCCTCGTTCCCTGCAATGACGATGGGACCGGCGCCCAGGCCCTGCATGGTGAAGATCAATTCCGCATTGGGGCACGTGCGAGCCAGCTCCTCCCGCACTAGGCAGTAGGAAACCAGCGACATCTTCTCTGGTCCATCTCCGTACTTTCCGGGAACAGTGAGCCCTAACAGTCCTTGCTCGGCAAGAAAGCAGAGAATCTCCCGGTTGGCCACGTTTGTTTCTCCTGCCCTTTCTTCCAGCTCCTTGAGCTTTCCCTGGCAGAGCTTGATAACCGTATCGCGCAGCATTTTCTGTTCTTCGCTTATCAGGCTCAACACAAATTCCATAGCAGCTCCCCCCTCTCAAGAGATATTATTAAAATCTAACCGCAGAGAATGATCCAATTTGTCACCCCCGAATCTCGCGTCATTCTCCTCTTGCTGCTCTGTAGTGTATCATATGGATATGGTCTCTCGATGAAATATTTTATGTTTCATGCTAAATTATTCCCGCTCGCCCTATTACGACACAATCTCTCAATGGGGAGGGCTTGCCGTGTGGGGTAATTTCCTTTACTCCACAGGGCGAGGGTGGGGGCGAATAGCTCTTTTTCCCCCTCCTGCGAAGGGAGGGGAGATATTTTCTACCTAATTGAGAAAGGGAGAAGACGGTGATTAAACAGATTTTTTTCATTAAAAAGAAACCCGGGATGAGCTTTGAGGAGTTTAAAAAATATTATCTGGAAGTCCATGCTCCTCTGTTTAAGAGATTGTTTCCTGAGGTGCGAAAATATGTTGTAAACCTGGCACTGCAGCGGGGCAAGCCAACACTCTATGATGCGGTGGCAGAAATCTACTGGGATGATTTTGAAACCATCGTCAAAGCAGCTAAATCGGATACTTACAAAAATATTATTCGGCCGGATGAACAAGAGTTCATCGGGTCCATGGAGGTCGTTCTTACCGAAGAATTGCCCCAAAAATAAACTGGCTTTTTCTAATTGAACCGCCCGAGAAGATCAGACTGTATGATAAAGAAGAATGCTATGAGATAAGTTATCAATTTTTTTAACCCCTTGATAATCTAAAATTTCTTAGTGATCTCTGTGGTTATATTTTGACAATACCAAAACAAAGGAGAAGAGGAAGAATGAGAGTGAACGTGGGATGTTTTTTGTCAAAGTCTGCCAGAAAGTATTCCAAGAAGACCGCTTTCATCTTTGAGGGACAGAGGGAGACTTACGAAGAATTCAACAACCAGGCCAATCGCTTGGCCAATGGACTGATAGCTTTGGGGTTGAGGAAGGGGGATAAAGTGGCCACCCTCTTTTTCAACTGTCCGGCCATGTGTGAAAGTTACTTTGGGATCATCAAAGCAGGCGGCGTCATGGTTCCTTTGAATGCCAGGCTTTCTTGGAGAGAGCTGGCTGCTCTGGTTGGGCATTCAGATGCGCGCTTTCTCATTTTCGATGAGGAATTTAAGGAGACGATTGGCCTGCTTAAGCCCCATGCAAATAATGTGGAGAAATATATCATGGCGGGCGGGGACCCTCCCGCAGGAATTTTATCCTACAAAGGCTTACTGGATGGTTCTGCCACCGAGGAGCCCGGGGTGGAGGTAGACGAGGAGGATGACCTGATGATCGTCTATACAGCCGGGACAACCGGGCAGCCGAAAGGAGTTTTGGTTACCCACTACAATTATATCTGGTCTGCCCTCAACGGGGCCACAGATATGAGCCTGGGCCATGAGGATATCAATCTGGTCGTCTTTCCCATCTTCCACACAGGGGGCCTGGCTAGCCTCTTTATGCGCGTCATGATGGGGTGCACTTTGGTCCTGATGAAAAAAATTGATTTGCGGGAGATGCTGAAAACCATCGAGAGGGAAAAGGTTACTTCTATGGCCATGGTTCCCACCCTTCTCAATGCTCTCCTGCAACTGCCGGATTTAAAATCCTATGATACCAGTTCGGTGAGGATGTATACTTCTGCGGCAGCCATTTTTCCGGTCAAGGTGAAGAATCAATTTTCTAAGGTTTTTCCCAATGCGGCGCTTTTTGAAGTTTATGGCCTAAGCGAAGCATGCGGGACGAACACTGTCCTTCTGCCGCGGGATGCCTATCGGAAGATCGCCTGCGTGGGCAAGGCTTTCACCCACCATGAAGTGATCGTGGCCGATGAAACGGGGAGAGAAGTGCCCCCCGGCGAGGTGGGGGAGATTCTGATCCGGGGGCCGGTGGTGATGAAGGGGTACTACAAGGATGCCCAGGCAACTGCCGAAGCGATCCGGGATGGTTGGCTGCATACTGGAGATATGGCCAAGGTGGATGAGGAAGGCTACATCTACATCGTCGACCGGAAGAAAGACATCATTGTGAGCGGGGGGATCAACATCTACCCCCGGGAGATTGAGGAGGTCCTTTATTCTCATCCCAAGATTGCCGAGGCAGCGGTCATCGGGGTGCCGGATGACAAGTGGGGAGAAACGATTAAGGCCTTAGTCGTTCCCAAAGAAGGACAAGTCCTTTCTGAAGAAGAAGTGATTGCTTTCTGCCGGGAAAACCTGGCGAGTTACAAGAAACCTACCTCAGTAGAATTCTTGCCGACCCTGCCCAAGAACGTGGCCGGGAAAGTCCTGAAGACGGAACTGCGGGAAAAATATGGCGCTCTCGTTCGCTACTGAGATGTAGAGGCAGATGATCGCCCGAGAACCCTTAAAAAAATCCGGAAGGCGGCGAGCATATGAAACTACAGGGGGAGAGGGCTTCGTCGTGAGCTCAGCCGAACGGATGGGGTGAGGGGGTGAGGAGGAGGAGATAATGTCCCGGAAAAGGAATGTGGCCATTGTGGGCATTGGCCAGACCTATCATAAAGCTCACCGACCGGACGTGAATCAGGTTGAGCTGGTGCATGAGGCGGTGCGGGCAGCCTTGGAGGATGCCCACCTGTCCATGAAAGATATCGATTGCGTGGTCCATGGAAACATGGAGCTTTTCGAAGGAATCCACCAGCCAGACATGTGGCATGTAGATGGGGATGGGGCTTTTCTGAAATCCGGATTCCGCTTGACCACGGGAGGAACAACCGGAGGGACGCTGGTCTGCGCAGCCGATCACCTGGTGGCCTCGGGCCTATTTGAAACTGTTCTGGCAGTGGGCTTTGAAAAACAAGAAGAAGGGCATACCACCACGGGCATCACAGCCATGGCCGACCCCCTATGGGGCCGGGCCCTGATGACGGGGGCAATCAGTGGTGTCCGGGCAGGGATGATGGTCCGGGAATTTGGGGAACGCGCTGAGCTGGCTGCGGCGCGAGTGCGAGT
>Ga0315312_1002018_pt1 | contig 14604 bp, 14 predicted proteins | sample TDP7_MG_FD_203629 | JGI IMG/M metagenome (GOLD analysis project Ga0315312, IMG submission 203629) | Freshwater sediment microbial communities from Lake Towuti, South Sulawesi, Indonesia - TDP7 | ecosystem: Environmental > Aquatic > Freshwater > Lake > Sediment | place: Indonesia: South Sulawesi... | reverse complement strand
TGATCTGATGACCATTTGCCACGAAATCGGAAACGATGGATACTTTGGAAGTCATTGATCTGTCCCTATGCGCGCCTGCTCTCTACTCGACGGTGAATAGAATCAATTACTTGATCTCCATATATTTCTGGAAATGGCGCTCTCCACCTTTGACCAAAAAGAGAGCGGTTTTTTTCTTGCAGGTCCCGTCTTCGGGATTAAACTCTACCTTACCCCCATAAACGCTCGGAAAACTTTTAATCTCTGCGAAAGAATCCCGTAGAGCCTTCCCATTCCAGTAGTCACCGCCCTTGGCTTTGGCCTTTTTGATCAACTCGGCCAGAATGTACACTCCTTCATAATAATTGGCGGCATAAAATTCTGGCTCCTTGCCGAATTTGGATTTATAGTTGGCCACGAAGCTTTTGGTCCAGGGATCGGGACTTTGAGGGTCAAAATAATCTGCGATACATTCATAGCCATCCGCAGTTGCCCCGGCGATCTTGGCAGCGTCCGGGGTGAACTCGATCCCCAGGATGGGCTTGGTGAACCCCATATCTCGAGCCTGCTTTACGGCAATGCCCCAGTCTTTGCTCCATTGCCAAAGGGCCAGGAAATCCGGGTTAGCGGCCATAATTTTGGAAAGGTAAGGCTTGTAATCCGTGGCCCCCACAGGGTGAGCCTCGGCAGCGACAATCGTGCCTCCCATAGCCTTCCAGCGCGGCTCCACATACCTGTGGGTCCCCAGGCCGGCGTCATCATTCCAGAAGAGTGTGGCCATCTTGGTAAAACCTCTTTCTTTAGCCCTCTGAATCAACGCAGCTCCGTGCATCACTGCCAGCATGCGGTTGTTGAAGAGGTATGGGCTGGCCTTCACCAGCTTGGGACCTACGGCACCACCATTGAGCAGCAGTATGTGCTTCTCGTTAGCCACCGGGATGATGGAAAGGGTCGGAACGGTAAAAGAAGTGAAGCTAAACGGCACCCTATCCACGTTTACCAACTTATTGAAGCCGCTGATGGCAGCTGCCCCTGAGCCGCTTTGGTGATCCTCGATGACTGCCTTGAATTTTATGCCACCAATTCCTCCTTTTCCATTGATCTCGTCCATGGCTGTGAGAAAACCCTGACTCATTACCTGCCCATACCACGCTCCGGAACCCGTCATGGCCAGAATCGCTCCGATGCGGAACTCCTTCGGGTCAGCGGCCTGGGCCGAAGGCGCTAAGGCCAGGGCCCAAACGAAAATAACCGCCGTGATCCATGCTCGATGTTTCATTTTTCCCCCTCCTTTCTAAAAGTTACTGCAAAAATCCAACCGCAGAGGACGCAGAGAATTTATTTCGGAAAACGCAGAGCATTTCTCTGTACCACTAACGTGCAGAATCTTGAAATTTTGGTAAGCAAAAAATCTGCCCCCCACCCTCACCCTCCCCCTCGCCCTGTACCATGCTGGTTCAGGGCTCGAGGGGGGAGGGTAGGGAGGGGGTGATTTTTTGGGTTGCGGCTCCGCCGCGCTGAGATCTCTGTGGTTCCATATTTTCCCGTTTTTTCCATCGTATAGGAAATTATAAAAATCTTTCACCGCAGAGCACGTAAAGAACGTCCCGCTCCGAGCGGGATCAAATAATTCAAAGGACAAAATTCAAAAAAGTCAGATCTTTCTTGGGTCTTTCCATTTTAATTATTCTCTGCGTCCTCCGCGCTCTCGGCGGTTAATCTTTTATTTTTTATAAATATTTCCGGTCTGGCAATCGAGAGTGGAATAGGTTGTCATTTTATTCCCCTGGAAGATCAATGTCAAGTTTACCTTTCTGTACGGCGAAGGCCGTAGCGAACGAAATGGCCGACTGCGGAAAGGCAGCGGGCAGGATGGAAGAAAAGGGGGATTCCTGCTCTTTCAATGCAATGGAAAGCCTGCCGGGCCATATTACCGACTGGCCAGCACACAATCAAGGGTTTCGTCAGGGAGGGATTTAGGCCAGCGATCCGTTCGGCCACGCGCAAAGTCCTGTCGGACGTCGAAACGGTGAAGTTAAGGATCAGAAGGTCGAAATTCTCATCCTCAGAAAAGGCTCTCAAATAGCGGGCAATGGCCTCCGGGTCATTCATGAACTGGGTAGTAATGTCCATGGGGTTGGCAATCGAGGCGACTGCCGGAATTAGATCATAGAGCTTATCATGCGTGCGGGCAGAAGGAGCGGGAAGCTGAAGTTTGAAATCTGCAGCCAGGTCGGATAACAAGGCCCCGCTTCCGCCGGAAGAAGTGAGTATCGCCACTCGATCGCCCGAGGGGGGTTCATACCGGGAGAAGAGGTTGCCTACTTCTAAAAGGTCATCGATGTCCGAAACCCGACAGATGTTCTTCTGCCGAAATAGCCCTTCGTAAAGGGCATCAACGCCAGTCATGGCCCCGGTGTGAGATGCTGCAGCTTGCTGGCCCTTTTCGGATCGACCCAATTTGATAGCCACTATGGGTTTACGCGCCTGGTAGGCCTTGTCCGCGACCGACGCAAATTTCTTCGGATTTTTCAAATCCTCGAGCAAAAGGGCGATGGTGCGACTTCGAGTATCTTCCACGAAGTACTCCAAGAAATCTGCAACCTCCAGGTCGAGCTCGTTTCCGGAAGATATAAAATAACTTAAGCCAATGGAGCGGTCATTAGCGCGGGTGAGAATAGAATTCCCTATTCCACCGCTCTGGGTGATAAGGCCGATAGCCCCTGGAATTAGGGACTCGATCTCCAGGCCACTGGTGAAAGAGGAGGCGATATGGTCATGGGTGTTAATAATTCCGATGCAATTGGGCCCGACGACTCGCATTCCTGCTTGCCTGGCAAACATTCGCAGCTCTTCCTGCTCCTTCTTTCCGGATTCCCCTATTTCCGCATAGCCAGCGCTGAAGAGGATGACATAAGGAACTTTTTTGTCGGCGCATTGCTTGAAGGCTGCAAACACGAATTGCCGGGGAATCCCGATCAGGGCCAGGTCTACGGGTTCGGGAATTTCTATTAATGTCGGATAACACGGGAGCCCAGAAATTTCTCTGTATTTTGGGTTTACCGGGAAAATCTTTCCTGCATAGCCGTGCTGGCGCAGAAAGCGAATGGGCAGCCCGCCGATGCGGGAGAGGTCATCAGAGGCACCGATTATGGCAATAGAATGGGGTTTGAAGAGAGCATCCATACCTAACTTTGCTTGACCACCACATCCAAAATCTTGGCTGGTAAAGCGTTCGTTTTCCAGTTATGGTTTTCCCCAGCCCCAATGAAGTAGGCCATCATAGGTTTCAAGATTCTCATCTCCTCAGCGATGGCAATTTCTATCTCTCCTTCTACCACGATACCGCACTGATCAAAAGGATGACTGTGGGCTGCACCTTCTTTGTGAGGAGCAATTTCCATAAAAGCCATAATCAAGTTGGCTCCAGTTTCCACTTTACTGTGGATCCCCGGGCGAAATTCCTCCAGTTTTAAGATCTGCAGGTCCCAAAAAGACATTTTTTTCTCCTTCTTTTAAGCCATTGTCCATCGCTAACTGCCCATTGCTTATAGTCTTCTTAGCGTCTTGCCGTTATGGTTCTTGATCATTTAATCCGTCAGACTTTTTAAAGTCAAGGAGAAAATAATATTGCAATCCCGCGCCTCCCTTGTTATTTTTGAGACATGAGAAATGGAGATAGAAAGACCCTTGGTTGCGGAGCTCTCGTCCATCTCCTGATTGCCTCCCTATTTCTCATATCCTTTTCTGCATTTGCGGCGCCTGCTCAGAAACCTCAGAAACAAGGGGTTTACCATACTGTGACCAAAGGGGTAACGCTCTACCGAATTGGTCTGGCCTACAAGGTTCCCATCGCTAAACTGATGGAAGCCAACGGTCTCTCTTCCCCATCAGCACTTAAAGTTGGCCGCAGGCTCTTTATTCCTGGAGCTAAAAAAGTTCTCCATGTTGAGCCATTCGTTCCCCTGTCATCCTGGGAAAGAAAAGACCTGGAGCGCTCCTTAGAGATCGAAGATAAACCGGTTGCCGGCGCATCTTCCATTGAGCGGACAGAGGAGAAACCTCCTTGGTTCGGCAAAGAGCTCGATATTATCTGGCCAATCCAGGGAAAGGTTAACTCCCCTTTTGGACCCAGGGGTAAAAAATTTCATGCCGGCATTGACATCGCCTCTCCTTCTTACCAAGAGGTTAAAGCGGCCATGGATGGAGAAGTCATCCTTGCGCGCAACTCCCCCAAGGGGTACGGAAATGTGGTGGTCATACGGCACAATCTGGGTTTCTCAACCATTTACGGGCACATGAACGTGATCATTGCCGAAGAAGGGGAAGCTGTGCGCCAAGGCCAGGCCATCGGGGGTGTGGGCAGCACGGGAAAATCCACCGGCCCCCACCTGCACTTCGAACTAAGGCATGATGGGCGTCCTCTTGACCCACTGCCCCTTCTGCCCATGACCATAGAGGAACTTTTAGACAAAGCAAGAAAACGATAATATGAAAATTGCAGATTCCAGATTTCCGATGGCAAATTTAAATCTGAGATCTCAAATCTTAGATCTGAAATTGAATGAAAGGGAGAACGAATGAAACTCGATTCTGATCTCTATGCTTATCCCTGGAAAAGCATGCAGGAGAATAACTGCAACAGTTACGTTATTAAAGGAGAAATGCCTATCCTGATCGATCCAGGCCACCAGCATTTGGTTAAGAATTTGATCACCCAAATGGAAAAGGATGGGAATCGGTTGGAAGAAATCCGCCTGATTATTGCCACTCATGTCCATCCCGACCATTTTGAAGCGACCCAGACTTTTGCCCGGGCGGGAGTTTTAACGGCCCTTCATCTGGAAGAAGAAAAATTCATGCTGGACATGGGAAAGGAGTTTTACGCGGCTTTGGGCATGGAAATGCCCGAGATCAAAGTGGACTTCTACCTCAAGGAAGGCGAGTTAAAAGTTGGCCAAAAAACATTCCAGGTTTTGCACACCCCCGGCCATTCACCGGGATCGATCAGCCTTTATTGGCCAGAAAAGAAGGCCCTTTTCACGGGAGACGCAGTTTTTTACATGGGAGTGGGTCGGACAGATTTTCCAGGAGGGGATGGAAACCTCCTGCGAGACTCCATCGAACGGCTGGCCCGCGTGGACGCGGAATTGCTCCTCTCCGGGCACGGAGAAGTTATCCGGGGCAAAAGGAAGATCCAGCAAAACTTTACCTACATCCGAAACAACTTCTTTGACTACTTATAAAGCTATTTCTTCTACACCGGGCATGGATCTTTTCCAGCAAATTCAGAAGCGGGAAGGACTTTTTGAGCCCCTCCGCTATAACGAATATCTTTACACTGCCGACATTTTTTGCTACTCTTTTCCAAATTTTTTTAGCAGAAATACTGCTTTTTCAAAATTTAATTATTGAATAATCTTGATGATTTTAGAAGGAGAGGTTTTTTTGGATTTTTTTCGCCATGGCCATAATTCGAGGAAAAGATAAAGGATTTACGCTTGTTGAATTATTATTGGCAATCATTATTTTTGGCCTCTTAGCAGCCATCGCCATGGCCCAGTTTTCGGAGCTTTTGAGGGGCACTTATAACACGGTTGCTATGGCCGACCTGCGGAATGCCTACATCGCTTCGAAGGCATATTTTAGCCATAACCCTAATGGAGCAATAACTCCTTCCATTCTGAGCGCCCATGGATACAGAGGAACTGCGAAAGTTAATTTTACTATTGTCAACAACACCCTTCCGGGACTGTTAATGATTGCCTCTTTCTCCGCCCCCGGATGCCAAACCTATCTCGTCAATGTCGACGGGACAATCATCCCTCTAAGCCAGGCATTTAACGAATTTGCAAATCTGAAGGGCCCTTCAGGATCCCCTCCTGCTGGAGATATCCAGCCGGGCAATAACGCTGGGCGTCCATTTGATTTGCCAGGAGCCAATGACCTGACCAAAGCAGAACTTCAGAAGGCCTTCGAGGCTTCCCTGGCCTATCTTGGCTTTCACCCAGAGGGGACGGTTACGAAGGATATTTTACAAGAATATGGTTACACGCCAGATCCGCAAGTAAATCTGGTTATTGTTGAGGGTTCCCTTCCGGGCCTGGCCATGATGGCTGCGGCCAACGTGCCTGGTTCCCAAACATACTTAATCAATTTCAAGGGGAACATTGTTCCCTAAAATACAAAATGGGTCATCCTGTAAACACCCTTTTCTGCCTCCCGGTAGAGTAACTGAGCCTCCTTTTCGTATTTTGGGGAGAATTGATAAGAAAGTCTATTTTTATGGTTCGTCTCCAAATTAGTTGATCAGATTTTTAATGAAAGCCTGCCCAGGGCCCAGTCGGAGACTCGACTCTACGAGAAGGAAAGGCAGATTGCGCCGCAAGCCCTGTACCGTGCTGGTGCAGGGCAAGCATCGGCGGGAGATCCCCCTTCCATAAACTCCTCGTAGTCGAGTCTTATCGACCTGCTGGCCATCCGCCCGCGGTCGGGTCTTCTCGACAAAGCGCAGCGGGGGCGTAAAAAGAAAGCTTCGGAGAAATAGCAGAACCCCCCGCCAGAGCTAAGGAAAGATGGGCGCCTCATGATTGCAAGCAATCCCGCCAAGGCGGGATTTTCTCCCGGGACCGTGAAATCACTGGACATTTTAAATATGACAGCTCTTTGGCCCGCAACTAATGCAAACGCAGGAAGTAACTTGACAATGGACTCCCTCTCCCTTGATGGGAGAGGGTTGGGGTGAGGGTGAGTGAATCCGACGTGACTCTAACCCCCCTCACCCTGGCCCTCTCCCGCGAGGGGAGAGGGAAACGATTTTGAGTCAAATTATTTAATGTGTCCGTATTAATTTGGAGATGATCCATTTTTATTAGACTGACAACTTGATGGGCTAAAGTCCAGGCCCTCCAGCGAGTAAAATAAGTCAATTTCATTGGAATCGAGATGTCGGTTTCGCGAAGAGAATTTTTGCAGGGAGCATGTGGCGCTATGGCAAGTGTTTTGACCGGGTGTAGCCCAGCCGGCAAAATTCTCGAAAAACCTTTAACCTCGCCCATAGTTCCGACCGAACCTGCTGACCTTGTTTTTCATAATGGCCACATCCTGACCGTCGATTCCCATGATGGCGTCGCTCAAGCGCTGGCAATTTCAAAGGGGATCATCCAGAAGGTGGGTGCGGTATCAGAGGTTTTCCCATTCATCGGCCTGAAAACCCAAGTGATCGACCTGAAGGGGCGAACCATCACCCCAGGCATTATCGATGCCCACAACCACATGATATATTTCGGAGAGCAGTTGAAATATCGCCTCGATATTCGCCCACCGAAAGTGAGGACTAAACTGGATCTATTGCGGGTAGTAAGAGAGGCGACCAAGACTAAACCAGAAGGCCATTGGATTTATGGGGGCCAGGGTTTTCCCCTCCATATTAAGGAGAGCCCAACCAGGTGGGAATTGGACGGAGTGAGCCCCAAACATCCAGTATTTCTTCCTCATATGGGTGGACAATATGGTGTGGCCAACAGCCTGGCTCTTAAAGTCGGAGAGGTGAACAAGTTGACTCCTGATCCCTATGGAGGAAAGATTGAGAAGGACAAGAAGAACGCCGAACCAACGGGTCGTCTGATCCAATACCCGGCAATGAACCTTATCCGAGGAAAGATTCCCAAACCCTCGATTAATGAATATGAGGAAGCTATCCGATACGCAGCCGGACTCTTTTTATCTTATGGGATAACGAGTGTCCAGGATGTAATTGTTATGTTGCGGCAGCATACAAGAATCTATGAGCAGATGGCCGGGAAGCAGCTTCTCCCGGTGCGCCTCTACATTCTCGAATACGTCGACTCTCTTCAGAAGGCCAAAAGAATGCTGGCTCTCCATCACCATTTTCACAATCCCATGTGTACCTTTGGAGGCTGGAAACTTGCTATTGACGGAGGTCTGGCGGCAGGGACTGCTTTAATGTATGATAAGACTCAACCGGGGAGCAGACGCGCCTTCCCACTCCATGAGCCCAAGGAGTTTAATGAGATAATGAAGCTTCTTCATGAATCCGGGTTTCAGATTTCTATCCATGTTATAGGGGATGAAGGGATGGATATCTGCCTGGATGCATTTGAGAAGGCGCTTACTCCTGCTTCCTTTTCTAAACATCGACACAGACTTGAACACGCAAATTTTCCAAACCAGAGGAACATCGAGCGGATGCAGAAATTGGGGATAGTGGCGAGTGTCCAGCCTTCCTGGGTCCATCTTTGGGGAGATGGATATCGGAGGAACCTTGGAGAGGAGATTGCCAACCGGTCCATTCCCATAAAATCTTTTTTGAAAAGAGGTATCCCGGTGGCTTTCAGTTCAGATGTTCCGGCTACCCAGGTATGCGAACCTTTCTGGGGTTTTATTGGCGCCGTGACGCGGAGGACTCAGAGTGGACACCTTCTTGCTCCTTCTGAGGCGATTACGATGAAAGAAGCCCTCAGAGCATATACTTATAATGCTGCCTATGCAGCCTTTGAAGAAAGTAAAAAAGGTTCCATTGAAGAAGGGAAACTGGCAGATCTGGCCTTATGGGAACAGAATCTTTACGCAGTTCGACCCGAACCAGATGAGATCAAGGAACTCAAGGTTCTCATGACCATCCTCGATGGAAAGATTGTCTATCAAGATGAAAAAGCCAAAATCGTTTCGAAGAAAGGGGTTGATCTTATCTCCTTTTCCAGATAATTTTCTATGAATATGGAAGCCTCAATTTTGTCTGCGTTTGTAAGGCAACAAAATTTGGATTATTCAGCCCGCCCTTCTATCGGAAGCCATCTTATTGTTTGTCCCCTAAATTGAGCGATTTTTTTAAACCACAGAGAACACAGCGCGGCATAGCCGCAACCAAATCCACCCCCTCCCTACCCTCCCCCCTCGAGCCCTGCACCAGCATGATACAGGGCGAGGGGGAGGGTAAGGGTGGGGGGGCAGAATTTTTGCTTAACAAAATTTCAAGAGTTTGCAAGTTAGTAGTACAGAAAATCATTTCATGGTTAAAAAAGAACCTAAGCTCAATCGTTTCTCTGTGTTCTCATGTAATAAATTCGTAAGCTAAAATATTGTTTTGCTTTCACTTAACGAGTGCACGGACTTCGGCGAGCTCAGTCGAGCCGAGTAAAGCAAAGAAAAGGAGTTTATTGCCTTAATTTATCTTAACTTTCCTCTGTGCCCTCTGTGGTAAATCGTTTTTTAAATGTTCGCCAAATTGAATTTCCATTCTGTTCCATCGGGGATAACTGATCTTGGGCAAAGGTCTTTGGGCTGGGGGGAGCGTGCCACCTCCCAGTTTTTCATCAATGCTTAGCTCATGTTTGACTCGGGCGCAGGGAAGATGACCGCAGCCCGCATCGGCGGGAAAGGACTTTCCTGAAAGATTCCCCTTCCTTTCCGCAAAAGGAGGCGGGGCGACTCGATGGTGGAGCTCCTTTTCTGCCGCCATCGGGAGCCCCGGCCCGTGCTCGGGAGCAATAAGTGCCTTATGCGGGCGAGGACAGCGGCCCTGCGCCCGAGTCCGCCTCAGGTCCATCAAGAAATGATTTCCCCTGCTATGGAAAAACTGGGGGGTCGCCAGCTGGGGGAGGCATTGATTTTATTCAAGCTTCGTGGTATTTGTTACTGGCCTTGCAAAAGTCTGACTGAAAGGAACGAATTAAATAACCTGACAATGGTCTGCTTGTCATCGCGATCCCGCCGAGGCGGGAGAAGCAATCCCGCCAATGGCGGGATTGCCGCGTCGTCCCGCGTTTCGCGGGACTCCTCGCAAAGACTGCTTTATTTTGACGCTCACGATAAAAAGGAGGTATGAGATGATCGGAATTAAATCTTTCAGCGCATATGTACCGTTCTTCCGGTTGAATCGCAGCGAATTTGTCCGGGCCTGGAGGGGGGCATCCATGGGAGGAGAGAAAGCAGTGGCCAATTATGATGAAGACAGTCTAACCATGGCGGCAGAGGCAGGACAGGGTTGCCTGAAGGCACTGGAATCTGCGGATATCGGCGGTCTCTTTTTTGCAAGCACCACCCCTCCTTACAGTGAAAAATCTTCTTCCAGCATTCTGGCTTCGGTCCTGGACCTGAAAAACGAAGTACTAACCATGGACATCACCGACTCCTTGCGCGGCGGAACCTCGGCCTTGCTCCTGGCTATGAATGGGGTGAATCAGGGCACGATGAAAGAGGCTCTCATCGTTTCCGCGGACTCTCGGCTGGGAATGGCCAGCTCGGAATTCGAGCAAATATTCGGCGATGCTTCTGCCGCCCTGCTGATTGGGACTTCTAACCTCCTGGCTACATTGGAGGGGACATACACGCTTACGGATCCTTTTATGGACGCGTGGAGAAAAGGAAATCAATCCTTCGTCAATACCTGGGAAGACCGGTTCGTAAAATTATATGGCTTCTCCAGGGTAATGGAAGAAGGCGTCAATACCATGCTCAAGAAATTCGAACTCACTCCGGCTGATTTCGCCAAGGTAATCATTCCTGCGCCCGATGCCAGGACTCACCAGGATGTGATCAAGCGACTCGGTTTCAAGCCCACACAGGTGCAAGACCCTCTGCTTTCTACCATCGGGAACGCCGGGGCAGCCCATGCTTTTCTGATGCTTTCTTCTGCCCTCGAAGAAGCGCAGGCCGGAGATCGCCTTCTACTGGCCAACTATGGGGACGGCTGCGACCTTCTGATCATCCGAGCCACAGAACTCATCGAGAAAAGGAGAGGTCAGAGTGGATTGAAGCAGTTCTTAAACGCCAAGCATCCGTTGGATAATTACGAAAAATTTATAACTCTGAAAGGGGAGATAGAAAAGGAACCGCCGAGGAGACCACCTTTCGATACTTCTCTTCCCACGTTATGGAGGGATAGAAAATCAGTCTTATCCTTATATGGAGGAAAATGCAGGAAATGCGGCACTCCCCATTTTCCCCTGCAGAGAGTATGCTTCGGGTGCAAGGCGAAAGACAACTTTGAGGAGGTAAGGCTGGCGGGTAAAAGAGCAGAGATAATTACTTTTACAAAGGATAATCTCTTTGCCTCCGTCGATCCGCCGCAGGTGATGGCGGTGGTGGAAATAGATGGAGGATACAGAATCTACTGTCAGATGACCGACAGAGATCCTGATCAGATAAGAGTAGCAATGCCTGTGGAGATGACCTTTCGCAAGATCCATGAGGCCAGAGGGCTGAACAATTACTTCTGGAAATGCCGACCCGTAAGGTCGGAAGGAGGGAAGAAAAATGGCTGAGGGTATCAAAGATAAAGTCGCTGTTGTGGGAATGGGTTGCACCAAGTTCGGGGAGAATTGGGAGTGGAGTTTAGAGGACATGGTGGTTGATGCTGTGTACGAGGCCTATGAGGATGCCGGCATAGGCCCGGAGGCAATCGAGGCAGCCTGGGTAGGGACGGCCTTTTCTGGTTCCGGAGGAACGCTCCTCAGCGATACCTTGAAACTCCACGACATGCCCATCACGCGCGTGGAAAATTTTTGTGCGACTGGCATGGAGGCGTTCCGCAATGCCTGTTATGCAGTGGCTGCGGGAGTATACGACACTGTCTTGGCCGTGGGAGTGGAAAAACTCAAAGACTCCGGCCTTCAGGGGTTGCCGGAATCCATGGCCAGGCCGGTATTTGGAGTCGGCCGGACAGCTCCCGGTTCATTTGCTCTTATTGCCAGCCGATACTTTGAAAAATATGGGATCGGCAAAGAGACCCTGGCTAAAATCGCTGTGAAAAACCATAAGAACGGAGCTCTGAACCCGAAAGCCCACTTTCAAAGAGAGATCACTATAGAGCAGGCCTTGAAAGCGCCGATTATTGCCTGGCCGCTCGGGCTATTTGACTGCTGCCCGACGACCGATGGAGCGGCTGCAGCCATCATCACCCGGAAAAACCTGGCCAAGAAATTCCGGGATGACCATATTCCAGTTAAAGCCATTGCTCTTTCCGTATCCTCTTTATGGCCGCAATTTCGGCCAGGTTTCGATTATCTGGGCTTCTCCGCCAATGTTACAGCAGCTAAGGACGCTTACCAGCAGGCTGGGATCAAGGATCCCTTGAAGGAGCTGGACATTGCCGAAGTCCATGACTGTTTCACCATTACGGAGCTGATCATCTATGAAGACTTAGGTTTTTGCCCGAAAGGGGAGGCCAAGAGGTTCATCGATGATGGGATATTTGAGCTGAATGGTGAGCTGGCTGTCAATGCTGATGGAGGTCTGAAATCGTTCGGCCACCCGATCGGGGCCAGCGGGCTTAGGATGATCTACGAGGTCTATAAGCAATTACAGGGAAAAGCAGGAAAGAGGCAGATTAAAGATGCCCGGCTCGGGCTGGCGCACAACCTGGGCGGTACACCCCAGGTATGCTGTATCACCATCCTGGGGCATCCTTAATTTCTTTTTAATGAACTTCATAAGACTCGCTCCTGACCTTGATTTTGAGGGCAGTCACGATCCCTGGGAGCAAAAGAAGATGGTTTCTGCTTCAACAGGCGAGCAGGACAGAGTGAAACTCAGGGTAGTGATGGGAGGTCAAACATTATAAGAGAAGAAAAGGCTGGCTGGGTTGAACGGAGGAAGTGGGAAGAATTGTTTCATCGTCTTTCTTACCCCTTCCCTACGGTAGTGATTGACCGGGTGGAAAAGCTGGAGAAAGATAAAAACATTAAGACAGTCAAGTGGGTCACAGCCAATGAATTCTACCTGGCCGGACACTTCCCCGGAGATCCCATCATGCCAGGGGTTCTGACCCTCGAGGGTATGGTGCAGAGCGCTCTCGTCCTTTTGGATGAGTCGTTAAGTCGGGGAAGGCTGCGCGCTTCTCTGAAAAAAGTTGACCGGGTGAGGTTTAAGCGGGCCATTACTCCCGGAGATCGGGTGGAGTTCCTGGTCAGCCTAACAGCCAGGGAGGAAGCGTGCTGGAGATTCAAAGGTAAGGCACAAGTTAGCGGAGAAACCGCAGCCGAGGCCGATATTCTTCTGCAGGTGGACCTGCGGGAAGTGGGGTTCGAATTATGATGGAAAGCCGGGAGATCCAGTCCATCCTTCCCCATCGTTATCCCTTTCTCCTGGTGGACCGCATTTCAAAAATTGAGCCTGGGAAGAGCGGCGTGGGAATCAAGAACTTAAACGGGAATGAATGGTTTTTTGGCGCGCATCACTTTTACCCACCCGTCCTTCTCTTAGAATCGCTGGCTCAGGTGGGCGGCATCGTGCTGGGAACCAAAGTCAGAGAAAAGAGCCCGCTGGCAAAGTTCATCGGCCTCTTTGCCGGAGTCTCAGACTTTCAGTTCCATCGCTGCCCGGTTTTGGGAGAAGAGATCACCCTCAAAGTCGAGGTTATGCAGAGTTTGGCTTCTTTATACCGGTTTGCAGCCGAGGTTTTCGTGGGGGGAGAAAAGATTGGCGGTGGCCAGATTCTCCTCTCCTTTCAGGCAACGGAATCAGGTTCTTCCAGGTAATCGAAGAGTGGCTGCAATCTCTCCCGCAAGTCTTGCGGAATGATATAGAGCATCCGGCCGTCGAGGGTTAAAAGAACCTGAGTTTCTTCCCCGGAGGCCAGAAGCTTTCCATCGCTCTTACGCAGGATTTCGAAGCGAAAAGTGAGCGCGGCTTTGGTCGGCTTGAGGACTGTGGTGCGGATGAGAATCTCATCCTGCAGGCGGGCGGGTTCTTTGAAAGTACACTTCAAGTCTACAACCGGGGCGAAGTAGCCCATTTGGGTGAAATCGTTAGGGAGGAGGTGAAATTTGCCCATAAGGGTCATCCGGCCTACCTCGAACCAGGAAACGTAATGGCCATGCCAGACCATTCCCCACGAGTCTACCTCATTAAACCGAACTTTAAGCTCTGTCTCGTCGTATTTCATAGCTAATAGCTATCAGCAATCAGCTCAACCCCCTCACCTTAATCCTCTCCCCCGTATGGGGGAGAGGGCAAGGGTGAGGGGGGAAATGCTCTGCGCTCTATGGTTTCCATTCTTTGCCCGACTCTTCGCGGACGAATTGCGCCAGGGTTTTGACGGAGTGGAAGACGCGCTTGCCCACCTCAGAATCAGGAATGACGACCCGATAGGCCTTTTCTAAGGCCACGACCAGCTCCAGGGCGTCGATAGAGTCCAGACCCAGGCCATTGCCGAAGAGCTGGCCATCATCCTGGATGTCTTCGGGAGTGATTTCCTCCAGCTTCAAGGTCTGGATGATCAATTTCTTAAGTTCCAATACCAAATCTTCCGACATCCAAAATCCCTTTCTAAAATCCTTAACCACAGAGATCGCAGAGAACATAGAGCGGCAGAGCCGCATCCAAAAAATCACCCCCTCCCTGCCCTCCCCCCTCGAGGGGGAGGGTGGGGGGGGAAGTTTTTTTGCCTAGTAAAAATTCGAGATCTTGCACATTAGTAGCACAGAGGCACGGAGGCAGATAATGGTGAATAATAAATTACCTTGGCCATAATTTTTGGATTTTTTTTACCTGATGATTCTCTGCGATCTCAGCGCTCTCCGCGGTGAAAAAAAATTTAAACCATCCCCCCATCCACGCAGATGACCTGCCCGGTGATGTAGGAGGCTTCTTCTGAAGCCAGGA
>Ga0315312_1002017_pt1 | contig 14606 bp, 12 predicted proteins | sample TDP7_MG_FD_203629 | JGI IMG/M metagenome (GOLD analysis project Ga0315312, IMG submission 203629) | Freshwater sediment microbial communities from Lake Towuti, South Sulawesi, Indonesia - TDP7 | ecosystem: Environmental > Aquatic > Freshwater > Lake > Sediment | place: Indonesia: South Sulawesi... | reverse complement strand
CCTCGGCGAAGGCCGGTTCATCCACGCCTCCTCGAGCCGGCGCTGTGTCGCGGTGGACAACCTCGCCGACCCCCACTACTGGTCTCGCTTCCTCGGCGCCTGCCGTTCCTGACTGTAGACAGAGTGTATCGCAAAACCCTGTTGGGCAGGAGCTTGCTCCTGCCATGTGCCTCGAAAGGGCGCACAGCGATGTGCCCCTACGCCCACCTGGACTTCTGCGATAAACCCTGTGGCGGCCGTGCGTCTCGAAGCGAAAGCCCTTCGGCGGAGTTTACCCTGCCTGCCCTGAGCGCAGTCGAAGGGCATGCGCGCCGCTCCCCCCTGTCCTGGCCTTGCCCCTTCCAGGGGACCGACCGGCCCACCGACCATCCTCCCGTCTTGCTCTGGGGGCACCGTCTACCTCTCGCTAGTGCGAAGACCTATCACGGGTGGAGGAAGGGGCAAGGCCAGGGCAGGCCCCCTTCTGTCGTAAAACCACCCACCTCCCCCAGCATAAAAATCCAGCAATTTCCTGCCTTTTTGCCAAAAGCCCTTGACACCGCATGGTATAATAAAGGCGGGGTGAGCAGGCCCGTTCCCCGGGTGTGACCGTTTTCTCTGGCCCATGGCGGCCGGCTGTAGGGCGGCCATGCGCCGAAGCCTTGGCGCAGGCGCATCGCCGCCGAGTCCATCTTCGTGAGAGCTGTTTGTAGGGCAGGGAGCGTGCTTGCCCTGCTCGCCCCTGGCGAGCTTGCCTCCTAACCAACAGAGCCATGACTTTGGCCCGCCGAGGCGAGCTGCCGAGGCAACAAGGAGGTGCCGCCGTGCTCAATGAACTGGGTAAGCGGGAGTGGTTGTCGTTTCTGGGTGTCTCGGAACGTATGGTGCCGGACGTCCTGATCTTGCGCGGAACGCGCAACTTGAAGGCCAACTATGAACGGTACAAGATGCACTTCCAAGATGCACTCGAGATTGGCTCCCCAAACGGCATCTTCGAGGATGTGCTGATCGGCTATCGTCGGGGTGCACTCGTGGGCTACGCGTCGGTATACGGCGATGCGATGGCCTCTGAGATCACCCACGTGTTCGGTGTGCTCGGCACGTCACTGGTGATCCAGACGGGATGCTGCGGAGGGCTCGCAGAAGAGCTTCTCCCGGGCGACGTAGTATGCGTCACGTCTGCACACTGCGGGGAAGGCGCGGCACAGTACTACGTGGGAGCGCAACACGAGGTCCGGGCCACGGAGCAGCTGATTGCCAGCCTGGATGGTTCCCTCGTATCCTCAGTTGCCTTGCGCAAGGGGCCGATCTGGACGACCTCGGCGCTCCTTGCGGAGGGGAAGGCCGAGATAGAAGGCTGGGCTCAGAAAGGGTACATCGCGGTCGACATGGAGTCGGCGAGCACTCTTGCTGTGGCAGAGCATTTCGGGATGCAGTCTCTCTCCTTGCTGTTCACGTTCGACAACCCGCGTTGCGGTAACCACATTCTTCTGACCGACGCAGGGAAGGCCGTGCGGAGAAAACAAGGTGAACAAGCAATGATCGAGCTGGCGTTCTCGGTCATCGACGGGCGTCTGGGAATCGAACACTAGCCGGCAGGAGCCTTGGGCACCGTAGTCCGCCCCCGCGGACGAAGGCGGCTTGCCTCCTGCCCCCTCGCTCCCCATCCCCGGGCAGGCTGGCTGCCTCTCCTCGTCAAAGATAGCAATCGCCTCCCTTGTTAAGCGCACAGCCACTGCTTGCCATGGACAACTCCTATCTGACCAAACTGACCGACATGACCGTATCGGCCAAGATACGGCCATTCGGTCACATGGTCACACCTGGACATATTCCGGCCGACCGGCCGAGGTCTCCTGAACCCCTTCACGCCCCTCCACTGCAGCGGTCATGGCCGGCCACTTCGCCAACTGGCCGCGAATTGGCTATTGACCCACTTCTGCGGGAGCGCATCGGCACTCCCGCAGGAGTGTGATCGGCCCCGCCAAAGCGCCGAAAGCGGCAGGGCCCGCGCGCCGCGCGGCCCCTCCTGGCTTGTCTATCTGCCTGCTCTTCGTGTATAATTCCAAGCCTGAGGGCGTCCATCATGATTGACGCGGCAATCATCGGGGCCACCGGTTACGGAGGCGTCGAACTGATACGGCTCCTGCGCCACCATCCGCACGTCAGGCTCTCCTTCCTTTCCTCGGAGACCTATGCGGGAGAGCGGGTGTGCGATGTGTATCCACACCTGGCGGATGTCGCAGCTCAGTTACAGAAACTCGATCCCGCGGCGGCGGGGGAGTGCGACTTCGCACTGCTCGCGGTTCCCGCCGGCAAGGCCGCGGAGATCGTGCCCCGGCTGCTCGCGGCCGGGACGCGCGTCATTGATGTCAGCCCTGACTTCCGCCTGCGGGACGCCAGCCTCTATCCGCGCTGGTATCAGTTCGAGCACTCATGCCCTGACTTGCTGGGCGAGGCGGCCTTCGGCCTCCCCGAGTGGCAGCGCGAGGCCATCGCCTCGGCGCGGCTGGTCGCCGCGCCGGGATGCTACAGCACCGCCGCGCTGCTGGCGCTTGCGCCTCTCGTGGCTGACGGCCTGATCGAGGTCACAGACATCATCGCGGACGGCAAGTCCGGCCTCTCCGGTGCTGGCCGCAGCGCGCTGCGCCTCGCCTATCACTACCCGGAGGCCAACGAAGATGTCTCCGCCTACGCGGTGGGCGGCCACCGCCACCTGCCGGAGATGGTCCAGGAGCTTACCGCTCTCACGCGGTCACCGCTGAAGCTGACATTCACACCCCATCTGGTTCCTATGACCAGAGGGATCCTGCTTACGAGCTACGTAAAGCCCAGGCCCGATGTCGGAGCCGAGGAGCTCCGCGCCTGCCTGCTGCGTCGGTATGCAGAGGAGGCCTTCGTCCACGTGCTGCCTGGGGGCAAGTGGCCCCACACCAAGTGGACCGTGGGCACCAACCACTGCTTCCTCGGGGTGGGGAGGGACCAGGCCTCCGGCAGGGCGATTGTTCTTTCCGCGCTCGACAATCTGGGCAAGGGGATGGCCGGGCAGATGGTGCAGTGCCTGAACCTCATGCTCGGGGTGGAGGAGTCCTGCGCCCTCGCCGGGCCGGCCGTCTATCCGTGAGCGCGGCCTCGGTGGCACCGCGCCGCCGCCGTTCACTTTCGAGCGGGGAGCAACATCTGGTGTCACAGTCCAAGCATCGTGTACATCTGCGCGAGGTCTCCGGAGGCATCGCCGCCCCCTGCGGCTTCCAGGCCAGCGGCGTGTGCTGCGGCCTGAAGGTCCGCGGGCGCGACCTCGCGCTCATCTACAGCATCGCCCCGGCCGCGGCCGCGGGGCTGTTCACCACCAACCGCTTCCAGGCCGCGCCGGTGCTGGTCACCAGGGAGCGGATCCGCCAGCAGCCCGTCCGCGCTGTCGTCATCAACAGCGGCAGCGCCAATGCCTGCACCGGAGCCGAGGGTTACCGCGACGCGGTGCGGATGGCCGATCTCGCGGCGGAAGCGTTGGGCGTCCCGGCGCGCTCGGTGCTGGTGGCCTCCACCGGGGTGATCGGCCAGCTTCTCGCCATGGACAAGGTAGCGGTTGGCATCAAGAAGGCTGTCGCGGCCCTGGGCTCGGGTGGAGGAGAAGATGCCGCGCGCGCCATCATGACCACCGATACTCGCCTCAAATCCATCGCCGTCGAGTTCGACTTGGATGGGCGGCCTGTGCGCATTGGCGGAATGGCGAAGGGATCGGGCATGATCGCTCCCGACCTGGCGACCATGCTGGTCTTCATCACCACGGATGCCGACCTCTCTCCTCGGCTGCTGCATTCTTGTCTCGCTGTGGCGGTAGAGCGCTCCTTCCACTGCATCACTGTGGATGGAGAGACCAGCACCAATGATATGGTGCTGGTGGTCGCGAACGGCCAGGCGGAGGCCGGGGCCATCACGCCCGGCCACGGGCTGGCTCGTTTCCAGGCCGCGCTGGGTCACGTGGCTGGCTATCTCGCCCGCGAGATCGTGGGGGATGGGGAGGGGGCCTCTCGGGTGATAGAGGTTCGCGTCCGCGGCGCGGCCTCGGAGCGCGCGGCGCGGCGGATCGCACGCACCATCGCTACTTCTCCGCTGGTCAAGACGGCGATTGCTGGCGGCGATCCGAACTGGGGGCGTGTGCTGGCCGCCGCGGGCCGGGCCGGGGTGAGCTTTGATCCGGGCCGAGTACAGCTTCTTCTCGGCCGCGTCTGCGTGGTGGATAATGGCGCTGTCTGCGACCATGATTCCGGGGACGCGCGAGAAGCGGTCAGCGGGTCCGAGGTGCGCATCACGCTCGACCTCAATGACGGTGAAGAGGAAGCTGTGATATGGACCTGCGACCTCACCGCAGCCTATGTCCGCATCAACTCCCAGTACCGGAGCTGAGGCTGTTGGGGCCGGAGGGAGGCTATTGCGCGGAGAGGGCGTGTTGTGGTAGATCGAAGGCGCGCATGCAGAGATGGCTAGGCCTGCTTCGCAGGCCGCCATGGCGGTTCACCTAGCCACATGCGCGCCCTACAGAAGAGGCGAACCATGAAGAGAGCGGGAAACCAGCCTGACCTGGACAACCTGCGCCAGCGCGCGGCGGTGCTGATCGAGGCCTTGCCCTATCTGCGGCAGTTTCGCGGCCATACCGTGGTGATCAAGTATGGCGGCGCGGCGATGACGGAGGCTGGGCTGCGGAGACAGGTGCTGCAGGACATCGTGCTGCTGGAGCACGTGGGCCTTCATCCGCTGGTGGTGCACGGCGGGGGCCCGGAGATCAGCGAGCTGATGCGCCAGCTCGGGAAGGAGCCTGAGTTCGTGGAGGGCCAGCGGGTGAGCGATGCCGAGACCGTGGTGATTGCGCAGATGGTGCTGAGCGGCAAGACGAATCCCGAGCTGGTATCGGCCATCCAGCAGCAGGGCGGCCGCGCCATCGGCCTTAGCGGGAAGGACGCGGCCATGGTGGTGGCCCGCAAGCGGCCCGGCCCGCAGGACCTGGGATTCGTGGGAGAAGTGGCCGAGGTGCGCGCCGATCTTCTCCTGGGGCTGGTCTCCCAGGGCTTTGTCCCGGTGATCGCGCCGATCGCGGCCAGCAGCGAGGGCGAGACGTTCAACATCAATGCCGATCACTTTGCGGGGAGGATCGCTGGCTCCCTAGGGGCGAGCAAGTTGATCCTGCTCACCGATGTCAGGGGCGTGCTCGCCGACCGCCGCGATCCTGGCAGCCTGATCTCCGAGCTCACCGCCAGGCGGGCCCGCGAGATGGTTGCCGCGGGCGAGATCGAATCCGGAATGGTACCGAAGGTGGAAGCCTGCCTCGACGCGCTGGCGGCTGGGGTGCCGCGCTGCCACATCATAGACGGCCGGCTGCCCCACGCCCTGCTCATGGAGCTTTTCACCGACGTGGGCATCGGCACCATGGTGATACCGTAATAGAGAGGAGGGAGCGAAGTGCCACTCTTCGAGTATCGCTGCAATGAATGCGGCCGGCGCTTCAGTCTGTTGCTGGGAGTCACCGGGGAGAAGGCCGAGCTGAGATGTCCGCGCTGCGGCTCCCGGAAGGCCACCAAGCTGATCTCCCGCATCGCCCCCATCTCCCGGGAGGAGGACCTCGACGATCTCGGCGAGTCGGACCTCGATGAGGGCGAAGAAGAGTTCGGCGACTACGGCGAAGATTCCGAGGAGGACTTGGAGTAAATAGGAGGCTGGGATTGGACTTGGAGGAGGCAAAAAGACTAGCGCGCGAAGGCTTGCTAGACCTCTACTCTCCGCTGCGCATGCCGATGGTGATGGTGCGGGGAGAGGGCGCGCGCCTGTGGGACAGTGAAGGCCGGGAGTACCTCGATTTCGTCTCCGGCGGTCGCGCGGTGACAGGGGTGGGCCACTGTCATCCCAAAGTGGTCGCCGCCATGCGCGAGCAGGCCGGCGCGCTGGTGCACGTATCTAACGATTTCTATACCGAGCCCCAGCTCCGGCTCGCGCAACGGCTCTCCGCGCTCTTTGGCGGGCGGTGCTTCTTCTGCAACAGCGGCGCGGAGGCGATCGAGGCGGCGATCAAGCTGGGGCGCAAGCACGGCTACCAGACCGCGGGCTCCGAGAAATGCGAGATTGTGAGCGCCCTCAACTCGTTTCACGGCCGCACCTTCGCGGCGCTCGCGGCCACCGGCCAGCCCAAATACCACCGCGGATTCCAGCCTCTACCGGCCGGCTTTCTGCACGTGCCGTTCAACGATGTGGAGGCTCTGCGGGGCGCGGTCACGCCCCGCACCTGCGCGGTGCTGCTGGAGCCGATCCTGGGGGAGAGCGGGGTCTACCCCGCGGACCCGGAGTATCTTGCGGCGGCCCGCAAGTTCTGCAATGCGCACAGCGCCGCGCTCATCCTGGATGAGGTCCAGACCGGGCTCGGCCGCACTGGCAAGATGTTCGCCTACCAGCACTATGACATGGAGCCCGATATCATCGCCCTGGCGAAGGGCCTCGCTGGCGGGGTGCCCATCGGGGCGATGGTGGCGCGGGAGCCTTTCGCTGGGGCTTTCGAGCCCTACGATCACGCCTCCACCTTCGGCGGCAGCCCGCTGCCGGCCGCGGCCGCTCTCGCGGTCCTGGAGGTGATTGAGGAGGAGCACCTGGTGGAGAACGCGGCTCGCATTGGGCGGCGACTGGCAGAGGGACTGGAAGCGCTCCGGGAGAAGATGCCGCTGGTGAAGCGGATTCGGGCGCGGGGGTTGATGATCGCCGTGGACCTGGCGCGCCCGGTGGCCGGGGAGGTGAAGCGGCGGTGCGCGGCTAAGGGACTGCTAGTCAACACGGTAGGCGATAGCATGCTCCGGCTGTTGCCTCCGCTGGTGCTGAGCGAGGAGCAGGCTGACCGCGGGCTGGGCATTCTGAGCGAGATTCTCGCGACGGTGGCGCAGCAATAGGGGAGGAGAGTGGACGCCGCGTTCCTCGTTGTCGTCGGAATTGTTCTCTGCCTGCTCAGCGGGATGGTTATTTTCCGAATGGCCGCGAGCGGCGCGTCCGCGCGGCGCGTCTTGCCCCCGGTGGCCGAGCTCTGGGTGGCGGTTGCAGTGTGGGTTGCGATTTTCAGGTGGCTGTCCGGCACAATCGGCACTCCCGTGGGCGCAGGCGGAGGCGCAGAGCTACGCAATCTAGCCTCGCGTCTATGGGCTTTACACGGATTGGCATGCCTTTGGGCAATCGCTGGGTTGGCGTTTTCCTTGCTGCTCGTGGCGCATCTCATGTGGACCCTGCGCGCAAGCATGTGTCGAGACCCGTCGCGCTAGCAAGAGGAGATGACCGGATATGGCGATATCTCTGGCGGGAAGGAACTTGCTCTCAGTAGCTGATCTTTTGAAGGAGGAGATCGAGGAGATCTGGCGCATCGGCGCGGCGCAGAAGTCGGGCGAGATCCCGGCCGAGGAGCAACTGGCCGTCGCCCGCGGCCGCACGCTGGCGATGATCTTCGACAAGTCCTCCCTGCGCACTCGACTCGGCTTCGAGGTAGCGATGGCCCAACTCGGCGGGCACGGCCTCTACCTCGCGCCGGCCGATGTGCGCCTCGGGGAGCGAGAGGCCGTCTCCGACATCGCCCGCGTCCTCGGCCGCACCGCGGATGCCATCGCCGCTCGCCTCTCCTCCCACTCGCACGTAGAGGAACTCGCGGCCGCGGCGGGCGTGCCGGTGATCAATGCCATGTCCAGCCTCGAGCACCCCTGCCAGGCGCTCGCCGACCTGTTCACCGTGCGCGAACACAAGGGCGAGCTCAGTCGAGTGGAGCTGGCTTGGGTTGGCGACGGGTTCAACGTCTGCCATTCCCTAGTGCTCATCTCGGCTTACTTCGGCGTGCAGCTCCGCGTCGCCACGCCGGCCACCTATGAGCCGCGAGCCGAGGTTCTCGTCAAAGCTGAGAAGCTGGCCAAGGAGAGCGGCGCCTCGATCACGCTGACCAACGACCCCGCGGCTGCGGTGCGGGGCGCGGATGTGATCTACACCGATGTCTGGATCAGCGCGGGCATGGAGGACCAGGCCACCCGCAGGCGGGTTGACTTCCGGGGTTTCCAGGTTAATCGCGGGCTGGTGCAGCAGGCGAAGCCGGACGCCATCGTGTTGCACTGCCTCCCCGCGCACCGGGGAGAAGAGATCACAGACGAAGTGCTGGATGGGCCGCAGTGCGCGGCCTTCGATCAGGCGGAGAACCGCCTGCACACCCAGCGCGCGCTGTTGACGCTGATCTTCCGCTGAGCCGGAGGAGGAGAGAAGATGCCAAAGGTGGTGCTGGCCTATTCGGGAGGGCTCGACACCTCGGTCGCCATCCGCTGGATGAAGGAGCGCTGGGGGATGGAGGTCTACGCGGTGTCCGTTGACCTTGGCGAGGAGCGCGACTACGAGGAGATTCGCAGGAAGGCTCTGGACATCGGGGCCATCGGCTCGGAGGTGATCGAGGCCAAGGAAGAGTTCGCCCGGGACTTTGTGTTCCCGGCGCTCAAAGCAAACGCAGTTTATGAGGATCGCTATCCTCTCTCTACCGCGCTGGCGCGGCCGCTGATTGCCAAGCTGGTTGGAGAGGCGGCGCTGCGCGAGAAGGCCGAGGCCGTCGCCCACGGGGCCACCGGCAAGGGCAATGACCAGGTGCGCTTCGAGGTCACCTGGTCCTGTCTCTTCCCCCAGCTTCAGCAGCTCGCGCCGATCCGCGAATGGGGGATGAGCCGGGAGGAAGAGATCGCGTATGCGAAGCAGCACGGGATCCCGGTCCCGGTTGATAAGGAATCGCCCTACAGCTATGACACCAACCTGTGGGGCAAGAGCGCGGAGGCTGGTCCCCTGGAAGACCCGTGGGCCGAGCCGCCGCCGGAGGTGCACCAGTGGACCAGTGATCCCGTTGAAGCTCCGGATGACCCCGCCTATGTGGAGATTGGCTTCGAGCAAGGCGCGCCCGTGTCTCTGGATGGGGAGGGCCTGTCGCCAGCGACTCTGATCGGCCGGCTCAACTCCCTGGCGGGGGAGCACGGTGTGGGGCGGATAGACATGATCGAGAATCGGCTGGTGGGCATCAAATCGCGGGAGACCTATGAATGCCCCGCGGCGGTGGTGCTGCTCGCCGCGCACCGGGACCTGGAGAGCCTCTGCCTGGAGCGCGAGCTGGCGCACTTCAAGCGTGTGTTGGAGTTGAAGTACGCGGAGCTGGTCTACTACGGCCTCTGGTACGGCCCGCTGCGGCGCGCGCTGGACGCCTTCATGGAGTCCACCCAGGAGACGGTCAGCGGCACCGTTCGCATGAAGCTGCACAAGGGCAACTGCCTCCCGGTGGGCCGCAAATCCCGACACTCGCTCTACCGCTATGACCTCGCCACCTATGACCAAGGCGACCGGTTCGAGCAGCGGGCCGCAAAGGGGTTCGTTCAGCTCTGGGGCCTCTCCGCCCAGATCGCCGAGCAGGTCCGCCGGGAGCTGGAGAAGGAGTAGCAATTATGCGTCTCTGGGGCGATCGCTTCGCGAAAGATCCGGACAAGCTGGCCCATGACTTCACTAGCTCGCTGCCATTCGACCGGCGGCTGGCCGAGCAGGAGATCGCTGGCAGCATCGCGCATGTGCGCATGCTCGGGCACTGCCGCATCATCACCGAGGAGGAGGCCCGCAAAGTGGAGGGCGGGCTGGAGACCATCCGCGCGGCACTGGCCGCGGGGGAGATCACCCTCGACCCCTCCTCGGAGGACATCCATACCGAGATCGAGCGCTTGCTCGCCGAACGCGTGGGGCCTCTGGCCGGCAAACTGCACACCGCCCGCAGCCGCAACGACCAGGTCGCGCTGGACCTGCGCCTCTTCCTGCGGGAGGAGCTGGATGGGCTTCGGGATCGGATTGCCGCGCTTCAGCGGACGCTCATCGAGCTCGCCGAGAAGCACCTGGATACGGTCATGCCTGGTTACAGCCACCTCCAGCGGGCCCAGCCGGTGCTCCTTGCCCATCACCTGATGGCCTACTTCTTCATGTTCCAGCGGGACCGCGAGCGCCTGGCCGAGTGCCGCAAGCGGATCAACCTCTGCCCGCTGGGCGCGGCTGCGCTCGGCGGAACCAGCTTCCCCATTGACCCCTCCTTCGTCGCCCACCAGCTCGGCTTCGACGGGCTCTGCTCCAACAGCACGGACGCGGTCTCCGATCGGGACTTCCTGCTAGAATTCCTGGCAGACGCTTCCCTGGCCATGGTGCATCTCTCCCAGGTCTGCGCCGAGCTGGTGCTGTGGTCGAGCGCGGAGTTCGGCTTCGTCCGTCTGGACGACGCCTGGTGCACCGGTTCCAGCATCATGCCCCAGAAGCGCAATCCCGACGCGGCCGAGCTGGTGCGCGCCAAGGCGGGCCGGATCTTCGGCCACCTAGTGGCTCTGCTCACGGTGCTCAAAGGGCTAACTCTCGCCTACAACAGAGACTTCCAGGAGGACAAAGAGGCACTCTTTGACACCGTGGATACCCTGAGCCAGTCTCTGGCGGTGGTGCGGGAGATGCTGGCGAGCGCCTCCTTTGACACCGAGCGGATGGCGCAAGCCCTGGCCGATGGCTTCCCCACGGCCACCGAAGTGGCCGACTATCTGGTCAGAAGGGGGCTGGCATTTCGGCAGGCCCATGCGATCGTGGGACAGCTAGTGCACTACTGTGAGAAGCAGGGCCTCAGGTTGGAAGATCTCTCCCGCGAAGAATGGCGGTCCTTCAGCCGCGAATTTGGGGAGGACATTGCCCAGCACATCTCGCCCGCCGGCGCGGTTGCAGCCAAGAGGTCGCCGGGAGGCACGGCCCCGGATCGCGTGAGAGAGCAGATGGCAGGCGCGCGGGAGCTACTGGCCTCCTAGCAACCTATTACCCGCGGGGGATGCCTAACGCAGCCAAGAGATTGCTCAGGTATCGGGCGGCGTGAGGAAAGGCCACCTCCGGCCCCGCCAGCTCAGGGATCCAGGCCTTCTCCCACTCCAGGGAAAGGTATCCCTTGTATCCCACCTTGTGGAGTTCGGCCACCAGCTCGGGCAGCGAGATATCCCCCTCTCCCAGGAGTGTGTAACCGCCTGTCTTCTTGCCATCCTTCACATGCACGTGCCAGGTTCGGGTGCCGATCAGCCTCGCCGTCTCGGCCGGAGGCTCTCCCAGCCTCACCGGATGGTGCAGGTCCCACAGCGCCCCTACGCCTTCCTCGCCCGCCGCGTCCAGGAGTGTGGCGAGCTGGGCCCCTGAAGAGAATGCGTCGTGGGTCTCCACCAGGACTTTCAATCCCCGCTGGGCCGCTCGCCTGCCCAGCCGAGCCAGCTTCTCTGCCGCGCGCTTGAAGGAGTCTGCCGGCCTCTCTCCCGCCGGCGCCTTGCCGCCGAAGACACGGATATAGGGAGCCCCCAGAGCCAGCGCCAGCTCGATCATCTGCTCTCCCTCACGCGCCGATGCTTCCGGCGCGCTGAGCGTGACCGAGCTGTCGAGACAGCAGATCTCCAGGCCTACTCTCTGGAACTGACGGCACACTCCCCTCGGCCCGCCCGGGAACTCAGCGAGGGCCTTGAGCAAGTCAAGCGATCCCTTGTAGCAGCGCAGCTCCACGCCGTCATAGCCGTTCCTCCGCGCCGCCTTCAGGATCTGTTCCATGCTCCATTCTGGACAGCCCAGAGTGCTGAATGCGAGTTTCATGCCGCTCTCTTTCTCCCGCGCGCCAAGGTCGCGCCCCTCGCTACCAGTTCACAGTGGCGAGCACAATCCCTCCGTGGGCCAGCGCGTCCTGGCCGATGTAGGTCCCTAGGGTGGCGCCTCCGATCACGTCGTCCCAGTCATGGGCTTGGCGCTTGACCCGAGACCACGCCACGCGAGAGGACAACAGATACCAGAGAGTGCGCTGCCTCGGGTGGTATTCCGAGGCCACCCTGGCCAGGGCAAAGGCCAGGGCCGCGTCTCCGCTCGGGAAACCATATCCATATCCGTGGGCGTGGCCCTCGCCATGGGGCCGCGGGTCCCGGATGATGCGCTTCAACGCTTCCACGCTCACCGCGGTGGTGATGGTGACATCGAGCGCCTGCTTCAACTCCGGGGGTCTGTCCGCGGCCTTGGTCCTGCAATCCGCCGGTGCGGCACCGATCTTCACCGCCAGCATGGCTAGGACGAACACTGTGGTGTTCATGGCCCGTTCCTCGGCAGCGACCTTGATCGCACCCGCATCTTTCCCACCTCCAGCCAGCCCTGATACTCTGACGCATAGGGCGGTCCGATCCCGACGGCCACGCGATAGCCGCTCGAGGCCGCGTTGGAGGGGACGATCAGCTCCCCGCGCTGCTCGTATACTGTTCCCTCGGGAGACGGCCTCAGCCCCCACTGGCCGTGGGCCACCGGGAAGGCCTGCACTAGTCGCTCGTTCTCCCACTGGGTCTGGGCGAACTGCGCGGTACTCATGTTCTCTGGCACCAGGCCGACGGCGAACTGGGCCGGCGGCAGCGCAGCCGACAACCTCCACTGCGCGGTGAACCCCACCATCTCGCCCGCGCCGGCCTCCCCCCGATCCAGGTTGAACGCGACCAGAGATATGCCCGCGGGGAACTGCGCCAGTGCCGCCCCGGCCTCGCGGGGACGCAGCATGTCGGGGGGCTTGGACTCCAGGTGCACTAGGTCTTCGCTCAGCCCTACGAAGTAGGGCGGCCCCGAGATCGAAGTCCAGGGGGGATGCAAGCAATAGAGCGGCCGGCTCTTTCCGAAGTACCTGGCGAGGTAATACGCGCACCAGGCGGTGCGCTCATGCAGTTCAGCGGCTTCACGTCCAGCACCCGCCCAGGACTCCTGGGCCGCGCGGCGCAGTTCTGGGTCCTCAATCAGGTTCACATACCAATCATCGGGCAGCCGCACCGCGCGCAGGAGGGCCACATCTTTACGCAGCCCTTCCACATTCTGGAGATAGAGTGTGGCGAAGCTGGGCACGTCGAAATCGGAGACGAAGATGGCATTCGGTTCCATCTGTGACAGTGCCGCAACCCAGCGATCTCGATGCTCCCACACATTGCTCAGGTCGGAGCGCGCCCAGTTCGCCCCCAGCAGCACCGCGCAGACTGCTGCCGCCGGCAGCATGACGGTGGCTCGAACAACTCTCTGCTTGGCGAGGAAGTCTGCAAGGGCGGAGAGTCCGAGTGCGCCGCAGATGGCCAGCACTTCGCCGAGGGGCAGGAAGAATACCTTGAGGTCGGTGGTCTCGCCCCACTGGAGCACCCAGATGCAGAGCAGGACACCGCCCACTGCGAGCGATCCCGCGACGGCCGGCTCTCGCCGTGTCCAATGCCACCAGCCCCCCCCGATCAGCGGCAAAGCTACGGCCGCCAGTAGCACCGAGAGGCCGGTTCCAGGTGCCAGCAGCGCGGGCAATAACTCGATCCCCTCCGCTATCATCTGTGCGAAACTGTGGGAGAAGGCAAAATGCTGATACTGTGTTGCCAGCACATGGTCGAGGAAGCGCTGGAGGGTGCTCGGGTCTGTCCAGTTTAGGGGTGGCCGGGCGAGGGCGCGGAGGGGCAGATAAGCATAGCAAACGAACGGTGCGAGGAACATGCTGGCCGCGGCCAGATATGTCTTCGCGCGTCGCGGGCGGGTGAGCGCGACGGCTGCCAACAGCGCGGGCGCCACCGCCAGCATGGCCGTGCGGTGGTGCATGGATACAAACCCGCAAGCGAGCGACAGCCAATAGGCCGAAGGCCAGGAGCGTTCTCTCTGCCATCGTCTCAGCGCCAGCAGCGCGAGGGCCACCAGCAGGGCGGTGAGGCCGTAGACCTCGGCCCTCACCGCCTGGCTCCAGGTGGGGAACCAGAGGCCGAAGGCCAGCCCCGCGGCGAGCGCGGGCAGCGCCTGGCCCACCAAACCGAGGGCCACGAAAGTGACCAGCGCGGCCGCGCCAGCGGAGCAAACCGCGGAAAGCAGGGCTACCCGATAAGCGCTAGTTCCTCCCACCGGCAGAAAGTCGAAGACCCGCCCCAGCAAGACCCAGAGGGGATAGCCGGTGGGATGGGCGATTCCGAGGACGTGGGCGGCGGAGACGAGCTCTCCGCTGTCCTGGTCCACGACAGTGCGGAGGAGGGTGGTATGGTAGATGGCAAGGAGGACCGCGAAGACGCCGAGGGCGGAGAGGAGGGGCGCGCGAGGGCGCGGGGCAGGGGTGGGAGTGTCTCCAGAATCTCTTGCCTGTCGCGCCATTATGTCAGGAGCATTCGGAAGGAGCAAGGAGTGGTCCTGCTCGAGGAGCTGCATGCTCTAGAGCGGCATCTGCACATGCCGCCTGGTGTTGTGCGGCGAGCATGCCCGACTGCGGCGGGACATAGCCGCCCTACAGCCCCCTGCAAGCCGCTTTGCTATATTATAACATGCTGTGTCAAGGGTTTTTGGGAAAACTAAGGGAATTGCTGGATTTTTATGGTGGCGGGAATGGGCGAAATTGCGCAGTTTCGTTTCAGGCAAGGGAGCAGAGGACGGCCGCCCTACAGGGTGGTGGAGCCGGCGGCAGGATTCGAACCCGCGACCAACTGATTACAAATCAGCCGCTCTGCCAACTGAGCTACGCCGGCTCAATGTCCGTTTCCACGAAGACAGCGCACAACATGATTGTGAGACGGTCTACGCGTCGGCCC
>Ga0315312_1002016_pt1 | contig 14626 bp, 14 predicted proteins | sample TDP7_MG_FD_203629 | JGI IMG/M metagenome (GOLD analysis project Ga0315312, IMG submission 203629) | Freshwater sediment microbial communities from Lake Towuti, South Sulawesi, Indonesia - TDP7 | ecosystem: Environmental > Aquatic > Freshwater > Lake > Sediment | place: Indonesia: South Sulawesi... | reverse complement strand
ATCCTTCCCTACTCTCTAGGCTTTCTCAAATCAAAGACGAGAACATATTACTTAGGACTGACGTACCGGGTTCGGAGATAGCGAGGACGCTGCTCTCGTCAAGGTGCATGGCGAGCTTCAACCCAGAGGAGCACTATGGGATAGTGCCCGTGGAGGCGATGGCGGCGGGCACCCCTCCCATAGTCGCAGATGGGGGAGGGCAGAGGGAGACCGTGATTCATGGGGAGACCGGATACTTGGTGCACTCGACCGACGAGATGGCTGAGGCCATGGTAGATCTCCTCTCTAACGATGACGACTTTGAGAGGGTGAGTAAGGCTGGGAGGAGTCGTACAAAGGACATCTTCTCAAGGGAAGTGTTCGCGAGGAAATGGCAGGATCTTTTCGATGCCCTCGGGGAATCAAAGCAACGTTAATACATCAAGAATGAAGGCCATTGAAGCGGTATGAAGGTCGCGCTCGTCATCTTTACGGCAAATGGCTTCGGAGGAGGCAACAAGTTCGCAGCCGATCTGGCATCTGCCCTAAACGGTGCTGGGCACGACGTGGCCGTTTGTGCTTGGGATAGACCAGAGCCCGGTCGCAGCCACGAGGAGTTACTCGACATTTCGAGCACGAGATGGTTTGTTCCGAGTTACAAGTATAACTTGGGAAAGCTCTATAAAATAACTTTCAACCTTGGCTCTGCGATAAGACGCTCAGTAGAGAAATTTGGGCCGGACATCGTCATAAACACGACAACCGAACCCTCGGTATTGCGGGCAGTTCCACCCGGCATAAAGAGGGTGAGCTATGTTCATTATCCAACAGAACTAACGGCATATGGCCATTCCCTCAAGTATGAACTATATCGCTCCATCTACTGGTGGTTACACCATAAGGCGATCAAGACCCTTGACGCTGTCGTATGTAATAGCAACTACATAAAGGAGATAACTTACCTGATGTGGAAGTGTAGCCTGCCAGACAAAGCCAAGTACCATACGATATATCCGTGTGTCGACGTACACAGATTTGATGGGAAACATGAAATTAGGGAGAGGAAGGCATGCTACGTCGGCAGGATTGACAGGAACAAGGGGATCGACACGGTCATCGACGCGTTCCTGATGGCCGGGAGAGGTGTCCCAGAAGTAAGGCTCGAAATAGTCGGTGGCGTCAGGGGATCTCCTTGGGCTGAGGCATATTATCCGTCGTTGGTCTCAAGGTTAAAGGTAATTAACGACGATCGGATAAGTCTCAATGTCGATGTCCCCAGCTCGGAGATAGTCAGGGTCCTCTTGACATCGAGGTGCATGGCGAATTATAATCCGGAAGAGCATTTCGGGATAGTGCCCGTGGAGGCGATGGCGGCGGGCACCCCTCCCATAGTCGCAGATGGGGGAGGGCAGAGGGAGACCGTGATTCATGGGGAGACCGGATACTTGGTGCACTCGACCGACGAGATGGCTGAGGCCATGATGACCCTCTTAACCGATGATGAGGCATTCAAGAGGGTGAGCGATGCTGGGAGAAGCAGGGCGGCGGGCCTCTTCTCCAAAGAAGTGTTCGCTAGGAAATGGAACGAACTCTTTGAGGCCAGCGTGTAGGTTGAATTAGGCAATCATCGATTGGATAAACGATAGCAAATCCCAGTTACTAAGAACATCATGGGGGTTCTTGCCCAGCGGGACAAATCTTATATTTTATTGCACTCAGGGGAAATCATCGAAGGAGATTTCGTCTCTGCCCAGAACGAAGATCGTCAAATGTATTGCGCCGATTCGGATATGTGACTTAGGGGGTTGGACAGATACGTGGTTCGCCAAGCATGGCGCTGTACTCAACATTGCGGTATATCCTTATGTCGAGGTCATTGTAAGTGCAAGGGAAAAACAATCCCATGAAGCCCGGATAACAATCCATGCTGAGAATTACAGGGACACATACGATATTGATCCAAGTGCGAGGGCTTGGTCCAAGCATCCGTTGATTGAGGCTTCGTTTAAGATGTTTAGGCTTCCGAAGGAACTTCATCTCGATGTTTCCATATTCTCTGAGGCTCCTGTCGGGGCTTCGACCGGTACATCTGCAGCCGTCTCTGTCGCGATCTTAGGTGCGCTCGACATGATTGGGGGATGTTCGCTGACCAGCTACGAAATAGCTAGAAAATCACACTATGTCGAGACCGAGATCCTCGGCTACCAGTCTGGCATTCAAGACCAGCTAAGCTCTGCATATGGCGGGATCAATTTCATCGAGATCCCAAATTACCCGGAGGCCTCGGTCTCTGCGCTCCATCTATCTAATTCGCTTCTTTGGGAACTTGAGTCCCGCCTCCTCTTGATCTACTTGGGCCGGCCTCATTCCTCCTCAGAGATACACAAGCTAGTGATAAAACGACTTGAGAGATCATCCAAATACCGTAGGCTATTGAATCCAATGCGCGAAGCCGCCGTTAAAGGCAAGGAAGCCCTCCTTCACGGGGATTTTGTCGAATTCGGGAACTGCATGATAGAGAATACTAAGGCCCAGAAGCAACTTCATCCGGAACTCGTTGGAGAACGAGCACGGAGGATAATTGGTATAGCTCAGGAATTTGGCGTTGATGGCTACAAGGTTAACGGTGCGGGGGGGATTGGGGGATCCGTTACATTATTGATGAAGACTGACACAAGGTACAAATATGCAATGATCGAAGAGATCCTCAAACAGGATCCGGACTTCCGCAACATACCCATTAGGCTGGCTCCTCAGGGCCTGAGGCGCTGGAGTATAGAGGGGAACTGAAATAGGCCATCGCAGATTACAATGGCCGAAGGGTTTACGCGAAGATTTTCGCATGAGATCCCATGATTATCAATCGGGTTGGATGATGCGGGCCCTCGCCTGCCCATAAAGTATTAATTTTGGAGCGGAATATATCCTTCGCATTGCCTTTGAGACATGCTCATCAGAGACCTTCCTCACCCTCATCTGAACGGCGGTCCGCTTCTCAAATACGGCATTTATATTCCGGACTAACCAAGCATATGTCCAAATCAGGGAAATCGCGGGGAGGTGCTGAGACCTCCTACCAAAGATCTCGCTTAGCAAAATAACTGATAGATTCCTTACGTCTACTAATATCGCTATAATGAAGTATTTGATGACGTTCGTGCCATTATAGTTCTTGAGCAATGTCAATAACTGGTTACGCCTATACCTGAAGTAGACATCTGGCCGAGGAACCGAACGCATGGTACCACCTCCTGCGTGATAAATTATTGATGTAGGCACGAAGACCACTCTCAAGCCATTCAGCCAAATACGCCAAGAAAGGTCTGTTTCCTCAAAATATGATACATAAGTGTCATCGAATCCTCCGACTCTGAAGAAGACATCCCGCCGTACCATTATCGCAGTGCCTTTGGCATAAAAGATGTCATCTGACATGTCGTATTGTCCTGAATCCACCTTTCCCGCCCCGCGTTCCCAAGGTATGACAAGTGGGTCGAGAAATCCCCCAGCGCAATCCAACAGGTCAGGATTGCCCAGCGCGAGTACCTTGCTTTGGGCAGCCCCTATGCCCCTGTCCTTCGAAATCGAACGAATCAACTCGATGACCCAGTCAGATTCAACTGCCGTGTCATTATTAAGGAAGATGAGGTATACACCAATCGAATTCCGAGCGCCTAAATTATAGCCCCCGGGAATCCCAAGGTTGAGTGAGCTGCTTATCAGCCTAAACCCACGCCGTCCTCCAAACAGGGACAGGGCAAGCTCGCGACTCCCATCCTTAGAGGCGTTGTCGACAAGGATGACCTCTAGACTCGGATAATTCGTGAGAAAGATAGACGACAGGCACTGCTCTATAAACTTCATGCCATTATAATTAAGGATGATGACTGAAACCATCGGCACCATGCCTTCAGAGCCACGACCCTTTTGTATTGATGACATTCAGTCTACCACCCTCTTGCCATTAGTTATCCATTTTTTTATGGGATTGTCACTATGAGCACGCTCATCATCCAATGCAAATCCGGCAATCCACATGCTCCACGTTAATCAGCATATATTATAAACCTTTAAATTTTCCCTTGATGTCTTAAGGTGTTAACGCTCACTGAGATATGTTGGTTGGTTATACATCATGCGCATCTTTGGGCGATTCGATCCTGTTTCTATAGGGGGAGCTTATATAGGAGTAGGACCGAACAAAACCCAATGGCCATGGAGTATTAAAATTGGCAAGCGTGCGGCTTCGATACTCAGGGCTCGTCTTATTTTCCTCTAGGGCATTCAGCATGGTGATGGGGCTCCTATTCACCGTTATGGTCACGAGGCGACTAAGCGTCGATGAGTTTGGAATATGGCAGTACATCTCGGCCCTATTAGGCTACTTCATCATGCCGTCGAGCGTTGTTAGCTTCTGGTTGACACGAGACATGGCACGAGGATCCAAGGTTGCTAGAGTTGGGATCTTGACCAATCTCATGTTTTCGTTTGCTGCAGTGGGCTTTTTCGCCATGGCATCTTATCCACTTTCATATGGTATTGGAGCGGACGTCCTCTACTACCTGCTTTGCAGTTTGCAACTGCCTGAGATATACCTCATAAACACTCTGGAATCGATAGCAAATGCGACTAGGCCAGAAATATTTGGTTACGGTATCATGGTATTCGAAGCCAGTAAAGTGCTGGTAGCTCTCATCGCTGTGGTCATATTGAGAACGGGACTTACTGGCTCGATTGTCTCCGTGGTTATCGCGTACTTTGCACAGATGCTGATGATGGGCTTGGCCCTACACCGATATATAAATGGCGTCCTAAATAAACAGGCCGTGAAGAGATGGTTATCGCTTTTTTGGATACCTACCTTCAACGCGGCTGCTGGACAGCTCCTATTGTTCGATACCATCATCTTAGTGGCGTTAACGAGATCTACTCTTCCAGTGGCTATGCTCAAGGCCACTCAGGTGTTCGGGGCAGCCATCGCGATGTCTAGTGTACTAGCGGCCCCATTATATCCGAAGCTCCTAGCAGGAGGAACCGCCAACGATGTTGATACAGCATTTAAAATGGTCTTGATGTTTGCCATCCCATCAACACTTGGAGTTGTGATATTATCGGAGCCATTGCTGAGTATACTTAGAGTGGAATACGTGCAGGCCCGGCTAACGTTGATCGTCATAGCCTTGTTAAGTTTCGTTAATAGCGTATCGGGCGTGATGGACGCCATCATAGTCGGAACGGAGAAAGTCGATGTCGTGAATAGCGTATCGTTTAAAAAGTTTATCCATAGTCGTCTCTCACTCCTACCATCTCTAACCTTCATACAAGGCATAATCTACTTGTTCTTGCTGACCCTCATTACTTTTTCCCTTAACATGATGGGTGTCGCCCCTAACATGATTGCTCTATGCACTGCTGTACTCTCGTTGATAGCAACTACACCGATATTCATCTATAAATATCGACTCGCGAAGAGAACTGTAGACTTTAAACCCCCATTCAAGGCCGTGTATAGATATTCGCTAGCTTCTCTTGCGATGTGTGCTGCGTTGGTCATGCTCTACCAATTTGCGGTAATCAGTTCGAACATCTCGAAGGTCTTGTTTGCCCTTCTCCCGATCATTGGAGCTGCGGCTTTCACTTACTTCACTGCCCTTTTCCTCATAGATGATGATTTTAGAAGACTTATAAAGCTCTCGCGAAATTACTTGGTAAAAGGAGGCGGAAATAAAAGTCAATAGATATCCCTCTACTTTCAGTTGCTATTCGTTGCACCGCATAGGGACATGATTAATCTCATATGCTGTCAAATGGCTTGCCTAGGAAGAAGGCCTCGAATCGATCCACAACCCGTTCCCAACCAAATGCGCTGATCGTCCTTAGCGCTCCTTGGCGCAATCTCGCCCTGAGATCAGGATCGTCAAACAACTTGACTAGAGCCTTTGAGCCGCTTTCGGGATCGTGTTGCGGAATGAGCATCGCGTTCTCGCCGTCTTTCAGAAGGTCCTCTGTACCAACTGAAACGGCAACGACCGTCGTCCCGCATGCCATTGCTTCCTGCACCGTAGTCGGAAAACTCTCAGCCCATGAAGTATTAAGGAGTACATGGGATGAACTGTACAGGTCCACAAGTTCTAAGTCGGTCGGCCTTTCAACAAATGTATAGTCACCACTCTTCAAGGGCCTTCTAGGACCATAGACAATGAACTCTATATCGACCTTTTCCCTTGCGAGCTCTATGGCCTTCAACGCATCATCGAATCCCTTCCATATTTGGGTTGATCCATAACAGATAACTCTAGGCTTACTTGCCTTCTGAACCGTGGGTTTGAAGGTATCCAAGTCTACTCCTGGTAAGATTGTCGTGAAAGGGCCAGGAGCGTTGAGCTGTTCTAATCCCTTCCTAACTCTGGTTGAATTCACTATCTTCGTTAATGGCAAGAAGTATGATTCTCTACCCATCCTGCGCTCATAAATATTTCCAAGATTACATAGGTTCTGTATGTGATATATTCTCTTTAGACCTTTTTCGCTTCTGTGAACCGCAAAGGCGGTGAAACAGAAACTTGCGATATTGACATCACACGCAGGGATGGCCTTTGCCAACGTCCTGATGTCGTCAAGATAAAATTGTAGAAGATTGCGCCTTTTCATCGCTAAAATGCCACGCCTAACGATGGCCTCGATGTTAGACGCCATATCGTATGCATACATTATAGGTACCTTTACTGGGAACCATTGCCTTCGATCTCGATACAGGGCAGTTATAGTGACCTCATGACCTTTCGCGGACAACCTATTGGCCAACTCGAATAGCGTCCGATGGCCTCCGCTTGGACCTACAGTCCACATCACATAGTTGATTCTCAAGCTGCCTCATTTGAACCCCGAGGGGAACTTATATATGTTCTAGGATGCGATAGTTGAGCAATGAGGGTTCCGGACTAGAGGCTTGCATCCGAGGGGACACGTGGCCATAAACCGGAGGAGAAGGCATTGCATAAAAAAGTCGCGGTCATCAGGGGAATATCGCTTAACAAATGGGAGATGCAGAACTACGAACCCATAACACGACATGACGTGACGGCCATCTGTGCGTATGGCAATTTATTCGATACAGCCAATATAGAGATAAAGAAGGTCTATCTAAAATCCCTAGAGGCAGTGGTAAAGCCCCCCCTCCACAGATATTGGACATTCCTCCTAAGGAAGTTTGGTTATCGATACCACATGATGGGCCTCCGGAAGTTGTTGACGGCATTTGATGTCGCGCATACGGCGGACACTTGGTATGCATTTTCATACCAATCTGCCCTCGTGAAGAAAAAATATGGCATTAGATTGGTTGTAACTCAGTGGGAGAATATACCATTTGCCCTCGAGGATATGCCACTTGTAAGGCATGTGAAGAAAGTAGTCAGGGGCAATGCCGACCTATTCTTGGCAGTAAGTCATTCATCTGAAATGGCTTTACTCAAAGAGGGTGTGCCTAAAGTAAAAATTCACGTAATACCGATGGGAGTTGACATAAGGCGATTCCATCCGATGTGTAAAGATAGAGGATTGTGCTCAAAGCTCGGGTTGGCCGATGACGATATAGTCTTCCTGTTTGTTGGTAGACTTGTCAAAGAGAAAGGGATATTGGATCTCATATCGGCATATGGTGCAATCGCACACGATTTCCCATCCAAGACAAGACTCATGGTTTCGGGCGAGGGTAGTCTGAGGGAAATGGCAGAACATCATGCCCATCGATTGGGTATAGAGAAATCCGTGGCATTCATTGGTTCGCAGCCATATGATGAAATGCCCCGACTCTTTAGCATCGCCGATATCTTCGTCCTTCCAAGTGTGCCCACTAGAACATGGGAAGAACAATATGGCATGGTCCTAGTGGAGGCGATGGCATCGGGCAAGGCCCTCATATCGACGCATACTGGGGCAATCCCTGAAATTGTTGGTCCTACCGGGCTGCTAATACCTCCAGGACAACCCAACAGATTATATGAGGCGATGCGAGAGCTGGCAATCAACGGACAGAAAAGGGAAGAGCTGGGCAAGATTGCGAGGTCCATGGCAATCGAGAGGTATGATTCAAGGCATATAGCAGGTACCTTATCGGGTATCTACGATTGTATCTGATCCCCTCACTCAACGTCCTAAATGCTTAATCACCCGTTTGCTTAATCTTCACATATCCTGGAATGTTGCTTATCTTGGAATTAAGCCTAAATGACCCAGGAGTATCCCTTATGACTTTTAAGCAATCCTCGGCTATCCTCCTTGCTTGTCGTCTCGATGGCGCTAAGGTGAATACACCACCTCCAGCCCCTGCTCCTGCTAGTTTCCCCCCACCTCCATGTTTCTTGGCAGTTTTTAAAATGGCATGTTGGAATTCATTGGTATAGAAATTTGGTAAAATTCGCCTTCTGGCCTCATAGCTTTCGTTGAGGAGATTGACGAGTTTCTCGTAGTCCCCTTCGCGAGTGGCATCTCTGGCCTCATAGGCTATTTCGGTCTCCCTATACCATAGATCCCGATCTATGCCATCGATCATAGATTTGAGTTGGTACTCATTGATGACGGAACTCGAATGGGAAGCCCCACTATAATATGTTGATACGAGCCCATCAAGGTAATCGATCTCACCCCCACTTAATAATTCCTCTCTACTGAACCAATTCACCTTTTCCCCATACATGAAGCAGACCGTAGGGTGATGCCAGGTATAGAGAGCCACCCCTCCGAAAAGTGAAGCTGCTTGATCTTGATAGCCGGTCAGCGATATGCCAGCGGTATGCTCAAGGTAATGCGCGATGACGACTATCTCCTCAAAGCCCGGCATCTTGGAACCGTCCATTACCTCCCTCACCTTGCATAGGCACAGCAGGATCGCTGATGCCAATGCGCCGCTTAACCCAAGCCCACTCCTCGAGGGGAGCTTGCTTCTGATCTCTATGTCCACGTCTACGACTTTGGTGAAATATGCCGCGGCTATGGCCAGGGCATGCTCGCCATGCCTAAATGATCCTCGCTCAATGTCCAAGATCTCTTCGGCATTAAGCGTTAAATTTTTAATCCTGACCTTTCCTTCATGTTTACGTGGTTTAACTGAAACCCTCATTCCTTTATCAAACGCCCAGTTAAGGGTTGAGGGCCTAACCCTCTCTGTAAGCCCGAGACTCATTATGGGGAAAAGCTCCATGTCAACTGTGCCAGCATATGGATCAAGCCTTCCCCGAGTTTCGCTAACAACCTCGAACCTATCGGGGAGGTTTGCGCCGCTTATCCACTCCACGCATTTCCCTTTGTCCATTTTATCCTAAAATAAGATGTAAGTAACATAAATATATCATTTGCTGGAATCCATAATATAGGATAATTATAACAATACGGATGACGACTCGCCTAATATGAAACTTCTGCCCCTTGGCATGTTGCTTCGAGTGGAAGCCACAATTGAACCTGCACCTATGAGGCTGTCAACGATCCTATCATCGACGTCGACTTCGCAACCGTCTATTTTTTCCGTTTATTTTTCAGATCATGGGTCCTTAAGCCTTTTGCGGACATCTTCATGTGTCTGCCTTAACGGCCACGCTCTCGCCATTTATGGCTTAGTTTATTATAGAATCATAGAGGTTCATTAACGCGATGCGAGAGATCTCTCTTCGAGATCTTTCAATGATTTTTCGAAGACGTCCGCTGCACCCCAATCATGCTCCTTGGCCCAAGGCGCCAATTCGCCTAAGCCCTCTCTCAAAGAGCAGGCGGCATCGAAGCCGAGGAGGCCTTTGGCCCTCTTGACGTCGGCGTAACAATGGCGTATGTCCCCCTTCCTGTACCTCTCTGAAACCTGCCTCTTGACATTGGAACCGTAGAGCTCTATGAGCGTGTCGGCAATCTCGTTGATGGAGGTCGGACTCCCGGTTCCAATGTTGATGGCCTTGTTATCTGCAGACGAACTCTCCAAGGATAGGGCATTGGCCCTTGCGACATCTTTGACATAGATGAAATCCCTCAGCTGATCCCCATCCTCAAATATGTATGGCGATTTACCGTTTAATATCCTGTTCGAGAATATCGCCGCCACGCCAGTATATGGGTTACTTAGGGACTGTCTGGGCCCATAAATGTTGAAGTACCTCAAAGCGACAACGGGGATCCCATATGTTTCACAAACAAGGAGGCAGAGCTCCTCCTGATGCCTCTTCGTGGCCGCGTAAACGGAGGTCGGGTTTAACGGTTTTTCTTCATCTGTAGGACGATGCCTTAGGCTCGAACCACATTCACCGCACAGAGGCTCCCATATCTTCTGCTCGAGATCGGCCTTTTTTCTCAAACTGGGATAACGGGTTTCCCCACATCTTTCACAGAAGTACTTTCCCTCACCGTAGACACTCATAGAAGAAGCGACTACGACCTTCTTTACGTTCCCCTCTCTTACGAGAGACTCCAGTAGAATTGCAGTGCCCAGGGTGTTCGTAGATACGTAATCCTTAATCCGGTACATCGATTGGCCAACGCCCACTGCTGCTGCCAGATGCATTATGGCCTCTGAATTCGAAAATAACTTCTTGAGCCCATCGGTGCCTAAAGCGGATATATCGTCGAAGTGATATTCCACGTCTTTATTCAAGTAATCGGGTCTTTTCCCAGCATGAACTTGGGGTACGAGGTTGTCTACGACTGTAACGTCATATCCCTTCTCGACAAGGAGGTCGACCGTATGGCTCCCGACGAAGCCAGCTCCTCCAGTTACGAGGACCCTTTTTATCGATCTCATTGGGGGATACTCGTCCCTCCAAGTGATCCCCGACTATTTAGGCTTACATGTTGTGGCCTATATATCTGGGTGAATAATACAAAGGCCTTAGCCCTGTCTGCCTGTAGGCATCGATCACGTTATTCCTAAGTGCTGCCATGGAGTGCGTCTTCGGTTTGAGGAGGTGCGATTTGCATGACCCGATACAATCTGAGGAACCGAATCCCCTCGCATGTGGATTATTGAACATCCCGAGAGAACGATTGATCCTGCACTCCATGCGCCTACTAGTCTGGGCGATGATGGCAAGTCCAACCGATGCTCCCTTGGATGCAAGAAGGTGATCTATGTGCCAGAATTTATGTTCGCCACCGCGCAGGTGTCTATCGACTCTCTTTTCCAAGCCACCAGGGCCAAGCGCCGACCCAGTATACAGATAAAGGCCCTTCGGGAAGGACAGACTGCCCAGCCGACCAACCCTCAGACGAAGAGGTTTTCTAATCGATATTATCAGGGTATAAACCCCCTTTGCCCCATTAGGCGTAAAGTCCCCTTTATTGTAAATGGAGCGTCTCAAGATCCGGACAACTCGATGAGCCTGCATTCCTCGGTGTTTGTATCCAATATGCCTATTGTTGCCTTATCCGACAGGTAGCCACTTGCATCGCCGCTGTTTACGAAGAGCACACGACCTTTCCTCGTGATGGAAGGGCTATGAGTGTGACCATAGACAAGAACGTCTAAGGCTTCAGAGCCACTGAGAGCCTCCAATAGGAGCCCATCGTGGCCATGCAGTAATCCTATCTTCTTGCCATCAGCATCCACAAGCGCGAAGGAGTCCCTGATCTCAGCGCCGATCTCGCCATATTTTTTCCTCAGGGAGGCTTTGTCTCCGTCGTTGTTGCCGAAGATGCCAATGATATTGGCCTTCAATGGCCTAAATGCATCGGCCGTAAAAGGGCTCACGTAATCCCCTGCGTGCAGGACGAGATTGACCCCCTCATCGTTGAATATGTTAGTCGCCCTTATTATCATCTCGAGTCTATCGTGGGTGTCTGATATTATACCAACTTTCATGTTGACCTCCTTGTAGGTGTGGGAGAACCTTATTTTTGGATTGCGGAACGCATTTTCGAAGAGAGGCCGGAGTCGTCAACTCGTCTATGACCATCGAGTTCCTAGCCATCCTCTCGAACTTAGGTATGACCCTGGCAACAGCCATCCTCGAGGCGGCTTCTTCGACCTCGGGCGATCTCTCGATCAGATGTAGGAAATATCTCTTAGAGGGCTGTAATACATGGCAGTAGGGCCTATAACGAGCGCAACATTATAAGGCCACTGTGTGAGGGGACGCCCATATGCTCTACTTGAAAAGCGTCATGTTTAATAGTCTACTATTCAAGCCAAGAGCCAATCTGTAGGAGGATTACCTGATTGGTAAATAATGAACCTCCGCCAAGTGGAAAGTGGAATTACCTCATGAGATGGAGGTGGTATCCCGTACCTGCGGTATATCTTTCAATAATCATTGCCTTCTATTTTGGAGCCACGACTATAATGAGTAGCTCGGATGCCTCAGCTTTGACGCAGCTGGGCGAGGAATTCATTAAGGAGATGATGGCCCGAGGTGCCATCGGCATCTTCATCAACAACTATATTTATTCGCTGATTATGATTACTCCTTTTATCGGAGTGCCATTTGGCATGTATACTATATACAATACCGGGTTGTTAAGTGCAGCACAAATCCAGACCAGCATGAACATCGTAGACCCATCGGCACGTGCAATGTTGATTATTTTGACAGTGGTCAATCCCATAGGAATTATGGAATTTATGTCGTATGCCCTTTCAATTACACAGGGACTTCTATTAATTTATGCCATCTACAAAAGGCACGCAATGGATGAGGCAAGGAATGCGGCAATAACCGCAGTTATTGTGCTGGTTATACTTATCTCTGCGGCATATTTGGAATTTGAAATGGTAAAGGGATTCTACAATCCATAGGGATCGCGATGACGACCCAGTCAGGAATAATCAGGTTAGTGGCCTTCGACCTCGATGGCACGTTGACGGCAGAGGCCAATAGCTGGCAAAGTCTGCATCGATTTTTCGGCACCGAGAGATACGGTGAATTGGGCCTTAAAGAATATGAATTGGGGGAGATCAGTTATGAGGAATTCATGAGGAGGGACATATCATGTTGGCCCAAGGGATTGAGTATGGATGTCGTGGAAAGGATCCTCTCCAACATCACTCTGAGGCCTGAAGCCGAGGACACGATCTCCCGGTTGAGGCAAAGGGACGTGAAGATCGTTGTGATAACTAGCGGCTTGGCATCTCTCGCTAGGAAGATATGCCAAAGGCTTTAGATCGAGGATTTCGCAGCCAACAACCTCGAGACCGATGCTGACGGTCGCCTCACTGGACAAGGCATCATCGCGGTCGAGCCATTAAAAAAGGAGGTTATATTATACAAATTCCTGAAAAGGTTTGGCATGCGGTCGGAACAGACTTTGGCCGTCGGGGATACGAGATTTGACAAGAGCCTATTGAAAGCGGCGAAGATAGGCGTCGCATTCAAGGAAGATGGCAGGCCAGATCCGGAGCTCTTAGAGGTGGCGTCATTTATAATAACAAAGCTGTCAGATGTCGTGAGCATAGTCGATAACTTGAATCGATGATAGACACTACGTCTTCGCCGTAGCTAACGCACGCACGGACTCTGAGCAGTCATCAAAATCCGCAATGAGCGAAGACCCACAATGGATTATGTCTCTGAGCTGCACGAGTGACATGACGTCGACGCTCTTCTCCTGCTCATAGAGCCTCTCGAGAAGATACGTCTTAGCGGATTCAACCTCCTCTATCATCTTCTTTACGGATAGAGATAGGTCGTTGGATTTCGATGGGTCGTTCGGCAAGGAATTTATGGCATCGATCAGAGAAGCGGCGGTCTGTTCGACTTTTTCGAAGAGCTTTATGAGTGTAAACTGGAGCTTCACGTCGTTCAATAGAAATACGACGGAGGGGCTGAGCCTCCTTTGGACGAGCGTGCCCGAGCCCTCTCTGGCTGAAGAGAGTAGGCAGCTAAGAGCGCCGAGTATGACGGTGATGTCGTCGCGCGCGGATGGCGATAGAGAGGTTTGGAGGAGGAGCCTCCTCGCCTCCCTTGCTATAGCCAGCCCCCTCTTCGCATCTGCATTGGTCTTCTGTGCTTCAGCTATCGCGGACTGGCGATCTCCCGAGGCCACTAAGGCAAAAGTCGTTTCCATTCCCTTTGCAACCCCCAGGCAGATGCTATTCATGTCGGCTATCTTTGACCAGAGCTGAGTTTCCTCGCGACGACCTGACACGAGCCTTTTGATGGCGCTCATACTCATCCCGAGATAACGATGCAATCAAAGGCATATAATCTTATTGAGGGGGGTCGAGATCGCTCCTCAACGCCCGATACGGTCTTCATTTCTACTCAACGCCATTTCGCCGAGGAGCCTGAACGATCCCGGAGAGCCATCTGATAATCGACCAGAGACCGATGACTATTAGGAGCGCATACAGGGGAATTATGAGAGGAGAAAGGAGGATGTGGTGGCCAGTATATTCACATACCACTACTACCAGGTCAGAATCCAATATTATGGAGGGTTGGGTCTGGGGTAGGGATGAACCTCGCCGTACGCCCTCTAGCTCATAACTATACCCCCACGATCCCTCGACGTATATATCAGCCGTAATCGTGACCGTTGAGCCCCGTGAGAGCGCGCGGACTAAGGGGGATATCAAGGAGGCCGTCCCATTTTCACTGCCGTTTATGTATATCGTGACTGTATCCTCCTCCGGCAATCCCGTGACGACTACGATGAGCTTCGTCTCCGATTC
>Ga0315312_1002014_pt1 | contig 14660 bp, 15 predicted proteins | sample TDP7_MG_FD_203629 | JGI IMG/M metagenome (GOLD analysis project Ga0315312, IMG submission 203629) | Freshwater sediment microbial communities from Lake Towuti, South Sulawesi, Indonesia - TDP7 | ecosystem: Environmental > Aquatic > Freshwater > Lake > Sediment | place: Indonesia: South Sulawesi... | reverse complement strand
ATTCCTTTTTCCATAAGAACCACACCGCGGTTTTTCAAAACTTCCAAAATCTCCCCTCCCCCAGGCACCCTCCCACCATCCTTATGGCGGAATTTCAACATCTTTCAATCTTCCTTGCCTTTGGTGGAAGAGCGGTCTATAATCAGGCATATTCATGCCCGGGCTTAGGTAGAATCTTTAGCTCGGGATAAGGGATGAGCTATGGACCGCTCATTTATCGCCGAAGACTTCGAGGAACTGCTGAACGTAGGGATTGCCCTCTCCAGCGTGCATGACCTGGAGGAACTCCTGGACCTGATTCTCCAGGAGGCCCGCCGTCTTACCCGGGCTGATGCCGGGACGCTTTATCTCGTGCAGGATAATAAGCTGATCTTCAAAGTCAGTCAGTGCCAAAGCTTAAGCGATCAGTTGGGAGAAGAGCGCATGCGCCAGATGTACCAGTCTTACGAGATGCCCATCTCCAAACAATCCATCGCGGGCTATGCTGCCCTGACCAAGAAAGTACTGAATATTCCCAATGTGAAGGAGATTCCCCAAGAAGCTCCCTACCGCTACAACCGTTCCTGGGATGAACGAGCTGGATATAACACTCAATCCATGATGGTTGTACCCCTCCTCAACCGGGAGAACAAATTGGTGGGGGTTTTGCAGCTGATCAATGCTCTGAGCATGGGAAGGGTAGTTCCTTTTCTTGGGGAGTACGAGAAGTTGGCCTCGTCTCTCGCTTCCCAGGCAGCGGTGGCGATTGAGAATGCCGAGCTCACCGAAGACCTGAAGCAGGCGCATTTAGACACTATCTTCCGCCTGGGTGTGGCCGCCGAATACCGGGATAAAGAGACGGCGAATCATATCAAGCGCATGAGTAATTACTGCGCTTTGATCGCTGAGAGCTTAGGATGGTCGAAAGAAGCCGTGAATATGATGCTCTGGTCCAGTCTCATGCACGATGTGGGCAAATTGGGAATCCCCGACGCCATCTTGCAAAAGCCCGGGCGCCTGACGCCAGAAGAGCGACGGATCATGGAATATCACACGATCATCGGGGGAAACATCCTCAGAGGGTCAGAGGCGGCGGTATTGAGACAATCGCGCATCATCGCGTTAACCCACCATGAGAAATTTGACGGGAAAGGATATCCCCGCGGCCTCAAGGGGCAGGCGATTCCCATCGAGGGACGGATTACTATCATGGCGGATGTATTCGACGCCCTCTCCTCCAAGAGGGTTTACAAAAGTGCCCTTTCCGAAGAGGAAGTTTTGTGCATCATGGGAGAAGGGCGAGGATCTTTTTTTGATCCCATGATCCTGGATAAATTCTTGAGTCGGCTCGAGGCGGTGCGAGAGATCCAGCGCCGTTATGCGGACCGGGAGGAAGACCTGGATAAATTTAGAAACCTGGATTACCTGATCATCGAAGAAGATGAAGAAAGAAAGAAGGCTTGAAGGAGGTCGGCCTACCCAACTTCGATACCTACCTGCAGATTACCAAGGAAAGAGGAAAAATTTAGTTAAATCCAAAATCCAAAGATCAAGTGTCAAAATGACCAAGCAAAATTCAAAATTAATTTTGGTTTTTGGATTGTAATTTTGGGATCAATTTAGCTGTTTGAAAAACCATAAAAAATGACAGGCTAAAAAGCTCTGTCACTCCTGCGAAACCTGTCCCTGCAGGCTTTAAGCAGGGAGCAGGAGTCCAGCATTTTTCAAATGGATTCTGGATTCCCGTTCCCCACTTTCGTGGGGACAAGCTTCGCGGGAATGACCCATCAAACGAAAGGATAAAAGATTTTTTCAAAAGGTTAAATTAATACTAATTTGGATATTTGGTTTTTGAATTTTTTGGGATATGGCCCAGATTTTTGACCCGCTGCGCATCAAAGGTATTGAACTCAGAAACCGTCTCGTCTTTGCACCCGTAGTTACGAATTTTGGGCTGAGGAACGAGCAGGCGGTAAAATTTTTTGCCGAGCGGGCCAGGGGTGGAGTGGGTCTGATTGTCGTGCACGGCACACCTGTTGATCTGCTCCTAAGGGCTAATTGGGTCCGCGGCCTGAAGCCTCTGGTTACGGCGGTTCAAGAAAAGGGGGCCAGAGTAGTCCTCCAGCTCTGGCATGGAAATGAGTTGGACGGGCAGGCCGTTGCCCCTTCTGCCCGGGGGTCCTACCGTCAGATTACCCGGGAGGAAATCCGTACAGTTATTGATAAATTTGCCACGGCCGCCAGGAAATGCCAGGAGGCCGGGTTTGATGGGGTTGAGGTTCATGGAGCGCATGGTTATTTCATCCACCAGTTCTTCTCTCCTTTGACCAATCAAAGAACCGATGAATACGGTGGGAATGCCGAGAACCGCATGCTCCTGGGAATGGAGCTGGTCGTGGGCATGCGTAAAGCAGTTGGGGAAAGCTTCCTTCTGATTTATCGAATTAGCGCGGTAGATGGAATGCCCGGAGGCACCACTGTCGATGAGAGTGCCCGCTTTGCCAAAGCGCTGGAAAACCACTGGCTGGATGTGATCGATGTCTCAGCTGGCATGGGTCAGAACGATGGGCTCTCCATTCCGCCAGCTTCGGCTCCTGAAGGGACCCATGCTGAACTTGCCGCTAAAATCAAGGCGAAAGTTACCATTCCGGTTATGGCGGTGGGCAAAGTGCAAACGCGGGCTGGAGCTGAGAAAATCTTGCAACAAGGGAAGGCCGACCTGGTTGCCCTTGGCCGACAGCTATTGGCTGATCCATACTGGCCGATGAAGGTGCGGGAGGGAAGAGAAGACGAGGTCGTGCTCTGCACCTACTGTAACTTTTGTACGGAGGAGATGCAGGCGGGCAGACCCATTGCCTGCCCGCAGAATCCTAACCTGGGGAAAGAAAAAGCCTAAAAATTATTCACCGCAGAGCACGCGGAGGACGCAAAGAAACAAATAGAATCAAATATCAAGAACCCAAATTAGAATTCGTATTTGTTTTGGGTTTAATTTTAATTTCATTTCAGCGTTCTCTGCGGCCTTTGCGGTGAAAATCATTTTTTCTGGACTGCGGTAGGGAGCTTTACAAAGTCTCCCACTTTGATTCCATTTCTTTGAAACCATCCCTGATTCACTTCCAGCCTTTTCTTCCTCAGGATGGGCTACCTTTACGTAGATTTTCTTCCCTTTAATGGTCACGGCGACAATTGCAAATCGGTTAATAATGGAAGGAGCTCTGAAAATTGATGATTCCGAAGCTTTGGCAGCATTTGGTTTTTTCTTGTTTCTCATATGGTCAGACTCCATTTATAAGTCTTTTGTTAGGATGGAAGGAGTTTCCAAATTGCCTAAATCAACCGGGTAGGGGCGTTGATTCGGGGAAGGAAGTTGCATTCTTATTTTCAAGCTTAGATCGGTCTTTTAACGGAGTGCCTGCGCGACAATGTATTCTACAGGGTTATAGTTATCACTCAGCAGCGGAGCATTTGAAATATTATAGTATTGAGGAGGAACATAGGTGGCTAATAATCTTTCAAGGCGAAGTTTCTCCATTCCAGCCGATCTGGGATCAATTTCCCTAAGAAGTTTTTGTTTAGAAGCAACGATAATCAAATTTTGAGAGATTTTTAGATGCTCAGGGTAGAGAGCAAATACATGAATATCGCTAAATACCTTGCCCATAGTATTAACAATCGCCCTAAACAGCTGTGAATCCTTGCCATTTATGGCGCTAATCATGTTCATCATATAGACACCTTTTTCATGTAAACGATCTCTTATAAGTTGAAAGAATTCCCAGGTTACCAGATGGGCAGGAATATAGCGAATTCCACTGTAGGCATCGCCAAAAATAAAGTCATATTTCTTATGGCTTCTATATAAATATCGACGGGCATCATCCACGATGGGTGAAATTTGAGGATATTCATTCAAATGGAAGAATAGCCGTCCCACCTCGACCACTTTGGGGTCGATTTCAACAACATCGACTTCCGCATGGGGATAATCTTTTAATAGCGATATGGGCATCGTATATGCCCCGGCGCCAAGAAAAGCCACTTTTTTTACTTCCGGATGAAATACCTTAATGAGTTCCCAGTATCGTTGATAGGGAATGGGGATATCTCGAGATTTTTCATATTGCGCTCCCTCAACGGTAGTATCCAGTAACAGGGTTTTTTCCAGATCCCCATTCGGGAGGCTTTGCTGAACAACTCGGATGCGATGATAAAAGGTAGTCTGATCGAAGAGCAGGTGGGGTGGTAAAGGAGAACCATGAAGAGAGAAAGAAAGTGAAAGAATGATTAGAAAGACGGAAAGGGAAAAAAGGGCTTTCCCTTGTTTTTTCGATGGGGAAGAGATCATCACGTATCCTGGCATAGCGAGCGAGGCTAAGATTATGGCTATAAGGAAAAAAATAGTTTTCACTCCCATTTGCGGGATCAGAATGAATCCTGCGCCAAAGGTGCCAAGGACACTCCCCAAAGTGGAAAACATCCCGATACTGCCCGCCGAAATTCCGATTCGCTTATCCTGATAGAGCAAGCTCGTAAGCCGAATAGCGAAGGGGGGAATGGAGCCAAGCAGGCAGCCGGGAATGGTAAATAGAATCAGGCTGGCAAGAACCGGCCCCCAGACTAAATCTGCCTGAGAAAATAAATCCTCAATCGCGGCCTGTAGGAGAGGTATGAGCAATGTGAAAAGAGCTGAAGCCAAAAGGAGATGAGATAAAGTAACAAAATTAGGCTTCCTATCCACTAGCCATCCTCCGAGATAGTAGCCAAAGCTCATCGCCACAAGGATAATTCCGATCAGGCCGGTCCAAGTGTAGAGACTATTTCCAAACCATGGTGCAAGAACCCTGTTGGCACAGAGTTCGATAATCATCAGCGCTGCTCCAGAAAAAAAGGCCATTAGAACTAAGATGATTCGGCCTTTGTTCTCCGGCAGGAGGAAGAGAGACTGAGGGACGTTCTGGCCAGGAATTTGTTTGCCCATTAACGCTTTTTTCGATATTTTTTTCGGCATGCTTTTAAACCTCTTTGGTAGGGGATCCCCGCGGTTACCATCAGATAAAGTTAAACCAAAAAGCCTTCTTGTGCAAGGGATTCCTGAATCTTGCCATCCCCCAGTTTTTCCATAGGAAGGGAAATCGTTTCTTAATAGACCTGAAGCGGACTCGGGCGCAGGGCCGCTGTCCTCGCCCGCATAAGGCACTTATTGCTCCCGAGCACGGGCCGGGGCTCCCGATGGCGGAAGGAAAGGAAAGGGAGTCAAACATGAGCTAAGCATTGATGAAAAACTGGGAGGTGGCCAGATTCCCGAATGGATTGCAGTCAAAGAGGTAGAGGTTTGCAGCGCCAGCTCCCTCACGAGAGGGACCCTTGCCTATTCCGCTCAGAGCGAGGGGCTTGTCCTGGGGGAAGTTCCAATGCCGGAAAGATTAGCCGTGCCTATTTACATCGCAATTATTCTTCATTATTCCTTGACGGCTTGGGACAAATATATCTGAAATCCGCCATAAGCTCAATGGATTCAGAGGAAAATGAAGAAGCTTTCCCATCGGAAGGTATCTATTCCCGCCGCTTGGGGGTTGATATCCGGGTGCTTGGCCCGGCCTGGCGGGGAAGGCAGCGCAGGGGCTAAAGTTTTTCTGGCGCTGGGAATCTGCCGGGCAGCAATATTTCTGGTTTCTTATATTGTGATGAAAGGGTGGGAAAAAGATTGACAAAGTCTGATTGCCATTATAATTTTTTATTGGGGACGCGGATTCACCCTGTTAGATGTTTCCTATCTAACAGGGTAAACGCAGATTGTAACGATTTCACCCTTCCAAATGCCTAAAGCCAACGTGAGGGGAATGATAGCATTCTTTACCCGGCCATTGACGGAGCGTAGCCTTGCCTTAGATGTGTTCATATTCAGGAATATTGATGTATTATTCGGTTTTATCTGTGGATATCTGCGAAAATCTGCGTCCAAATTTAAGAATTGATGCATCCTATCGATGAGGAGGTTTTATGAAGCTGACAAGGATTTTAGCTCCAACGGATTTTTCGAAATTCTCCGGGTTCGCCTTAGAATGGGCGGCTTACTTGGCCGTGTGCATGAAAGCGGAATTGATTCTGCTTCATGTCATTCCCGAAGAGGAAGGCAAGATTGTCGAAGAGATTATCGGAGAGGGAGCCATCGTTCACATTCCCAGGGGAGTTCGCCAGAATGTGCTGGATGAACGGCAAAAGATGTTCAAGGAACAATTCAGGACGGTAGTGTCCAGCGAAGTCCAAAAATCAGTTAAGGTAGAAGAAATTCTCAGGATTGGCAATCCTTTCTTGGAAATCCTCAAGGTCGCCAAAGAGAAAGATGTGGACCTGATCGTCATGGGCACCCATGGCCGGACCGGGTTGGCCCATGTATTCATCGGGAGCGTGGCCGAAAAAGTGGTGCACCATGCCCATTGCCCTGTGCTCACGATCAAGCACCCTCAATACAAATTTGTCGCACCTTAAATTTTCCTTCTCCCTTGCCCTGTGGAGTATTGGAATTAACTCCCCACGGCCGGGTATGCTTTTGCGGGCATGAAACGCAAATATCCTGATCGCCCAATCATCGGAGTTGGTGGAATTGTCTTCCAGGGAGATCGGGTATTGCTGATCAAAAGAGGAGAGGAGCCGAGCCTCGGTCAATGGTCCATTCCCGGTGGTGTTGTGCAGGTAGGAGAGACCTTAGAAGAGGCCGTAATCAGGGAGATACGCGAAGAGACCCACCTGGAAGTAGAGGTTTTAGCCTTAGCCAAAGTTCTTGAGCGAATCTTTCGAGACCCCGATGGTCGGGTGGCCTATCATTATGTCCTGGTGGATTTTCTCTGTCGGCGCAAAGCGGGTGAGTTAAAGTCAGATTCCGATGCTCAAGAGGCCCGCTTTATTGCCCTCCAGGATCTTCTGTCCTATCAGATTGCGCCGGTCACCCTGGAAGTGATCCAGCGGGCTAACCAATTGCGGAAAAATCCGGAAACCTGGAATTCACCCACCTGTCTTGGAAAAGCATATGGATAATTCCTCCTGCTTAAAGATAGCCTGCGGCTATGATCGCCCCTTCTTCATCTTCCGACCCCTGGCTTCTGAACTCATTATAGGATTTTGATATTTCGATTTAGGGTTTGAATTTTTTTCTCTTATTACGAACTTGCAAAATGTCGAAATTTTGTTAAGCAAAAATTCTGCCCCTTCACTCTTACCGTTCGGCTGAGCCTTCGGCCCGAGCTCAGGCCGAGGGCTCACGACGAAGCCCTCCCCCTCGAGGGGGGGAGGTGTGAAAAAATTCCGAAGAGGCCCCCTCACCCTACCGTTCGGCTGAGCTCACGGCCGAAGCCCTCTCCCGCCAGGGGAGAGGGTAAACCTATTGAGATAAAAAAGAAATTCCCTCCCCCTTGATGGGGGAGGGCTTGCCCTGTGGAGTAAGCTCTACTACTCCACAGGGTAAAGGTGGGGGTGATTAATGGGATTTTTTCACAGCTTCGGGGAGAGGATAAAGATGAGGGGGTCATGAATGAGTTGGAGGAGGAAGGAGAATGATCAGGGGTTTCGGTGAGCCCAGCGGTGTATGCGGGCGGGCGGAATTCCCAGATAGTAGGCGATGATAATTAGCTGATTGATCAGGGTCGTTTTCCACAAGCCCAGAGCATGCCAGCGGCGCGCCGAGGTGATGGCCGGTTGGCGAACGATATGGATGCGGCCTTTTCTTTTGATGCGCCGGATGAATTCGAAGTCTTCCATAATCGGGATGTCAGGAAACCCGCCAATTTCATGGAAGAGAGCGGCGGGGACAAAGATGGCTTGGTCCCCATAGGGCATTTGGAGCCGGCGAGATCGCCAATTGGTAGTCCGTTCAATGAGTCGCAAACCGGGCGAAGGGGCATCCAGGCGGAACTCGAAGGCGCCGGCGACGATACCGGGAAGGGCCAGGGTATGGCGGACGGTGGAGGCGAATCCTGAGGGCAAGCAAGTGTCGGCATGGAGGAAGAGCAGAACCTCGCCCGCTGCTGCCTGGGCTCCAGCATTCATCTGGCGGGCCCGTCCTTTGGGGGAGTGGATCACCGTGGCTCCGCAGGAGCGGGACACCTCCACGGTTCGATCCCTGCTTCCGCCATCTGCGACAATTCTTTCCACGTTTATGGCATTCTGAGTACCGCCCAGGCAGGCGCTGATTGTTTTTTCTTCATTGAGCGTTGGGATGATAATGGAAATAAGGGGGGAGGGGCGGGAGGGGGCGGTTGCGAACTTCTCCCAGATAGGCAAGTCTTCTGGTCGGTCCACATCGTCGAGAGGGTCGAGGAGGAAGACCCGCAGTTTGAGCTCATGGACAAATTGCAAGGTTTTACTCAAAACTTCGCTGGTTCCCCAGGGTATCTCCCTGAAGAGTCGAGGAGTGAATCTTTTAAGTCCTATCAAATAATAACCCCCATCTTTGGCAGGACCAAGCACCAGATCGTGGAACTGGAGTGCTTCAAAACCTCTTTGTAAGAGGGCAGCTGTGAGACCCGGACAATCCGTACCCACGATGATCACCCGGTTCATCCCGGCTGCAAACGCCTCATGAAAAGCGCGAGTCATACGCGAGCCGAGATCTCCATTTCCTTGAGGAAAGCAGGGCATATCCGAACCGATCCATTGCCTGATAAGATTTTCGTTGCCGCCTTCATACCGAACTTCCACAGGTATGGACGAGCAGCTTTTGAGTTCCCTGGCCCAGTTTATGGTTTGTTCGCCCATGCGCCGATGCAGATCCGCAGCCCCTTCCGGGCCAAGGGCGGGAATCAGGCGCGTCTTGGTCCTCCCCGGTTCAGGATAGCGGGTAAAAATAATCAGTCGATTGACAATTGCGGATTCCGGATTGCGGAGTGCGGATTTTTCGTCCTCAGCACTCATTACTCAGCACTCATTACTTTCTTTTGAGTACCAGCCAGCGGGTAAGCAGTCCTTTAATAAAAGGGGTCAGGCGGGTGCGGTTATACGCGTCGGCCACTTGTTTGATGGCTTCGGCCTGCGTAGGATATGTATGGATGACATTGGTGAGAATGCGGAGCCCAACATTCCCGACCATTGCCAATGTAATCTCGCCCAACATTTCTCCGGCATGGCGGGCGACGATGGTGGCTCCCAGAATTTTATCCGTCCCTTTTCGAATGAGGAGCTTGACAAACCCTTCCTCTTCTCCATCGGCGATGGCCCGATCCACCTCGTTCAACGGTCTTACGAATGTATCCACAGCGATTCCCCTCTCCCGGGCATCCCTCTCATACATCCCGACATGGGCAATCTCCGGGTCAGTGTAGGTACACCAGGGGATTGTCAGAGCGCTCAATTTTTTGCGTCCTAAAAACAGGGCATTCTGGATGACTATGCGAGCAGTAGCATCTGCTGTGTGAGTAAATTTATATTTTAAGCAGATATCGCCAGCCGCATAGATAGATGGGTTGGTGGTCTGGAGCCAATCATTTACTACCACTCCTTCTTTTTTGTCGTACTTCACGCCAACGGCCTCAAGGTTGAGGCCCTGCACGTTGGGAGCACGCCCGACTCCAACCAGAATCTCATCTACCGCCACTTTTTGTTCTTTCTGCTGGCATTCAAAATGGATGACTCTATCCCCATTGATCTTTTCCGCTCGCTTGACCTTACAGCTGAGTACCATACGGATTCCGTCGCGGAGGAAGGTCTGCTGCAGAATTTCTGCTGCCTCGCTGTCTTCCCGATTCAGAATATGGGCGGCCCTATGGAATAGAATGACTTCACATCCCAGCCGCTGAAACGCCTGGGCCAGTTCGCAGCCAATCGGTCCTCCACCGATGACCGCCAGACGTCGGGGGCGCTGCATCAAGGAGAAAACAGTTTCATTGGTGAGAAACCCAGCTTCGGCAAGTCCCGTAATTGGCGGGTGTATTGGGCGACTGCCGGTTGCGATCACTGCTTTTTTATACCGCAAGGTCTTCCCGGCAACTTCAATCGTACCATGAGCTGTGAATCGTGCCTCTCCCAGAAATACATCCACACCTAATTCCTTAAATCGCCTGGCTGAATCGTGGTAACTGATCCGAGCCCGGAGCTGCCTCATGCGCTCCATGACAGCGGGGAAATCCACCTCCGCACCTTCTGGAACCCGCAGGCCAAAACGGTGGGCATCCCGCACGTCCGCATAGACCCGCGAGGAACGGATCAAACATTTCGAAGGTACACAGCCCACGTTAAGGCAGTCAGCCCCCAACAAGTGTCGTTCTACCAGGGCGACTTTTGCACCCAGGCCCGCTGCTCCAGCTGCCGTAACCAACCCCGCTGTCCCTGCTCCGATGACGACCAGGTTATAGCGGGGCGCAGGTTCGGGGTTTTGCCAGTCAGGGGGATGCACGTTGGATACCAAAGTCGCATTGTGGACATCGTGAGGGAGTACTTTTGGGAACTGGTTCATTGACACCCTTTCATGGGGCTCCAGTATAGCTAAGCGCTTAGCGCTATGCGCATAGGGTTTTCTATTTTGTGGTTGGTAACTTTCGCCGCAGGCTACGGATTAGAAAGATCAGAAGAACTCCCATGCCTCCCACCACTCCGGTCAACATCCACGGAATCTTCTTCTCGGCAATCGATTTGAACACCGCATCTGCGCCGACAACATAAAGGACAGTAGCGGGTAGCATACAGAGCCAGGACCAGAAAACATAGGTCCAAAAATGTACCCGGGTCAGGCCAAAACCGTAATTGAGAAGGTTAAAGGGAAAAAGCGGCACCAGTCTGGTGAAGGCTACGATAATGGCGCCCCGTTCTTCTGTGAGTTCATCCAGGCGGCGAAACTTTTCGTTGCCGGAAAGCCAGCGAGCGGTGGCTTCCCGGGCGAAATAGCGAGCAATCAAAAAAGCAAGGCTGGCCCCCAGGGTGGAGGATACACTGACATAGATGATTCCGGTTATAGAACCAAAGAGTGCTCCTGCGGCCACCGTCAGGACAGAACCGGGAAAGGCAGCAATGACTGCAGCTGCATAGAGAGCCACGAAGACTACGGGGCCCCACGGTCCCAGCCCATCAATCCAATCGCGTACCTCGCCAATACGTGCGCCAACCTCAAAAACTTTGAACAAGATGAGGATCGTTACAATGGCTAAAAGGAGCGCAACCGGCCGCCACCTACCAGATTTTTTTTCACCCGCAATTTCATCTGCACCCATCTTTGGCTTAGCTGCTCCAGAAAGTCACTTTCACCCGCTCCGACCGCTCTCCCCCAGGCTAAATTAGAGCAAGGCCCCTCCGCAGGATGACCCCGAGCCGGCAGTACAGGCAAAGCAGTGTTCTCCGGTAACGATCCGGCGGGATCGTAGGTCCAGGAGTCGGAAGATTTGGACGTGATCGGGAGCGCCGTGATTCACGGGTAGGCCCAGGGCCAGGTTGAAATCACAGTCGTAAAGGGTGCCATCCCAACCTACGCTGATTTGATGGCGGCACATCAGCCTGGTCACGGTCTGGGGATTAAAGGATTGTCGGAGAAGTTGCCAGTAATTCGACTCCTGATTCTGCTGGCAGAGTTCTCGGCGAAATCTTCCCAGGGGCACATTGGTGATAGTAAAAAGGTGGCTGAAGGCGATACCGAAGCGAGCGCCCAGCTCGCGCCGGTAGTCATCTTCGAGCGTAGATTGTGAGGGCGGCAGAAATGGCCCTCCAGGATTGTACACAAGGTTCAGGGGCAAGTTGGGTTCAAGGCCATAGCCCAGGGCGTTCAGTTGCCGGACGACCATAATGCTTTTCTCGTAGACTCCCTTTCCACGCTGGGAGCATACATTCTCCTCGAGATAACATGGCAGGGAGGCCACGAGGCCGACTTGCTGATCCCTGAAGAAATAACTGAGGTCTTCCAGGCCTGGTTCCAAGAGCACCGTGAGGTTGGTGCGGACTTGGACGGCATGACCCTGATGCCGTAAGGCGGTCACAAAATGACGGAAATGGGGGTTGAGCTCCGGCGCTCCCCCTGTTAGGTCCACCAGCTGGCACTGGGATTCGTGGGCCGCATCCAAGACCTTCTGCATTGTGGGCCAATCCATCATCTCAACCCGTTGGGGCGAGGCTTCAAGATGGCAGTGGTTGCATTGCTGATTGCAAAGGAGTCCCAGGTTTACTTGCAGGGTGTCGATACTCAGGCCGCGCAGACTGCCCCCGACAATCCCGGCAATCTGTTTTTCAAAATCATTCATGGCCCGTTATCTCCTTTGACCATTGTAAGCTATGGGTTATGAGCTACTCCAATGATCAATTGGCAATTTTCAATTATCAATTACCAATTTTTTATTGCTCACTGTCCATTGCCCATTGCTTATCGCCTATTACCCGTGGCCCATTACCTATCAGCTTAATTTTACATTCTTACACCTTTGAGTCTGAGAATTTTCTTCTAACATTTTAAAAACCCCCAAATCTCCCCTCCCCTGGCGGGAGCCTGCGACGAGCTCAGCCGAGGCGGGGAGAAAGGGGAGGGGGAAAAATCCGCTTATCCACCCCCACCCTATCCCTCCCCGAAGCTGTGAAAAAACCCCATTAATCACCCCCACCTGACCCTCCCCCATCAAGGGGGAGGGAATTTCTTTTTTATCTCAATAAGTTTACCCTCTCCCCTGGCGGGAGAGGGTAGGGTGAGGCGGCCTCTTGGGAATTTTTTCACACCTTCCCCCATCGAAGGGGAAGGGGATCAAGGGGGAAAATTTCAGATATTTTTGCCTAGCATTTATTGGGAGTTTGAGAATCCCATTTTCTAATCAGCGAGGGGGCCCCAGAATGCGCTCCTTTATGTTTTTTTCCTTTTCCGGGCTTCCTTCCTTACCAAAGACATCAACACTCCGCCATAGTTTGACCTTGGCTTGCCTCCAGTCCATCTGGGGTGCGATCTGCCGAAAATAATATTCCACCTCGCCCTCCGTGGCTCTCCGGTGGCGGCTTGAGTGGTGAACATCACCGATGTTCCATTCCCCCTCGGGTCAGGCGGGGAAAAAGATCAACTTATCACCTTCCAACAGGAAGATCGCGTAATCATGATCCTCTTTCACAATTCTGAGAAAAGTTTCCGAAAGTTGAAGTTCCCTTTCTGACAGAGATCTACCCTCCTGCATCTTACGATAATTAAACACTCCCATTAATAAGTGGAAAGTTAAGCCTTGGCATGGAGGGAACTTATTAGAAGATCAAAAGGTTTAAGGCTGGAGCCCACAGAGTAACCAATATTCATCGCATGGTGAGTATGAATCGGAAGCAGTTCACCTGGTAAACTCGATTGGCTGTGAACAGGCACTCCCTCCAGCGTTGTAGTCATATACCATCCGCGCGCCATAGTCGGCGCCCAGAGACATAATCGCCAATAACACCAGGAACAACAGGAAAAAGATCGGCCTGCCTTTCTTGGGAAAAGGCCGGTCAACCAAAGCCCAGATGGTCAGGCCAACACTCAGGCCGAGCGTTGCAATCATAAATTTTTCATGGACGTCCAGAAGATTTTCCCTAACCGAGCGAGAAATCATCACTCCTTCCCCAGCATAGTGGCCCGTTGCCACCGCCGCAACTGCCGAGAGCACCCCGAGAATCAGGAGGGAAAACGCGGTGGTCCCAGGAGATTCCCTTCGGCAGACCCACGCCAAAAGATAAAAGAGTGCGGCGCCAACCAGGAAAGAGATGGGGAAATGAACCACCAGGGGATGGATGTTCTGGAGGTGCTGCACTCCCGGAAGTAGAGTCTCTATCATGAGCTTATTTGATAGACTCAATCGCCAAGAACTGACTTCCGCCGCTGGCATACACCTTGCCGGAGATCGTTACTTTCCGGGCCATCTTGTCAATGACGTCCTTGGGCAAAGGGGATCGGTCTTTGTTGGGCAACAAAACATAGACCCTGTTCGTGCCATCCTCCAGTAGTCCTCCTGGAATCCCCTTTTTCACGCAGTCGATGGCGCACTGCCGATGGCGCTCCCCTTTGACCCCCATCAAGGCATAGCAGTAAGTGTCGATGAGTTCTCCGGTAACCGTTACAGTTTCAGCCGCACAGACCTGCATCGAAGCACCCAAGGCCAGCAAAAAAACGGCGAACATGCTGGGAATCATAATCTGGCGCATTTTATCTCCTTTCTTATTTTTATTTTCGCTTTTCATTTACCCTTCTCTTGACCTTTGTCCACCCAGCAAAGGTCTGGGACCCATATCCCTCTAACCCCTTTGCCAGTCGCCCAAGCCCTGCCTCAGCAAACCTCAGTTGTTTTATGGATTAAAAATACTAAAAAGAGTCTTAGAGGTAAATAAAGTGAAACCCGTATTTTGGGTTGGGAAATAATGTATTTTGGAGATGGTTTGCTGCCCATCACCACCGCAGAAAAAGAGAGAATGCCCGGGCTCTTGGCTGGCCTTGGTACCTTTGAATCCTTCATTTCCCGGACGCTGACTTCGCAGGATGGAGAACGACTGAATTGAGGAAAGCAACTATCGCCTCATATTAAAAGCCGGATTTTGTTGATCAAAAAAATTTGGCTATGCGGATGGAGGCACCTTACTTGCCCTCTTTGAAAGTAGCTTAAAGAGTTATTAAGGAGTCCATAATTGATTAGACATTTTCTTCCGTTCATTTGTTGTCACCGTTCACCCTGAGCCTTCGGCGTGAGCTCAGTCGAACGCTTGTCGAAGGG
>Ga0315312_1002013_pt1 | contig 14660 bp, 16 predicted proteins | sample TDP7_MG_FD_203629 | JGI IMG/M metagenome (GOLD analysis project Ga0315312, IMG submission 203629) | Freshwater sediment microbial communities from Lake Towuti, South Sulawesi, Indonesia - TDP7 | ecosystem: Environmental > Aquatic > Freshwater > Lake > Sediment | place: Indonesia: South Sulawesi... | reverse complement strand
GGCTCCTAGAAATCCTAGCCATAGCCACCACCGTGGACGAGGTGCTTAGGGTAGAGTCCGAGCTCAGCAGAGTGCGAGGTGAAATCGAGAGGCTCACAGGCCAAATTCAATACATAGAACACCGAGTTGATCTCGCAACCATCACCATCTCCCTTACCGAAGCTGCCCCAAAACCTTGGATTGAAACTCCAAAGGTAGACTGGGGAGCACCCATCGAAGCTGGACTATGGGGCATGATCCTAGTCATTCAAGGGCTAATCACCCTAGTGATCATAGCGGCGCCCTTCATGGCCATCGGAGTCCCGACCTACTATATCTACAAGCGAAGAAAAAGGACGAAGAGCCAAGCATCCCCAGAGAAATAGAACGCTGGTAGACTTAACTTTCTGGAGGATAGTGTTCTAGAGTTTTTGGTTCAAACCCAATGAAGTGGAGATATCCCCCGCAAACTCCCTTTTTTGGTTTTTTCATTAAGCGTGGTGGGAGATCGTCAAGGAGCTTAATGGTGGAAGGTTCCTAGTGAGGCGGGTAAACCACAAACAAAGCTAACCTACTGTGGAGAATCCGAATTCTGTAATGCGGTGAAAGTAATATTCTATTCTGACTCAGCGGTGGGTACAACATAAGACGATCCAAACTTAAACAAATCGTATGATCTCATGTAGATCTTGCCAATGTTATCCATTAATACCTTGTACTCAGGCTCATCCTTCTTGAGCAATTCTTCTTTAACGATCTTCACGGATTTTCTAACCTGACCAAGAGTCGCGTTTACTTTGGATGCCGCTGCCGTTTGAATCTCTCTGGGAACCAAGCCTGGTATGAACCGTGAATAAATGTTTTTCAGATGATACGATAGCGTGGAAAATGCGTCGCCAATTATAAAGAAAGTGGGATTTTCTGTCGAGTATCCTATCGTAATCGTTAAATGTGTAAGATCATCTAGGGCCATCAGAATGTCTGTTGAATTTTGTGTCGTTTCTAAAGCTTTTATTAAATTGTTAAAAGATTTCTCTACATTTTCTTTCGTTATCATCAATTATTCCCAACCTTTTTTAGTACTAATTAATTTGTGCAGCGCTTTTCTAATAACAGGATGCTCAGCCCATTTTGCACCAGAAAGTCTACCCATGCCATAAAGATACGCTATTCTCTTTTCTAGTGATTCGAGTTCTTCCAACGATTTTTTAGCCTCTTTTTTCAAGGTTTGTGAATAATTCCCTTCGATGACCTCTCTAGCACTATTTCTACTTACAATGATCTCCAACGCCAATTTTCCCAGCTCTTCTATATCAGGCTTTGATTGAATAGATAAAAGCCTTGAGGAAAGAAGATTTAGCCTTTCCTTGCTATGCATGAATGTTAACCACTCACTCATTTTGCTTCGACTCCTTCAACCTGCTGATGAGCTCATCGATTCTCTTTGCCTTCTTTTGAAGTCTAGTCCTAGCTTCCTCTAGCGCCTCTATGGTTTTTGATGAATGTGCTTCAGCTTTACCTAGATACTTCCATTTTATTTTGCCTGCTTCAGACCAGCCCATATAGTAATATGGACCATACTTACGGTTCTTAGCCCAACGACGTGTTATGAAGACCATTTTTTGTCCCTAAGAATAAAGAGAGATAAGTTAGATATAAATTTATCTAACTACAATGTTTCTTTGAAAGGCTAATCAAGTTGAACTATAAAATTTATGCAGTCCAATTCACCAAACCGACACAGAAAGTGTACGGACTCCGAACAGTATTCTTGTGGTGGTCGAACTCCAACCACTTAATTAGGTTGCTTTTTCCAGCCAGAGTTCGATGGCTTCAATAACGGCCTTGGTGAGGTCGCTCTTTCTTCCACCCATCCTTTTGACGATTTCTATGCGCGGTTGCCTTATCCAGTTCGTCGGGAACCATGACGGTTAATTTCACAGCCTTCACAGAAAATGCTGACGAATTCACGGTTAAAGTTGCCAGCGAACCTGAAGAAATCAAACAGCTGCTGGTAGTGGATTTTGAATACGTCTAGAGAAAGAAGGTTTAATGTTCTTCCGAAAATGATTCAAGGGTTTCTCCAAAAATCTTAGGGTTTTTCTTCTAATCCTCGAAGGAACTCGTAGACGTTTCTCCCTAAGTCTCTGGGGTTATAGCCTCCCTCTAGCGTGGCAAAGGTTGGCAAGCCAAGCGACCCAATTTTTCTACCAATTTCTCGGTAGCATTGAGAGCTTAGGCCCAGGGACGCAAGGGGGTCCTTTTCGTGGGCGTCGAACCCAGCTGAGACGGCGACCACCTCCAGGTCTTCCACATCTATCTGGCTCAGGGCTTTCTCCAGAGTTTTAAGGTACACCTCGTCGCCAGCGGTTCTGGGCAGGGGAAAATTGAGACAATTTGTCTCCGACCTGAGACCGGTTCCCGGGTAGTGGGGGCTTCTATGGAGGGAGATGTACCTCACCCTTTCGTCTCCAAGGAAAATGTCTTGAGTCCCGTTTCCGTGATGACCATCAATGTCTAGGATCAACGTGCCTTTGCCTAGGCTCCCCACCGCGATGGCGAGGTTGTTGAAGTAGCAAAAGCCCAAGGACGAACCACCCAAGGCTCTCCCAGAACGACCCGCGTGATGACCCGGAGGCCTCATTAAAGAGAATCCGTTCACCTTTGCAGCTAGAATGGCACCGCCAGCCGAGAGCCTTGCGTACTCATAAATGTTTTCATAGGGCGGGGAGTCCGAGTCCCAGAAGTTTCTCTTCCTTATCCTTTCTATGTACTCCGCCGTGTGAACCCTTGAGAGGTCTTCGTGGGAGGCCGGCGTTGGCTCGATGAACTCGTACCCCTTACCCTCGAGGAAGCTGCGAGCCTCCCTAACCCTATCTGGACTTTCGGGATGCCACGGTTCATAATACTCCAAACAGCGCTCAGAAAACACAACCTTCATGGGAAACAATGGGTTAGTTGAAGAATATTTGTTTTTAGGCAGTTTCACCTTGAGTGATAGGCCACAAATACTTGCAGACAGATTAGGTTTGAGGGAAAAGCTTTGAGGACAAGTGATATATCCACTAATTCAGCTATAGTGTATCAAGATGCAAACGCAGGGGATAAGGTTGAGCATCGAGATCGAGAATGTGAGGAAAGACATACGGATGCGTGCTGAATCGGATCCTGTGATGTCGAATGTCTGGCTCCTCGTCTACCTAATACCCATCCTTGCCATAATTCTGGGAGTTTTGGTGGCTGTGTTTTGGGCCATTGCCATTGCCACCGCCCCTATGCTCCCGGTCCCTTCTGGTCTTCCCGGTCCTGAGTTAATAGTTGCTCCCTTTGTCGTATGGGTCGTGCTATTGTATTTGCTAGTCATAGTTGGTTTCATAGTCTCTATAGTGCTCATCTACAAGCTTGTCAAGAGGCGAAACACCCATTTCAAAAGACAGCAATTCCTCTTCGAGGACATTGTAAGCGCACTGAGAGCCATAGCAAAGAAGAAGGAGGTTAACGTGGAAGTGGAGTTGTCATCCTGCGAAAGAACCGTGAGGGAAGTTAGAGCTGAGGAAACCGAAAAGGGTGCCGTGCTCTGGGCTATTCTATCCGCGATTGTAATTCTTGCGCATTGGTACGTCAACTACTTCTTAATGAAGGACTTCTACAAACATGAGAGAAGGGAAGACGGCTTCTGGGAGGACGTGAAAAGCGTGCTGAACAAGTGTGGTGTCACCTTTTCCTTGCCGAGAAGAACCGAGGTCATGCCCGACAGGAATTTCGTTCTCTACCTGATCCTGACCATAATCACCCTAGGCTTGTTCGGAATCTACTGGCTCTACGTCTTGCTCAAGGACCCCAACGAACACTTCAAGTATCACATACAAGTCGAAGATGAGCTATTAAGCGCTCTAGAGTCAGTCGCGATTTAGAAAATTATCATTCCTTACTCTTCAGGTTCAAGAGAACTTCTGGAACTATAGTTCGAGAAACGACACGGACATTTTTCATAAACGTGCTGCCATGTTTTCTAATAGACACTCATACCCCTGTTAATTCGATCAAACTTCTTGACGGCAAGTGACGTGTTCTGTTGGAGTTAGCTCTGCCTACTAGGAAAAGAGAAAAAGGAGGTTGATTGTGTTTGGGTTACTCAGGTGGAATTTCTCTGAATAAGGCGTCTATGTCGATGCCTTGGCTTCTTCTGATGGCTCTTATTATCCAATAGAGGATGAACGAGACTATTAGTATGCTTAGGATGATGGTAATGGATACCGGATGGTTAGACCCTAGCATACCATCGACCCAATTCTGGTATAGGAAGGAGAGCAGAAAGATGGCGTTGGCTAGTCCCACCAGGCTCATTACAGGGATCTTCCCTATGTACATGCGGGCTGCGGAAGAGTCGAACATTTCTTTCCTCCGGAAAGGAAAGACAATCGCTGCTACTGCTGTAAAGAAGAAACTGAACCCGACAGCAAAAAGCTGAGAGAAAAGACCAAGCCAGTCCGTGTAAACATACATCCAAAGAGCAATCATACTTATTATGCCGCAGACAATTGTAGCTACTATAGGTGCATGGAACTTTTTATCCACATAGCCTAACTGTCTTGGCATAAGTCTATCAAAGGACCAAGCAAGCATAACCCTACTTGCGAGCATTTGGTTCTGGGATATGACCACGGGACCTAAACCTAGGAAGAAACCAATGCCAAAGATAACGAAGAGAATGATGTTAGGGAAGGCAAGTGATACAAATGAACTATAGTAGGGCGGAAATGGCATTTTGTAATCAGGTGATCCATAGAGATAGGAAGCGCCGTAAATGAATTTTTCCCCTATCGATGTTAAGTAGAGATGAGCTGTTAGAGCCATTACGATCCCGACTAAGAAGCTGCCAAGTATATTTGCTATCAGCCATGTACGCAATTTTCTTTCTTCTTTAATTTCGCCGGCCATTAACGAAGTCCCACACGCCCATGTGTTGATACCTGCCCATAAGGCTAAACCGCTAAGGACCGCCATCATAGCTGGGCGTTCAATAGACGGAAATTGTGTCTCAAAAGCCTGTATGGTTGATTGGTATGTATTTGGCCCTACCAGCCTGTCTATTGAAGTGGCAAAGGAATTAGGGTTGTTCAAGATGAAGGCTCCAAAGGTGATAGCAATAGCGGCTAACATGAAAGCAAATGAAATGTTTTGAATAATGAAGTAGGTTTTGGTGCCTAAAATTATAACCGCCGTGAAGACGATGATTACAATTGCTCCTATAATGAAAGTCGTATCTGGATTAAGCAGTGTGTTAGAGAATTCTATTAAGGCAGGATTGTTCGTGACAGCTCCCCAAGTGTTTAGAAGCGACTGTAAAGCTATCGGTACAACATTTTTACCACACCAGCCAAGCACTAGAGGTAACCACAACGCCCAGTTTACACTGCTCATAAATCCTAGTGAGGGATGCAAGGTTCGTGAAATAAAGTGATAGTCTCCACCAGATCTGGGTATCGCCATGGAGAAAAACATGTAAGTTGCAGTGTTTAAAGTCGATAGGATGGCGGCTGCAATGATCAGCAACGGGATATTATGACCGGGTGAAACGAATACATAGGCGAATAGTATCCATGCTGCTAACAAGCCTACATTGTTTCCTGTCCATATCCAATTAAATGCGAGACCTGACCAAGGACCAGCTACTCTAACTAAGCCGCTTGCACGCCTTAGGAACAAGTCGCTGCTTCTTTTGCTTTCATCTCCTGACGACATGAACAGTCCTCCTTTTTACCCTTTTCTATTGATTCGTTGCTTTTTTAAGTTTTACCGTTATCAGTCCAAGCTCCTGCCTCTTGAATCAAACCACTTGATCTTCTACGAAAAACTAGCAATTTAATGATGAGCATGCTCTTAGAATACAAAAAGAGGCACAAGAAAATAGTTTAATGCGCAAGCAACAAGACTCTAATGTCGATAAATATTTATTTTCGGGTTACGAATCTCTAAAAGGCGCACGCGCATTGGAAGGAAAACATTGAACCAAAAGGATGCACAAAGCACTCTCGACACGATCTTACTCGAGGAAACCGAAAAAATAATGAAAAAGGCAGAGGAGAGAGGAATAATTATTCGACTTATGGGTGCTATAGCTTTTAGATGTCACTGCCCAAAATACTCAAGTTTTCATGAGCTTATGGACAGAAAACTCACGGACATAGATCTTGCCTCGTATACCAGTGAAAGTTCTCAGGTTGATAGACTGCTCAGGGACCTTGGATACGTGACACAAAGCTACGTACAAGTTGCAATGTCAACTCTTGGCCGATCTATATATTGGAGGCAAGATAACAAACAAGTAAAAGTTGACATTTTCTGGGATGAGCTAAAAATGAATCACACTATAGATTTTCGAGGTAGACTGGAACTGGATAAACCGACCATACCTCTGTCGGAAATGCTGCAAGAAAAGCTACAAATAGTTAAACTAAATTGGAAGGACATAAAGGACACAGTTATGCTTCTTATGGAGCATGATATAATAGAACAAAACAAAGGTCTAGAGACAATTGATTTGACGCCTATCAAAAAAAGGGCTTCAAAGGACTGGGGCTACTACTATACCTTTACTACAAACATAAAGAAGATTCAAGAAAAACTATCAGAGATAGAGGTTCTTTCAAATGCAGAGAGATCAGTGGTTCAAGAAAAACTTTCAAAAATTCTTGATGCAATTGAAAGGGAACCTAAATCAATTGGGTGGAAAATGAGAGCGAAGATCGGTCCAAAGAAACGGTGGTATAATGAAGTGGAGTAGAAATGAGTAAAATAAAAATGCTTTTTGTTACGGACGTTCATGGGTCAGAAACCGTTTTTAGGAAATTCTTGAATGCAAGTAAAATGTACAAAGTTGACGCCGCGATAATTGGCGGTGACATAACTGGAAAGGGCTTGAGTTTAATCGCAAAAACAAGCGAAGGATACCAGACAGATCTCTTAGGTAGGATATGGAATGCAAGAGATGAAAAGGAATTGCAAGCCATGATTGGTGATATAAGAAAAAGGGGTTTCTACGTCCATATCGATGAGCCTACTGCCTTAGAAGAGATTAAGCCGTCTCAAGCAAAGGCAGAGTTACTTTTGAAGAATTGTATGAAGAAAACAATTGAAGAATGGCTACAGCTGGCTGAGGAAAGGCTGAAAAGCCTAGGAATAAAATGTTACATCTCGCCTGGCAATGACGACATTTACGACATAGATGAAATTATTAACTCATCCAATTTCGTAATCAACCCCGAGGGTAAAGTGGTTCAGTTAAATGAGAATCATGAGATGATCAGCATGGGAAAGGCCAATATCACTCCATGGAATTGCCCCAGAGACGTAACGGAGGAAGAGTTAGCCAAGACAATAGACACCATTATACCTGAACTTGACGATCCAAGCCGTTCAGTGTTTAATTTTCACGCCCCTCCTTTCGATACATGCCTAGATGTCGCTCCAGAGCTCGATAAAGACTTACGTCCTGTCTCCAAACTGGGTCAACCAAGTATGATCAATGCGGGCTCGACTTCCATAAGAAAGGCGATAGAAGAATATCAACCCGTACTTGGACTCCACGGTCACATTCATGAATCAAAGGGTGTCGAAATAATAGGGAAATCCCTATGCATAAATCCTGGAAGCGAGTATTTTGAGGGCATTTTAAGAGGAGCAATTGTAATACTTGAAGGTGAAAAGGTAAAAAATTACATGTTTATCAGTGGTTAGACAGTCACACGCATTAAAGTACGGACACTCGTATCATAGAGATTCTGGATCAAAAGCCGACAAACTCATGTATGGTAATTCCAATTTTCCATGTCGAAAATATTTAAAAGTAGTAAGCAAAATATGTTCATCGCGTTCATTTGGAGGCAGTCTCTTGAAAGATCTTTCGAAGGAATTAGTAAAGAGTATTGTTGAGCTACTGGATTTAAAAGTGGCAGATGAAAAGAGTCTAAAAGACCTGTTTGGAGCTGTTCAAGGCAACTATTCCTTCGTAAAGGCAATAGAGGATACCATATTGACGCCTAGCGACGACCCGATGCTTTACGTAAGATACCTACAGGAGGCAGGGGATAGAGAAAGTGAAGAAGAGTAATCTCCTTTATGAACGGCTCACAACCCTTGCATCAAAGATCCGTGAAGGAGAGGTTTCCCCTCGGGGTCTTGTGAACGCACTCTTGGAGAGAATTAAAGAAACGGAAGACAAGGTGAAGGCTTATGTCACACTAACAGGTGAGGAAGCTAGGAGGACAGCTGAGAAGGCTGAGAAAGAAATTCAACGAGGGCAATATCGAGGTCTTCTACACGGGATTCCAGTTTCAATAAAGGATCTTATGGATACAAAGGGAGTGAAAACAACTTATGGTTCAAGGATCTTCAGAGAAAACATCCCAAATGAAGACGCTACCGTGGTGAAAAAGCTCAAGGAAGCAGGCGCGATAATGTTGGGTAAGACGAACACCCACGAATTTGCCTTGGGCGGAATCACTCCTCCCACCAGAAACCCGTGGGGTCTGGACAGAATTCCCGGAGGTTCTAGTGGTGGATCAGCGGCAGCGATAGCCGCAGGCTCTGCGCTTACAACGTTGGGCTCAGACACTGGTGGATCTATTCGAATCCCAGCCAGCTACTGTGGTGTTGTAGGCCTAAAGCCGACTTACGGACTGGTAAGTAGAGCAGGCGTATTTCCAGAAAGCTGGTCCCTTGACCACGTTGGACCCATAACACGATATGTAGAAGACTCCGCTGTGATGTTGCAGTTTATTGCTGGGTACGACGAGAAAGATCCTGCAACAAGAAAAAGAAAGATTCCCGACTACGTTGCCGACCTCCAAAACTCGGTCGAAGGTTTGCGTGCGGGGGTTCCGCGAAATCATTTCTTTGAACATGTGGATCGCGAAGTGCTTTCAGCAGTGAGACAAGCCATAAAAGTGTTGGAACGTTTAGGCATGAGTATCCACGAGTTAACTGTTCCCGCCATCGATGGGATAATGGGCGCTTACACCGCACTTGACTCTGCAGAGGTAGCGGCTAACCACAGGAGGATATACGCTGAACATGCCCACGAGTACATGTATGAGTCCAAGGTTTACATCGAAGCCGGCTTCTTCATAAGCGCAACGCAGTATATTGATTCACTGCGCGCTAGACCAAAGTTGACAGCTCAGGTTCTGGAGGCAATGAAAGACGTGGATGTTATGTTGACGCCGTCGCAACCCATCGTGGCGCCGAAAATTGGTGAAAAGGAAGCTTTCATAGATGGCTATAAGGAAGATCTCATGCTAACTATGGTTCGTTTTTTGGCACCCTTTAACTTAACAGGGCTTCCCGCGCTTTCAATTTGTTGCGGATTCAATTCCGATAACCTACCCGTAGGATTACAAATCATAGGCAAGCCGTTTCAGGAGTCAACCGTTTTACGAGTTGGTCACTACTATGAGCAAGCAACCGAATGGCACAAACGGCTAGCCAAAGTTCCTCTCTAGAAAGGTCGGTTTCCATAAAAATTTGACAAAATGTCCATAAGCCATTTGACAACTATGTATTTACATGCCTAAAGACTTAACTAAGCGATCTTACAAAGGAAAAGAGCGCAAGTCGCTGTAGTCCCTGAAATGGAGAAATGCCTCAGTTATCACTTTAACGTCCCTAAAAAACAACGTATTTGGGCATATCAAAGTATATTAACCACAGAAGTGCGCGCAAGATTAGCCTTCAATCCCTGTGAACGTTAACAGATTTACCTGCAATTGTTGCTTTATTTCCTTCGAAACGCGAGCGGCTACTAGGTACCTAATGTTTTTTTCGGTTGCTATATCTACGAGTCTTTGAGTTATAACGCCGTCGAAAATTACCGTGTCTATGTCTTTTATTTCCTGAAGTTTCTCCATGAGTTCGCTTACGGGCAGTCGCTCTATTTGCTCCATATTTTTGTTTAGTAGCACAGCCTCTGAGGTTCCTTCAAGTTCTTTTGCGGTTTTAACAATTTGTTTAGGAACCTCTTTCTTGACTTCGAACTTTTTTACGGCAAATTCCAATATCTTGAGTGGATCATCACCTATAAATCCGAATTTTTCAGCAAGCTTATCTCTTACAGTGGAATCTAATTCATTTAGATATTTCATATGACCAGAAAGATAAGATCCTATTTGTACCCGATTCGGTATGAAATGATTGTCCTTGGATGCTACATACACTCTTTCTTTTCCTTCGTATTTTCTATAAATCATAGTTGCCTCGCTCATTATTGCTAGGTCTCTATCGGCTGGCATTCCTTTATAAATAACACCTTTAGCTGGTAACGATTCCACCATTATATCTGTAAGTTCGCCCCTAACCTCCGTTCCTTTTATGAAAGAGGGGATTCTTGGTTGAATGTATCTAACCGTATTCTTGACCATTTCCCTTAGGAAAGGCTCTATTTCCTCAGTTTTTATCTTATCTCTTTCTTTAGTATTTATGGGCAATCTTGTAGAACACTCTTCAACAAAATTTTCGAGTCTATCAAAACAATGATTAGTTATTATATGTTGCAATGTCATTATCTTAAGTTTCTTTCCAATATCGGGAAAATAAGTCTGACGAATTGTGTCAATTACCGCTTTGTTCAATACATTCTTAGCTTCGTTTTCAACTGTCTTAGTTATTATACCTAATTCGGGGTTATCTCTAAGAAATTCAAAAAGCTCATTACACTCATCGTAAAAACAGTGTTTTACCAGTAGGTCTTTACGTTTCCAAAAAACACATGCACCAATTAGAACTGAAGTCTCTACTATTATTTTCATTAAGAGGTCTCATCCTGAGTCTCCATCTCTAATTCAATGTTTTCGTTCAGTTTTTCTACGAAAGTTTTGATTTCCTCCTCAGTGATTCTTGCATCTTTGAGTTGAGTCTCAATGTCCTGATAAAATCCAAAATAGTTAGCTTTCTTGTATAAAATTCTTGAAAGTTCATTTAATTTATCTACATCTTCTACTTTGCGGTGAATCATGAATTCATCAATGTAAGTAGCTACATTTGATAAAGGTTGCATTATTTCTAAAGACAATTCTAAAGTCGTTGGATTCTCATGAGTTTCACGTGCAATTTTTAACTTTTCTTTCATAACCTTAATTATGTTATGTACATTTCTCGTTGCACCAAACAGAGCTCTTTGCTCTACCAAAGATAGATAGGAATTCAAAATTTTGACCTGATCAATTTCAGATGATTTGATTACGCGATCCATTAGGTCTAATTCAGTAACTTCGATACCCCGTTCTAGAAAATCTCTCAACATCCTGCGAATGTCTGCACACGCTTTAACGTAGCTATACATTTTTATTTCATCCGTGGAGAGTATTGTCTAATAGGATATACTCATATTTATATTTATACACTCGACACTCAAATTTCTTTCGGTTAAGCCCATATACTTTTTGTGAACTTAAGTTCTATATTCGGAATCCATCTAAACCTGTTCCATGACAAATAAGTTAACAGCGCGGTTTTGAGGAAAACATATATGTGCGAGCGCGCGCGGTGAAGGCTGAAAAAATGGCTTCTTATTCATTCAAGACCCGTAGAAGTTCTAAAGTTATTTCCTCGAAATACTGAAAAATCATACTCTTTGTTCGAGTGTAAATACATCAAGTGGAATATGGCATTTTAGTTTGTCAAACTTTGTCAAACCGATTTGACAAAAACAATATTATTTTGGGCTTTCCGGAAGTTTCTAGATTACAACTGATGCGTAGCAATAAATTTAATGCACATGATTATACGCATCGCTATTAACGTTTTCTTAGTCTTCAAACCGTTTGCGCCCCTTTCAGTAGCTGTGGAGTAACATAGGTTTCAATGCAGGCTGCTATAATAAAAAGTGTCACAGAGGCCATCGCCAGAATCACGGTGTCTTTTACACCTCGCACAAACTTGACGCGATCTACCTTTTCGCCAGCTATCTTCGTCATCCCCATGTCTATCGTGGTGGCGTGCCAGCGTATAAGGGAGGAAAACTGGAGGATCAAGGCAGGAATCTCGATTATGCCATGGGGGATCAATCCCACAAAGGGATACAGGGCGCCGTGGGTCATCCCAGCAATGGTGGCTATGACACCTATAATCCCTCCGTTAAACAGAAGCTCGAAGCCCAAAATGAGGGCTCCCAAGAAGGGAAACCACACAAGCATCCTTGGCGGATTCCAGAAATGGCCTATGTTGTTGAGGAGAATGTAGTAGTAAAGGTTCTCGGTGAAGGGAGGCGGGATGACAATGTACCTCCTCTCCGACTGGGCCATGGATCTAAACCAGTCTGAGAACTCAGGAAACAGGGAGAAAACAATGACCGTTAAAAGGATCGACAAGAAAATGACCGTGAAGAAGGCCAGAGTTGTTGCCTTTATGATCATCCCATTTCGCTGAACGCATTGCCGGAGTGTCCCCTTGACTCCCTTGAAGACTGTCCCCAAAGACAGGCCCCTCATCCCCGTAGCCTTTGGTTATATGCCCCGCATCGCCTCTCTAAGACATTGGTGGCTCTCAGGCGGTTCATAAACCTAGCTCTGTGGCGACGTTTTTTAGTCCGTTTAAGGCGATTTCAAAGAACTCTTCTTTCGGGACCCCGATTTCCTCGCAGAAGAGAATCCTTTTTCTATCCGCTCCTCTCGCAAAGTCCTTGTCCTTAAACTTCTTGGTCACCGTCTCAACCTTCACGTCGCTCAACTTCTTGGAGGGCATCACCAGAGCGCAGGCAACGAGAAGGCCTGAAATGGCGTCGCAGGCAATGAGGGCCTTTTCCATCTTGGTTTCGGGCGTAACTTGGGTGTATTGAAAGTTGTGGGCTTTTATGGCCCTATGGACCTCCTTAGAAACCGTGTTCTTTAGGATGTCTTCGGCTAGGGTCGCGTGCCTCTCCGGCGTCCTTTCTGTTTCTTCGTAGTCTATGTCGTGGAGCAAGCCAGTGAGTCCCCAAGGGTCTTCATCCTCCCCAAGGTGGCTTGCTAGGCTCCTCATGATGGCCTCCACAGCGAGCATATGATAAACGATGTTTCTATTGGTGACGTTTCTCTTAATCAGATCAAGGGCCTCTTCTCTTGTTAACATTCACACCACCAAACCTCTTTGAAATACGTGGTAATGCCTTGTATAGCTTTCTATTCATATACTTTTAATCGCCCGGCGTCTGCGTTATCCGTCAAACTTGTATTCCTTCGCTAGTCCCAGCACATACCGGATTCTTCGGATGCTTTTTCCTTGTTGTTCGTTTTTTGACCTTTTTTAGGCAAAGCTCGGAGGACAGCGGAACGAAAGGTTATGGTGCTAAGCGCTTCATCAAACGAATAGTGGGGCGTGAAATCTTTTGGCCGGTGATCCGGTAGGCGGCTTGAACCGCTAAGAGCAGACTGTCGACTGCGGTGGGATAGCTTACCTTGCCCAAAATCGAGGTCAGCGATATGTTAAGGGCGTTTGAGTGAGGAGTTATAAACCGCGAGGAACTTAGAAGTATGCTTCAAAGAAGTGGATGGTAGTTATGAGCTGAAATTGAAGAGGGGAGCGAGATTCTATATTTTAGGTTGGAGCCCCTCTATTCTTGAGAGTTTCCCGTTTAAGCAGAAGGCAATGTTGTTGAGAGCCTCTCTTCCGATAAGAACCTCCTCCGAGATGAACTCCGGTCTCGTTGGGATAAACACTCGGATAGGTCGAAGTTGCAGGAGTTTTTCTTTCGTTGGCTTTCCGTCTGCCTCCCTTACGAGCCAAGCGTCGACTAGATACAATTCAACGGGAACGATCTCGCCGAAAACTTCAATTTCATCCTTGTCATCCGGACTAATCCCTTCAAAATATAGAATAATCTCTTCGTTAGGAAGGATTCCACCGTCGAAGCCCGTGTCTACGATGGCTCGGCCGGCTAACTCATAGGCCTTTTCCTCTCTTTTGATGGACAAGTAGAACACCGGCACATCTGGGATTTTTGAGCCCTTGTAGGACAGGCCGTTTTCTACGAAGTGATATAGTATTTCACTCAACTTCAACCCATTCCGTCTGGATTCTTCTCCCTCTTAGACGGGGGGAACGCATTCTAAATCGCTCGCTGGGCATGGCTTTCAAATAGGACAACACGGTCGGCTTAATGATCTTCCCCCTTATCGACTCTAGGTAAGGTTCAGGATAGTTTCGAGCTAAGAACTCCCTCACAACGGCAGCTATAAAGGCTGACCTACTCTTGACGGGGGAACTGGGCTGACTAATAACGTGATCAACGGCTTTCACAACCTCTTCAGGTAGGCTGAGGCTTATCTTCATCCTAAATCCCACCAGTAGTAAAAATTCCTACCATCCATTTAAACGTTTAGCCTCCCCTGCCATAAATTAGTTAACATCGCCGAGCAAAATCAAGAACAGCTCCACCATCCGTTGCGAAGAGTAAAGAATGCTATATAAGGTTTAAGCTCCTAATGTTTCAAGCGAAAGATGTGTAAATCAACCAAATTAGGTGAATGGTATGAAAATCTTCCACTATAAGGAGGTTGAAGCCATGGAGGCAGAGGAAGGAGCCTCAAAATTGAAAGTGCGGTCGTTGATAACGAAGGAAATGGGAGCGGAGAACTTTGCCATGAGATTGTTTGAGATGGAGCCCGAGGGGCACAGTCCCCTTCATAGTCACCCCTGGGAGCACGAGG
>Ga0315312_1002012_pt1 | contig 14661 bp, 24 predicted proteins | sample TDP7_MG_FD_203629 | JGI IMG/M metagenome (GOLD analysis project Ga0315312, IMG submission 203629) | Freshwater sediment microbial communities from Lake Towuti, South Sulawesi, Indonesia - TDP7 | ecosystem: Environmental > Aquatic > Freshwater > Lake > Sediment | place: Indonesia: South Sulawesi... | reverse complement strand
CTACCACTAATTACCAATACGATTGGGATTAAGGATTTAGTTAAAAAACTTATAGATTGTAAAGTATTAGAACTCCTTGATTCTTATCAGATATGCTGGAAATGTGAAAAAGTATGGGTAGATATATTACACAAAAAATGTCCAAAATGTGGAGCATTAAATTTAGAAATTTCTCCAAGATATAAACTACCCTATCTAATAGAAGAGTTTTGGACTAAAAATCATAGAAAATTCTTAGAAGCTTTTTGTTATAATGTTATAAAGCTAGAAAATTTACCTTTAATTAAGTTAATAACATCTGGTACAGAAATAGGTGAAATAGGTGAAAAGTATTTTACATATGCAGAACTTGATGTAGCAATTACTTTTTATAAAAAATCAAAACAACTAAATAACAATAATGTTCTTATACTTATTTGTACATACAATCCTCGTCAAAAATCTGAAAGACAGCAAGCAGAAAAAATGATTAAATTGAACTATCCATTTATTTTTGTTACTACTGATAGTTCGATACCTGATAAAATAAGACAAAATAAAAACTATATAAAAGGTTTTACCAAAGTGTACGAGAATTTAGATTTTCCAAAAGAATTAATCAATTTAATTAAAAATCTAGAATTTGACTAGTTTATCTAACACATCTTATAAAAAACAAAATATTATTGAAAAAAATATAGATCAACTAACATCAGTCAATATCTTTCTTTTGAATATTTATCGACAAAATGGATGAGCTAGTTCTACCGTATATTTATAACTCACCTCTTTTATTAATAAAAATATGAAATAATTGGATTTGATTCTAATGAAAAGAATTTATTTAGGTAAAACTAGAAAGGTACGCTCGATCTCAATCGACTCCGATGTGATAATCGACATTCCATCACTAAAAATCCTTCTGGATAAAACTAGATTAAATAAAGAAGAAAGAAAATATGTTGAACGATGTGAATTTTCATTCCAACTTTTATCTCTTGCCTTTGCAGTAAGAGTAAATGTTATCGGTACAGAAGTTATAAGGAAAGAATTATCATTCTCTCCAGTTCTTAAAAATTTATATGAAAAGATTTTTGATAAAACTGTCTCTCTTTTACCTAAAACAAAGGATCTTGCCAAGGATTATGAAAATAAGATAAACATAAAACCAGCAGACTCGCTCATCCTAGCTTCAGTCAGTATCGGTAAGATCGATTGTTTTCTGAGTTGGAATAGAGAGCATATAGTGAATCCACTAACAATAAAAATGCTTAAAGAAGTCAACAAGGATAAAGAACTCCCCATACCATTGATAATCACTCCAGAAGGTTTCCTTTCAAGAATCGTTTTATCTCAAGACCAAACTATCTGCTTCTTTCGCGACCCAATACCTCAACGATTTCGTCTACAGTTTTACCCTTCCAAACGACTTCTCTAAGCTTTCTCCCAAAAGTTTCAGGTCTAGCCTTCAATTCTACTAGAAGTCTTTCATATTCTTTCTGGGTTTTGGGATTTCTAGCTACATCTAAGAATCTCTCCATTTTTCCATTTGGCTCAATAAAAGTTGGGACAATTATGCCATTTATCCCCAATCTTTTCTTAGTTTTCATACAACTCACTATATATAATTAAGGTAAATAAGACTTATTTCTTAGTATTTAAATTTATCGACAAAAACTCAAACATTTAAACTCTACTTCATCCAAATAAAAATTAGTGAAAAAACAATGATAGAACTTATACTGTCGATACTGCCCTACGCCATCTATTATTAAAAAGTGCTAATCTTAAATTCTTTTCTAGTTTATTGAGAAATATGGTCAGATGGTTTTCCCAAGCCAAAAGCGTGAAACTGCCTGAGCGAAAAGTGCATGTAAATTTCATATACTCACACCCATACGGTTTAAGGGAAATTCAGGAAGTTGTGTTAAGCACCCTAACGGCTTTTGGCGAATGGGACGAAAAGCCTCTCAATGTTTGGGTTTGCCAGAATGATGAGGAATGGGTAAAAATTCATGCAAGGCTTACTCCTTCGATCCCCGAAGATATGTTAAAAGATGTGGTGATAGCCAAAACACCAATCAGGATGGCCTATGCCACAGAAGAGACTCAAAGAACAACATGGATAAGAGAAAAAAAGTTGACCCAGCCAAATCTTATAGTGAACGCCAGAAGATTTTTAAAATCTGACAATTTGATCAGAAGGCCACTTGTTGTACACGAGCTCTCGCATAAATTTGAAACTGACCTCGGTTACTACACCCCCATACAACAGACTATTATGGAATTTGGAGCAAGATACCAGTTCCACCCCCTTAGCTCACTTTATAAAGCTCTTTTCTTGGATTTAAAATTAGCATGCGACGATATTTCGGCAAATGAGATCACCATTGATTTCGGCTTGAAGGATGATTTGTTTAAATTTGAAAAATATTATTTGGGCACCTTCAACGTCTCAGAATACATAAAAAAAGAGCCTGACCCAATAAGTTTGTTTGAAAAAACCTTAGAGCTTTCACAATCTCCCATACCATTCGACCACAAGAATGAAGAATCCTATGCAACAGAGATTAGAAGAACTACACATGATTACTACAAACAATTGGGTGCTTTTGAACTCGGAAGAAATCTGGAAGGAATCCTTGACAGGGTGAGAAACCCGCCCCAGCTTTCCGAGATGGAAAAGGTCTATGCTGAAGTTACGAAGAGGTTCGAATCTTTTATTTAACAAGAATAAGCAGATATAAAAAATCACTTCTTAGGTAAATTCCTTTCAGCCGCACCTAAGCTAAGATGTTGTAAATCTTTCCAAGTCTTCCCAAGCTCATATTCCTCTTTTGCAATTTCCTCACATGTGTAGATCAGTCCATAAACTTCTCCAAAATAACTTTGCTTTAATTCACCCCTAAAAATAGGAATTGACTCTTCTATTCGAATTTTCTCTCTTTCAATAACGGAAATTGCTTTTCTTGCCTTCATTTCAGCACAAGCTAAAGCAACATCTATAAATCTTTCACATATAGCAAAACTTTTACCACTTAAGTCATAAAACTCTTCTAGAGTTTCAAATAATTCCAAAGAATTTCTCCAAAACTCTTCACTAACATTTCCATATCTTTTTACTTCCATCAATTCACCAAATTCTGATAATTAGTTGTAAATATTTATCTTTATTTAATGCAAATCTTTTCTATGGTAGATAAAGGTTTAAAATGGTTGGAGGATCATGTAGAAGACGCTGCCAAAGGGTTAGATGCAGCAGTAGAAGACATGATTAAATCAGTAAAACCGTACATCGAAGTTTTACGACAGCTTAGCAGTTCAACAAAACCCCTGTACGCCGACGATTTGCAAAAAAGGTCAAAATTACCTCAGCCTCAAATTTCAAAAGGCCTAGGGGTGTTACAGCAGTACAAGCTCGTGGCGATGGAAGGCGAATGCTATACTGCAACCGATTTTGGAAAACACGCGTTGAATGCGATATCCAGCTAAACCAACCCGAAGCCAGCTCATAAAGATTATTAGCTTAGGACTGAGACTAAGATTAAAGATTTAAACATAATTAATCCGCAGCTCTTTCGTCCGAAAGCCTTAAATCCCTAACCGTTCTTTTTTAATGATAGCTATGGAAGAAGTCATAAAATTGTTGGAAAGCGCTGAGCCAAAAAGGACAAAATGTCCTCTGTACGACGGCAATTGCAGCTTTGAGGGAAAGGAATGCAAATATGATGGGCTGTGCATCGAGACGGATTACTTCAACATAGGGGGCAAATTCTGTTTGCAGTATCTTTTTCCAGTACGCGTTTTGGAAGCGATAATAGCCGAATCGAGCAAAAAGAAAAATTTACAAAGGCTATAGTCGGATAGCATTTTAAATGTCATACGGAAAATCTTTAGAAATAAAATGGCGGGCCCAGTCCAATCCCAATTTGCTTATCTTATAAATTACTCCCCCTCTAAATTCTTCTTTTTCGACAAGTCCTATTCTCTCTTGCTCTCCCAAGACGAAATACAACATCTTCTTGTCTTCAATCCTTATTTCAAGTTCTTTGGGCGAGACTTTCCCCCTCTCCGAAAGGGCAATTGTTTTCAATACCGTTTTCCAAATTTTTACCCCATCTTCTGAGAGATTATCGTACGGTTCCATAACCTACTAATTAAAGAAAAATTATTTAAAGCTTCCAACAAACTTTTAGTTTACCCAATAATCCATTTATTTTTTAAACCAAGCGCCCAACTTCTTCTGCGTCTTTCCGCTTAACACCTCCTGCTCAGTATAGCCCAAAGCTTTCAACACGCGCATGCTAGCGGGCAGCACTTGATGGCCTATGTAATATTCCGGATCGTACTGATTTTGTTTCACGTCCTCCACAGGCTCAGCCCTGTCGGAAATTTTTCCAGAGCCCTTTGTGATGACGAAGCCGATTACCGTCCCTTCCCCTACCGGCCTGCCCTTTGCCTTTGCTTTTTGCGCAGCTCTAACGTGCGGTCCGATAGCTTCGTAAGCGGACAAGGGCCTTGTGATCTGTTCGAAAATTGTCAAATCGTCAATCGCAACTTTCCCTTCCTTTATTTTTTTGACGGTGTCCCTAACCAATTGTAAAGCTTTGTTCGGATTTTTATCGTGAAGGATAATTTTCAGCACTTCTCTCTGTATCCTTTTGCTCAACTCGCACCAATCCCTTCTAACAGTTTCAAAGCCACGAATCTCCAAGTTGCCGCGGTAATCTACCAAAGCATATCTCTTCTTGGCTCCTGCTTTGCCCTTCTCCCTCGCAACGAATATCCCGCCCTCGTACAAATCTCTGAGCTCGAGCTCGATAATTCCAGGCAATTGTTTGTTCACTTCTTCTGCAAATTTTTCAGCTTTTTTAATTAATTGTTCTCTTTTCATTCAATAACACCATATACGGATAAATTTTTCAGTTTTAGGATGTTTGGAAAATGGTTTAATGTTTCTAATAAATTGTTTAATTTCTTGTCTTCGAGCTAAGCTAAAAGAATAACATTTTCTATGAGGAGAATTTTTAGTAGGATGAAACCCAAGACTTATTAACATTTCTCTTATTTCTGTAATTAAAATTAAATCATTCATCTCTAAATGAATGACTGGCCTATTCTCTTTGCTATTAGCCGTATCCATCTCCTTCGAAAATTCCACTTAAAAATGCAAATTTTATTCTATCAGAAGAATTTTTAATTGTTTTTGGTATATTTGTATTAATTCTATCTCCAATTGGAAGTTCCCAAAAATTATGTAATACAAGCCTCATCGGAGCAGAATTTATATCTAAAAAATATATTCCATTACTTTTTCTAATTTTTGGAAGTGGTTTAAATTTAAATTCCTCCTCAAATTTATTTAATAAAATCTCTAGAATTGGCTTTATCTTTTGACTTACATTTACAACCCGTCTATTTACATCTTTTCTTATATGGCCATCGGATAATATCCAACCAAAAATATTTGAAAGATTTTCAGTCATTTTTGAAGAAAAGATTATAGAGCTTCTTCCACCTCTACCCCCAGACCATCCTAATAATTCTTTCCTCTCTAAAAAGTCCCAAATTTTTATATTATTGAATTGGCAAACCTTTTCTAAGAAATTAAATGGAATTGTATGATGGTCTATAAACCAATTTCTGAAAGTATCTTGATTGTATCCAAAAAAATCACAACATTCCTTTCCATTTTTGAATTTTTTAGAGGTGCTATCAATTAAGTTTATTACATCTTTTTCCAACTTTATGCGAATCTGATTTAGTTTCATGAATAACATTACCAGTTTTTAATATATACTATTTTTGGAGGTAGACTTCCGATAAATTTACAAACAGACTGTCTGTGTCTCCATAAATAACATTAAATCCAAATTTTTTGGTCATTTCAATTACTTTCTTAATATAAAATCTTCCCCATGCTGCAGTTGCTGCTCCACACTCTCGTTTAAACCATCTAGCTGAGAAAAATGCCATATACCCATAACTTGCATTTGCGATTATTTTTAATGCATATTGCATGTTGTCCAATCGTCTATATTCATCAGAATCTTTTTTCATAGATTTCATTTTCTTTTTAATTTCTTGCCTAGCTTTTATCAGCTTCTCAAGATTTTTTGGAATGAATCCTTTTTTCTTCGTACAAAAATGCCAATTTGTTTCGGGAACCCTTTCTCCTTTACAGCATTTGCAGTTGAAAGTTTCTGGAGAAATGTTATGCGTGACAATTATAGTAGGATATAGTGAAAGAAAATCAAAAACCAAAATATCCGAATGTATGCCCTTTTTTGGCTCGACGACTATTGCTCCTTTGTATACGGGTGCCATCCTCCTTTGCTCAAGCTCATCCGTTTTCGGCCTGTTCGGGATTAGAGCATCGTCGACGAATGCCTTGCGCATGTAGTATGCTTCCACCAATTGCGAGTACGTGTACCTCGAGCAGTCGAACGGCAACTGGCCAGTTAGTTTACAGAGAGCAAATATCTGCGGTAAAATAAATTCCGCGAGCTTCAAAGTCAAAACAGAATCGTGCATGCTGTACTCGGCCAACCTTTCCATCTGTTCCTTCTTGCTCCAGATTTCCACCATTTCCTTGTATTTCATTTCTTTCTTGCCAATCCCGAGCAACTCCTGCGCAACTTCGTCAAGAGTCAATACTTCGCCCTTCAAGCTCGCGGATAGAATGTGATCGATAAAATTGAACAGGTCGATATGAATTCTCCCTTTTGTTTTTGCTGAGCTAATCCTTCCTCTTCTTACAACGTGCACGGGTGTGTTATCCCTTCCAAGTTTCAATGATATTTTTAATTCGGTTGCTCTGTCTTTTAGTTTCGGAACATCAAATCCATCGGAATTGTAACCGCAAACAATGTCCGGATCCTTTTCTTTCACCATCTCCAAAAACTTTTCGATTATTTCCTTCTCGTCTTTCACGATTTCCACATAGCTCGGCTTCTTCCCCCAGCTGTGAGTGGTCAAAACTTTTTTGAAATTATCTGAGGCAACGCTGAGCATTATCAGTTTGGATTTCCCTTCTTCTTCGACCCATTCCGTGTCGAAGACCAGGACATTCATTTTCGCTTCCTTTTCTTTTTCGATAGCTTTAACATATTTTGCTTCGATCGCTTTGTCGACTTGATAACTTGTCTTTGTTTCACTTCCTTCAACTTCAACCCAGCCTGTTGGCTCTATCCGTTTGTCGATCAAATACCTTTTGTAAGTCGATACGTCGTACTCGTACGTTTCCTCCACTTCTCTCCAGTCCTTCACCGCATCGCGCACGTCCTTTATTTTTCTCGGGTTGTCGATAGTAACTTTTATCAGCTCAGTCTTCTCTCCCGTCCAAAATCTTTCCACAACTTCCACTTTCAAAATTTTTGTTTCCAATTTCTTTTCGTCCAAGTCTTCAACTTTTTTCTTCAACTGGCTTGCCTTTCCTTTCTTCGGCATGACGTAAAAGTAGGGGTCGAAATTGGGGTCGAAGACGAGAACCGACTCGCCTTTTTCATTTTTGCAGTACAATCTTATGACTGCGCGATTTCCAACTAAACTATAGTCCGCATCTATGACAGATAGGTTTTCTTTCAATATGCTCACTAAATATAGAAATTACTTTTAAAGAAATTATATTATTAAGTTTAGAGAGAGGTGCTACCTTTTCTTCTTTCTTCTTCTCCTTATCCTTTGTTTCCTCGTCTTCCTCCTTCTCGATCTTTTTCTTCCGGCAGCCATTTTCATCTATTTTTTATTTTGTTTTTTCACTATTTATTTTTACTAAAAAATTTTCGATCGAACCCTTTCCCGTATTTTTAAAATCTTCGGATACCACGCGACCGTAGCGGCCAAAAGAAAAATTCCTAAAATTTCTGCAACAATTTCGTAAGAACTAATCCTCAAACCAGGTTCAAGTTTTGGAAAATCGTAGGAAATTAAAGGATAGAACAAGGGCAAGAAATATAAACTATCTTCCAACAGATGCAAGTAAAAAATCAATAAAACTGCGAGAGACAAATCCTTCCTCCCTGTTGCGACATAAGTAATAAAACTGGCAACTGGTCCGAAAAAAATTGTATGGCCAATAAATCTCGAATAAGGCGCGATGCCAATGAAAAATAAAATTTTATCAGCTATATCCGGCAGCATGACAGCAAGGAATGCGAATGAAGGTTGTACGTACAAAAAACCTGCAAGGAATACGGTGATCCCTATATGGCCGAGCAATATCATATTAACCAATGAGCTTGATTTCGATGTGTATGTTAGTAGGAATGTTAATTCTCATTATCTGCCTTAAGGTCCTGTCGTCGGCCTGCACGTCCATCATCCTTTTGTGGATTCGCATTTCCCATTTGTCGTACGTGGCGTTTCCGTGCCCGGTGCCGTCCCCGCAAGGGGTCTTCAAAGTAACAACGCGCAATTTTTTTGTCGGCAATGGAATCGGTCCTTTATAATTGACGCCGAATTTTTTGGCAACGTCTTTGATCTCCGAGCAGATATCATCCAATTCCTTCGGATTCTTTCCTGAAAGTTTTATTCGTGCCGTTTGCATACAACCAACTTATCTTTTTATTGCATTCGTCACATTTAAATTCTTTTCTTTTTATAGAAATTTGATATAAAACTGACTTAAATACTTTTTTTCAAATTAAAAAGTAAAATTATAAAAAGAATTTTAGAAAAGTTCTTAAAATCAACGATTCTCTCTATTTAAATTTTTTCAACATTAATAAAAGTATGGAAATCGAACAAAAACCTTTTGATACACGAGAAGCAGAAAAAGTAGAGTTAGACGTTTTCATAAAAGAAATGATCTCTTTAATTAACGAAAGGTTCAACAAACTAGAAGCTGAGATAAGCAAATTAAAAACAGAAATCTCAACTTGTGCTAAAAGATATGAGGTAAATGATTTGCAGACTGACATCAGAGAGATACGAGGGGACATTTTATCCTTGAAGATTGTTCCTAAACCAGTTGTGAGCACATCCACCCTTGAAAGTTTAAAAAAGTGATAACATGGAAGAAAGGTTCAAACCAGAAACAGAGTTAGCTATTAATATTACTAACAAATTCGATGACATAAAGAAACAAATCAAGGACGTCGAGGGCATTTCAAGCGAGTTCAAAAAATGGGTAATGACAGACTTAGTAGACATAATTAAAAAAAGATTTGAAAAACTTGAGGAAGATATAGAAGAGTTGAACTATAAAATGGAAAATTGCAGTTTGGTAAACGAAAAAATCAAGGAAAGAATAGAGCAAGTCAACAGCAGGATAGATTTACTCGAATTAAAAAGAATGGAAGAAAAACAGATGGAAGCCGCTTTGGAAAAATTAGCTGGTCCATCGAAAGTTAAAATTAATAGAAAACCTTTAGAAGAATTGAAAAAATAAAATTAAAAAATTTATTTTGCTTTAACTACATCAAACACTTCATGTGTGGAAAGTTGTCCAACCATTTGGTAACTACTACTTGTCTTTTCAGCTATAAAAAGATTTGGACCTCAAACTTTACTGCATTCGTCGTATTCTCTCGTTTTTAAGTTTTGTAACAAGAAATGATACCAGTTCTAGTTCGACTTCAGAAATTTTAAAACTATTCCTATGTGGGCAATCCTCATCCAATACGGCACAATTCTCATCTTCATCATAAGTTATGGGATATAGCTTACATCCTTCCGGTCTATTGTTGTAAATCAAGCATTGTTTGCCATCATTGAAAACACATCTTCCATCGTAGTTCTTTAGTTGTAGCCAACCGTCTCTACTGACGACAAAAGAATCGTAGTCGAACCCCAATCCTTTTATTTGTTCGATGTCTCCATTAGATAGAGGCATTTCGGTCTCTAAACAACACTGAATACATTTGTAACGCATACAACAACTTTTCATGCTCCCACTTTTTAAAAATCATTTTAGAGCTTTAAACTTTCTCAATTTTTTAACAAGACGGTCAAACGATTCTTTAATATCCTTGGTAGACTTTGCTCCAACACAAACTATTTTTCCTGTGCCGAATATAAGAAAAGTGATACTTCCTTTCATTTTATACACCAAACCTGGGAATGTTTCTGGCTCATATTCAGTATTTTCTAGTTCAAAAGCCATCTTATCAATATCAAATCTTGCATCTAATTTTGTTGATGCAACAATGTTTTGAACTTCAATTTTAGAAATTTTTACATCAATCCCCATATCTTTCAACAATTTTAACATATTCTCTATCGCTTCCTTTGCATCTTTTTCAGACGCAGTGCCAACACATGTGGCCTTTCCTGAAGAGAATATCAGAAAGCTTGCTCTCGGCTTCTCCATACGATAAACCACACCTGGGAAATTGTCAGGAAAATACTCGGCATCGCTCGATAATTTACTGGCTAGTTTGTCAAGGTCTATCCTATCTGAAAATTGGACTGTGATTACCATGTTGTGAATTTCTATCTTAAGCATCAATTAAATTAGGGCTTTGGCAAATAACTATTTCAACTCCGCAATCGATTTATTATATTCTTAAAGACGTGAGAAAATGAAGGATAAAAAAATTCAAGATGTTACGAAGGAAGAGTTTGAAAGATTAAAACAAAAATACCCTAAAGCTGTGACATCTAAAAGGGAAGACGGGTCTGAAAGGATATTTATAAAATGTGTTACGTATGTCCTCAGGTGAACAGCTTGAAATTAATATGAATTCAGATAACTTGTTTGAACTTACAGATTCCTACATGTTCATCAAAATAAATATAAATTTTTTGCTTACAATATGGACAAATTTTTGGTTCTTCCTTTAATTTTGTATTGTTCATCACCAATTCATCTCTCCAAATTCTAATTCTGCTAAGCATTTTTTACAGATGAGTATGTTATTTTTTATTACAATCTGATCAAAGCTTAGCTTACCATGATTTGGACAAAACATTTTACTTGCTTCTTCAACTTGATTCATGTTACTTGTTCCAGTACAAACTATCCAACATATTGGCTATTAATATCTGCAAGTAAAATTCTGCGCAATAGACAATATACCTATTTCTTTTTATGTCTTGTGCTTTTAGGATGACAGTATGTTTTCTTCCCAACTTTATGTGTATGATATTTTTTACCCATTTTTTATTCTCCTATGTTAATCATTACACAGAAGTAATTAAATAAAGCAATAGAGTAAGAGGGATGTTGATTGGATGGGAAGAATAAAAACAACATTTGTGAAAAACATAGGTAAAGAACTTATGGAAAAACATCCAGAGTCTTTCAGTGGAAGTTTTGAAGACAATAAGAGAGCTTTAGCTCTATTTGTCTCTTTTAAATCAAGAAAGATGAGGAACTTGGTTGCTGGATACATAACGAGTGTGAAAAATGCGAAATCTTTTGTTCAAAGAAGTATAACTGAAGAAAGAGTAAAAGATGATAGGTTTGGAAGAAGGGGGAGAAGAAGGATTAGCAGGAGAAGATAAAGGGAATTATAATAAAATGTGATTCATAACGAGTTCAAATCTCACTGGGAGCATGTGTAATTTATGAAGAAATGTAATTGGTGCGGAAAAGAGATACCATTTGCAAAAATAAAACATAAAGGAAAGTTTTATTGCTCTGAAGAATGTTTGAAAAACTGTAAATGAGACTTTGGACTTTACTTTTATTACAACTATTATTGGTCTATGTTAAGAGGAAGATTAAACTTCAAAACCAAATGAATCATATGACAATGCATTATTTTTGGAGGATGGTGGATAGGGTCATCTATGAATCCGATATTCTATTGGAAGTCATAGATGCCCGTATGCCAAATATTACACGCAATAAAAAGGTAGAGAATAAGATTCGACGAAAAAGAAAGTTTCTTATTATTGTAATAAATAAATCAGATTTGATAACAAGAAAAATGAGAATGAATTTTTTGCAAAGGTTTAAATCAAAGGAATTGATTTTTGTCTCGTGCAAAGATAGAATGGGAATCTCAACTTTGAAAGAAATGATCTTTAAGTTGGCTAAAAAGAGACGACATTGGAATTATACAAAAGTTGGTGTTATCGGTTACCCCAACACAGGCAAATCATCAGTCATAAACGCTTTAGTTGGCAGATCGGTTGTTAAAACTTCTCCAATTCCTGGATTGACTAGAGGAATTCAATGGATAAGAGGTGAAGGTAATATCATGTTTTTAGACACCCCAGGAGTGATACCTTTGGATGAGAAGGATGAGACAGAACAAGCGTTGATGTCTGTTATAGATCCAAACAAACTTGTAAACTCAGACCTTGCGGCTATAAGAATAATACAATTGTTCTTGGATTACAATAAGAGTAGTTTGGAGAAATTCTATGATGTGAAGATAGAGACTGATGATGTGTTTGAAATCCTATTGGAAATCGGAAAAAGAAAGAATTTCCTCAGAAAAGGAGGTAAAGTAGACGAAGCCAGGACTGCTTTGGCCATAATAAGAGATTAGCAGAGAGGAAATTTACTATTGAACTTTTGATGCCTCCAACATAATATTTAATAGATTTTCTAACATACTCCTAATAAAACCTTAAATTTTTGAAATCATTAGATAGGTATTAGGAATGGGTTAAAGCAGGATGAGTTAAATTCTAAATGGTTATTAATTTGTAATATATTACATCATTTTCTTTATCAAAGCTTTCAAAAATTTTCTTATTCTTCACAAGAAGGATTAAATTATTTCTAATGGCATTTAGATTAATTGTTCTTCTAGCAGCTTCATTTACTTTATAATTAATTGCGAGAGCCGACATGGGAACTCTAGATTCTTTTAATATCTTCAGAATCATCGGTTCTACAAAATCATGGCCAGGAACTCTTCCTCTCATAATAATAATTAGCCTTCCAAATATATGATCAGATCAATCGATAATGCCTTATTTAATGCGCTACTTATCCTCGCAATACCAATAGATAATATCAATGATGTAAAACAGATAGAGTTAATTTCTAGTGTATCTTCGGAATATTAGATAATAACTGTTTTCTGTTAAATTGAAGTGATTAAATTGAAACATGTTTGCCCTAAGTGTCATTTAAGGAAACCAAGAAGACTGTACCACAGGCATGTAAAAAGTTGCGCAGGCGCTAGTTTGAAGAGATGATAATACGATGTCTATAACAGTTCGCTGTGCATATTGTGGTCAAATGGCAAAACAGGAAAATTGTGGTTACTATAAAGGAGTTCTTGTTCATAACAAACCTGACTGTGGTTGCCTTCAAGCTGCAATAAAATCAAATTTCTTTATTGCCCCACATGAAACCAAAAGATGAAATACTAGGATATAGTAAACTCTACAAGAAAAGAAGTTAAAAATTATCCTTTAACAACCAAATCTTCTTTCATCTTTCTAAGAAGTGCCGGATTCAAGCCGAATTTCTCACCATAATCAATTATATAAATCAACATATCTCTCGTTGGATTGAAGAACTTGTGCCTTTGGTCAAGATATCTTATCGCCTTTTCAATTTTTTCCTTTTTTCCTTTTTTCCGAGTTTTTATATTTTTGAGTACTTGAATTAGCATAATTACCTCATCAGGAGTGTATTCTACCATATTTTATAATATTAAATTTTGAAGTAGAAGTATTTTGTAACGAGTTCAAATACCCACTTTCTTGAGAAAGAAGGTGAAAATCATCGGCCCGCACATATTGTTTTAAATTAGAATTTGCTTAGTTTTACCTTAATTCATGTTTCTTCTCTTCAATAGTCAAAGTGACATTCTTTACACCATAAACAATGGCTCCAGAACCTTCGTGAACTTTGAATTGCATCTCTCATCAATTGCTGTTTTTTAAAATTACTGTCAAATCGTCAAAAAACTTTCTTGTTAGAAGGGTATTAATTTATTTTTTACAGAAAAAAAGGAAGAATACATCAAAAATTTGAGAAAAGAGATATTGGAGTTAGGAAAGAAGCATAAGATTAAAACTTACTTCTTTGTGCATAAGTGATTAAATGAAAGAAAGACAATGGGTTAGGCATAGAAATTTATATACCGAAAAGAAAATAGAATTAAATAAAAAATTGGACTAATTTGACTTTTATCGCAGCTTTACTACATCCAAACAAACCCCAGCTGCAACAGTCATTCCCATGTCACGAATAGCAAATCTTGCCAATTCTGGAAAGTCTGCCTGCTTTTCTATTACCATTGGTTTACTTGGCAAAACTTTTATCTTTGCCGCATCACCAGCTTTTATGAAATCAGGTTTTTCTTGCACAACCGCTCCTGTCTTCGGATCAATCTTTGCAGTTATCTCTGTAATCTGGCATGCTACGCTGGCTGTGTGACAGTGAAACACAGGTGTGTATCCCGCTGTAATTACAGTCGGATGTTGCAACACAACAATCTGTCCAGTGAATTCTTTTGCAACTGTTGGTGGATTACTTGGATGTCCTGCTACATCACCACGTTTTATGTCTGCCCTGTTTACACCTCTAACGTTGAACCCCACGTTGTCTCCAGGCTTTGCTTCTGGAATTTGTTGATGATGAACTTCTATGCTTTTAACTTCGCCTGTGACTCCTGCAGGTTCGAAAATTAAAGTATCACCCATTTTTAAAATGCCAGTCTCCACTCTTCCTACTGGAACTGTTCCTACGCCTGTTATAGTGTACACATCTTGCACAGGTAACCTCAACGGTTTTTGAGTTGGCTTTTCAGGTTCTTTTATGCTTAT
>Ga0315312_1002011_pt1 | contig 14661 bp, 12 predicted proteins | sample TDP7_MG_FD_203629 | JGI IMG/M metagenome (GOLD analysis project Ga0315312, IMG submission 203629) | Freshwater sediment microbial communities from Lake Towuti, South Sulawesi, Indonesia - TDP7 | ecosystem: Environmental > Aquatic > Freshwater > Lake > Sediment | place: Indonesia: South Sulawesi... | reverse complement strand
TGGCGGGCCCGCGGGGATTTGAACCCCGGATCTCCGGCTCTCCGCTTCCGAGAGGCATCCGCAGGCTTACGCGAAGGATACAAGTCCTTCACAGCGTCTTTGTCCTGACTAGACTACGGGCCCAACATAACAACAGTTGGCCATGGAGTAAAAAGGATTATCTCCGTTATTGAAAGCGATAAATCAATAAAGAGAGGTGAATCAATAACTCGCTTCATTAATTGCGCTCTCTGTGCGCAGAGTTGCCTGAGGCCTGATCGAGTTGAACTGGACATCGATGTCGGCACTGATGTTGCTTGTGCTTCTAGCGCTAACTTGGTCTTCGATGTCTCGGGAAGTCATCTCAACATCCGGACCGAAAGCCTTGGAGCTAGTTGCTGCAAGATCCATGGACATCGCCTACCAAGAAATGACGTTCAGGTTCTACAGGAATTCTCAGTCAGATTCCCTCGTTTTATTCTTGCACGGAGGGCCGCATGACGAATCTTGGTTTCTGCACGCGTTGGTCTTCCAGCGTCTCAATGTGAAGCTCTGGGTTGAGGGATTCGAGAATGAAAGCTCAGCATGGTACGGTTTCTTGGAATACTTTGCTGGGAACGGCTTCAACGTGTTGATGCCCTACTCATACTACTATTCTGATGAAAGAGAGCCATGGGTCTCCGATGTTGCCTCATTGGTTATGCATGAGTTTCATCTAAGACACGTCTATATAGTCGGATACTCTTCTGGAGGAGTCGTGGCTGCCAACGCAATAATGGGCTCAACGGTCTTCGAGAAAGCAGTCATTATCAACGGGGCGTTGTGCGGCTACTATGGAAAGAGGGAGGACATATTTTCGTCGGCTTACGCGGCGTCACGTGTTGAGATACCACATCTCTTGGTCTGGGGAGCAAACGATTCAATAACGCCTATCATTCAAGCGCAAATCTGGATGAAGAATGCCGATCAAGAGCTAGCGAGACTACGAATTCTCGAATACGGCCACGATTTCAGAGGTACCGCCGCTGAGAACGAAGTCAGACTCGAGGCGTTGCGTTTTCTAAGGCCTAACGGATTTCTGGGGAGCTTCGCCTATTTCATGGAGATCGTGGTTGCGGCGGCGGTCGTTGCCGTTGTCTTTCAAAGTCGATTAAAGCGGAGGAAAAGAACGGCTTAGCCATCACTTATCGCGAGATCGCTCTCTGCAACGTGTCTATAACATTCTCGTTTCCCATCGCAACCATATACGATCCGAGTTTAGGCCCCTCTGAGGTGCCGAGGAGAATCCTATATAGAAGTTTGAAGAAATCTCGAGGTTCGAGCTCAACGCTCTTAGCACTGTTAAAGATGGCGTTCTGGATTGCTTTCTCATCTCTCTCTATGCGAAGAACCTCGATAAGTCGGGCGATCGCTTTCCTTTCTTGCTCGGAGAGCTTCACTGCTGCCTCTTGAATCTCTACGAAATCTTCCGCCCAACTGCTAGCGTACTCAATCCGTCTCTTAAGATCTTCCGTTAATGTTTCCTTGACGTAGCTGTATTCTCTAAGCTTCTCGTTGACGTATTGAATCTCAGATCCTTTGGGCGCGACTTTAGCGAGATAGACTAGCAGATTGTAAGGAACATGAACACTCGGCTGGCCGGGCGCCTTAAAGAGCCAACAGTATTCGTACACGCCTTTCAGCTTCGCTAACTCCATCCTGTCCGCGACGGTCTTCCTTCCGAAATAGACGTCTTCAAGCTCATCCATCTCCGTCATATATTGAGGAATATCTAGTGGAGAGAGAACTCGAGTTCCAACTATACGCTTGAACATTAGCAGGAGCAAGGATTGAGGCGAGCCGTAGGTGAGCCAAACCTGCGGTGTCAAAACGTTTCCTGTAGATTTCGATATCTTCTTTCCACCTTTGTCGAGAAACATTTCATATTGCACATGGAAAGGCGGCGCGTATCCGAGGATGTCTCTACAGATTCGATCGTTAACTCGAACGGAGTCTGCGATGTCTTTTCCATATGCTTCAAAGTTAATTCCTAGTCCGGTCCATCTGGCTGCGAACTCCACCTTCCAGCTCAGTTTGCCATCTCCAGTCCTGTAATCAACCTCCCCCTTGTGCTTGCAGCCTTCGATCCATTTTCCTTTGATCTCCAGCCCTTCGCATTGATAGAGTATCTTGCTTTCTTCAGGCACAAAACTGTGCGCTTTCGTCGTGTATATTCGGCCGCAATTCGAGCATACTGGGAAATAAGGAAGCACCTCAGTGTACTTCTCTTGCCCGAGTTCCTCTCGAATTATCTCGCCTACCCTCTTGGCATTCGTTAGAAGAATCTCGATCTGCTCGTTGAACAAGCCTTCCTTGTATGCTTTCGTTCCAGAATAGAACTTGTACTCTATTCCGCACCTGTCTAAGGAATCTAGAAGTAGCGAACTCATGTGCTCGCCATAGCTACCGTGGCATCCAAAAGGATCGGGAATTGATGAAACCGGAAAACCCAGGTATCTGCCTAGGTTTTCGGGCAACCCCGCAGGAACCTTCCGAAGCCCGTCCTTATCGTCTGAGAAGGCGATGTACTCAGACTCTCGGCCTTGAGCCTCTAATGCAAGTTTTATTCCGAAAGCTCTGGCGCAGTCGCCCAAGCTGCCCACATGTGGAATACCTGACGCACCCAAACCACTCTCAGTTCGCAGTACGTCGACCTTTCTTCCGATGTTCTCTTCCCTTTGAAGTATCTCGAAAGCAACTTTGTCAAGCCATGTTCCCCGACCGATTATCTCCTTCTCCATCGCTCTTCCTCACAGATTAAAAGCTACTTTCTCAATAAGTATACTTTGCTCCGCACTCGGCTAACCGCCACGACACACGTTCTAGTGCTACGGAGGAAGTAGCAAAAGATAAATGACCACCATAACAATCGTCTCTGAAAGGGCCTGCCTATGACCGTTCAACAATCTGAATTTGACGCTGGAGCCTTTGCTAAATCACAGATTGACGAAATAGCCCAAAGACTTGGCAGTGAGCGAGCGATAATAGCTATCTCTGGAGGCGTTGACAGCACAACCTGCGCTGCTCTAGCCTTTAAAGCGGTCGGGAAAAATCTCCTTTGCATATTCATCGATACTGGATTCATGAGGCTGGATGAACCGCGAAAGGTTAAGGCGCTACTCTCGAAACGACCTCTCGCACTTCCAATTAGAATAGTTAGAGCTCAGGAAAGATTCATTGAGGCGATAGGTCGGAACGAGGACGCTGAAGAAAAGAGAAAAGCGTTCAGAGAGACATTCTACAAGACTTTCAGCGAGACGGCGAAGAAAGAAGACTGCCATTTTCTCATTCAAGGGACCATAGCGCCCGACTGGATTGAGACGAAAGGAGGAATAAAGACACAGCACAATGTCCTCGAACAGATAGGGATCAGCCCACAAGAGAAATACGGTTTCACGATAATAGAGCCGATAGCCAACTTGTATAAGGATCAAGTTAGAACCCTTGCCAGATACTTGGACATTCCACGCGAGATTTCTGAGAGGCAGCCCTTCCCAGGACCGGGCCTGCTTGTGAGGTGTGTCGGAAGGATCGAACCGAGTAAACTTAAGACTCTCAAGCAGTCGACACAGATCGTGGAGAAACATTTAGCTACGACGGGCGGTCAACAGTTCTTTGCAGCTGTCCTTGACAATCAGATTGAGGACCGTCCGATGAAAGAGCTTTTGCAGAAGCAGGTTTCAGAATCTCTTAAGATTCAAGGTAGAGAAGTTGAGGTGAACATACTTCAAAACAAGGCGACGGGTGTAAAGGGAGACGTGAGGGTCTACGGAAGAATCGCCTCCGTGAGCATCTCGAAGAAGCACAGAGAGGTCTATGGGTGGTTGATCGAGAAGCTCAGAGAACTGCAGTCCAAATTGACCTCGAGAAATCCCGAGTTCACTAGAATCCTATATACTATAAAGCAGGGAAAGGAGAGCGCGCCCTACGATGTTGCTATTAGAGCGGTGGAGACGAGAGACTTTATGACCGCTGATATAGTTGCGGTACCATGGGCGATATTGACTGAGATAGCAAAGGAAATTCTCAAGAAGTGTTCGAATGTAGCACATGTCTATTACGACTTGACATCTAAACCGCCTGCCACGATCGAATTTGAGTGAGAAATGACGACCGTTCGGTGGCCCTCTTGAAGCCGGTAGTTCCTGTTGTAAATGTCAAGGGGCAGTATAACCATCTCATAGTGAGAATGCTGACGGAGCTGGGAGCGGAAAGCTCCCTAGTACCGTTGTCTGTGTCAATCTCCGAGCTTGAAGAGATCGGTTTCAACGGTCTAGTCGCTGGAGGAGGCCCCCAATCAGTGTATGAAAAGAACTCGAGACGAGAACTAAGCAATCTGGAACGCTTGCTCAAGGAGAACTCTAAACCTCTGCTTTGCATCTGCGTCAGCCACCAACTCTTGGCAGAAGCCCTCGGAGGAAGGACTGGCCCAGCCAAGGAGCCCGAGTACGGTCGAATTACCGTGCACGTTGATGAAGAGGACGAAATCCTTCGAGGAACCGGCCCATCCTTCATGGCGTGGGCTTCGCATAACGATGAGGTTGTCCGCATGCCCGAGGGTTTTGAAAGGTTAGCTCTCTCTCAAAGCTGCGAGGTTGAAGCGATGAGGTCTAGAAGTAGACCTATCTACGGGGTCCAGTTTCACCCGGAGGTGTGGCACACAACGAAGGGCAGAACGATCTTCAGAAACTTTGTCGAGGTCGTGGAAAGGAACGCGACGTCTGGAAGATAGGAAACTGCAGACAATCAATGGTTAGATTGTTCAGATTGCGGCTCTAAATTTCACCTTGCACTTTGGGCATTCGAAGAGACCAATCTTGACAGTCTTCTTGGATTTTCCACCTTTGAGTTCCCACTCTTTCAGCGGCTTCGCAACGTTGCTTCCACATTTCCTACATTTTACCAACAACGACCACCGATGATATGTTCCACTTTCAATGACTATATATTACATGCGCTTCAGGAAACGGCTCTCGCAAAATGCGCCTTCTGAAGCCTACGTAACGCTTTTTGCAACGCGGAGTGGCGATGTCTCCCGTAAATCCCCTCTTTTTTCGAAGGTTCTTCAATACTTGCTCCTTGCTTGAGCGAAGGTAGATCGCGCCATTCTAACTGTCTTTGTTGTGGAAGTAAGAGCGAAAATCTGAAATTCTTAGACATACATACCAACCTTCTGGTATCCTTAGACTCACTGTTACCCTGTGTGGACCTCGCTGGTTTCTCTGTAGACAGGAGCGCCGAGGAGAGGCGCAATGAGAAGAGTACCCAAAGATGAAGGAGGTGCGTGATGAAATGATCTTCATAACCTTGGCCAAATGGAGGAAGAAGCCGACGAAGGAGATGGTCGCTCAGTCTACGAGGCTCTTCGACTAGATGGTTAAGGAGGGCACCAAGATCCTAGCCCGGTACTGGACACTGGGCAGATACGATGCAGTAGTCATAACAGAGGGAAAGGATGAGAAGACCGCCATGAAGTCCCTCTTGCGATTCGGCGACGCAGTCTCAACGGAAACTCTCGTCGCAGTGACCAGAGAAGAAGCCATTAAACTCCTCGAGTAGACATCGGAGCCACTTTGCAACTCGGATAAAAAGTCTGTTGAGAACAAAATCGAGGACGCCAAGTCTTTCAGGAAATGTGAATAGTCTGGGGATTCATCCTTTGGAGCTGAGTGTGAGAGTTGAACCCACCGATAAATGGCGATATCTCTCGACATCATGACCCTGAGTTCAGTTATCCTCTTTCTCCAAAATCAAGCAGTCACTTAACTTCCTCTGGAAAGAGTTTCTTTCCCTTCTCTGTATATTCGATAGCACCTATTTGTTTAAGGAAATCCAACATGTCATTGATTGTCCATCCTTCTACCATTCTGCCATCAACGACACGTTTGATGGTTACTGATTTGTATGAAATCTTCTTACCAGTAGGTGCAAATCCAAGATATTCGCCAGTATGTGTTCCAGTACATGTAACACGAGCCCACACCTTGTCCTCTTCAGCAATTATGTCCTCAATAGTTGCATGGTAATCGGGAAAGCCCTTGTAAAACATGGCTAGGGATTTCTTATGCCATTCTAGACTTTGTTTAGTGATATGGTCAAAATAGTTAGGTGCAACCAAATCATATAACAAAGACAAATCTTGCTTATTCAAGGCTTCAATCGCTCTGCGAACAACAGCCTTATTCTCTTCTAATGACATAATTTATCCCCTCCTTATCCTCTTCTTTTAAACATCTAACAGTTGTTGTCTTCGTGTGAGCATCTATTTCTCCAGAATGCTTTTGAAGTTCTTTAAATCTCTGTCGAAGTCTCGCTTGAACAATGGTTCGATGATCTTGCCGAGAATTCCCCAGGGCATTTCATAGTCCACTACATATGTCATTTTAGTTCCCTTCTCCACGGGTTCCAAGATATGTGTTACAAGCCCGTGATACGCACCATATAAACGATACGTAATCTTCTCGTTTTCGAGACTTTCCGTAATCTCCATTTTAAATTTGACTGATTCCCCCTGTTTCTTAGGTATCCCTTGAGCAGTTGCACCCACTCTTAACTTGTCTTCGGGTGTGCGTATCTTTGAAGTGTATTCCACGCTCTTCACAGCACCTTTGTATCCTGCCACCCATTCTGGAAGCCTATCCAAAGGAAGCATTTCCCAGACTTTCTCAGGTGGAGCCCTGATTTCAATCGACTTTTCTACCCTAGTCAAAATATCACCTCCCTTTACTATCAATTCTAATTGTCTCTTTTTGACATTTAATAATTCGTGTTATTATCATCTAATGACCTTTACCATTCGTCTTTCCATGCGTCACCACAGAATTCGCTCATTTCTTGCCTCATATATTCGTTGTAAACATCATCACGCTTTTTTTTCGGTTCAGCTTCTCGGTTTGAAAAATTTAAACGAGATAAGTCACGTATCCCGGGCTACCATGACACCGTGGTCAGGACGACGTTCAAACTCTCGGTTTAATGATAGTGGGGATGGGACTTACTCACCGATAAGTGGCAATATCTCCCGACATAAGAACTCTGGGTTCGGTTATCCTCTTTCTTGCTTCTCACTCGATAGGCATGTGGATTGCTGAAATGTAAGTCAAAGCAGTTACTTGACTTCGTCGGGAAATCCTTTGTATTCGATAATGCCTAGTTGTTTGAGAAAATCCAATTCGTCTGAGACGGCGGCCAACATTTCTGCAATCTTGCCATTAGTTATGCGATAGATGATAAAAGCTTCCCATGTTGTCTTCTTGCCAGTAGGGGCTAATCCACGATACTCGCCTGTGTGTGTCGCAGTACCTTTCAAATGAATGCACACCTTATCCCCTTCAGCGATGATGTCCTCAATTGTCTCATGGGTATCTGGAAAGCTCTTGTAAAAGATAGTCAAGTGTTGTTTGTAACTTTCCAGTCCCCGCAACTTACGCGGATGGTCAACATAATCGGGCGCTATTAACTCGTCCAGTAAGGCTAGGTCTTGCTTATTGAAGGTTTCAAATAAACGGCGGACAATTGCCTTATTCTTTTCTAATGACATAGAACATCGTTCCTGCTTACTATCAATCCCAATTATCTCTTCTTGACATCTAATGGTTGTTACGAAAATATTACATTTTTATTAAAAAGTCACCCAAATCTCATGCAAAAGTGCGGGGGTGGGACTCGAACCCACCGCTATATGGCGATATCTTTCGCAAATCCTCTCTTTTTATTTTTGATCAAGAATGGTAAGCTTGATAGAGCCTCCAATTCTTCAGTATGGGGTTGGGAAGCTTTGAGTGAACGTTTCTTGAAGCGGACTGTGAAGAGGTACTACAGGTCTTTGAGCTATGAAGTTAGGATAGGCAGGATTCGAGTATGTCTCTAGCCATAGCAACATCATGCTCTTCAAAAAGCGCAAGTAGACGAAATCTGCGTATTGCGTAAGCATTTTGCGCGTACGTAACGCTTTTTAGATTGACAAGTTAGTCTAACTTATCCAACGCTAATACAAGTAGGGAATCGATTGCCGAAGAGACTTGTTCAATGCCCAAAATGCAAAGCGGAATTCGACATAAGCTACGCGAGAGCCTTCGCTTGCTCAGGATGCCCTTCCTCAGCCATAGGAAATTGCGGCTTGATCAAGTGTCCGGAGTGCAGTCATGAATTTCCAGCCTGAGCTTCCGGTGACCGGGTATGAGTGAAGGCTATAAGAGAGTGGTGCTCCGATGGGCAACTGCGAGAGGCATAATCTCGGCAGCGCTATTAATTGCCACGATCATTCTTCTGCAATTATTCTTTATCGACTACATGTCGTCTCACGGGTTCTCTCCGAGAAACGAGCAAGTTGAGCTTGCAACGCTGCAAGTAGCCGCTCCGACCGTTCTGCTTCCCACCCTAGGAGTTACCCTAGTTATGCTCTCATCATGGATGTATGCCGTCGATAGAACAATGAGAGTGAGGATGAAGACGGATCTGAGGAGGCAAAGGATGGAAGCAGATTCAAGGATGGTTGAGGTCGGCGCTCTGATACTCGGGACTTACAGCCTCTTCCTCTTCATACCATACATCTTGGGGTCGAACTGGTTCATCACAGGGGCGAATAATTTATCTCAGCGTCTTCCTCAGCTCGACCAGTTTTTCGCAAGTGCCTACGGAAGCGTGATTCTACTGATGGATCTGGACTCAATCTGGAAGTTTGCGCTTTCGCAGAATCTAGCAGCTTGTAGCGCGGCGTTCTTTGCGGCGCTTTACGTCCGTAGGCAAAGCAGAGCTAGAAAGCCACGATAACCTAGGTGTCTGTTCAAGCCTGTCCTAGAGGTTTTTCTATCTCTTCACATTCTATAATACCAGTTGCGAAGAGGAAATCGATGTGTACAACCTGAGATCAAGGGTTATAGATATCTCCACTGAAAAACGCACTTCTTTGCTGAACTGGAAGGACGCTGAAGCATTCGGGATTCGAACGCATGATAGAATGAGAGTGAGGGCTGGAGGACGATCTGTAACAACGATCGTTCAAACAACAAGAACTATAGTTCATCCCGGGGAGCTGGGGGTTTTCGAGGACGTTGCAAGACAGTTAGAAATTGAGAGCGGTGCCATGGTAGCTGTAGAACTTCAGCCTGCGCCGACGTCGCTTAGACTGATTCAAAAGAAACTGAGAGGAGAAAGACTGACAGGAGAAGAGATACTCAACATAATCAGCGATGTCGTCAACAGGAACCTGAGCGATGTAGAGATAGCTGCTTTTCTCTTGGCTCAACAGTTTCACGGTATGGCGATTGAAGAGACCGTATCATTGACGAAGGCGATGGTCGAGACTGGAGCTAGCGTAGATTTCGAGAAGCCAGTTTACGACAAACACAGCATCGGCGGAATTCCTGGAAACAAGGTGAGCCTCCTCATCGTTCCAATAGTTGCTGCAGCGGGATTACTCATCCCGAAAACGAGTAGCAAAGCAATCACGAGCCCCTCTGGAACGGCAGATACAATGGGCGTCTTGGCGCCGGTCGAATTTACAGCTGAAGAGTTGAAGAAGATAGTATTGAAGACGCATGGAGCTATCGTTTGGGGAGGGAGCTTGAACTTTGCCCCAGCAGATGACATACTGATAAACGTCGAATATCCTCTTCAAATAGACCCCGAGAGCCAGATGCTCGCAAGCATCCTCGCCAAAAAGCTGGCCGTCGGAACAGACTACCTCGTGATAGATCTTCCTGTAGGAAAAGAAGCGAAGGTCGAGAGCTTTGATGAAGCCAGAGGTCTATCAAACCGGTTCATCGAACTAGGCGAGAGGCTTGGGATTGCAGTAAAATGCGGGTTGACTTACGGCGGGCAACCTGTCGGATACGCAGTCGGACCAGCGTTGGAGGCAAGAGAAGCGTTACAAGCGTTAGAGGGAAAAGGACCCAGCAGCCTCGTCGAAAAGTCCACGGCGCTTGCAGGCCTTCTATTTGAAGTAGCTGGCAAAGTCGTCCGTGGAAAAGGACAGGATTTCGCTAAAGAGATCTTGAATAATGGCAGAGCTCTGCAGAAGATGAGAGAGATCATTGAAGCTCAAGGCGGCAACCGAATGATTAAACCTGAAGATATCCCCGTCGGGCAGCATATAGCTGAAATATACGCGCCTGCCGACGGTTACATTACCCGAGTCTCCAACCGCGCAATAACGCAGATAGCCAGAGCAGCTGGCGCACCCATGGAAAAAGGAGCGGGTCTAATCTTCTACGGAAAAGAAGGGCACAAGGTAACCAAAGGAGAGAAGGTTCTAGAGATATACGCAGAGAGGGAGTCGAAGCTCGACGAGGCACGAGCACTAGCTTTAAAGATAAACCCCATAACGGTCGAAGGAATGCTACTTACAGAGATTCCTGAATTCTAACGCAAGATTCTGGCTGAAAAAGGCTGCGTGCCATATTGGATTGGCGAGAAATCAATAAATAATCCTTGATGGCCCTACGTCCATTCTGTACAATGGACTGATATCCTAGGCGATATGATGCATCAAAACTGCAGGTTGTGCAACTCTCCTGCGTTAAGCGATTCAGAGTTTTGTGAATTACACCGCAAGGCTAGTGTGAGCTTGGATGAAGGGTACAAGATCTGGCTCAAGGCTTACGGTGGAGAGTTGACGATGCGGAACTACCTTCAGGACGTTTTGAAACTTCAAGAGACAGGTCAAGCTGTGAAAGAGATGGCTGCCCACCTAATTAAACCGCAATCGCGGAGTCGTGACAATGAGGGCAACACTAATAATCTGTGAGAAACCCGATGCTGCATTGCACTTAGCCGAAGCGCTGAGTGAATCTGGAAAACCGTTAAAGCGGGAGAAGTATGGCGCCCCTTACTACGAGATTGATACGAAAGACGAGAGAACAATAGTCTGCTCTGCCATTGGCCATCTCTACCAAGTGGATACGAAAGGAAGCCCGGAGAGGCGCCACTACCCTGTTTGGGATTTCGCTTGGAAGCCGAAACATCAAGTGGAGAAGGGTCAACGAAGACAAGAGCTATGGTTGAAAGCCATCACTGAGCTTTCCAGAGGCGTTGACACGTACATCAACTCATGCGACTACGACGTGGAAGGCTCCTTGATAGGGTACATGATACTGGAATACGCTTGCAACGGAGCAGCTCACATTGCCAAAAGAATGAAGTTCAGCACACTGACTGAGAAAGAGCTGCGTGAGGCATACGCGAATCTGATGCCGAGACTAGATTTCCCGTTGGTCAATGCTGGAATGTGCAGACATGAGGTTGACTGGCTCTACGGCGTGAACCTATCCCGTGCATTGACCGAATCTGCCTACAAGTTCAGCCAAAGATACTCCACGCTCAGCACAGGCAGAGTCCAAGGTCCTACGCTCAGATTCGTCGTAGAAAGAGAGAAGGAAATCATGACCTTTGTTCCTGTGCCGTACTGGACTATAGAAGCTGTCGTCGAAATCGATGGGAGGGAGATGGCGGCGGAGTATCAGATTGAGAGACTCGAAACAAACCGCCAAGCTGAAGAGGTGGTTGACAAATCGTCTGGAAGAACCGGAACGGTCGAAGATCTGGAGTCGAAGAGATACCGTTTGGTGCCTCCCACACCTTTCGACCTTTCAACCCTTCAAGCCGAAGCCTACCGGCACTTCGGATTCCCCCCAACCCAAAGTCTCGGAATAGCTGAAAGACTCTACCTCGATGCTCTAATATCGTATCCAAGAACTTCCAGTCAGAAGCTGCCTACGACGATAGGGTATCGAGAGGTACTGAGTGGATTAAGCAAAATACCCCAATACGAGAAATACTCAAACACGTTATTATCGGTCGAAGCGCTACGGCCGAACGAAGGAAAGAAGACCGATCCAGCTCACCCTGCAATCTACCCGACCGGAGTTTCTCCAAAGAGAAGACTTGAACCACGTGAGCAGAAAGTCTTCGACCTGATCGTGAAACGGTTCATCGCTACATTCGGCTCGGCCGCAATAAGGGAAAGCGAGAAAGTCACGATTAAGGTTGACAATCAAACATTCTTTGTCCGCGGATCAAGAATCTTGAACAAGGGATGGACAGAATTCTATGAACCATATTCAAAACTGGAAGAGATAATTCTACCCCCTATCTCGGTGGGGCAGAAAGCCGCGTTCAAAAGGGTCTCAGCTCAAAAGAAGTTCACTCAACCTCCGCCAAGATACAACCCAGGCAGCCTCTTGCGTTTGATGGAAGAAGAGAACATAGGCACGAAAGCGACGAGAGCGGAAATACTGGACACATTGTATAGGAGAGGATACATCAAAGGCGAAAGGATCGTCGCCACATCTCTTGCCTTCAAGATTACTGAACTGCTGCTCAAGTATTGTCCGAGAGTGATAGACGTAGCGTTCACCAGAGAGCTCGAAGGAATGATGGAGAGGATTGAATCCGGCCAAGAAACTAGGGAGCGTGTGATATTTGAGACAGTAGAACATCTAAAACCCGTAATTGAAGACCTGAAAGCGAATGAGGCTGAAATCGGGAAAGAATTGACGAAAACTATCAAGGAAATGAAGATGGCGGAGATAACGCTGAGACCACCCTGCCCACAGTGTGGATCCCAGCTCCGCATTATACGAAGTAGAAGAAGCGGAAAGAGGTTCATAGGCTGTTCAGGGATGTGGAAGAACAACTGTAGATTCGGATTGCCTTTACCTCAATTTGGTGTCCTAACGCTCCTGGAAAAAGACTGCAGAGAATGCGGCTTCCAGCTAATTCAAGTGAAGACGAAAGGAAAGAGACCGATGATATCGTGTCCCAAATGCTTCCAAGCCAAACGACAGTCGATGACCGGTTCCAGAAGCGGATAGCCCTTGTCCTGAGGGCAAGGGACCATAACGTTGCAAACAGAGCATGGGCTATAGTTACAGCTATCTAATCAGTAGATGGTCAGGAAGTCTTAAGAGAAGGTTGCTTTGAACTCGGGAAAGTAGCGCGGTCATAATTGTTGTCGATTGCCCGATAAGCTGTACTGATCTTTCAAAACCTTGGTTTCTTCTGGACTTTCATGAAATGGAGTCGATCCAAGTATTACACCCGTATTAAGAATTTACATAAAACAAGGGGAGGGGGGTAGGGGGCCCTGAAATACGACTTTAAAAACGCCTATACAGTCTGCTCCTGTTCAGCTACAGATCGATTGAAACTGGTTCTCTGAGATGGTTGCGGCACCCCCCTCCCCCTAGGGGGGTATATTTGCGTCTCTGCTTGGGATTAGATGATGGACCGGGCGAACCGGAATCGATGCGTTTCGGCATCAAATGCTCCAAGACTTCACTCACTTTACTGTAGCCTGATTGGTTGTAGAGGAGCTTGAAAGCCGCTTAGATCTTAGGGTAGATGCAGATTGTATATTCTCTTCTTCCCATAGGGGCCCTTCAAAACCCGGATTTTGAAAAATTTTAAAATCCGGGGTTTTCTACTCGGCGCTTTTCTCATCCACTTAGTCTTCTTCTGAAGCTTGAAGGCTACGCTAATCTCATAGTAGAGACGGATGAAATGTCACAGAATGAAGTGAATTTGGTACGAGGGGTCTGAAATGGGGCCTTTCTTCAATTCAGCGATTAGACTTCAAGACGCATCTCGCTTTCATAGATCGCTGGACACTGTGGGAAACACCACCAACCGTTTTGGCAGAAGAACCCTGTAATAGGAAATCTTATATTTGTTGAGTAAGACTTAAAGTTCGCAATTTTGAGTGGGGAGATGTACCCGTTTGTGGGAACTTTCACTATTGCAACAGCTCGTCCTGTTTCTGGGTACGCTCTTCACTGTATTGATAGGGGTCTACGCGTCCAACTGGTGCCTATTGACATATCTGTCTGTTAAAGGTAGAAAGAGGACCCCTTCCCCCCCAAAAGTCAAAGATTGGCCGAAGATCTCAATTCACGTTCCTTTCTATAATGAGAGAAATGTCGCCTCAAGACTGCTTGAAGCTTGTGTGAACCTCGACTATCCGAGAGAGAAGCTTGAGATAATAGTGATCGACGACTCGAATGATGGAACAGCTGAAATCGCAAGATCATACGAAGCCCGTTACAAAGACTTGGTAAGAGTCCTGCACAGAGAAGAAAGAGATGGGTTCAAAGCCGGGGCGCTCCAAATGGCTTTGAGAGCCTCCACAGGACAGTTCATAGCGATTTTCGACGCAGACTACGTGCCTAAGCCAAACCTATTGAAAGAAATGATCCCGTATCTATATATCGACGAAAGAGTGGCTTTCGTTCAAGCTAGATGTGGCTACTTGAACCGAGAATCGTCGTGGATCACAAAGGCGTACTCTCTTGCGATCGACGGATACTTCTTGATTGACCAAAGAGCGCGATTTGCAGGAAACTTACTCGCCCACTTCAGTGGAACCAACGGCATCTTTAGAAGAAGGGCGATAGAGGAGGTGGGCGGATGGCATTCGGACACGTTGGTGGAAGATCTGGACCTGTCGGTTCGTCTCCAACTAGCAGGCTGGAAGTACCTGTACGCCCCGAACGTTTACTGCTCAGGAGAGATTCCTCCTGTATTCAGCGCTCTGAGAAAACAGCAGTTCAGATGGGCGAAGGGATTCACAGAATGCCTAAAGAAGTATTGGAAGGCAATAATCCTTGATAAGAACTGGAGTCGTTTCCAGAAGATTGAGGCGGTTCT